>Ga0182030_10026856_pt1 | contig 10387 bp, 7 predicted proteins | sample 812S3MmetaG_FD_121299 | JGI IMG/M metagenome (GOLD analysis project Ga0182030, IMG submission 121299) | Permafrost microbial communities from Stordalen Mire, Sweden - 812S3M metaG (Illumina Assembly) | ecosystem: Environmental > Terrestrial > Soil > Wetlands > Permafrost | place: Sweden... | reverse complement strand
CGCAGCCAGCCCGTTGTTGAGGTACGACCATGCCTCGTCGGTGTTCCACCCCGCGTCGACCAGGGCCACACCGCCGCCCTTGAGCTCGAAGGCATAGACCAGCACGTACCGGAGCGGGTTGTTGGGAATGGGCACGGGGATGGACCACAATCCGGGCCGAACCTGCTCGACCGGGGGGAGGACCTTCTGCTCCCAGGCGTCCTTTTGCGCTGTACCGGTGACCACGACCACGCCAGGCACGGTACACGGACCGTCCGTCCCTCCTGCTCGACACCGGTGTCGCTGACCTGATCCGACTCGGGCCGCCACGGGCGTCCTGGGGGAGGATCCTTGAAGCGCGAGGGACATACCCCTACCATGACGTGCCAGTGGCGTCGGGTCCTCAACCGGTCGGACAGATCTGGAGACCGGAAGCAGACCTCGGTCGTATTGACCGAGAGCCATGCTGAGAGAATCACGACCCCAGTGACCCGGGGCGACTCATCGAGACTTCGACGGGAGCACCAAGGTGGCTGAAGGGCTAGGGCGAGCACTGATGACCGAGCGTCCCGAGTGGCGACGCCGGTGGGCCCGCCTGGTCTCGGTCCTCCCCGATCCGTTCGTCGAGATCGACGAGGTGGGCGTGGTCACCGAGTGGAACCCCCGGGCCGAGGAGGTCTTCGGTTGGCGGAGAGTAGAAGTGGTGGGTCGGTCGATCTCTGACACCGTGCTTCCCCGGGGAGTGGACGGCTCGCTCTTCGGTGGGTCCATTCCCGATGAGGCCGCGGCCACGGTGGGGGAGACGGCGACACCTACTGAACGCCGCCCGGTCGAACTGATGCACCGGGCCGGTCACCGGATCGTCTCGGACGGCCTGGTGTTCGACAGTGGGGCCGGCCACGATGGACCTGTCCGGGGCTTCATCCTGGTTCCGGTCAGTCATGCCACGCCCGGGGTCATGACAACCCGTGGACGTGATCCGTTGACCGGACTTCCCGACCGGGCCCACTTCGATCGGCGACTGGCCGAAGCCGCGGCCCGAGGTCGGGTCACCCCGGGGTCGGTGGCGATCCTCCTCCTGGACCTCGACCGGTTCAAGGCCATCAACAACAGCATGGGCCACGACAGCGGTGACCGGTTGCTGATCTCGGTGGCCCGACGCCTGGCGCAGGCCGTCGACATCGGAGAGACCATTGCCCGGTTCGGTGGCGACGAATTTCTGGCTCTGTTCGAGAACCCCGCCGGAGGGGCCCACGCCGATGCCCTGGCATTCATCGAGCGGGCCCGGGCCGCCCTGGTACAGCCCTTTGTGATCGATGGCGTCGAGGTATTCGTGGACGCATCGGTCGGCGTGGCCGTCAATGCCTTCGGGACCGACGACCCCGCCACCTTGCTTTCCAACGCCGAGGCCGCCATGTATCAGGCCAAGCGTCGGGGCGGGTCGAGTGTGGAGACGTTCGGTGAGTCCATGAGGATCGAGTTGCTGGATCGCATGAGCACCGAGCATTCGCTGCATCGGGCCCTTGAGCGACATGAGCTCATGCTCCACTACCAGCCCGTGGTGGAGATCGACGGCGTGACCACGGTCGGTGTGGAGGCCCTCATCCGTTGGCAGCACCCGGACCAGGGCCTGATGGCCCCGTACCGGTTCATCCCGGTCGCCGAGGAGAGTGGCCTGATCATCCCCATCGGGGCCTGGGTTCTCGAGCAGGCGTGCCACCAACTGCGCCACTGGAACCTCGAGGGCCCCAAAGGACCGCAAGGCTCGGTGGAGGTGAATCTCTCAGCCCGACAGATCGACGATCCCCGGATCGTGGCGACGGTCGAAAGGATCCTCTCCCGGACCGGCCTGCCGCCCGAGTGCCTGACCCTGGAGATCACCGAGAGTGCCCTCATGCAGGACGCCGCCTCCGCCCTCGGTGTCCTCCGGGCCCTGAAGGGGCTCGGGGTGTTGTTGGCCATCGACGACTTCGGCACCGGCTACTCGTCGTTGAGCTATCTCCAGCGCTTCCCCCTGGACATCTTGAAGGTGGACCGGATGTTCGTGGAGACCCTGGGGTCCAACCCCGAGAGCGAGGAGATCGTCTCGGCGGTCATCAACCTGGCCCATGCCCTCGGTCTCCAAGTGGTAGCCGAAGGAGTCGAGACCGCCCAGCAGTTGCGGATCCTCCGGTCCCTCGGGTGCGATCTGGCCCAGGGGTTCCTGTTCTCGAGGCCCCTGCCTGCCGCAGAAGTGGTCACCGCCTTCGGGCTTCCGATCAGCGCCTGAAGGGGAGCCGCCCAGGGTGGGCTCGAGCCACGACGTCGGCTTGACGCCACCCGACGCCCGGGCGCACTGCCCGCAGAAATGGCTCGCTTATAGGCAGAAATGGCTCGCTAAAAAATGCGGCTAATTGTGGCTAATTGTTTAGCCTTCCACGACCAGGGTAGAACCCAAACCTTCCGCAGCCTTTAGACCCAATGCATGTCGGACCATCATTTGGTTTGCAGCCCTTATCGTTTGATGAAGTGCGAGGTCGCCATGGTGCAACGTTCGGAAGTCCCCCTGGTCGGTGGCGGCCGGAAGTCGCCCCGTCGGGCCAGGAGGGCCGGCATCACGCTGTTGGTGTCCATCGGGCTCCTCGTGGCGGCGATGAGCATCACCGGAGTAATCGATGCCCCCGCCAGCGGTGCTGCCACCCTCACCGGAACGGCGTCCCACTATGAGGCGACCACCGATCCATCGACTCTTCTGGCCCAAGGTGAAACCGCGGGACGGGCCGCGACGCGCGGTCTGGTCATCTTGGATTTCGGGAGGCCTGCAGCCCAAGGTTCCGTGCTCGGCACCATGGACTTCCGCGGAGGGTTTGTTTCCTTGGCCTCCATTGCGGCCGGCGTCGTGAGCTACATCAGGGCGTACTTCGAGACCGCTCCTCGGTACACCCACCTCCATGTCGCCATCGGGACGAATGACAGTTGTGGAACAGGTCAACCATGCGGGCGCAGAGAGTGCGGCTGCGCCAACGAGCCCCCCAACTTCGCCACCTGGGGGGGAGCGTTGGCCGACGTGGTGACCCAGGTCCAGGCGCAAGCGAGCGGGATCAGGGCGCGTGCCGGATATACCGACACGATCACCGTCATGGCCGGCGACGACGCCGAGCCGGCGTTCGATCCGGCCTACGGCAACACCCACCAATTGCTCGCCGGCTATGCAGATGCCGTCGGGGGCTTCGAGCCGGCCATGGTCGACTACGGGTCCGCCGAGCCTGGCTACTGGTCGGAGGCCGAGCTCTTGCAGGTCGCCTACGGATTCGCTCCGGATGTGGCCGTGCCGGAGGTGTATTCCGGGCGACAAGCCTCGGAATGGGCTGCCTTGGCCTCGTACGCGGCCGGGCGGGGCGAGATGTTGCCCTTCTTCGGTGTGCTGACCCTGGGCGGAGGTAGAGGTGCCAACGGAGCCGGCTACCGGTCGCTCCTCAGCGCCGTGCAGCCGATCACCGGTCAGGCGGAGGTCCAGTGGCTGTCCGCCATTGCCCCCTAAGTCCTGTCCCATCTCCGGCCTCGGAGGCCGCGGACCTTTACGTCGGGAAGGCGGGATTTGAACCCGCGACCTCCTGCTCCCAAAGCAGGCGCGCTGCCAAGCTGCGCTACTTCCCGGTACCGGCCCAGCGTAGGCCACACCGACCCATCGTTCCTCCATGTCGCCAGTAAGGGATAGCGTCACCCGGAGTGTCACTCCTCGTTCCACGTCTGGTGCCGACCGTGCGGGTCGCCGTCTACGACCTGGGCAGTAGTTCCTTCCATCTGATGGTGGTGGATGCATCGCGGGAAGGTTTGTTGACCCCGGTGCTGCGGCGTCGTTCGTTTCTCCACCTCGGGACGGAGGTGGCCCGCACCGGAGGGGTCCCGGCCGACCGGGCCGCTTCGGCGGTTCGCACTGTGCGGCGTCTCCGGGTCGCCTGCGACGAGACCGGCCCCGATGTGGTGGTGGCGTTGGCCACCGCCGCTCTCCGCGACGCCGACAACGGTTCGCGGTTGATCACCCGGCTCGAACGGGTCCTCGACAATCCGGTCACCCTGCTGAGCGGGGAGGAGGAGGCCCGGCTGTGCTTTCTGGGCCAGCGGGCCGGGGTGTGGGTTGGTGAAGACCCGGTCCTCGGCCTCGATCTGGGCGGGGGAAGCCTGGAGGCCGGAATCGGCACGGTCGACGAGGTCATCGCCGTGGCCAGTGTGGCCCTGGGGACGGCTCGACTGCGAGGCGAACTGGGAACCGGCGAAGTGTTGACGCCCGGCGACCGGAAGGCCATCACCGAGGTCGCCCGCTACCGGGCCGAGCCCATCCGGGCCATGCTGGAACGGACCCCGAGTGCGGGAACCAGGGTCATCGCCAGCGGAGGGACCGTACGGGCCCTGGCCCGTTTGGCCATGGGGCTGCACCGGCCCCTGTCGACCGGGTCGGTCTCCTCCCTCCAGGTCAATCAAGTCGAGATCCCCGCTGGCCAGCTCCACGACCTGGCCGACCGGCTCTCCACGCTGGACCTGGACGCCCGTCTGGCCCTCCCCGGGGTCCAGAGTCGGAGGGCGCCCCTTCTCCCGGTAGGAGCGGTGGTGCTCTCCACCCTGGTGGAGAGCTTGGGGCTTCAGCGCCTGGTAGTCAGCGAGTGGGGACTACGGGAGGGCGCCGTCATCGGCGCCCTCTCCCTCCAACTCGAGCAGGACCACAATCCGACGACCGTGGATGCCCCCCTCGACCGCCGATCCATTGCCGAGGGCGCCGCCACCTGATGTTGCGGCCGGATCAGGCCTTCTTGCCCAGGATCCGGTTCATCCCGGTTCCGCACGTCGGGCATTTGCCCTTGGCTGAGCGCCGGCCGTTGGCCATCTCGACCTCTTCGCCTTCGAACTGTCGCTTCTCACGACATTTCACGCAGTAACCCTCGTACGACGCCATGATTCCTCCTCGTAATTCCTTGTTTCCAACCGGTGTCCGGTGGGTCGAACGTATCGGCCCAGGTTGGCCAGAGGGGGGATGGGACGCCCTTGTGCTTGCAATAGTTAGCAATGGCCGGGGCGTCGCGAGCGGACCTGCGATCAGTTGGCGGTGCCGTCCGCGGCTGGCGGACCATCGGTTGTAGCGATGTCGGCCATCATCTTTTCGACGTCTTGAGGGGGAAGAGGGGGGCTGAAGAAATAGCCTTGGGCCGTGGTGCATCCGCGCTGCAGGAGGATCCGGCTCTGTAGGGAGGTCTCGACCCCTTCGGCCACGCAGTTCAACCCCAACCGGTCGGCCATGGAGATGATGGCCGACACCAGCGTGTTGTTGTCGCCGTCGGGCCCGAGGACCTGGACGAAGGACTGGTCGATCTTGAGGGTGCTCACCGGGAACGAACCGATCCGGTTGAGCGAGGAGTTGCCGGTCCCGAAATCGTCGATGGTGAAGCGCACCCCGAGCCGGCGCAGCCGGTCGATGTTGTCCCGGGCCGGTCCGGCCCGGTCGAGCACCACCCGCTCGGTGATCTCGAGCTCGAGCAGGGACGGGTCGACTCCGGTCTCTTCGAGCGTCCGGTCGATGTTCTCGAACAGGTCCGGACTGGCCAGGTCCCGCGAGGCCAGGTTGACCGACATCCGCAGCGGTGTCAGGCCGTGGTCGAGCCAGGTGCGGGCCTGATGGCAGGCCTGCTTCAGGACCCACGAGTCGAGGGCCACGATCAGGTCGCTCCGCTCCGCCAGGGAGATGAAGGAGGACGGCTCGAGGAGACCGAACCTGGGGTGCTGCCAGCGGACCAGTGCCTCCACTCCGACCACCTCTCCGGTGCGCAGGTCGATGTAGGGCTGGTAGAGCACGAAGAACTCTTCGTGCTCGAGAGCGTGGACCAGGTCGGCGCACAGGGTCTCGTCATCGATATCCAGCCGACCCGAGCCGGCGTTGATTGCCGACCCAGAGAACATCTGGAAGGCGTTCCGCCCTCGGCTCTTGGCCCGGTACATGGCCTCGTCGGCCCGACTGAGCAACTCGTCGTAGGAGTCCCCGTGGTCCGGGGCCATGGCGATCCCGATGGAGGCCGACGTCTCGACTTCGACGCCCGACACGTCAAATGGGGTGCTCATGGCCTCGAGCGCCCGCTGGGCCAGCTGGTCGATGGACAACTGATCGGAGAGCCCGGGCAACAGGATGGCGAACTCATCGCCGCCCACCCGGGCCACCGTGTCCTGTCGGCGGACCGTGTCGACCAGCCGCTCGCTGACCTGCTGGATCAGATCGTCGCCGGCGGCATGGCCCAGGCTGTCGTTGACCGATTTGAAATGATCCAGATCGACGAAGAACATGCACACCGGCTCACCCACCCGGCGCGACCGCACCAACTCCTGTTCGACCCGGTCCTCGAACAGCCGGCGGTTGGGCAGACCGGTCAGGGCATCGTGCCAGGCCATGTGCGACACCCGCTCCAACAGCTCCAGGTTCTGAAGGGTGGTGGCGGCCTGGTCGGCCAGACCGGACAGGCGCTCGTGCAGATCGGCATCCCGGATGGTGGCCAGTGAGGAGTCCCGCCCGAAGTTGGCCGCTATGACCCCCAGGAAGTGCCCGCCGGCGAAGAGCGACGCCACCACGGAGGCCTCGGTCCCCGACCTTTCCAACAACGCGGCGAGGGCCGGGTCACCGGCCGTCTCGTCGAGCACGATCACCGCCCTCGAGTTGACCAGTTGGGCGATCAGCGGATTGTCGGGGCCCACGGTCAGCGGGCGGCCTTCTGGGGAAGGCGGATCCTGTTGGCTCAGACCTGGTCCCCGCTCGCCCAGGTCCTGGAACCGGTCCACGGGGTCATCGCCCGGCGCTACTGCCATGATGGGCACCAACGAGCCGTCGGGGGCCGGCCGGCCCCTGGTCCAGGCGCGCGGCACCAGCTGGCCCCGGCCACCGTCCCACAGGTACATGGTGGATTGGGCGCAGTCGGTCACCGCCGGCACGGTGTCGACCACCAGTTGGAGTAGGTCGGCGAGCGAGGTGACCTGGGAGAGCGATTCGGAGAACGAGAGCAGGGTCCGGGCCGTGGCATCGCTACGCTTGGCCTCGGTGAGCACCGTGAAGACGTCGAGGCAGGCTGCGGCGTACTCGACGAACAACCGCAACACCTTGGCTTGCGGGTCGGTGTGGACCGTGCCTGGCGGGTGGAACTCGGCCAGCCGGCCGTAGAGCCGGTGGGATGAGGCGATATCGACGATGAGCCGTGATCCGGCGTCGTCGTCGGGATGCTCACGCCACAGCTCGGCCGCGGCGATCTGGGCCTCGTCCGGCTCGAGGCCCCGGTAGTGGAGCTGGATGGCGGTGCCGGGCCGGACCCTGAGCATCAACAGGTAGCGGGGGGAGGCCACCACGGCATCGGCCCGGGCCGCGATCTGGGACAGCAGGGATTCGACGTCGGCGCTCACCAGCTCGGCGGCGGTGGAGAACGCTCCTTCGATGAGCGCGCTCATCCGGTCCAGCTCGGCCCTCAGCTCCTCGACATCGGCTCGGCCGGAGGGGCCGGGGTCGGGGCGGCCGGTGTCGGGGTCGAAGAGGGCGGTCCGGTCCAACCCGCGCCACTCGTCGCGCTCAGGACGGGACTCCGCCGACCGGTCCTGTTCCCGCCCACCGGAGCTCTCGCCCGTGAGGTCCCCGATCCCGGCCGCTCCGGTCTCATCGGCCCGGTGCTCGGTGGCCGGCCCGGGTGCAGGGTCCTCTGCTGCCTGGCCCCCAGGCCCTTCCCAGCTGAGGGCGTACCGGCAGGTGCGGCCCCCGCGGGCGCTGCATTCGTGCTCGCTGACCACTGCCCGGCCTGCGCCGTAGAGCGCCGGAACCTGCGAAAGGAGTCCCCTGGTCATCTCGCACAGGTGGGCGTGGCGTCCTTCCTCGAAGCGGGGGGTTACCTCGATCAGGGCATGGTCGGTGGCCACTTCGAGTGCCACCGCCTCGGACGTACCGTCGAAGTAACCGACCAGGGGAGTGACATGTTTGAACGCCGACTCGGGCGAGCCCAGGGCCCGCAGGCGATTGACGAAGCCGGTGCCGTCGTCGGCATAGAGGAGACCCTCTCCAACGTGCAGGCCCACGGCACCGTCCCCGGTCACCAGGGCCACCGCGTTGAACAGGGCCACCGACTTGTCCAGCGGGCTCCACTTGGACATGTCCCCCAGGGTGGCGAAGGACCGGCCGTCGTCGGCCAGGGCCAGGGCCTGGGCCACCCCGACGTCGCCGTTGAGGCGGCGCACCAGGCCCAACAGGACGTGGACGACCACCCCGGAGACCTCGCCTCGGTCAGCAGTGCTGCCGGGCGTCTGTTCAGCCTCCACGGTCATCGCTCGTTATTCAACCCCTCGGCACCACGGCCGCAATGCACTCGGCAAACTTGCTCGTGCCCCTATCTTCGACAGACCTGGGCCTTTTCTTTACCAGCCGGCCCCGGGGCGGACCCTGCCAGGACCAGGCCATCTACACTTGACGCTATGAGCATCTACGACCCTTCTCTGCACTCCCTGACCGGCGATCCGGCTTCGGTCGGCGACTACCGGGGCAAAGCCCTACTCGTGGTCAACGTGGCCTCGAAGTGCGGGCTGACCCCCCAGTACGAGGGGCTCGAACGCCTCCAGAAGACCTACGGCGACCGCGGCTTCACCGTCCTCGGTTTCCCGTGCAACCAGTTCGGGGAGCAGGAACCCGGTTCGTCCGAGGAGATCGCCACCTTCTGCTCCACCACCTACGGCGTCAGTTTCCCCATGTTCGAGAAGGTGGAAGTAAACGGCGACGGCCGCCATCCGGTCTACGAGGAGTTGGTGTCGTTCCCCGATGCCGATGGCGACGCCGGTGACATCCAATGGAATTTCGAGAAGTTCCTGATCTCTCCGGAGGGGGAGATCGTCCAGCGTTTCCGGCCCATGGTGGATCCCGAAGCCCCCGAGGTGATCGACGCCATCGAGGCCACGCTGCCGGCCTGATCTCTCGCCTGGCACCCCGGCCGGCCGGATCCAACAGGAGGGCGCATGGCGGTTTCCCCGGGCAACAACGAGGCGGTGGTGGACCAGATGACCCAGGTGTGGGTGTCGCTGGCCAGCGCCTGCGAGCGGGTCCGGGCCTCCCAGTGGGAGCTGCCCACCGACTGCCCGGGATGGACCGTCAAGGACCAGCTTTCCCACCTGATCGGCATCGAGCGGTTGTTGCTGGGTGATCCTCCGCCGCCCCCGCTCGAGGCCATCCCGGACCACGTGACCAATGCCTTCGGCGAGTTGAACGAGGCCTGGGTGGACGCCCGCCGACCCCGATCCGGAGGGCAGGTGTTGGAGGAGTTCGTAGAGATCACCAACCGCCGACTCGACTCCCTCCGGACCATGCCCACGGCCAAGTTCGACGAGATCGGATGGAGCCCGGTCGGTCAGGTCCCGTACCGGGAGTTCATGGAGACCCGGATCCTCGACACCTGGGCCCATGAGCAGGACATCCGCCGGGCGCTCGGCCGGCCCGGTGGGCGCAACGGGGTCGGTGAGGCCGTGACCCTCGACCGCTGTGCCCGATCCATGCCCTTCGTGGTGGGAAAACGGGTGGCGCCTCCCGACGGCACCACGGTGCTCTTCAGCGTGGTCGGGGTCATGGGCCGGAGGGTGGGTGTGCGGGTGGACGAGGGACGGGCCTCATTGGTCCCCCATGATTCTGACTACGGGCCCTCGGTAACGCTGAACATGGAGCAGGAGGCGTTCTGGCGGCTCGGATTCGGGCGGGTGGCGCCCTCGAGAGTCCTGGCCACCGGACAGGTGCAGATCGAAGGAGACGTGGCCCTCGGGCACCAGGTGCTCGAATCCATGGCCTTCATGATGTGACCTCGGTCTGCGGTGCCGCCTGGCAAGGCTGTCACTGGGGACGAGGCATCTCCGCCCCCTGCGGGAAAGTTGAGTCCCCCGGTACCGGTACACTCGGCAATTCGTATGCGAGCCACAGCCGAACCCGAAGAGGGCAACAAGGTCCGTCTCTCCGTCGAGATCGAAGAGGCGGAGATCGATGAGGCTCTCGACGAGGTGATCCGGCGGCTGGCCCGGGACCTCCGGGTGCCCGGGTTCCGGCCGGGCAAGGTGCCCCGCCGGGTCATCGAGGCCCGCATGGGCGGGGCCGCCGCCCTGCGTAGCGAAGCGCTGCGTGAAGCGCTGCCGACCTTCTACGCCCGGGCGGTCAGCGACACCGAGGTCGACCCCATCGACCAGCCGGAGATCGACATCACGTCGGGCGACGAGTCGGGGCCGGTGTCCTTCGATGCCGTCGTGCTGGTCCGGCCCACCGTGTCCATCCCCGGATACCAGGGGCTACAGGTCACGCTGCCCAGCCTGAAGGTGACCGACGAGGAGGTCGACGCGCAGATCGACCGTATGCGCGCCACGTCGGGGGAGTTGGTCGAGGTGGCCCGACCGG
>Ga0182030_10026855_pt1 | contig 10387 bp, 15 predicted proteins | sample 812S3MmetaG_FD_121299 | JGI IMG/M metagenome (GOLD analysis project Ga0182030, IMG submission 121299) | Permafrost microbial communities from Stordalen Mire, Sweden - 812S3M metaG (Illumina Assembly) | ecosystem: Environmental > Terrestrial > Soil > Wetlands > Permafrost | place: Sweden... | reverse complement strand
GTTGCAAAGGAAGATCAGCGGGTGCTTCAGGACTTTTACAGGAGCCAAAGCCTTTTGCGCCGTGCGCAGCTACCTGCAGACCGCCCGCAAGCACGGGGTGAACGGCCTCGACGTCCTCGTCCAACTCTTCAAGGGCACGCCGTGGATGCCGCCCCGAGCTGTCTCACCGCCATGAACCCGGCCCGGGTCTGAATAGATACCCCTCGTCGCAGGCGTGTTACCTGTCGTTGTTTCAAATGGATCAATTGGTGCTGCCGGTTACGGCAGATCATGACCGGCATGGAGATAGACGTTTACCTTCGTGGTCCGTTTCACGCATGGAGGATCTTGGCCGTTTCGCCAACGAGACTGAGCGGCTGCCCGACTTCCACCGATCGACTTCTAAACTCGCTAAAGGGCGACTCCGCCAGGCCGGCATTGGCTTGGTCCTCCAGGCGCTTTTGCGCCGCCCGGTAAGCCTCGACCGCTGCCCGCACCGCGCCCACCTGGTCTGGCGGCAGCATGACGACCCGGCTCCGGCCCTGGTCGGAGTAGCTGAGCACGGTCGTCTCGTGCAGGGCCTCCCCGCTGGCACAGTGGCAGCTCGCCTTGCCGCAACGGCGCTTTTGGACTACCACCGTCCCTCGTACGAACCGGGCCGTTCGGGCTTGCTGGGTTGCTGTGGGCATACACTACCGGCCTCCTATCTGCTTAGGGAGAGAGCAACAACTATCCGCGCGTTAGAGAGTTTAGTCGCGTAATGTGTGTGGGATGGAGATCGACTCGGAGGGCTTGGAGAAGTTCTTCGAGTTCATGGCCGGTCATCTTGACGAGAAGCAGCGCCGATTGGTGGCTGGGGGAATTGCCCGGTTGTTGGGCCGTGGCGGGCTGACGGTAGTGGCGGAGGCGGCGGGGATGAGCCGGAACACAGTGATCGACGGGGCCAAGGCCTATGACACCGGGGAGGGCCCGACGGGCCGGGTGCGGGCCGAGGGCGGTGGGCGGCCGCGCTTGGAAGACCTCGACCCGAGCTTGCTGGACGACCTCGACGACTTGGTGGAGCCGGGCTCGCGCGGTGACCCGATGTCGCCGTTGCGTTGGACGCTCAAGTCGACCCGCCAGCTGGCCAAGGCGCTCAACGACATGGGCCATCAGGTCGGCTACCGGATGGTCGGCTACTTGTTGCACGACATGGGTTACAGCCTCCAGGCGACGGCGAAGGTGGTGGAGGGCGCCCAGCACCCTGACCGTAACGGACAGTTCGAGTACATCAACGCCCTGGCCGGCGAGCGCCTGGCGGCGGGCCAGCCGGTGGTCTCGGTCGATTGCAAGAAAGAGGAACTTGTCAACGGCACCAAGGCGAACGCCGGGCGCGAGTGGCAGCCCAATGGCCGGCCTGTGCGCGTCGACGTGCACGACTTCCCCGACAAGGACGTCCCCAAGGCCATCCCTTACGGGGTGCTCGACGTGGGCGCCAACGAGGGCTGGATGTGGGTGGGCGACGACCATGGCACCGCGGCGTTCGCGGTGAACGCTGTCCGGCGATGGTGGGAGACGATGGGGCGGTACCGCTACCCGAGGGCCAGCGCTTTGATGGTCACCGCGGACGCCGGGGGCTCCAACGGGTACCGCAACAAGTTATGGAAGGTCGAGCTGGCCAAGTTGGCTGCTGAGACCGGCCTGGCCATCACGGTCTGCCACTACCCGCCGGGCACTTCGAAGTGGAACAAAATTGAGCACCGGATGTTCAGCTTCATCACCAAGAACTGGCGGGGCAAGCCGCTCACCTCCTACCAGGTGATCGTGGACCTCGTCGCGGCCACGACCACCGAGACAGGGCTCCGGATCCTCGCCGAATGGGAACAAGACGATTACCCGACCGGCACTGAGGTAACCGACGCCGAGCTCGCAGCACTACCCCTCACCGGCCATGACTGGCACCCCGAATGGAACTACCAGTTCACGCCGCCAAAACCCGTCCGCAAAACAACCAAAGCAATCAAATAGTTCCTGCGCAGTCCCTTAGGTGTCAGAAGCAGATTCTCCCACATGCCTGCGCTGCTGAGGTGGATCCGGGTCGGGTCGCTCGTCCCTGTGACCAACCCCCGCTGGCGGCCATGGACGGCAGGCGGCGGGGGCGGTAGCAAACAGAGGCCATGGAAAGGCTCGCCGCCACGCAATCGTCTCGTCGCAACAACCCGACCCGGCCAGAACGCCCCGGCTATAACCAGCGGGCGTTCCCTACGAAGTCACTCCAGAAGAGCCGCACCCCTTTCTGCTTACTCACGTTGAGGAGCCTGCGGCTGGTCTACGGCCTCGCACACCGTCAGCCTGGGCCGGGGCGGCTTGGATCGCTCGGCACGCCTTCGGAGAGTGTTGAGTGCCGCCTCGCTGTGGCCCGTGGTCCGCCGGCGGTCGCTCTCCGTAAGACTGAGCGGCGGGAGGGGGGGAGAAGCAAGACGAACACCAGCAACGCCGGGAGCGTACCCAGGGCACAGAGAACAAGGCCCAATGCTCCTTGAAGGTGCACGGAGCTCCGGAGGCCGAAACACGCTGCGGCGGCCACCCCCCCGGCGATCAGGCCCTGCCACCAGGGAGCGCAGCTGAGAAAGCTGGGGATGTCTCGACGTACTCGACGGCGGGCCAGAGACAGCAGATAGACGCTCCCGACGACCGTACCGACGGCGGTCGCACCGACAACCCCTAGTAGCCCGAGAAACGTGAGTGGCACGGTCAGCAAGACATTGACGATCATAGAGACGAAGCCGTAGCGAGCCTCGACGTCCGGTCGACCGGTCGCGTTGAGGTAGAGCGTGAGCATGCCCGTGAACATATTGACCATGTAACCAGCGAGAAGGATATCGCAAACGATTCCCGCGAGATAGAACTTAGGTCCGAGCCAGCCCTCCATTATGAATATGCTGCCGCCTATCCCCGCACAAAACACCCCCGTATTGATGACTACCCAGTCCGTCTGGAACTTTCGGTAGGTCGCAAAGGCGGCTTCGCTGCCGTCGGAACCGTACACGGTTGCAAGCCGCACCCCTGTAGGGTAAAGGAAGTTGCCAAGGAGCGCGCGGACCTGGCTTGCCAGGTTGGCACCCGTTGAGTAGAGACCGACCTCGCGGATCGGGAGGATGGCCGCGAGAATGATGGCGTCTACTTGCGTGTTCACGAGCGACGATACGGAGGAGACTTGCACGTTGAAGGCGTAACGTAGGACGCCGAACAGTTCCGAGCGCGGCAACAGAGAAGTGGTCTTAGAGGGTAGAGCGTAGAGAGCCGGGACTATCACCAAGATGCACGAGAGGAGTTGGTAACCGAGGAGCACCCAGGCTGTGGTGCGCAACGCATGGGCTCCCTGAACTAACAGGACGACCGCAACCAAGCGGCAGAAGGTGGCCGTAATCCCAGCGATGCTCACGGCGCGAAATCGCGCGTGCGCCTGAAGAAGGGAGGTCGCCAGGGCCTGCAAAAGACCAAGGGGCAGAAGAAAAGCTATGACGGAGAAGTAGAACCGAGCATCGGGGCGCAAGGTACGTGGGATGTGGGCGAAGTGGAGAATGCTCCCGGCCGCGAATGACAGGGCTAGCGCGATGGCTGTACCAACACTTATCATGATGAGGAGGGAACTGAAGACGAGCTGAGAGGCGCGCTTGGCATCGCCAGAGCCGCGGTAAAAGGCGAGGTACCGAGCCGTTGAACTTATGATGCCCCCGTCGATCTGCTGAAGGAGCGCTATGGTCGTAAGGCCCAGCGCGTAAACACCGTAGGCGGAGATCCCCAAACGCCGCACCAGCAGCGGGACCATAACTATGCTGAACGCGGCCGTTATGACCTGATTGGCGCCGTTCCATGCAGAGCTGGTGGCTATCGACTCGTCCTGTCTCCGCCGGGGGGCGTAGTGCTGGCTGGCGCGCCGCGGGCGCCTTGAGCTATAGCGGTTGGGTACGCTCATCGTCAGAGCGTCTTCAGAAGAACGAAAGGGGGGGCCCGACGTTGGACGCTGTCGGGCTCCCAGAGACGGAGAAGCCGGACGTCGAAAGGGAACTCCTGTTCGGCGGAAGGGCCCATGGGCGCCGTTCCTACGTCCGAGGGCGTCGGGGAGCTTCGTAGACAATCGAACTTAGCATTGGGCATAGTGCACGTACCCAAATGGGCCGGGACGGACTTGCGGGTGAGCAAATCGCTCCTGAGGTCTAGGTTCACACGAGTAGGGGTCCGACTCGGGCCAGTAATGGCGGGAGCACCGGCATTGACCGTCAGTGTAAGCACCACTTCGGCACTCGCGTCTTGGTGCCTCGTCGGAGCCCCTGTGGGGTGTGCCATTGACCCAGCGGACGCGAACGGGCGTCAGACTTGCGAAAGGCCTGGCGAAGAGCTCAGCCGGCGGGAGGAGCGCTTCTCCGCTGCCTTGCCTATGTAGTCGGTGCTCGGCCGTGAACGCGGCCAAAAGTCAACGACGCCCGAATAGTTCCGGGGCGGTCTACAATCGAGCGGGCTGCACCTGCCCAAAGTCGAGCTACCTCACGTCGCTACGGCGGGTGAAAACTAACCCTAAACCAAGCGCATAGCCTGCGCCGGAAGTGGACTGGCTGCCCGGATTGCCTTGTACTGCGGGGCTACCCCAGCCTGGGGCGAGAGGAAGTCAGAGCCGTTTGAGGTGAAGGTCAGGGCATCGCCTGGGCAAGCCCTACGGGGACGAGCCCAGGTGGGAGCGCTTTGCAGGCATCCACCAGAAGTGCCCTCCTGGTATGGGAAAATTCGGGTTACCACACCACAACCCATACGACAGAAGGGCATCTCCAAGTGAAGCGTAGCTCAGCCAAGGACGGGCGTGGCGGACGGGCCCGGACGACCAAGCAGCCGCTGCGGCGCAAGCCGGCATCTGAGGTTCGCTCGGTCGACCGGCGCCTTAAGGCGGCGGTCGACCCGAACTTCTCCGGCCCAGTTCTTGGGAGAGCCAACATCGTCTATGAGTTGGCAGAGCGCTCGAGGGGTGTCCGTGGCCATGAAAAAATCCCCACATGTGGCCAAGTCGATGTCCCCGCGCGTGGCCAAGTAAAAGTCCCCACCCCTCTCTGAGCATCCACCAAACCTCGCCCTCCGGGCGGTCACGGTGTCGGTAGCCAATCCACACCGACCACCCGGAGGACACTCCCTTGAAGTCTGAGAGGGAACGCATGGACATCATCGCTGCTTATAACGACCTGGGCAGTTTCCGGGGAGCCGCCGCCGTCTGCGGCGTCGACCCCAAGACCGTCAAGGCGGCCGTGCTTCGCCGGTCCGCCCCGAGCCCAACCAGAGCCGCTCGCCAGCACAACTTCGACGTCGTCAGCGACGTCGTGGCGGGCCGGGTGGCCAAGACCTCGGCCCGCATATCGGCCAAGCGCCTGCTCCCTGAGGCCCAAGCGGCCGGTTATGCCGGCTCGGCCCGCAACTTCAGGCGCCTGGTGGCCCGGGCCAAACGGGCGTGGCGGGCCGATAACCACCGGGGGCGCCGTCCGGGGGCATGGGCACCCGGCGAGGTGCTCGCCATCGACTGGGGCGCCGAGGGGCCTGCACATCTTCTGCGCCGTGATGGCGTTTTCCCGGTGGCGCTTCGTGCGTTTTGCCACCGACGAGAAGGCGGCCACGACCTTTGAGATGCTGGCCCGATGTCTCGAGGCCCTGGGAGCGGTGCCCAAGGTGGTGCTCGCCGACCGCATGGGCTGCCTGAAGGCCGGCGTTGTTGCCAACGTCGTGGTGCCCACGCCGGCCTATGCCCGTTTCGCCCTGCGCTACGGCTTCCGTCCCGATTTCTGTGAGGGCCACGAACCCCGAATCGAAGGGGATCGTCGAGCACCTGGTGGGCTATGCCAAGTCCGACCTGGTCGTGCCCGAGGGCCTGGTCGGCACCGCCCTGGTACGGGCCAACGAGGCCGCCCGGGCCTGGTGCGACGAGGAGAACGGCCGGGCCCACACCGAGATCTGCGCGTGCCGGCAGTGCGCCTGGAGGCCGGGAACATGAGCTGGGAACGGACCTGGTCCGCTTGGAGGTTGGGGCAGTCGTGTCGTGTGTCCTCCTGGCTCGGTGGTGGGTGATCCCTTTGTCCTCGAAGACCTTACCCGGATGGCTTTGTTTTACCCCGGCTTTCCGACCGTAGTTCTGTTTGTCCAGGTCACGGGGTCATAGGCGGCGAAGGCCGCTTGCATGCCGCCGCCTATTAGGGCCGCTCATGAATGTTGGCCCACGTCAGAGGCGGTTTAGGCAAATTAGGGTTCCAAAACGGATGAGAGGCTATCTGCACCCATCAAAGTCCATTTGCTCATGCCTGGGAGCGGAGCAAGCCGTAGCTGCGGGCGCCCACGCGCGGCTGTCTCAATGTCGAGGGGCGGTCGGTGCCATGAGACGACCATCGAGGCCCGCTTCGGAATCGTCAACGGGTCTCTACGAAGCTCCGACTGAAGGTGCTGAAGGAGGGATGGGAGCAGTGAGCCTTCGATCGCCGCAAAATTTGAGGATCAGAAAGGAAGGCGCCGACAGCTCCTGCTTGCATTGTCGCGGCAGCCAACCAACACGGGGACGGGCTCGCGCCATGGCGCTGAGGAAGAGGGAGCGGGGCATTTTCAAGGGGGTGCACGACGACGCTTGAGCAGGAGGCGGCGTAGCGTCGAGGGTCAGAGCCAGCCGTCCCCGGTCACGCCAGAAGTCGTCGAGCAGGTCCGGAGGGTTCCAGATCGGTTGACCGGCCTGGTCTTCCGCCATCCTGCGCTTAAGCTCGTTTCGGGTGTTCGGGCTTTAGCCAGACAGGTCGGGCACGCTCCGCGGAAGTAGCGCGACCGAGCGCCGGCAGGGAGCAGCGCCAATGCTGCGGTTCGAAGCTCCAACGAGCGGCTGCGGAGATTTTGGCTACAGGGACCAGGTTCGTCCTGCAATGCCGATGGTGGACCAAACCCGGCCCGAGCAGCGGAAGAACGCGAAATCGCCGAAATTCGCGCAATTCAGATAGCCTGGGTGTCGGGTCCGCGCCCATTGCCCGCAGAACCGAGCTTCGAGCAGTGACGGTTCAATCAGGAAAAAAGAGAAGGGAGCGTTCCGGTGGTCAGTGGCAGCGGGTGGCTCTGGCCTGGGCATTGTTTAGGGGACTGCTGATCCTCGACGAGCCCACCGCGGCGCTCGTGCCGAGGCAGCCCTCTTCGTGGCCGTGTGCGAGCTGTTCGCCGAACGGTCGGTCGTGCTCATCTCCCATCGTTTTGTCACCGTCCGCCAGGCTGACCACAGCTACGTGCTGGACGAGGGGCGGGTCATCGAGCACGGTGGTCACGAGCAGTTGATGGCAAACAAGGGCCTTTGCGCCGAGCTGTTCACCCTGCAGGCCTCTGCCTTCGGTTTATAGGCGCCACCCCCCGCTCTGAAAAAGGTCGCACAGCTACTAGAAGTGTTGACACCCCGAACCTTCGCAGACCTGGTATCTGATCAATCTGATTGATATGATTCTGGTAAACGGCAATGAGTCTCGATGGCAGCCAGGGATATTGTTCGAGGACCGGCCAAATGGAACCTTTTTCCAGGATAGCGAAGCCGGCATTTCTCACCTTAGAGATAAGTTCATGAGGCCAATAATTGCGCGCTTCAGTCCAGCTACGGGTAACTCGCTCGGGCAGCCACGGAACGAATGGCGCGGGACCGAACCGAAATTTATGTTTAGCCACAGCAATATTCACAGCGTGGCCCTCAAACGGGAACCAGCGATTGGGGCTGATCACGACAAGATACGCACCCGGCTTAAGTACGCGGTAGATATCCTGGAGCGACTGTTGTTCATCGGTCACGTGCTCGAGAACCTCATTCACGAAGGCACCGTCGAATGAGCCCCCGTCGTATGGAACCCGAACACCATCGAAGCACTCGAATGTGGCGCCTTGAATTACTCGTGACGCTGCCCTCTCGATCCGATTTGCGTCGACGTCGATACCAACGACCTCAGTAGCACCTCGCCTCAGCAACTCGCTGGTGTAGCCACCCTCAGCGCACCCATAGTCCAGCCAACGGCCGGACACATACTGCGCGATGCGGTCCGTTCGATAGCGAACGTTCAACGGCGTAGCGGTGCCACGCCCACGATCTGGCTGGCCAACCGGCATCGGCATCTCCCTTCTGTCGAAATCTTACTTGGGTCGAAAGAGCCCTTGCGTTTGATGTGGAACAGGCCCGCACGGGCCGGGCGAAGCGGCCGGCCAGGCGGATCAAGTGGGCGTCGTCCAACCGGGCGTCACCGCCTCCGTGCAAGAGGCGCCACCAGGAGCGGAACCCACCCGGGGAGTGGCACGGGGGCATGTAGGCGTTGAGGACGACCCGGTCCACGCAGTCATAGCTCCCTTCCAGCAGCGCCTTGTGCCTCCGGCTCAGGTCGTCCCTGGTCGTCATGGTGCACCGTCCTCCCGGGCCGCCCGGGTGCGGCCAACAGACATGATCGCCCCCGCGCCGCCGGCCCACCAGGGCTTGGGGCCTCTTTGGCCGCCTGAGCTGAGCTCGCCGGGAGCGCCGCGCCGCACGGAGCCCGCGGTGGGCGTCAGCAGCAGGCGGCGCCTCGGGCCCGGGGCAAAGCTTGTGCCCACCGACGCCACCGTCCAGGAGCTGGTGGGCCAGGGGTGTCAAGGGGCGAAGAGCGAGGACACGGAGGCGTCGCCCCCAAGCGCACCCCGGCCAGCCTCCACATTCCGGGCCGATGCCGGCGCCGGAGCCCCGCAGCGTCCCCTTGACGCCCCGGGAGGACCCTCCACGCCCACAATTCGAGGCAGCGAAAAATTAGTGCCCTCATCGCCGGGAAGGACCAGCCGGCCGACGCCACCGCCCTCCCGCCAAGCGGCGACGGGCTCGCACCGCCGGCCCCCCGCCCCGGTCGCAGCCCCCGCCGGCGCTCCCCTCTCCCCGCCTGACCCGTCCCGCCGGCTCCTTCCCCGCGGCCCAAAGGGCCCGGGGAGGCCGAAAGCGGAGCGGGGAAAACGGAAAACAGGACGGGAGGGGTGAGCACGCACCTCCAGCCGGCCTCTCCTTCGCCGGTGCCTGAATTACATGCTGGGGATTTTCACCGGAAAGTAACTACGCCGGTCCCGAGACAAGCGCGGTACCGGGGGCCCCTTCGGGGCAACCGTGAATTGAAGGTGGTCGCGATCAGGGCGTAGGGCCTGTCGTCGGTGACGGCCCGCTGGTAACGGCAGAGGGGATGCCGCCCGAAAAATGGGGAGGGGCATAGGGGCAAGGAACCAGCCTGGAGCGTTCCGGGAGGCGGCATCCCCTTTGCCTCTCATCGTGGGGCGGTGGCCTACCTCCCGGGGCGTCAAGGGGACGCTGCGGGGCTCCGGCGCCTCCATCGGGCCCGGCGTAAGGGCTCACTGGCTGCGGCTGCGGGGGGCGCCTCCGTGTCCTCGCTCTTCGCCCCTTGACCCCCCTGGCCCGACAGCTGCTGGTAGGTGGGCCCACTTGGTACGACGCCCTCAACAGCCATGGTGCCCGCGAGCTGCTGACGCCCCACAACGGGCTTCGCGCGGCGCGGCGGCCCAGGCGAGCTCGGCCCGGGCGACCAGGGCAACCTCGGGCCCTGGACGGCTGGGCGACCTGGGGGCGACAATATCTACTGGCCGCAACTGCGCGGCCCGAGGGCAGACACGAGAGAGGGCCGCGCATGAGGGCCAAGGACGAGCTGAGCCGGAGGCACAAGGCGCTACTGGAGGGCTCCTCCTCGTGGCCAGGGCGGTGGCGCCGACGTGGAAGGTAACGCGGTCCAAGTCGGGCGTGCTGGTCAACCTGGCAAAAAGAACGCCTTCGTCAAGCACTACAGCTTCCACATCATGGGCCCCGAGTGGGGGCACCTGGTCATAAAGATGTCCGGCCACCCGCCGTTCTCGGCCCAGGTGATCCTGAACGGCCACAACTGGGTCGCCCGCCGGGCCGAGGCGGCCGGCACCGTTAGCAGCATCGGTTTCACCAAGGAGGGCAACTGCTTCACTAAAGTTGACGAGCCGGCGCGCCTGGCGCGGTGTGCAGACCTGCTGTCGCGTCCAGCGGCTATAGGGCGCCTGCGCCAGCGGTGCCAGCAGTGGATCTACTCCTCGGTGCTGTGCTTCGCGTTGAGCACCACTGAGCAGGCCCAGGCCCACTGCCGCTTCGAGTACTCGGTGTACCAGGCCGAGTACAGCCGCAACCTGCTCTTTACCGACGGAGCGGTGATGGACGAGGTTTTCGACCGCGTCTGCGAGCGCACCCGTGCCCGCCTCGACGTGCCCAGGTTGAAGACCCTCTTCCCCTGTCTGTCAAGATGAAATGAGACAGCTGCTTTAGCAGCTGGACCTCCCTCCAGGACGAGATCGGAAGTACGTGAAGCAATGACCTTGTCCACTTCGACGATGGAGCGCGCCCATGATG
>Ga0182030_10026854_pt1 | contig 10387 bp, 9 predicted proteins | sample 812S3MmetaG_FD_121299 | JGI IMG/M metagenome (GOLD analysis project Ga0182030, IMG submission 121299) | Permafrost microbial communities from Stordalen Mire, Sweden - 812S3M metaG (Illumina Assembly) | ecosystem: Environmental > Terrestrial > Soil > Wetlands > Permafrost | place: Sweden... | reverse complement strand
CGGCCAGCTGCGCATAATCGACGAGGTCTGGCGGGCCGGCTGCCATGGGCCGCGTATAATAGGGCGGGTCCCCACCCCTGTCAAAACAAGCGCGTGGTGCAAGTCGTTGTTTTTGAAGTCTCCGCCTGAGCTGATTTTGGCGTCCACATCGAGCTATCGGCGCGCGCTGCTCGCCCGCGTCTACTCCTCGTTTCGCTGGGTGTCGCCCGGCGTCGACGAGCAAGCCCGCGCCGGAGAATCGGCCCGGATGCTGGTGACCCGGCTGGCGCGCGACAAGGCTCGCGCGGTCGCCGCGCTGAATCCGGATGCCTGGGTGATCGGGTCCGACCAGGCCGCCGTGCTCCTGGACGCATTTCAGCAGGAACGCATTCTCGGCAAACCCGGCACGCCGGCACGCTGCATGGAGCAACTCAGGAGCTGCTCGGGGAAGACGGTTTCTTACCTCACCGGCGTCGCCGTGGTGCGCCGCTCCGCGCAGGCCGAGTTGGAGTTCGTGGACACCACGCGAGTGACCTTTCGCACCCTCGACGAGACCACGATCGAGCGTTACGTCGCCCGAGAATCGCCCCTGGATTGCGCCGGAGGCTTCAAGAGCGAGGGACTCGGCATAGCGCTCTGCGTGTCGATCGATAACGACGACCCGAGTGCGCTCATCGGGTTGCCGCTGATCCGGCTATGCGCCGTGTTGAGGGATCTGGGCTTCGACATTCCCTGAGCTCCCGCGCCCGCCTCGATGCAGGCTCAAGACCGGCGGCGGGCCGCTCGCCGAGACGACTTGCGGGGGATGACCGCGATGGCGTCCAGCACCGAGGCCAGGTCCTCGGGCAACGGCGCACTCACGTGAAACGGCACTTCGGATCCGGGCCAGTCGAACGCCACGGACTGCGCATGCAGGAAGATGCGCTTGAGGCCGTGGCGCTTGAATTCCGCGTTGCGATCGCGATCCCCGTACTTGTCGTCCCCCAGCAGGGGATGTCCCGCAAACGCCGCGTGCACCCGGATCTGATGCGTTCGCCCGGTTGGAATGTCCACTTCCATCAGCGTCGCCGCGCTGCCGAAGAACTGCACCGGCTTGAACACGCTCACCGAGTTCTTGCCCGCCGGAGCCACCCGCACGTGGCGCTCGCCGTGGCTGCGGCCATCGGTCTCAAGCGGAGCGTCGATCCGTTTGGTGCCGAGCTGCCAGCTGCCCGCCACGAGACCGAGATAGGTCTTGTGCATCCCGGACTGGCGGATCAGTGCGTGCAGCGCGACGAGCGTCGCACGGTCTCGCGCCACGCACAGGCAGCCGCTGGTATCGCGATCCAGCCGATGAACGAGCTCCAGCGTCTCGCGCGGTCGCGAGGCGCGAAGCGCCTCGATGACGCCGAAACTCGCGCCGCTGCCGCCGTGCACCGCGACGCCGGGCGGCTTGTTGATCACCAGGAGGTGCTTGTCCTGAAATATCACCGACTTCTCGATGAGCTCCTGAAGGCTGGTCGAGGGCCGGCCGGGCTCATCCGATGAATCGAGTCGCACGGGCGGCAGCCGCACTTCATCGCCGGCTGCCATGCGATATTCGGCGTCGACACGCTTTTTGTTGACTCGCACCTCTCCCTTGCGCAGCAGCCGGTAGACCCGGCTGCGCGGCACGGACTTGAAGTGCCGCATGAGGAAATTGTCGATCCGCTGACCCGCCTCTTGCTCGGTGATGGTGCGCAGCTCGAGCGGGCTTTTTGCCGCCGTGGGCTCCCTCGGTGCTGCAATTACTTCTTTCATATCCCGCATGTTACGCTCGTTCATCCTCTAAGACATTGATTACATTGACCCTAGTTGCCCGCTATGATAATGTTTCAAAACCGTGTCGAGCGCCTACTCTTGTTGAAGGGGAGCGACAGCTCGAATATCTATGTGGGTAGGACGAGCCGACACCGGTTTCGGCGGCGGCCCCGATCATTTGGGGGCGCCGCATATTAGTTGGTTCTGGACATCCAGACCATCGCTCGGCCGATGAGCCAATGCCGGATACCCTTTGGGGATGCCCTTCGGGATCTTTCGGGTTATCCGACAGGCATTAACCGAGAACAAGGCCCCGGGCTTGCTGTATACGTTTTGGCAGAATTGGGTTGAATTGATGCCGTTCGCATGGCTCGCGTTCGGCGTTTCCCTATTCATTGCTGCTGTTGTCACTACGGCGATGGGCCGTGTCGCGGCCCCGGCTTTAATTCTCGCACCCTCCTCGGCCTCTACCATCTTAGTTGGGGCACATGAAAAGAATGCTCGTCAACGCAGTTCAAGAAGAAGAACTGCGAGTCGCACTTGTCGACGGTCAGAAACTCTACGACTTATCGATTGAGATCCCATCCCGGGAACAGAAAAAATCCAATATCTATAAAGGCCGGATCACCCGCGTAGAGCCGAGTCTCGAAGCGGCGTTCGTCGAATACGGGGCCCAGCGTCACGGCTTCCTCCCGCTCAAGGAGGTGTCCAAGGAATATTTCCGCTCCCAGCCTGCGCCGGGCGGAAGGCTCAACATCAAGGATCTCCTGCAAGAGGGCCAGGAGCTCATCGTTCAGGTGGAGAAGGAGGAGCGCGGCAACAAGGGCGCGGCGCTGACCACCTTCATCAGCCTGGCGGGGCGCTTCCTGGTGCTGATGCCGAACAATCCACGCGCGGGCGGCGTCTCCCGGCGCATCGAAGGCGAAGATCGCGATCAGATGCGCGAAGCCATGAACGAGCTGGTGATTCCCGAGGGAATGGGAGCCATCGTGCGCACCGCGGGCGTCGGCCGCTCGAGCGAAGAGCTGCAGTGGGATCTGAACAATCTCAAGGCCGCCTGGGATGCCATCGGGCAGGCGCACCAGGGCCGCCCTGCTCCGTTCCTCATATTTCAGGAGAGCGACGCGGTCACACGCGGTTTGCGCGATTATTTCTCGGATGATGTGGGCGAGTGCCTCATCGACCAGCCTGAGGCGTTCCAGAAAGCGCAGGAGTACATGCAGCGCTTCATGCCCCCGGATGCGCAGCGCAAACTCAAGCTTTATCAGGATCCGGTGCCGTTGTTCACGCGCTACCAGATTGAAAGCCAGATCGAATCGGCGTACTCGCACAAGGTCACGCTGCCCTCCGGCGGCAGTCTCGTCATCGACCACACCGAGGCGCTGGTCTCCATCGACATCAACTCCGCACGCTCGACGCGCGGCGGAGACATCGAGGCAACCGCCCGCAACACCAACCTGGAAGCGGCCGAGGAGATCGCACGGCAGCTCCGTCTGCGCGACATCGGCGGGCTGATCGTGATCGATTTCATCGACATGGAGTCGACCGCCAATCAACGTGCGGTCGAGGACATGCTGCGCGATGCGGTAAAAATGGACCGAGCCAGGATCCAGTTGGGCCGGCTGTCGCGCTTCGGACTGCTGGAGCTCTCGCGCCAGCGGCTGCGTCCCGCACTGAGTGAGACCACCCATATCAACTGTCCCCGCTGCAGCGGCATGGGCACCATCCGCGGCGTCGAGTCCATGTCGCTCGCGCTCTTGCGCCTGATCGGCGAGGAGGCCCGCAAGGAACGGACCGGCCGCGTCATCGCCCAAGTGCCGGTGGATGTGGCCACGTATCTCATGAACGAGAAACGCGAGTGGATGAATCAGATCGAAGCGAGAGACAAAGTGTCGCTGGTGGTCGTGCCGAATCCTCATCTGCAGACGCCCGCGTACAGCCTGCGCCGCATCCGCGACGACGAAAAGGAGCTGCCGGAAAACACCACCGTCAGCTACGAGATCGCCGAACAGCCGATACTCGACGATTCCAACATCGGCACCCGCGACAAGAAGCCGCAGGGCGAGGCGCCTCTGGTCCCGAGCATCCTGCCGGTCGAGGCATAGCCCATCCCGACGGCGCCGGAGCCCGAAGCGCCTGCAGCGGCACCGGCGGCTGCAGCGGCCGCTGGACCCCAGGTGGGAGTATTCGTGCGCCTGTGGCGTTTTTTGTTCGGCAACCCGGCGCCACAAGCAGAAGCCAACACCGCATCGTCTGCGGGTTCGCAGTCCCAGCGCGAGCGCTCCTCGCCGCGCGACGCGCGCCCTGACCGCTACCGCGGCGGGGATCGTGGCCGGGACCGCGATCGAAGCCGGGACCGGGATGGGCGCGGCCGAGACGGTGGCGGGCGCGACCGAGATGTCCGGCGCGACGGCCGAGCACGGATGGATGCAGACCGGCCGCGAGGCGAGAGCGACCGGCCGCGCGGTGACAGCCGCGCCGATGGAGCGCGTCGCAGCGACAGCCCACGTGGAGGGGAAACTCCCCGGGGCGAGACTGCTCGCAACGAGACTGCTCGCAACGAGGCGCCGCGCAGCGACGCCTCACGCAGCGAGGGAGCGCGAAGCGAGTCACCACGCGGCGATGTGGGCACACCCCGGACGGAGCAAGCCCCGCGCCCAGAATCGCAGAATCGAACGGCAGAAGCCGGCGGTGAACGCCCGGAGCGCTCCGAACGGGGTGGTCGGGGCCGACGGCGGCGTGGCCGCGGTGGACGGCGCGAAGGCGGCGAGGGCCCCGGCAGCGGACAAGGCACCGCGACATCCAACGGCGAGCCGGGCGCAGCCAATGGCGTACGCGGTGACAACGGCGCGCGCGAGGTCAACGGTCGTCCTGATCAGGGTCGCAGCGACACGGAGGCTCGGCCTCAGCCCGCGCCCGCATCGCATCCCGCCGCGGCGGAATCATTTTCGGCGCCGTCAGCACCCACATCGAGCGCATCGGTGAGCGCTGCCGCAACCTCCCCAGCGGCAGCGTCGCGCGGCGAACCCGCTCGGGAGCCTGCCAGTGTGGCGCCGGCCGCGGCAGCGCCCCGCCCGTCCTCCTCCACGGACGAGAAGTACGTGGTGTGGTCGTCAGCGCCGAGTGAAGTGCCGCGCAGCGGACCGGATGATCGATAAGGCTTGAGGAGGTGCCCCCGGCCGGTCTCAACCGGGCCGTCGGGGGTGCAGCCGCAATCGTAGGGCCAGAGCCGCGCTGATCGCGATCAAAGCGGCGGCGGCGCCCCGCAGGAATGCGATCGCCGCGCCGTTCAACGTGGTGCCGAAGGCAGCATGGCGGCCGAGGAAGAACAGCCCGCTGAGGGCGGCGGCCGCGATCACATAGACGAATATCCAGATCCACCGCTCGCCTCGACCCAAGCGGCGCGCCGCCAGCTCATCGCCGGGCCTGCCGGGACGCAATCCGTACACCACGATCGCGATCACCACCACCAAGCCCAGGATGGAATTCGCGTCCTGAAGCAGGTGCGCCCCGCCGAGCCGGTGCCCGCCGAAATCAACGACCGGCTCATCCAGCACAGGGAACAGGCGCACCCCGCGCGCGCCCTCGTGGGTGAAGGCATCCCAGACGAGATGGGTCACCGCACCGAACAGCACACCGCAGGCCGCGAGAATCCACTGCTTGAGGCTCGTGACGTCGGCGGGCGCGGAGGACCCTCGCCAGCGTGCATAGGCGCCCGCAGGCAGGAGCTCAATCAATGGCCGCTTGATCAGCCATTGGAACAACCAGTACGTGACGAGGCCCACGGGCAGGCAGAACGTGAGCAGCGCATCCGCGCTGTGGGTTTCGAATCGCGCCGGCTGCCATGGCAGGAAACGCCCGAAATCCGGAACCATGCTGCCGACGACCACGGCCGAGAGGAGGCGCCAACGGGCGAGCAGGCGGCCGAACGGAAGGACGGTAGCCGGGTGGGATAAGGTAAACGGCATCAAAGGTTCAACATGTCATCTCGTTGCAATATTACACATCTATAAAGACCGCAGAGTTTACCCCGCGCTGAGAGCATCCATGGCCACCCACGCAGACGCCGTCCTTCCGAGTTCGAAGGCCTCACCGCTCATCGGTCACCGACCGAGTCCCTGGTTCAACATCCTCGCGGGTGTCATCGTGGTCGCCGGCATCATATATGCCGGCTATCACCTCGCGGAGGACTTGTCGGTGGTCCGGGACACCCGGGCCTATCCCTTCGTGCTGCTCGGGATTGCGCTTTTCATCGCGCTCGGATTCGAGTTCGTCAACGGGTTTCACGACACCGCGAATGCCGTGGCGACCGTCATCTATACCCATTCGATGCCGCCCAATTTTGCCGTCGTCTGGTCCGGCGCCTTCAACTTCCTCGGAGTGCTGCTCTCCACCGGTGCGGTTGCGTTCGGTATCGTGTCGCTCCTGCCCGTCGAGCTCATTCTGCAGGTCGGGAGCGGCGCGGGATTCGCCATGGTGTTCGCGCTGCTCATCGCAGCGATCCTGTGGAATCTCGGTACCTGGTACTTCGGCCTGCCCTCCTCCAGCTCCCATACTCTGATCGGCTCCATCATGGGTGTCGGTCTGATGAACCAGCTCATGGCTTCGGGCAACAGCGGCACGAGCGGTGTGGACTGGGGTCAGGCGGCGAAGATCGGCGAGTCGCTGCTGTTGTCTCCCTTGGTTGGATTCAGCCTGGCTGCCGTCCTGTTGCTCGCGGCCATGAAGCTCATCCCCGTTCCGGCGCTCTACAGGGAACCGAAGGGCAATGCGCCGCCGCCCGGTTGGATCCGGGGATTGCTGGTGTTGACCTGCACCGGCGTGAGCTTCGCGCACGGCTCGAATGACGGACAGAAAGGCATGGGGCTCATCATGCTGATTCTGATCGGCACCGTACCCACCGCTTATGCGTTGAATCGCACCATGCACGAGCAAGACGTCGACAAGTTCATCGCGATCTCCACACAGGCGCAGACCGCGCTCGGGCATTACGCCACCGGGCCGGCGCCGTCCGATCCGCACGCAGCCGCGGTGGACATCGTGCGCGCCCGCGCCATCACCCGTGAGACCCTGCCGGCGTTGGTGTCGCTCGCAGCAACCATCCAGCAGCAGGTCAACGCTTTTCATTCGCTCGACAAGGTACCTGCGGATCAGATGGTCAACATCCGCAACGAGATGTACCTGGTGAGCGAGGGACTGCGATTGCTCGGCAAGTCCGCCGCCGTTGGCGTCGCCGATGCCGACAAGAAGGTGATCGGCCGGTACAAGGCGGAGCTCGATCAATCGACCAAGTTCATTCCGACCTGGGTGAAGGTCGCGGTGGCGATCGCGCTGGGTCTCGGCACCATGATCGGCTGGAAGCGTATCGTCGTCACCGTCGGCGAGCGCATCGGCAAGACCCATCTGACCTATGCGCAGGGCGCGTCCGCAGAGCTCGTCGCCATGCTCACCATCGGAGCCGCCGATATGTACGGCCTGCCGGTGAGCACCACCCACGTGCTCTCATCCGGTGTCGCAGGCACCATGGTCGCGAACCGCTCCGGGCTGCAGTGGGCGACGGTGCGCAATCTGCTGATGGCCTGGGTTCTCACGCTGCCCGTCTCCATCGCATTGGCCGGCGGCCTGTACTGGTTGCTGCGCCAGCTCCTCTAATTCCGCAGCCTTTCGATCAGCCGTCGGGACGCCGCCGTCACCAGATCGAGGACGTGTTCGAAGTCGCGCGCATCGCCGGTGTAGGGGTCGGGGACCTCCGATATCCCCGGCTCGCCCGCGTAGTCGAGGAACAGCCGCACCTGCGCGCGCGACCCTTTCGGCTTCATCGCCTGAAGATCGCGCAGGTTCTGCCGGTCCATGGCCAGGATCAGGTCGAAGTCGTCGAAATCACGCCGGGTCACTTGGCGCGCGGTGAGCGCGCAGAGATCGATGCCGCGGCGCTTCGCGGCGCTCTGGCTGCGCATATCCGGCGGCGCGCCCAGATGGTAATCGCCGGTCCCGGCTGAATCGACTTCAACGCGGAGGCTGTCCCCCTCCTCGGCCAGCAGATGACGGAGCACGCCTTCGGCGGTCGGACTTCGGCAGATGTTCCCCAAGCAGACGAACAAAATCCGCGTTTTCTGTTTGCCATCCAATCCGTTCAGCGACCTCACTCCGGGAGTGTTTGTCCGGAACCGCCCATTTCCGCTGGCATATCCCGGAACTTCGGTTTTCCGTCTTTGATCGGCAGCACGCTTTCCTGATAGTGGACGTGCACGGTCGGCTCGAATTTCAAGTCGGGCAACATCGCTGCGAAAATATCAACCAGGCCGAACCCGGGATGTTCGGTGAACAAGTGACCGCCGCATCTCGTGCACCACTTTCGGCCGCTTCCCGGTGTCTTGTTGAATGTACCGATGCTCGAGGCGCCCTTGGTGACCTTCAGCGAATCAGGCTTCCAAAGAGTGAAGGCGTTAACCGGTCCCGCTGACCACGTCCGGCAGGACGTGCAATGACAGTAGCCTTGGGCCTGCGGTGTCCCGCTGACCGTAAACGTTACCTCTCCGCAAAAGCAGCTTGATACGTGATTCACGACGAGTCCTCCCCGTGTATATCCCACCGCGAGCTTACTACCAAACCGTCATCGGCTCATCGGTCCCGAACCCCCGCGCGTACCCGCTCCAGATCCTCCCGCGTATCGACCCCCGCCGGCGGCGCCTCGCGAAGCACCAGCACGTGAATGCGCATGCCGTATTCGAGGGCGCGCAGTTGTTCAAGCCGCTCGGTGATTTCGAGCGGCGTCGCCGGCCAACCCGCGAACCGCAGCAGGCTCTTCACGCGGTATGCGTACAAACCGATGTGCCGTAATGCGCCCTCATAGGCCGCCGGCCGCCCGTCCACGACGCGATCCCGGGGCCAGGGTACGGGAGCGCGGCTGAAATAGAGCGCGCTGCCGTCATGGGCCCGCAGAGCCTTCACGCAGCTCGGGTCGAGAAACTCCTCCAGGCTCAGGATCGGCGCAGCGACCGTGGCGATATCGACCTGCGGACGCTCACCGAGCGCGGCAGCGGCATCGGACAGCACGTGCGCCGGCATCAGCGGCTCGTCGCCTTGCAGATTGACGATGATCTCATCGGCACCCAAGCCTCGGGTACGCGCCACCTCGGCAATGCGGTCGGTCCCGGAGGCATGCTGTGCGGAGGTCAACGCCACGTCGGCTCCGAATCCGGCGGCGACCGCCTGGATGCGCGAATCGTCGGTCGCCACGATCACCGATGCGGCCCCGCTCGCACGAGCGCACTCCCAGACCCATTGAATCAGCGGGCGACCGCCTATATCCGCAAGCGGCTTGCCCGGTAAACGGCTCGCTCCGAACCGGGCTGGAATGACGACGTGAAAATCCGAGCTCACGCGGGCCGGCATTGCAAGCGGCGGCTGCGGCCCCCGGCCGCGCTCACCGGATCACGAGCGGATCGTCCGCTCCCAAAACTCGCGCCTCTTCCGGCAGCATCATCGGAATGCCGTCTCGCACGGCGTAGGCCAGCCGGTCGGAACGGCAGACGAGTTCGAGCGAACCGCCGGCGCCCGCCGTTCGCAACGGTCCCTTGCAAATGGGGCAAACGAGCAATTCAAGAAGACGTTTATCCATCGACGGTCTCCCGCGGCGGCCCGCCGCGTTCGGCAATTCGCGCGATCACGATTTCGAGCAGTGTAGTCGATTCGCCGCCCTCGAAACACGCACTCACCGGCACGTACCAGTGCCGTTCGTCGGCCGCATGTCTGCATTTTACGGCATCTTTCTCGGTCATGAGCACCGGCTTCAAATCGGGGAAATCTACATCCGCGGGCGTGAGCCGCGCATGGTCGGGCAGCGCATGACCGATGACCTCGATGCCGTACGCACGCAACATGTTGAAGAAGCGCTCGGGATGACCGATGCCCGCCACCGCGTGAACCTCGAGGCCGGCGAACGCCGGAAGCGGTCTCGTGCGCTCGCCGGTGAGACCCATCGCGCTTCTGGCTTCGAGCCGCATGCTGAGCGCTCCGTCGAGGAGCGCCCGCCCGCCGTTCACCACGACGACATCGGCGGAATCGAGCCGGGCACGCTTCTCGCGCAGCGGACCTGCGGGCAACAGCCAGCCATTGCCGAAGCGCCGATCACCGTCGATCACCACGATCTCGCAATCGCGCGCGAGAGCGTAATGCTGTAATCCATCGTCGCTCACCACGACATCGCATCCCAGGTCCACCAGAAGCCTTGCCGCCGCGGGACGCTCGCGGCCGACCGCCACGGGCATGCCGGTGCGGCGCGCCAGCAGAATGGGCTCGTCCCCCACCACGGTGGGATCGTCGGAGGCGTTCACCTGGCGAACCCCGCGCAAGGAGCCTACGTAGCCGCGGGTCACTATTCCCGGCCGGTAGCCGCGCTCGGCAAGGCGCGCCGCCAGCCAGCAGACGAGCGGCGTTTTGCCGGTGCCGCCGACGGTCAGGTTGCCTACGACGACCACCGGGCACGGTAGCCGGATCGAGCGCCGCACGCGCTTGGCGTAGAGGAAATGGCGCGAATTGGACACCGCGCCGTAGGCAAGCGACAACGGGATCAGCCACCACGGCGGCGCCGGGCGGTCGTACCAGATTCGATTGAGCCAGGATTCGG
>Ga0182030_10026853_pt1 | contig 10388 bp, 11 predicted proteins | sample 812S3MmetaG_FD_121299 | JGI IMG/M metagenome (GOLD analysis project Ga0182030, IMG submission 121299) | Permafrost microbial communities from Stordalen Mire, Sweden - 812S3M metaG (Illumina Assembly) | ecosystem: Environmental > Terrestrial > Soil > Wetlands > Permafrost | place: Sweden... | reverse complement strand
TACTCGCCGGTTTCGCCGTGCACTGTTCCGGCGAGTCGCATCAGCCGGCTTCGGTTGCGGCACTTGACGTCGGCGACGTAGACTTTCTTGCCGTCGCGGGTTGCCGAGCCCAGGCTGTGGATCAGACGAAAGTTCGCCTTCTCGATCCAGTGCACCGCGGGGACGCCACTCACAAGCTCTTTGGTGGTGGGGTCGCGGTAGCCGACGAGGCGTGTTCGTTCCGAATCTCCGGTGGACTCTGTCACCTCGACCGGGTTCACGATCGTGCGACCATCGACGGTTACGGTGCGCGCCGGCAGCGGTCTTCTCAGTGGCCAGTAGAGGTGTTCCCCGCCCGACCCCGCGGAGTAGATTCGAGCCTTCGCAGGCTTGCGGTGTAGGAGTGCCTCGACGCGGCCGAGATGCTCGGAGCCGTCGATATCCAGCCACGCCCATTCGCTCCAGTGGATGTCCTCTCTGTTCGCGGACGGCACGACGTGTGACACGGGCCCAACGAACACATCGTCCCCCCGTTCGTGGTGGTCGGCAACCACGCTGAGGAGACGCTCGAGCCACATCGGGTCTCCTGCTCCGCCGCCGGGGAGGAAGTGGTCGTGACGTTCGCGGGTGTAGATGTAAAGCTCACCGGCGCCGTCCCTGCGGCCGGCGGCGATCTCGACCAGCCCGCGGGTCCTGCAGTGCAACATCCGCAGGTGCAATTCTTGATGTCGCTCCGGGGGCAGCGCGTCCTCGACCAGGCCCTCGGGGAGTCGGTGTGTGATCGGAAGCTCGATGTCTTTCCGATCGGTCCGCGTGGCTGCAGCGGACGTCTCGATGGTTACGGTGCTTGTCATTCGGAGGTTCCAGTTCTCAGGCGGCTACGCCGCTGCTTGGTGTTGTTGTTGCTGCTGGTTGCGCACGATGCGCTGCGCCCTGGCTGCGTCTGCGCGGATGACGGTGAGCTGGACTCGGCTGGCTTTGGGCAGCGGGTCAGGGCAGGTGAACTCGTCGCGAGCGCCGCTGTGAAACTCGGTCTGGCAAGCGAGGTAATCCGCCGCCAGCGCGAGCGCGGAGTCGAGCCGATCATCGAAGCCGCCAAGGCGCTCCACGAGCAGCCCGGTCTTGGCACGCGGGCTGCCCGCCGGGACGTCGTAGACGAACCACACGTCGGCCTGATCGACGGCGACAAGCACCGCGCGCGTGCCCCTACCGCGCCGGGTGTAGAGCCGGGAAAGCAGGGACACACGGCGGGCGGGCCCGGTCGCCGCAGGCGTGTCGGAGCTCGGTCGCCGGGTCATAGCCCCACCACCTCCGTAGGCGCTCTGCGGATAGCCCGCGCAATCCGCGCCGCGTAGGACGGCCTGATCGTCTCCGAAGGCCGCGGGCACCCGGAGTGGGCGACATACCCGAGCACCCGGCGACCCTGGCTGTTATCTGAAAAGCCGGCAGACCGGAGTACAGAGTTCAGGGTGAGACCAGGGTTAAGACGTATTGCGCTGTCAACAAACGCTCGTAGCTGACGGCTGGGTATGTGGGTGCCACGAGCCAGACGGTTCATCTCGCGTGCCGTCAACAGCGCGAGAGACTCGGGGCATGGAGGTGTCTGGGCGCCGGGTGGGGAGGTGGCGCTTGAGCGACGTTCGAGCTCACGCTGTACTTCGAGCTCGACGACGATTGCCTCTATCTGGAGCAGGCGGGCGATCGTCCGGATGCCCTTGCCGGCGTCGTGGAGCTCGATGACGCTGGCGAGCTTTCCGGGCTCCAGTCGCACTGGAAGGCTGGCGAGTAGCTGCAGCCGAGCCTCATCGTGTGCCCGCGTCGCGGGGCTCGGTGCGTGTAGCGCGGGCATATTGGTGTCAGCGACGCTGGCCATGTGCTCCTCCTGTGCTTGTCTGGCTGGGAGGCGCCGCTCCCCCATGCGAATTTGCTTCGTCGCTCGTAGGCACCACCAGCTCGATGAACTTGAAATCGGCCATCCTGCGGTCGATGAGGGCCTGGAGCTGCGAGGCGTCTTTGGACGGCTCGGGCGGCTCCAGCGGCAGGTCGCACACGATGCAGGTGCCGTCGTGACCTCTGACGTGTCCGTGTCTTGCGCACACCTGTGGAGCGGGGGGCACTTTCTCAGGCTCCATCCGAACGTCCTTCCCGGTTGACGATGCGGCGAGCCGTGAGGCGCACTAGCCAGGACGGCAGAGGGCGGCCCCGGCGATGGCGTATATAGAGCCAGAGACCAAACGCCGCGGCAAAGGGCGAGAGCAGCACCCCGAGAATGCTCAGCGGAGCGATCACGAACAGAGAGAGCGCGATCGGGAACGCGATCAGGTCAACCAGTGGCGCGAAGTCGTGCCGGCTTACAGCGGTCAATAGCGCCAAGGCGAAGATGGCGCGCGGGATCGTGATGCGTCGGCGCATCGTGGGTCCTTTCGGTCGTTAACTGAAAAGAGCCCCTGCTCGGGACTCCGGTGGTGGCTGCTCTGGGCTGGCGCCCGGTGCGGATGGCGGTCAGCGATGAACAGTGATCGCGGCGGAGATCTGCCCGATCTGAATCAGCCCGCCTTCCTCGCTTTGAATCGCTCCGGGAATGTTGGGGGCCTGATCGCTTGAGAGGATTGGGCGATGACAACCAAGGGCAAGAGGTATCCGGTAGAGGTTCGTGAGCGTGCGGTGCGGCTGGTGTTGGAGCATCGTGGGGAGTATGAGAGCGAGTGGGCAGCGATCTGCTCGATCGCCCAGAAGTGCGGGATGACCGCGGAGACGTTGCGTAAGTGGGTGCGCCAGGTCGAAGTCGATGGCGGCCGCCGGCCAGGGGTCAGCAGCGAGGAGGCGGCTCGGATCAAGGAGCTCGAGCGGGAGAACAAGGAGCTGCGCCGAGCGAATGAGATCTTGAAGGCGGCGTCGGCTTTCTTTGCGCGGGAGCTCGACCCGCAGCCGAGAAGATGAGCGTAATGATCGATGAGCACCGAGATGCGTTTGGGGTCGAGCCGATCTGCAGGCAGCTGCAGATTGCCCCGTCGACGTATTACGCGGTGAAGGCTCGCCAGGCGGCTCCTTCGGAGCGGGCTGTTCGTGACGAGGAGCTGGTCGCGAAGATCCATGAGGTGCACGAGAAGAACCTCGGTGTCTATGGCGTGCGCAAGGTGTGGTGGCAGCTGATGCGGGAAGACGTCAAAGTCGCCCGGTGCACAGTTGAACGCCTGATGGCGCGCGAGGGCTTGCAAGGCGCCATCCGCGGCAAGAAGCGCCGCACCACGATCCCTGACGGGCAATCAACCCGCGCCCCGGATCTCGTGGATCGCAACTTCAAGGCGAGCGCTCCAAACCGGCTGTGGGTATCCGATTTCACGTATGTCGCGACCTGGTCAGGAACGGTGTATGTCGCGTTCACGATCGACGTGTTCTCCCGCCGCATCGTGGGCTGGAAGGCCGACACAACGATGAAAACCCCGCTCGTGCTCGACACGCTGGAGATGGCGCTCTGGGCCCGCGACCACCACGGACAGCCCGTCCCGGAGGGCCTCATTGCACACTCCGATGCCGGGAGCCAATACACGAGCTTCGCCTTCACCCAGCGCCTCGTGGATGCCGGGGCTGACGCGTCGATCGGATCTATCGGCGATGGGTATGACAACGCCGTCGCCGAGTCCACAATCGGGCTCTACAAGACCGAGATGATCAACCAGCAAGGACCATGGAAGACCATGGAGCAAGTCGAGTTCGCCACCCTTCAATGGGTCGACTGGTACAACCACCAACGACTACACGGCAGCTGCGACAAGCTCACCCCGGTCGAGTACGAGCAAACGCGAGCAAGACAGACCACTCAATAAAAACCGCCTCCAACATTCCCGGAGCGATTCACTTTCAATGCGGAGGCGCACAGCGGGGTTCACGGGTGCCGCGGCGTGCTGGGCGATCACTCGCAGCGCATCTGGGATGCTCTTCGTCGCCGCGTGGTAGACGTGCCGCAGGCCGCCGGTTGCGGTGACCCTCTCGATGTCAACGGTGGCTGTCGGTGCTGTTGTCATTACTGCACTTCCTTTCCTTTAGGTGGTTGCTGAGGAGTTGCTGCGGGCAGGGGTGCGCGCACCGGGTCGGTCGCGGCGTCCTCGCGCTCGGCGTCGTGCTGCTCATCGGCGGTGACGTTCGGTGTGTCGGCGCGGCGGAAATAGATCTCACCGTCGGGACCCACGAGGGCCCCCGGATAGTCGCTGTGCTCTGGAGTCATTGCTCACGTCTCCCTAGTTGATTGTTGAGGTCCGTCACTTCGCACGGCAGGGCCGCGCGCCGATCCGTGAGCGCACGCGCGGGGAGGTTCCGTGATGGGATGGCTCGGTTCTCAGGCGGCGACGGAAGCGTCGCTGTGAGCCGTAGGGACGAACAGGCCGAGGAGATCCACCTGCCTCGGTTCCCCAGTTCCCGCGGAGCCATTGCTGTCGACGGGCTGCACGAGAATCATCAGATGGCGAACAGGGCTGAACATGCCCTCGTATTCGACGGCTTCCCCGGCTGGCGGCCGGCGAGCGAAGACCCGTCCGAGAACCTGGTCCAGAGCCCATCCCTTCAGACGCTGCGAGAGGGCGCTCCGTACCGCCGCGTGGAACTGGCCCTCGGCGCTGCTTTCGCGCAGCCAGGCGATCTCTCCCTGGGGCTCGTCGTAGCGGACGGTGGTCACGGTGACCGCTACTGCTCCGGGTGCAATAACTGCGGTGCTTTCATCTGCCGGCTGGTTCTTCACGGGAGCTCCTCCTGTCGGGTACGCCACAGCGAGAGAGCCGCCCGTGCGCTTTACGCGGTGCGGTTCTCTGCCGTGATGGATGGTGGGTGGGTGACGCGCGGGTGGGCGAGTCAGAGGGGACGGGCAGCCAAGCCTGGGTGGAGGTGAGGCGAACCAGGGGAAGGCGGTGTCGGAACGAAAAGCGGGACACCGGAGACCTGGCGGGAACGTCGATCCCAGAAGGGACGGGAGGGCCAGACCTGAGAGCTATGACTACCGGGTGCTACAGGCCCCGACAAGCGGGGGTGCCAGACACAAGGTCATGAGCAAAAGAGGACCGCAACCTAGCAAGAGGATGTAGCGGAATGAAACCAATCCCAACCAGACAGCCCAGCAGACCAGGACAGGGAGAACAACCTCATCAGGACGGTGGTCAAGCGGGCATAGACACCTCCACAGCTGGCCGGATGAAAGGCACTCAACAGGAGGACACCCACAGACCCACAGGTCAAGACCCATATCTAGCCACCGTGCCCAGCCCCGCCGCGATTGCACCCAAACGCCCGCCGTTACAGGGTTCTATCCCAGTCAAGGCGTCGCGGCACGCCGTGATTGGCGGCGGCCTTCCAGCGTCTCGGCCTCTTCCCCGCCGTCAATCGCCTATCACCAGCCCTGAAGCCGATTCCGTCCGGTGCACCAGGCGGATTCGCGGCGGACTAAACGCCATTCGCGGCGGAGTACCCGCCTACAACGGTTTGTCGATCCAACTGGGCCGGTAGCTTGACGGTCCAGTCGCCGATCCCGTAGCGCACGTTGCTCCCGTAAAGCATCAGCCGCTTGAACCGCTCGTGGCAGAAGGCGGCCGACAGGCGCGTCCGACGCGAGAGCCGACCGCAAGATCCCACCTAGCGCTCGAAGCAAGGCATCGAAGCCGCACGCAGCACTACTAGGAGGTCGGGATGTGGCTGGTTACTCCCTTCTAACAACCCGAACAGACCGGATTCTTGTAGGGTCAGGGCTTCCGGAGGCCAACCCCTGGCTGGGGAACCAATACCGAGGAAGAGTGTGATTGCTGCCGGAGCTCATGCCAGCGGCACGAGCTGTTCAGACGTCGACGATCAAGGAGGAATGCATGCGTAAGCCGGTGACCATCCTAGGACGACGCTTCGCGGGAATCCTGGTAGGGAGCATCGTTGGATTGCTGCTCAGCGTCTCAGTCGCGCTGGCCGCGGCGCCGAGCGTCCACATCACGCGCTACTCGCCGACGATCAGCGGGAACATCGGCGCGGCAACCGCCGGCGTCAAAGTCACGGCCGCGCTCGTGAGAGACGGGACGACGATCGAAACCTCACCCGCCGCGACCACCAACGCGAGCGGTGAATGGACCGCGGCCCTCGCGGCCCACGCGCCCAGCGACGCGCTCGACGTGATCAAAGTCAACTACAGCGGCACCGGCGCGCCCCCGGAATCGACCTATGGCGAACCAAGCGAAACCGGAACGAAGCCCGGGATCGGCTTCTTCGACAACAACATCAGCATCGCCGAAAACGGCGCGAACGGCGGAGTGGTCTGCACGAACTTCGCGGAAGCGAAATGCGCGGCGCTAAGCGCGCACGTTGTCTACTCCGGCGGAGCTCAAGAATCCGTGGTCGGTACTCCCGACATCAGCAACGAACAGATCGAGGAACTCGCTTTCTCGCCCGCCCTCAAAGCGAACGACGCGGTCACAATCACGGGCAGCTTCACCGAAGAAGACGGCTCGACGCTGGAACTGACGGTCCCGGCGCCGATGCCTGGCCTCGGCAACGTCTTTAGTGGGGGCGGAAGCGCGGCGCCACGGTGCACGGCTGACGTCGTCACGCTCGCCGTCACTTGCGCGCCACTCAGCATCGGCAGCTACAGCCTCACTCAGACGCGTGGAGTCACCAACCTCGGCAGTACGTCGGCATCGGTTTTGAGCGGTAGCGAAGCCGCCGTCTTCCAACTGACCACGCTCCAAGCCGCGGACCAGCTCGCGCTGTCCGTCGCCGGCGCCGGGGGACGCCTGTTGACGACGCTCCATGTCTACAAACTCGCCTTCAATGAGACCGAGACGCTCAGCTTCGGCAGCGCGAGCGCTGTGATCACTGGTGGCAGTTGCCAAGCGAATGAGTGGTTTGGCGTAAACGGCGGGTTTGGCCTCTGCTCGGCCAACGGCGTTGCGTCTGCAGGCTCGGCCACGGCACAAGAGGACGAGTTCAGCGGCGGAGCCACGCGCGTGACGCCACCTCTCATCTCCTACACCTCGCCGATGGACGGCGAAGACGTCTACGGGCCGACCATCACGACGTTCGCCGATCTCAACACCGGCGGCACCACGCCCGTCACGCTCTCTGCCACGCCTACTGGCGGCAGTGCGATCCCGGCGACTGGGAACCCAAACTCGGCGAGTGGCGCCACGCTAAGCGGGCTGACCGCCGGCAAGCGCTACGCGGCCAGCTGGAGCCTCACGGACGTCAACAGTGACGTGATCAATCTCACGACCCACTTCGTCGACCAGTCTGCCGGCGAAGGGCCCGCTGGAAAAGAAGGCAAAGAAGGACCTGCCGGTAACGAAGGCGGACTCGGGAAAGAAGGGACAGCGGGCAAAGAAGGCGGTCCTGGAAAAGAAGGCAGCCCGGGCGCCACAGGTAAAGAAGGACCTGCTGGCACGGCAGGGCTCGCGGGCAAAGACGGTGCTCCTGGCGCACAGGGCCCGCAGGGAGCACCAGGGCCAACTGGCACGGCGGCAGAGATCATCTGCACGAGCAAGAAGGTCAAGGTGACCATCAACCACAAAACGCAGACGAAGACGAAGACGACTTGCGTCGTGAAGCAGCTCGCGCCCGGGGCGACGATCACGACGAGCTCGCTCGAGCTGAGACGAGGCCGCACCGTTTACGCGGTGGGAAGGATCAAAGCTCGCGGCGGACCGGCGCGCGTGACGATGCGCGACCTCAAGCCGGTTCGTGCCGGCGAGTACTCGATGACGATCATCTCATCACGCGGGCACGCCAAGATCACGACGAACTATCAAGTTAGTGTTAAGGGAGATCGTTCATGAGGCGCTCACAATCGGTTCTGGGCCTCGTTGCTGTGATTGCCGCTCTTCTGTGCACGGCCTCGGCATCCGCGTCAACCACATACACCTCGACGGAAACCATCCCCGTACCGCCGGCGTCCACCTACAGTGGAAGCGGTGGTGGGGATGGTTGGGGCCTCGCGCTCTCCTCGACCTCCGTCTACAACGTCTTTCACCACAGCAGCGTGCTCACGGTGGCCTGCCATCTTCAGGCCACGGCCGAACCGTGCTGGTCTCCGGAGACGATCACGGACGCCAGCGGCAACGAGTACGCGACGTCTGGGCAGCCTGGACTCTGGCTTGATCAGACCACCGGTCACCTCTACGTCTACGCGACGAGGCTGAGTGATGAAACGGGTGGTGTGGTTTGTATCGCCACGAACGAAGCGGCGACGAACACGGACCCGTTCTGCGGCTTCACAGCGCTCACCGGCGCCGGCGAAGCAGCCAATGTTGGGATCAGCGCGATCAGCGGCCCCGCGGTAGTGGGTCAACGCTGGTACGCGTTCAACTATTACAGCGGCGCGGGCGTCACGGGCGATAAGAACAAGCTTCTCTGCTTCAACCTCACGACGTTTACGGCGTGTGCCTCCCAGCCGTTTTCTGTGACACCGTCAACGGGCAACGATCTCGACGGCTCGTACCCGCCGCCCGCGGTCACCGCGATCGGAAACCAGGTCATCGTCCCCCTGAATCTCATCGAAGGCCCACCAGAAGCGGAAAAAGAAGTCCACGAGCTCGGCTGTCTGAACGGCACCACGCAATCGGCGTGCTCGGGCACCTGGCCGGTCCTGCGGGAAGAAAACTATGACTCCTCGGCTGGCGCGGCCTACCCGTTGCTCACGAGCGCGGGAGCCCTGACTGGCTTCTGCCTGCCATTTGGCAGCCTTCCGTGCTACACGAGCGCCGGAGCATCCACGACGACTCCGACAGGGATGGCGAGCGCGATCACTCAAACCTCGGGATGGAATGGTCCCGCGGCAACGCTCGGCCCGCGTGTCTATGTGCCCAACGGCAACACCGACCAAGTCGACTGCTACGACGCGAGCACCAACGAATCCTGTACCAACTTCCCCCGCTCGTTCTCGAACCTTGGTCTCCTATACACCGTCAACCCGGACCCGGCGCGTCCAACGTGTCTGTGGGTCAACTCGGATGACGGTGGAGGTCAGATCCAGAACTTCGACGCGTACACGGGCGGCACTTGCGGGGAAGGAGTGATCCGAGTCCTCGCCTCTCATTTGATTACCGGGGGCGCGGCTTGTACTCCTGGCTCCTACGTCTCTCTCCAGGTCACCTCACCGTCGGTGAACACATACACGAGTGGCACGGTCTCCTTCGAGGATGGTGACGGCAACCCAATCCCGGGAGCAAGCGACGTCTCACTTAACGGCGCTGGCACTGCCAATCTCGCCGGGCTCAACCTGAACACGGCGACGGGACTACCCCAATTCGTGATCTCCCTGGTCGGCGAGAAGAACGCGGTCGGATCCGTCGTCGTCAAGCTCACATGGAACGGCAACGGCACGTACAACCCGTCGTGTCTCAACGGCGGTGACTACGTCGCGCTTGGCGACAGCTACTCGAGCGGCGAGGGCACCGAAATCTACGAAGCCGGCACAGCACAAAAAGGCGATGAATGCCATCGCTCCACGTTCTCGTATCCGTTTCAGTCAGAGCTTGCGCTCTCGTTCTTCAGCCAGCGCTTCAGCTTCCACGCCTGTAGTGGCGCGATCATCCACGACCTCGAACACACCTTCGCGGCCGACCATAAGGGCGCTAATCCGGGGGAGGCATATCCACAACTCCATTGGCTGAATACGCATACGAGCCTCGTCACATTGACGATCGGGGGCAACAACGCCCACTTCGCCGAAGTGATCAAAAACTGCTACCTGAACTCAATCGGGCTCCTGAGCATCCCCTGTCAGATCCTCGACAACTCGCTCGTCTCCAACGCGATCAGCAACATGGGCGTGAACTCTTCCGGAAACCATGAATCGCTGGCGCAGGCTTACATGAAAATCGCGAAGCTCGCGCCCAACGCGACGGTTCTCGTGCTCGGCTACCCGCGCTTCTTCCCAGCGAAGCCTCCGCTCCTCTGCGGCACCGGTGATCTCGGCTCGCAATTCACGCTAGGCCAGATGGACTGGATCAATCAAGAGGAGCGCACGATGGACGACACGATCGAGAAAGCGGTGTCCGCCACGCTCAACCCCCACATCCGCTACCTCGAAGACTACGAAGCGTTCCGCGGCCACGAGCGATGCGAAGCCGAACCGTACCTGAACGGCATCAAAGTCACGCACGAACAGGTTGGCTCGTTTCACCCGAACTCAAAAGGCCAAGCCGCCCTCGCGAAGATCGTGGAGAAAGCAGCAGGATGACGAGTGCTATTAGACGTCGGAGTGATGGAAGTCGCTGCGACCCGCCTCGGTGATCCGCTGCGGGAACAGCCGGACTCTGCTGAGTGAGAGGTTGCTCGGGCCGTCGAGCGCCTCGCGCAGGGCGGGCGGCAGCGCGGGGAGCGCGAGCGCGGTCAGTTGGCTGTCGTGAATGTCTCGCTCGACGGCGAAGAAGATGTGGTCGCGTGCC
>Ga0182030_10026852_pt1 | contig 10389 bp, 8 predicted proteins | sample 812S3MmetaG_FD_121299 | JGI IMG/M metagenome (GOLD analysis project Ga0182030, IMG submission 121299) | Permafrost microbial communities from Stordalen Mire, Sweden - 812S3M metaG (Illumina Assembly) | ecosystem: Environmental > Terrestrial > Soil > Wetlands > Permafrost | place: Sweden... | reverse complement strand
CCCGTGTCCGACTTCGCCCAAACCGTCAAGCAGCAGGCCGACATCGTAAAGATCGTCGAGGGGTATATCCGCCTGCGCAAAGCGGGCGCCTCGAATTACTCCGGACTTTGCCCGTTTCATAAGGAAAAGTCGCCTTCATTTTCCGTCCATGCGGTACGGCAGTTCTATCACTGCTTTGGCTGCCAGGCGTCGGGCGACGTCTTCAGCTTCGTCGGCAAAATTGAGAACGTCAGCTTTTCCGAGGCGGTGCGGATTGTGGCGCAGAAATGCGGAATTCCGCTGCCGAAAAGGGAATTCTCGTCCCCAGAGCAGGCGGCCGAATCGCGCCAGCGGGTGAAACTCCTGGAACTGCATGAGACGGCTACGGCCTTCTATGAGGAGCAGTTGCGGGGACCCGAAGGGGCTGTGGCGCGCGAGTACCTGGCGGGGCGCGGGCTAACGCCCGAGGGGATCAAGGCATTCCGCATCGGCTGGGCTCCGGACAGCTTCAACGCCCTCCGCGACCGGCTCAGCGGCATGGCGGACGACGAAACGCTGCGAGCTTCCGGCCTCTTCAGTTCCAAGGAGCAGGGCGATGGCACCCTCGGCCATATCTACGACAAGTTCCGCAAACGTGTGATGTTTCCCATTGCCAACGAAAGCGGCCGCGTCATTGCATTCACCGGCCGCACGCTGGAAACCGGAGAGAAAGCCGGTCCCAAATACTTCAATTCGCCCGAGACCCCGCTCTATTCGAAAAGCAATGTGTTTTTTAATCTCGATAAGGCTCGCAGCGTAATCCGCCAAGCGGGCTTTGCGCTTCTCGTGGAAGGCCAGATGGATTGCATCTCGGTTTTCTTGAGTGGCATTCAAAATGTAATGGCAACCAGCGGCACCGCGTTCACTCAGCAACATGTAGCGATCCTTCGCCGGCATACCTCCAATATTGTGGTGAACTTTGACGGGGACACTGCCGGTGAGAATGCTGTAGAGAAATTCGCCGACAAGATTGCCCCGTTGATCGAGGAGGGGTTTTCGATCAGAGTCGTGAGCTTGGATTCTGGGCTTGACCCGGATCGCTTTATCCGAGAGCGCGGTGTGCAAGCGTACGTCGATGAAGTTAGGAACGCACACGGTCTGGACATTTTCCTGATTGAGCGCGCCAGGCATCTATTTCCCGGTAGTGGACCCGAGCAGAAGTTGAAACGGATGAACTACCTGTTACCGCATATCAGCCGAATCCCTCATGTCTTGGCACGCGAACAGTTTGCGGGGGATGCGGCTCAAAAGCTGGGCATTGACTCGGCAGTGCTTCGGGACCAGTTGCGGCAGGCGGCGCTGAAAAGGCGCGATCACGTGGATGTTCGAGCTGCAACGCTTACCGGGGTTGAGAAGCTGTTGCTGCGTGCGCTTGCCGTTACAGATCCCGAACACGAGCGAACGCGCCGCCTGGTAATAGATGCACTAATGAAGCAACCAGCATTGTTTGAGCACCTTGGTGCGTTCCTCGCCCTTCAATCCCTCGCGACCCGCCAAGCAAAAGATCCCATGGAAGTGGTCGAAGACCAGGCACAGCGGGCTCTTCTGGCCGAAGCCCTTCTCGCTGAGACCAGGCCGCCTGAGGAGAGAGAGGTTGCAAGTGCGATCCAAGAGATTCAGGAACGGACAATCGAGAACAGGCTCCGCGACGTACGTCATCTGCTAGCCGAAGCATCCCGGCGAGGAGACAATATTGAATTGGCGACGTTATTGCGGCATAAGCTCGATCTGGACCGTGCGCTGCAGCAGTTGCATAGGGACGGGGTATAATCCAGCAACGGGCGTCTCTCTGCGCCTCAGGAGGGCAGCATGATCCTGGAACTGAAGCCCGAACAGCAAAAAGTACTCGATAGGGCTGCCCAGTCCGGTATGAGCCCTGAAGATGTACTCGATCAGGCCTTTGCCGTCATTCACGAACAGTATTTGAATGAAAGCTGGATGCTGGCGGAGAAGGATGCAATTGCTGCCCAGATCGAAGAGGGCTTTGCGCAAGCTGAGCGGGGCGAACTTATCGATGCCGAGGAGGCAACTCGGCTTCTTCAAGCCCGCCGGACAAATCGGCGAATTGCCTGAGAAGTCCCGACCCCATTCCAGTTAACGCCGCAGGCACTTATCGACCTCGAAGAAATCTGGAACTACATCGCTGAAGACAGCGTGAATGCGGCAAACCGCGTGGAATCAGCAATTTTGTCGGCCTGCAATGCCTTGGCCAGACGTCCCTTGCTTGGCGCCAAACGAACCGAGATTACTTCATTGCCGGTCCGATTTTGGACGGTTACCAAGTTTCCCAACTTCATTGTGGTCTATCGTCCCGATGGAAATCCCTTGCAGGTTATTGCGGTAATTCACGGAAAGAGAGACATGAAGGCCCTGCTTGAGGAGTCAGGGGTCCGATGAGGAAATTCTCATCATTGGGCTGCGGTTCGAACGGCAACTGTGCATCGAAAATCCCCCAAACTGCGTCTAAATAAAAGGAAAAGGAACGGGTGGAGGCGGAAAACCACCCGGCCCAGCAGCAAGACGCCCTGCAAACGCCACTACTAAACCAAATTTAGTATTGGCATTCGTGGGAACGGCTGTGGTAATCTATTGATCTCTGTGAGGATGCGCGCCCCTCTGCCCCAAACATGAGCTACGGCTCGCGGGCGACCCAGGCAAAACCTGAAGCGCTTGTCATCCTGATCCGAGCAACTACCTGAGACCGCTTCTTTTTGCGGGTGACCGCAGGTCCATCTCCGCATATGCACAGGTTTTCCACAATGGAAAATCTTTTTTGCGCATTCGGGGTTAGACCACGCACCGGTGCGCAATACGGTGCTGAATCTCCATTGCGAAAGAGAGTAGGAACAATTTGGCGATTGACGACAAATTCGAACACGACATTGACAGCCTGATCGAGGTTGGCAAAGAGAAGGGCTATCTCACCTACGGCGATGTCAACGACATTCTGCCGGATGAGATTGGCTCCGCCGACGATCTGGACGATCTGATTACAACCATTGGCACCCAGGGCATTGACCTGTTGGACAGCCCCAAGTTCGGTGCCGACAAGGACTTTGAACTGGAAGAGGGCGAAGACGTCGAGCTCGACCTGACCCCTGGAACGCTGGAAAAAACCAACGACCCGGTCCGCATGTATCTCCGCGAGATGGGCACGGTTCCGCTGCTCACGCGTGAAGGCGAAGTCGAAATCGCCAAGCGCATCGAGCGCGGCCAACTGCGCGTACTCAAAGCCATTTCGCGCTCGCCGATCGTGATTCGCGAGATCGTGGCCCTGGGCGAGGACCTGAAGCGCGGCGTGCGCAACGTAAAAGAAGTGGTCATCTTCGACGAGGAAGAACTCACTGAAGATGTAGTGCAGGCACGCGTCAAGGCCACGGTAACCCGCATCGATGCGCTGGTGAAGCACCAGAAGAAGATTGCTGCGCTCGAAGAGAAGCAAGTTGTGCCCCCCACCGTGAAGGTGAAGACCTCTTCCGCACGCCACACGCGCTGGCTCATTGCGCGCGAGAAGGTATTTATCTCGCGCATTGTCCGTGAACTGAAGTACACCGCTCTTGAACGCAAGCGCCTGCTCGACAAGGTCAACAAGACCGTCGACACCATGCGCACGCTGGAGCGGCAGATCCGCTCGCTCGACCAGAAGTTCGACGCTTCGAAAAGCGAGGAGCTGAAGAAGGAGTATCGCCGCCAGCAGAAGAACTGCAAAGTCGATCTCGAGAAGATCGAAGGCGACGCCGGCGTCTCCATTGCCGAACTCAAGCGCACGCAGCGCGAAATGATCCAGGGCGACATGGACGCCGAGCAGGCCAAGCGCGAGCTGATTGAAGCCAACCTTCGTCTCGTCGTCTCCATCGCCAAGAAGTACACCAACCGCGGACTGCAGTTCCTCGACCTGATTCAGGAAGGCAACATCGGCCTGATGAAGGCGGTCGACAAGTTCGAATATCGCCGCGGCTACAAGTTCTCGACCTATGCAACATGGTGGATTCGTCAGGCCATCACCCGCGCCATTGCGGACCAGGCCCGCACGATTCGCATCCCGGTGCACATGATCGAGACCATCAACAAGCTCATCCGCACTTCGCGTCAACTGGTGCAGGAGCTTGGTCGCGAGCCCAGCAGCGAAGAGATTGCGCGCCGCATGGACATCCCTGTCGCGAAGGTCCGCAAGGTCCTGAAGATCGCGCAGGAGCCCATCTCGCTCGAAACGCCCATCGGCGAAGAAGAAGATTCGCACCTTGGCGACTTCATTGAAGACCGCCAGGCCGTGTCTCCGTCAGAAGCGGTGATCAGTGTGAACCTGAAGGAGTACACATCGCAGGTTCTGCGTACGCTCACACCGCGCGAGGAGCGGGTCATCAAGATGCGCTTTGGTCTTGAAGACGGCTCCGAGCACACGCTTGAAGAAGTGGGCCAGAGCTTCCAGGTCACGCGCGAGCGCATCCGCCAGATTGAAGCCAAGGCGCTGCGCAAGCTGCGCCATCCTTCGCGGAGCCGCAAGCTCAAGGCGTTCGTTGAAGGCGTCAAAGATATGTAGTTCGGTGAAAATCCAATTTGGCTGAACGTGAGCCGCTAAGAGCCGCAGCTTTGGAAGGAGCTGCGGCTCTTTTGTTTGTGAGTTGAATGAAGGAGAGGCCGGCAGGCCCAAATCTCAATCTCCCCCCAAAGGATGGGCCCCCGGTCTGGATTTTCAGACCGGGGAGACCACAGACCTCAGTTGCCGAGTAAGGTGCTTTGCTGCCACCCGCGACACTTCATTGCTACCGGACAGTCAAAATCGAAATCTCTACAGCGAAACCTCTATATCGAAACCTCTATATCAAAACCTCGACTCATGTTTCAAGAATCCGCTTTGTGTCAGGGCACGACTTCAGTCGTGCCGAAAAGGCCAGCGATGATAATGGGTTTTAACCCCTGAGGGCTGCAATCGAGCTTCCGCCGCCATTTTTGCAACACGTTCCATGGCTTTACCCGGCGAAAATCTGGCAAAGTTCCCACTTGCCGGTTAACCACCAACAACGTCAATTTTCGTTACATGAGGGGCACCTCAATTGGGCCAAGCCTCAACCACTCTCAAAGAGTTCATCCCTCGGATACGACGTAGGCGACGGTGTCACGGTCGTTCTTCATCAGAGACAGCCTTCGCCATTGCTAGTTAGATGGACCTCATTGAGTACGTCGGAATCCACTGGCTGGAAGGGTGACGCCTGAGTTTCTGTCGGTATGAATTCAAATGACACGTAGTCCGGCCACGAACTGCAATACCAAGGAACCTCTTCTTCGCCAACGCGGACCACGATTGAATATGCGCCATTCGGTACATTACAGCACCGTTCGCCGAAGCCGATACCGTGCACCCGCAGGTAGTCTTTAACTTCTTTCCGGTTCAGACCCGACTTGAGGTCTTGCTCATAATGAATGAGTGCTGCATGGATAGCATCGGCGTTTGCAGTGATCCTCTTCTTCTTGTTGACCTGACGGATCGCAAGAGCCGACGAGGCCGCCGCGATGATCGCCACAATCAGCCATAGCCACCAACGTTTCATCTATGCAGTGTAACCCGCAGCTCTATAAACCGAGCCGGTCACTCTGCGTGTTGCGCAAAGGCCCGCTTCCAGGACGGGTGCCGTGCACTTCAACTTGACTTGTTTCCGGATCACTCCTGTATCGTCGCCAAAGGGGAAGTTTCGAGTGAGCATGATCACCGGGCCCAGCCAAATCGGTCGGCCATTGCAATCCGGTCAATCGCATGAAGAAACCTGCTGACAAAAAAATCCAGATATCTTCCCGGAGTTTGCAGTCCATTTCGGGAAAAGGGGGATAATCAACTCAATGGACTCCACCACACCGCAAATACAAATACCGCAGCGCCCTCAGACGGCTGTACGGCAGGCGATGATGTACCCCACCCTTTTCCTCCCACGCCTCTGAAAACAATCTGGTTACGTCGAAAAAACCCGAAATGACCTCCTCAAACAAACGACTTGCACCTCAACGCCCTTCCGATTCCAGTTCGGCACACTCTTCAGCGCTCAACTGCACTCCTGCCGCAGCGATGTTTTCCTCCAGATGCGCAACCTTGGAGGTGCCGGGAATCGGCAACATCACGGGCGAGCGCTGTAGCAGCCATGCCAACGAAAGCTGTGCGATCGAAGCATGGTGCCGGGCCGCAATCCGCGCCATCGCCTGAGCCGAGGAGCTTTCCGGCTTCAGCATTTTGCCGCCAGCCATGGGATACCAGGGCAGGAAACCAATTCCCTTCGCAGCGCAATAGTTGAGAGTCTCCTCATTTCGTCTATCCGAAAGACTGTATCGATTCTGGATAGTTACAACTTTGACGATTTTGCTCGCTTCTTCAATCTCCGCCGGCGTCACTTCGCTCAATCCGATGTGGCGAATCTTGCCCTGCTCCTGCATCCGCTTGAGCGCGCCGAGCGACTCTTCGAGCGGCGTGCGCGGGTCGATACGGTGAAGCTGATAGAGATCGATGCAATCCAGCCGGAGCCGGCGCAGGCTCATCTCCACACATTGAATGAGATATCCAGCGCGCCCTACGTATTCCGTCTTCGCAGGACCCTGGCGCGTGATGCCGCCCTTGGTGGCGATAACCAGCCCCGGCGCGTAGGGATAAAGCGCTTCGCCGATCAGGCGCTCGGCAATCTCCGGGCCGTAGGCATCGGCAGTGTCGATCAGCGTGACGCCAAGCTCGACGGCGCGCCGCAGAACATGTTTCGCTTCCGCAGGATCATCCGGTTCACCCCAAGCGCCATCGCCGACCAGGCGCATTGTTCCATAGCCCAGGCGATGTACAGCCAGATCGCCGCCGATGAGAAAATTTCCGCTGGCAGCAGCGGAAGGAGTCTGTGTATTCATGTTCGCCCGAAACCCTCCGAATGAAGTAAGCTTCACCCATGCCGAGTGTACGTCAAGGGTCTATTCATCTGTTTCGCCTGGCCGGTGTGGATGTCTCCCTCCACTGGTGGTGGTTTCTGGTTGCCTTCTATCAATTGAGGGGCGGCCCGGGCATCTACAGCTCCATCGTTTGGAAAGTTCTGGAATACTTGGCGCTGTTCCTGATTGTGTTGACGCACGAGTTCGGCCATGCGCTGGCTTGCAGGCAGGTGGGCGGCACTGCCAATCGCATCATGCTGTGGCCCTTCGGCGGCGTCGCGTACGTGAATCCGCCGCAACGGCCGGGAGCAACGCTATGGAGCATTGCCGCTGGGCCGCTGGTAAATGTGGCCTTGGCTCCAATTCTGTATGCGGCAGTGCTGGCAGGCAGATCCGCCGGACTTCCCGACTCAATGCCGGATGTCTACAGCTTTCTCCAGCGCGTGTTGTTCATCAATCTTGGCCTTCTGATCTTCAACATCCTGCCTGTCTACCCGCTCGACGGCGGCCAGATCCTCCGCTCGTTGTTGTGGTTCGTGATGGGCAAAGCGCGCAGCCTGATGGTAGCGACAGTTCTCGGAATCATCGGCATCGTCGGCATCATCGGGCTCGCGATTTTGTGGCGAGCAGTCTGGCTCGGCCTCATCTCCCTCTACCTGCTCTTCATCTGCTGGAGCGGACTTCAGCAAGCCCGGCAACTTCTGCGCCAGGCCCGGTTGCCACGGCGGCCAGGATTCGCCTGCCCCAGTTGCAAGGCTGCCCCACCCATTGGCGCCTTTTGGAAATGCGGCGCCTGCCAGAACCCCTTTGACACGTTTCAAACACAAGGAGAATGTCCCCATTGCTCCGCCCGCTTCAATTCGACCATGTGCCTCGACTGCCACGAGCAGCATCCCATGAGCGAATGGGTGGTTGGCTCATTTGCCGGCGTGGGCACTGTGAACGGGGGCTATGCGGCAAAGTAGCGGCCACCGCAGCCTCGGGAACCCCATAGGCGGTGGATGCGTATCTTGAATAGAACAGCAGCGAAGGAGCTTCATCCATGAGCACCATCCCCTATCCCAATCCGCAAGCCATCTTCTATCAGCATTACGAGTCTGTGCGCCGCGACGAAGTGGTTGGCATTCTTCTCGCGCTGTTCCTCGGGACTTTCGGGATTCACCACTTTTATCTGCGCCGTACCGGTCTGGGGATTCTCTACTGCATTTTTTGCTGGACCGGAATTACTGCCATTCTCGGCTTTATCGAGTGCTTCTTCATGCCGGGGCGCGTGCGCGAATTCAACGCCATTCAAGCTGCGGGAATTGCAGCGGCGCTGGGAATTCCCGTACCCGGATGGGGACAGCCGCTGAATGTTACAGTAAATATGCCGGGTGCCGGCACGACGGTCTCAACCCAGCCGGGTACGCTCCTTGCCTGCAGCCGCTGCCAACAGACCAACCCGCCCGGAGCCCGCTTCTGCGCCGGCTGCGGCGGAGCGCTTTAGAACCGGCACAAATCTCTCATCCATAAAAGCTGGGTGCCCCTGGTTTCGATTTTGAGACCAGGGAAACCACAAATCTTCATGGGCAAACCGCCCCTACATATTCGCCTGGCCCGACCTCATCGACTCGTTGAATTGCGGCTTGGTAAAGTTCAGCGCCGCTTCAAGCGTACCCTGGTACTCCGCTGCACGAGCCAGCAGCGCCGGCGTGGCAGCGGAAAACTCGCCATCCAAAGTCATCAACCCCTCGCCCGCCTCGTGGCCGGCCATGCGCAGCAAATCGGCCTCGGTGGTATTGAGATACTGCGCGTCGCGGGGGTCGGCAATCCACACCGGCTTGCTCTCGCCCAGCACTCCAGAGAGCCAATAAACCTTGCGTAGAAGGTAAGCCAGCCGCTCCGCATCCGTGGTCTCGGTAAAAAGAAACTTCTTCTGCCAGCGGCTATAGTAGCGGGTGGTCACGGGGACAGGCTGGCGGTTGCCGGACTTGAGGAATTCCAACTGTCCATAATCGACGGTCTTGCGAATCGCGTTGTAGACGAAGCTCTCCGCGAAGGGCTGCTCCATCGCGGGCACAATCTCAGCGAACGTGACAGTCACTGCGGCGGCCAGCTTGGCATGGAGATTGTGTGTGCCACCGTCGGCAAGGTGCATCTCGCCGTGAACGATGTAGGTGTCCGCGCCGGACGTCGACTGGTGGAAGGGCCACTGAAACTGACCGAAAGCAATAGGCAGCCCGCCCAGGGTCACATAGCACTCGGGCCGCGGATTGCGCAGCCGCTTGGCTTCGCCCGCCAGGTGGGCCGTCATCGTGGGCAGCAGGTCCGGCTTGTCGAATTCGAACGCCTCGCTGAGTTCCAGTCTCAGCGTGCGGCCGGCTGCTTCGCCGCCCTTGAGACCAAGCTGAAAAACCGCCGTGGGCTGTCCGTGGAAGTCACGGCCCTCAGTTGCGGAGACGAGTACCAAGCCGGCCTGCGCTGCGGCGGCTTGCACAGAAGTGACAAGGGAAGATTTCAATTCGGCGGTCATTGGGGGAACATCCTGCGTCGAGAATCAGTGTAAGACCATTCTAAGGGACCAGAGTGGCCGACGTCGCATTTACAATGGAGGACGTGCTGTCTGAATCGTCTTCGCCGATCATTCTTGCCGAGAACCTGACCAAGGTTTACGCGGCAGGCCGACTCCAGGTCACCGCCGTTCGCGGAGTCTCACTTGCCGTGCAGCAGGGTGAGTTTGTGGCCATCGTGGGCCCTTCGGGATCGGGCAAGTCCACGCTGTTCTACCTGCTCGGCGGGCTCACGCAGGCAACAACGGGGCGCGTGGTGATCGACGGCGTAGATTTTGCCACACTCAACGACGGGGAACGAACGCGCCTCCGCAAGCATCGCATCGGGTTCGTCTTCCAGAAGTTCAACCTGCTCCCTACTCTTTCGGCAATGGGGAACATCGAGATTGCTCATGCGGTGAGCGGGCGGAAAGAACCGCTGGACCTGAAGTACCTCGATCACCTCAGCGAACTTCTGGCAATCAAGGGACGTCTCGATCATCGACCCTCGGAATTGAGCGGCGGTGAGCAGCAGCGTGTGGCCATAGCGCGCGCTTTGATTTGCCGTCCGGCGATCGTGCTCGCGGACGAACCAACCGGCAACCTGGACACCAAGAACTCCGATGCGGTGCTGCAAATGCTGCTCAGATCAAACCATGAGCTGGGCCAGACCACGTTGATGATCACGCATAATCCTGAAGCCGCAGCCATTGCCAGCCGTATCTTATACATGCGCGACGGGGAGATTGTGCGGGAGGAAAAGGGCTCGGCTGCGAATTTTGCACTGACCGGGGCAAGCTCTGCGCCTTCTGCGAGTTGACCTCGCTGGTTTGACCTGGTTTGGGGCGCCCGGTATACTCAATACTGCAACAAGCGGGAGTAGCTCAGTGGTAGAGCATCGCCTTGCCAAGGCGAGGGTCGCGAGTTCAAATCTCGTCTCCCGCTCCAT
>Ga0182030_10026851_pt1 | contig 10389 bp, 11 predicted proteins | sample 812S3MmetaG_FD_121299 | JGI IMG/M metagenome (GOLD analysis project Ga0182030, IMG submission 121299) | Permafrost microbial communities from Stordalen Mire, Sweden - 812S3M metaG (Illumina Assembly) | ecosystem: Environmental > Terrestrial > Soil > Wetlands > Permafrost | place: Sweden... | reverse complement strand
TTCGCTATTTGAAGTCGTCGCGGACTATGAACGCCGTAAGATCATCGAGCAACTCGAAGCTTCGGAATGGAGCCAGACCGCCGCGGCCGAGTCTCTGCGCATCCCTCTTTCGACGCTCAACCAAAAGATCAAGCGTCTCAACATCGAAATCCGCAAACGATCGAGCGCGTAAAACCCAAGCGTAAAAAAGTCCTACGCAAGCCCGGTATAACCGCTGCCGAAAAATATCAGCGGACGGCCCTCGTGGCACACCGCCTCGATCACCTCACCGATGAACACCCGATGGTCGCCCGCGTCGACCACTTGAACCGTCCGGCATTCAAGGACGGCTAGTACTGCTTGAAGCACCGGGGCTCCGGTGGTTCCGATGGTCCAGGAGACCCCCGTGAACCGGCCCTCCGGCAGCGTCGCGAATCGCTGGGATAAATCGATTTGGTTTTCGCGCAATACGTTTACGTTGTAGTAGCCGCTCGATTCGAACACGCTCAAAGCGCTGGCCATTCGATCGAGCGCCACCATCACCAGCGGAGGACTAAGGGAAAGTGAGCTGAACGCGTTCACCGTCAGTCCGTGCGGCATTCCGTCTGCCGCCGATGTTGTGACCACGGACACACCTGTCGCAAACTGCGCGCAAACGCGTCGAAAAAGACGGGATTCGATGGGCGCTCTTGACAATGGGATAACCCTAATCCTATCATGAGGTTTGCAGCTCCCCGGAAATCCTGGCTCGGGCGGGGCGAGACAGAGGATTGCGGACGCTGAGTGAATCGGTGGTTCGGCCCCGAAAAGAAAGCCCGATCTAACGGGATGAAGCAGTTAGCGGACGGTAAGATAGGAGTTCGGGGCGGCCCGGAGTCCTTGAGCTCGCTTAGGAGGCGGTTTTGATCAAGCTCGACATAATTAACGAAGTGGTCAACCGGACCGGCATCACAAAGACGAAAGCCGAAATGGCTGTGGAAACTGTCTTTGAGAGCATGAAGCGCGCCCTGGGAAGAGGGGAGCGCATCGAGCTGCGCGGCTTCGGTATCTTCAACGTCCGGCCCCGGAAGACCGGCATCGGCCGTAACCCACGCACTGGCGCGGAGGTTGCGATTCCGCCTGGGAAGGCCGTTCGATTCAAACCTGGCAAGGAGTTGCAGACGCTGCAATAAGCGTCTCGATCCGCAGTGTCTACGAACGGCTACACGCCTGTGCCAGCGGCGTCCTCGGATGCGATGTCGCCGGCTCCGGTCTATTGGACGGGATCGAGCGGTGGCTATGATTCGTATTCGCGGGCGATCGTTCGTCCGCATCATCGTTACTGGCTTCACGGTCTTCTGCTCGCCCTGACGCTTTTTACGACCACGGTGGTGGGAGCGGGCCTTCAAGAGCGATTTAACGCCGCGCTGCCCTTCGATTTCGATTTCAACGGATTCCTTCGCGTCTGGCACGACCCGGCGTATTTACTTCTGGGCCTTCCTTTTTCGCTCACGTTACTGGGCGTGCTGATGGCGCACGAGATGGGGCACTACGTCACCGCGCGCTACTATCAGGTCGACGTTTCTCTCCCTTATTTCATTCCCGCGCCGACGTTGATCGGCACTCTCGGCGCTTTCATTCGTATCCGTTCCGTAATCCTCTCAAAACGTATTCTTTTCGATATTGGCATCAACGGACCGCTCGCCGGTTTTGCAGTGCTGGTCTGGCCGCTCGCGGCGGGCTTGTCGCTTTCAAAGGTCGTCCCGGGGATCGGAAGCCATGGGGATTTGATCTTCGGCACGCCGCTGATGTTGCGCTTGTTCGAATGGGTCCTGTTCCCCGGCGTACCGGTGAACGATATTTATCTGCACCCGGTGGCGAGGGCCGCGTGGGTGGGTCTGCTCGCGACGGCGCTGAACCTATTGCCCATCGGGCAGTTAGACGGCGGCCACGTGCTCTACGCGTTCATCGGCGACCGGACGCGGCGACTTTCGCGGCTCTTCGTCGGAGTCCTGGTGGCGCTCGGATGCTATCAACTGTTCACCACCTCCTACACCACCGGCTATAGTTGGCTGGTTTGGGCCGGCCTGCTGTTCTTTTTCGGCATGCGCCATCCCTCCATTTACGATCCGACGCCGATCGGGCGCACGCGCACATGGCTCGGGATCGTGGCGCTTGTGATCTTCATCCTGTCGTTTACCGTCAGTCCGATCCGCACCGCGGGCCAGTGAAAATCTCAGCGACGATCATCACTCTGAACGAAGAGCGCAACCTGCCGCGCGCCATTGAGAGCCTGCGCTGCGCCGATGAAATCGTGGTGATGGACAGCGGTTCCATCGATCGGACGGTTGAGATCGCGCAGAAGCTTGGCGCGCGCGTGATCGAAGGACCATGGCCCGGCTACGCGAATCAGAAGAATCGCGCGGCCGAGGAAGCTACCCATGATTGGATCCTTTCACTCGACGCGGATGAATCTCTGAGCGAAGCCCTCGAAGGCGAGATCTGGCAGCTCAAGAAAAATGGTCCGCAGTGCGACGCCTACACCATGCCCCGTATGGCGCAGTATCTGGGACGCTGGATCCGGCATTCGGGCTGGTATCCCGACCGCAAGATTCGCCTCTACGACCGGCGCAAAGCGAGATGGGTGGGCGCGTTCGTTCACGAATCGGTGAAGGTGGACGGAACCGTCGGGCATTTCGAATCCAACCTGCTCCACTTCACATGTAACTCCCTTTCCGAGCACCTGAAGACCATGGATCGCTACACCACGCTCGCCGCCGAGCAGATGCTTTCGCAAGGCGAAAAGGTCACCTGGGCACGCCTGGTGCTCGAGCCCCCATGGACCTTCTTTCGAACGTATGTTGTGAAACTCGGATTCCTGGATGGGGTGGAAGGATTGGCCATCGCCAACATGGCCGCGGTTTACAACTTCCTGAAGTATGCCAAAGCCCGCTTCATGAGCCCGGGACGTTGATTCATGCGGGTACTTCATATCGACACAGGTCGTCATATGCACGGCGGCCAATGGCAGGTTCTTTACCTGCTCGAAGGATGGGCAAAGACCGGCGCTGCGCCTCCGATGCAATACACGCTGCTTGCACCGGGGGACTCGGCTCTCTACGTAGAAGCCTGCGAGCGCGGGTTTGATGCGGTCCCGCTTTCGGTCCGCGAACTTTGGCGGAGAACTCGAAAAGCCGATATCGTTCACGCGCATGACGCACGCGCGCATACGCTTGCGGCGCTCGTGGGCGGAGCGCCGCTGGTAGTCTCCCGGCGCGTGGGGTTTCCCGTGCGGCGCTCGATCGCGTCGAAGTGGAAGTACCATCGGGCGTCGTTGTATCTCGCCGTCTCCCAGTTCGTAGCGTCGGAGTTGAGCGCAGCCGGCGTCGACGCCCGGAAGATCCGGGTGGTCTACGACGGCGTCCCCATTCCGCCGCCGGCGCAGCCGCAACCCGGACGGGTGCTGGCGCTCGCGGGTAAATGCGAGAGCATCGTCCGTGAGGCGGCCCAGATCGCGGGAGTCGAGGTCCATTGGACCAGCGACCTGTGGCAAGATCTTTCTACAGCCGCCATTTTTCTCTATATCAGCGAACTCGAGGGGCTGGGCTCCGCGGCGTTGGCGGCGATGGCCTCGGGAGTACCGGTGATCGCCAGCCGCGTGGGCGGCCTCGGTGAGGTGGTGGAACATGAGAAAACCGGCTTACTGGTTTCCTCGCCGGCGCAGCCGCCGGAGATTGCGGACGCCATTCGACGTCTGCTGGATGATCCTGCCGCGGCGGACGCAATGGGTCGGAATGGAAGGGCGCGGGTGATAGAGCGTTACTCTGTAGAAACCATGCGACAGGAGACTCTTCGCGCGTACCAGGAAATCGCGAAATGAACCCTTCGATGCTGGGAGTAATTCCGGAAACTATCCTTGCATTTTTGGCCGGATTGCTCATCGGCAGTTTCCTGAACGTCTGTGTCTTCCGTCTGCCTCGCGATCTGTCGGTGGTCGCGCCGCGATCCTTCTGCCCCGGCTGTGAAACGATGATCGCGTGGTATGACAACATTCCCCTGCTGAGCTATGTGATTCTGGGCGGAAAGTGCAGGCATTGTAAGGAGCGGATTCCGGTCCGGTACCCGATAGTAGAACTCGCGACCGGGCTCGCGTTCGCCGTCATCGTCGCGGGGCTTGGGTTGTCGCTTGCGGCACTCAAATATGCCGTTTTCTCCGCGATCTTGATTGGCCTGATCGCCTCGGACTTCGAAGAGCGGATTCTGCCGGATGAATTCACGTTGGGCGGATTGGGTGTGGGTCTTGTCTTCGCGGCTTTCGTGCCGCTCGAAATTGGCCTGGCGAGAGTGCTCTTGCCGATGTCCGTGGGAGAAAGATGGGCTTCCGTCGGTGAATCCGTCCTGGGGGCCGTCATCGCCGGCGGATCGATCTGGTTCGTCGCTTTTGCCTACGAGAAGATCCGGCATCGCGAAGGACTGGGGTTCGGCGACGTGAAAATGATTGCCATGATCGGCGCGTTCCTGGGCCTGCGCCTGGCGTTGCTGACCATGATCATCGCGTCGCTGTTCGGCGCGATTCTCGGATTGATCTACATCCTGCTGAAGGGAAAAGACGCCTCCACGTACGAACTTCCCTTCGGAAGTTTCCTCGGAATGGCAGCCCTCGCGGTGGCTCTGGTCGGGCAGGTCCTTTTGGTCTGGTACTCGAACGCGGCCACCTAGCGCGCGATTGGGTTAGACCTCGCTCGGTAGCATCTAGGGCCCATTGCTGCGGAAGCCATAAAACACGGTCCATTTCCCGCTTCCTGGTTTTATTTCTCCGAGGATTTCGAGGTCCGCAGTTTCAATGCCTTACCTGCCCGGTTTAGGTATTTCCCGTTAGTTCAAAGATCCCTCACTCGGATTTTCAAGTCCTAAACCTAGGGTCAAAATGCGGGTTCTTTCCTAGTACCTTCCGGCCAGGATTTTGGTTCATTTTCAGCCTGAACGGTTTTAGTACCAATTTGAGAAATCCGATTCATTCGCCGCCCGAAACCCATCTGTATTCTAGTTTTGTCGATGAGGCAAAACATGAAAAAGACGATGATGATGACGGCAGTGATGATGGCTCTGGGAGCGACGGGATGCTGGGGCGCGACCGTGGCTCAAATGACCGGAACCAGTTTCAGTTCGAACCAGCAGAGCTCGGATTCGCGGCCTTCCCCGATCGTCGTGATGTCTGGCGCGGCCGGGCTGGTCGGACTTCTCTTGGCCGGTAAGCGCAAGAAGGCTTAGTCCCGGAGCGGGTGCGCGACCGCCGAAGCCTGGCCTCCGGGCAGAGAGGCGCGCAAGATGCACCTAGGGCCGCAGCAGGACCTTCAGAATCCCTTTGGTCGCACCCCGAGCAAACGCCTTTCGGGCTTCGCTCAGCGGAAACTCCTCCGAGATCAGACTTTCGACCCGCACTTTTCCCCGGCTTAGCAATTTGATCGCCGGTTCAAACCTCCCGCAGCGCGATCCAATCAGCGTCACTTCGTTTACAATCGCCGGGGCCGTATCCACCTTCACGAGCCCATGCACCGTCGATTTCATGACCACTGTGCCCCGCGGTTCGCACATCGCGATCGCAGATCGTAACCCTTCCGCCGAGCCCGTCGCGTCGACCACCAGCGGATACTCCATCTGCGGCAGGCGCTTGCCGGCAATTTCCGATGTTGCGCCCGCTTGTTCGGCGATGCGCATCTTGTCGCGATGCCGTCCGAACAAGTGGACCCTCGCTCCACTCGCTTGCAGCACTTGCGCGACCAGGAGCCCGAGCTTTCCGTCGCCGAGAACCGCGACGCGCTGACCCTGGGGAATCGCCACCTGATCGAGAATCTCGCACGCGGCGGCGACGGGTTCGATGAAGATCGCGTGATCGGTCGGGATGGTTTTGGGAACCGCGTGCAGATTGACCAGCGGCAGAGTAAGAAATTCCTGGAACGCACCCGGATGTTTCACGATTCCGAGCACAGTGCGATGAGGACAATGCCTGCCGAGTCCACGGCGGCACCAGTCGCACTTGCCGCAGGCGAGGTTGATCTCGCCGGCCACGCGCCGCCCGATCCAGGCTTTACTTAAACCACCCCCACTTGATCCAACCCCGCCTGAACCGTCCTCGTCGTTGACGGCATCCACTTCGCCCACGAATTCATGCCCCGGCGTTCCGGAAAAGCCATAGTATCCGCGCTGTAATTCCAGATCAGTCGAACAGATTCCGGCGGCCAGCAATCGGATCCGCGCAAATCCGCGCGGAATCCGAGGAATGGGGCGATCGCGAACGTCTACTTTTCCGGATTCAAGATGAACGGTGAGCATAAGGCGACAAAAGCGGAAGTAGAAATTCGTCCAGCGCGAAAAGCGGCCGGCCTTTCCACCTACCTGTTCTAAACTTAGAAGATATGGCTTCCGAGACGCAATCGCGCACGCCTCAATCCACTGCGGCGACCCTGAATTCCGCGGAGGTGCAGGCCGAACTGGTATGTTTCGAGCCTGCTTGCCGCGCGCGATTCGCCATCACCGAGGTCCTGTACAACTGTCCCAAATGCGGCGGGTTGATCGAGGTCAACTATACCGGTTCGCGGCCCGATGCGGCGACGCTACGCAAGCTGTTTCGCGACCGCCGGTTGAGCAACGATCCGCTCGACGTAAGCGGCGTGTGGCGATACCGCGAACTGATGCCGTTTCTTGACGACTATCGTCACGTGGTGACACTCGGAGAAGGGAACACCCGGATGCTCGACGCGCCGCTCGCTGCGAGCTACGGCGGAATGGACCGCTTGACCTTCAAGCATCAGGGTTTCAATCCCACCGGATCGTTCAAGGATAACGGCATGACCTGCGGCGCCACTCAGGCTCGCCGGCTGAAGATGCGCCGCGTCGCTTGCGTCTCGACGGGCAATACTTCGGCATCCATGGCGGCTTATGCGGCGGCGGGCGATCTCGAAGCCCTCATTTTCCTGCCTCACGGAAACATTTCCTTCGGCAAACTGGCCCAGGCGCTGGAGTACGGCGCGCGGACGTTTCAAGTGGATGCCAATTTCGATCAAATCCTCGCCCTGGTGCGGGTTCTGGCCGAGCGCATCGGCATCTATCTGCTGAACTCGATGAATCCGTTCCGCGTCGAAGGACAGAAGAGCATCGTGTTCGAAATGATGGATCAGCGCGACTGGCGTGCTCCGGATTGGATCGTGCTCCCCGGCGGGAACCTCGGAAACACGTCGGCGTTCGGAAAAGGCCTGCGGGAGATGTATGAACTCGGATTGATCGACAAGATGCCCCGTCTCGCCGTCATCCAGGCCGAGGGATCCGCGCCGTTCCACGAATACTTCGCGCGTGGCGCAAAAGGCGAGTTCCGATCGGTCGAGAAGCCCGAAACCCTCGCGACGGCGATTCGCATTGGAGATCCGGTTTCGTGGCCCAAGGCGCTCTATGAGGTCCAATCCTCGAAGGGCGTCGTCGAAAGAGTCACGGAGCAGGAAATCGCGGACGCGAAGGCGCAGATCGGCCGCTGTGGGATCGGGTGCGAACCTGCCTCGGCCGCAACGCTCGCGGGCATCCGGAAGCTGACGGCCTCAGGGGTGATCCGGCGCGATGAAGACGTTGTGGCCGTACTGACCGGCAACGTTCTCAAGGATCCCGACTACATTTATCGCTATCACACCGGCACCCTTGAAGCGCCGGGTGGGGTGAAAATTCAATCGACCTATGGCAACCAGTCCGTGGTCGTTCCCAACGACGCCGACCGGATCGCCGAACTTTTGCGTGAGAGACCGTGAAAAGGTGTCTGTCCCCCTTTTTACACACACTCACTAGAGCACGGCTATAATCGGGGATGTGAAAAAGCTCACGCTCTCTGTTGCCGCCTTGGCGCTTGCGGCCTTGTTCCAGGTTGGTTGCACGAAGGACATTCAAAACAACGATGCGGTGAAACAGAGCGTGATCGATTATTTGCGCTCCCGGACAACGCAAACCGGTTTGAACATGGATCTGATGCAAGTGGACGTCACCGCCGTATCTTTCGATAAGAATGAGGCTCGCGCCACGGTGTATTTCCGGCCCAAGAATACGCCCGCCGCGAACGGTATGGCGATGACCTATGTGCTCGATCGCAAGGGCAACAAATGGGTTGTTCGAGGCCGTCAGGATGACGGAGCGAATCCGCACGGAGTAAGAGACACAGATCCGGACGCGTCGCCAGCGGGTCAAATGGGAGGCCAAATGCCCGCCGGTCATCCGCCCGTGGGAGCAGCGCCGGGCAATACTCCGGGAGGCGCGATGCCCCCCCTGCCGCCGCTGCCTCCGGGCCATCCTTCGACTGGATCGACCCAATGAAAACGGTTGCCGTCCTGGGCGGCGGTCCCGCCGGAGCGTTCGCCGCCGAACGTTTGGCGAAGGCCGGCCTGAATACAATCCTTTTCGACGAGAAGCTCGCGTGGGAAAAGCCTTGTGGCGGCGGCCTTACTTATAAGGCCTATCAACAATACCCCTTTCTGATCGACAACGACACGCCCAAACGGTTCGTGCGGGAAACGTCGCTCGCGGCTCCCAATGCGGGCCAGGTCACAATGACGCTTTCGAATCCCTTGGTGATCTACTCGCGGATGGATTTGAACCAAATGCTGCTCACCCGCGCTGAAAAATCCGGAGCGGCCATTGAGAAGGTCCGGGTCTTAGGCATCGAAAAGCGCGAGCGCGGCTGGAATTTGCGCACCAAACACGGGTCGGTGGAAGCGGATTACTGCATCGTGGCGACGGGCGCGCGAAATCCCTTGCGCGAGGTCGGCACCGAATGGAGCGCCAACGACACGATGAGCGCCCTGGGATACTATGTCCCGGCTTCGCAGGAACAGATCGACATCCAGTTTCTCCCCAAGCTCGAAGGCTACATTTGGGTGTTCCCGCGATGCGGCCACCTTTCCGTGGGGATCTGTGGCAAAGGTGAACCGGCGCAGTCATTGCGCAAGCGCCTGGAAGCCTACATGTCCGAGCGCGGCATTTCGTGGAAGGGCGCGGCGTTTTATAGCCATATGCTGCCATCGCTTGAAACCGCGGGATGGCGGAAGAACCGCGTCTCGGGCGATGGATGGCTGGCGGTCGGCGACGCGGGCGGTCTGGTCGACCCGATCACAGGTGAGGGCCTGTACTACGCGATGCGTTCGGGAGATCTCGCGAGCCAAGTCGTGCTGAATGACGCGCACGGGATCGTCGAAAAGGCGCACGCCTATCGCGACCTGCTGGCTCGGGAATTCGCGCACGATCTGGAGTTTGCGGCGACGCTCGCCAAGCGCGTGTTCCTGGGTCGATTCCTGTTCAAATCCGTCCCTGCGCAAATGGTTCAGTTCATGCGCCGCAGTCCGCGCTTCCGCGAGCTGATGCAGGATCTGTTCGAGGGTACTCAGCCCTACTTGGGCTTGAAGAACCGGTTGCTCAGGAACTTGAACGGCACGCTGCAGGAAGTGTTGATGAGCGTCAGCCTCGGCCGCTTCATCCCCCGCAATTCGCGCGCCGAACTATGAAGACCACGCGGTCTGAAGCCCTCTTCGCCCGCGCCCGAGCTCTGATTCCCGGCGGCGTAAACTCCCCTGTGCGAGCGTTCCGCGGAGTGGGTGGCGTTCCTCTGTTCATCGCGCACGCCGATGGATCGCGCGTCTTCGATGTTGACGGAAATTCCTTTATCGATTACGTCGGCTCCTGGGGGCCCATGCTGCTGGGGCACCGTCCCCCGTTCGTGATCGAGGCGCTGCGCGAGGCGCTCGAAATCGGAACCAGCTTCGGAGCGCCGACCGAGCGCGAAGTGGAAATGGCCGAGCTGGTTTCCCGCGCCGTGCCGTCGATGGAGATGATGCGTCTGGTCAACTCCGGCACCGAAGCCACCATGAGCGCCCTGCGCCTGGCGCGAGGGTTCACAGGACGCGACCTCACCATCAAATTCGAAGGCTGCTATCACGGCCATGTCGATTCGCTGCTGGTCAAAGCCGGGTCAGGCATGGCGACGCTCGGCATCGCGGATTGCGCCGGCGTACCGCGAGGGTTCGCCGAAACCACCATCGCGCTGCCCTACAATTCGATCGACGCGGTGGAACGCGCTTTCTCCGAGCGTGGAAGCGAAATCGCCGCAATCATCGTGGAACCGGTGGTCGGGAACATGGGTTGCGTGCCGCCCGGGCCGGGGTTTTTGGAAGCCTTGCGGGAAATCTGCACGCGGCACGGGGCGCTGCTGATTTTCGACGAGGTGATGACCGGGTTCCGTCTGGCCTTGGGCGGCGCACAGCAGAAGTTCGGCATTCGCCCCGATTTGAGCACGTTCGGCAAGATTGCGGGAGCCGGTCTGCCCTTGGCGATCTACGGGGGACGTGCCGACATCATGAAGAAAATCGCGCCGCTCGGCCCCGTGTACCAGGCCGGCACCCTCAG
>Ga0182030_10026850_pt1 | contig 10389 bp, 8 predicted proteins | sample 812S3MmetaG_FD_121299 | JGI IMG/M metagenome (GOLD analysis project Ga0182030, IMG submission 121299) | Permafrost microbial communities from Stordalen Mire, Sweden - 812S3M metaG (Illumina Assembly) | ecosystem: Environmental > Terrestrial > Soil > Wetlands > Permafrost | place: Sweden... | reverse complement strand
GCTCGCTGTTGAATCGGACGATCGCGCTGCCCATTTTGCGGTGCGGATTGCAAGGATGAGACACGTGGCTATAAGGAGCGACGGCCCCATCTTGGGCCAATCCGGGTGATCTTGGAAACCGCCAATTTTGAGTCCCACATCGCTCCTCTGATGAGGTATTATAGGCGAATAAACGGCGAATACAACAAACCGGCGAGAATTTACCAATGCGGTTCGGGAGATATGACGTAGTATTTGTTCGTGCAGCTTACACCGAACGAAGGCTCACTCATCGGTGCTTTTGGGCAAGCTGCGCAACGAGCCACAAGATCAGTTCTGGGTACGCCGTCACTCGCCAGCGGTCACGCTCCAACACGGAAACTGGACGATTTTGCCGTCAAATCACACGAACTGGGTACCGGGTCCATTCCGCTCCGGGTTGTCGGAGACCAAGAAAGTACTGGCCCGGCTGAACTCTGCTCACGTCCAGGTCAACCTTGAGAATGACACCCTGATTTTCCGATCGCGCTGTGCCGCTCGAAGCCAGAACCGGAGCGCCCGTTTCACTCAGTAAGGCGACTTCGTCGGCTCCTTCTTTGCTCCCATTCGGCAACTCCAGAATCAGGTGCTTGCACCGTCGATGGAGTTCAAGATGGTGCTGGTCTGCTTGGAGCGGGTCGTGGCCGTGAACCGCAGACACGTTCCGAAGATCTAAAACCTCCGTTTCAGTTGACTGACCCGAATATTGAGTCTTTACCCACAACCATCCGGCCACAGCAATAATGAGGACGGCAGCAGCGCTGAGGAAGGCGTACTTTCGTCGCCGTTGGCCGGCCGCCACCTTGCGGAAGTCACTGAATTCCTGAAAGCACGGGCTACAGGAACTGAGATGCTCCAGCCATGGCTCGGCATCGGCGAGTCGCAGTTTGTGGGAAGCGATACCCCTGAGAACTGCGGAGCCCGGGCACCCCACGCGTTGTGGGTTCGGAAATTCCCGCAACAGGCCACTCTTTAGCAGATCCAAGAGGCCCTTTTCTTCTTTATCGAATTCGTCCTGGTCGCTCAGAACTTACCTGCTCTCGTTGAAGTCGTATCCCAGGGAAGCACCCTGTTTATCGTCGGAATCAAATTGCAAACCGCTGGCCCGCCGTCGTCCCTTTACTTGCGGTACTTCAAGCGGCCCGCAAGTTTGCGAAGTGCATTTCCGAATCGAAGTTTTGCCTTTTGCACACTCAGACCTCGACGTTCTGCTATCTCTTTCCAACTGTAGCCAGCTACTCTCGCGGCGAAGACCTTGCGGGTCCAGTCGTCCATACTCTCGATCGCTTCTTTAACCTGAATGGAGCGTTCCAGATCATGCGCCGACTTCAAGTCGCGAGCCCCCGGAAGTTGCTCAAGTTCGAGGCCCGAAGGAACCAGCTCGATTGTTTCCTGTCTGCGTCGTTCACTTTTCAGAGCCCGATTGAAACGATGGAGGAAAACTCCAAACAGATAGGCGTCCAGATCCACTATCCCCGCAGTGCTTCCTTTTCGCCTTTGTAGAGTCTTTGAGACCGACTGCAGCACGCCTTCCCAAACTTCGGTCGCCAAAGCCAGACTGTCGTCCGGATTCCAGCTTGCGAGTTCCCGGCGCGCGTGAATCTGGACCCGAGGCCACAGGCGGCTCGCGACCGCGATTAACTCCTTGTTGAGCGGGTGCCCATTCGTTTCTGCGGAACTACTAGAAACGATCCATTCAGGGCTCGACTCCGGGCTCGACATCCAGGGGCCTCACAACTCGGACCAGGATTCGCCACCAGAACAGCGGACTGGCAACAGGTGAGAAGATCACCAGATGAGAAGACGTGTCAAGATAAACCTGCCTCCCTCTATTTCATCGCATCCCAACAAGGCGTCGAGGTCGGGTGGTAGGCGCTCCGCATCTGGCACTTTTGTCTAGCCTCCTCCTCGTAGTTACAAGGTTCATCACCTAATCGTTAAACTTTCTTTGATACTTTTTCCGTCCGGATGTTCCTTTGTTAAGTATGGAGTAATTACCAGCAGACCGCCCTCGTCTAAAGCAAAAGGTCGGTACCACAAACGTGGTACCGCGCTGACAGCAACTGCCAACTTCGCTCTGTATTGACCGTGAGAAAGCCTCGCGACTGGTGAACTTCACCTTGTCGCGGAAAGCAATCTCACGACACCGATCCTTCTGGGGTGAGTTGCGCAATGCCCGAGGCTCCGCGACAAAAAGGCAAGCCGGCCAAGATCAACTCCAAATGGTTGGCGGTTGTCGACCGTTTGCTGATCGCTGGAATCAGACTTGGCCCAGCGGCGAAGCGCGACGCGATCAACAAGATCCTTCAGCAGATCCCAGAGCTGACGCGCGGAGACTGTTGGCGGCGTATTCGACATTTACGAAGAACCCCAGAGCTTGCTGGCCTTGAACAACACCAACCACGCAAGAGCGTTTCCAATGCGCGAAAATCTGGCTCCGACCGTCGGGCAGCACCCCAACCTTGGACACCAGCGGACGATGACCGGCTGTTGAACTGGGCCGGGTACGAACCTGTCAAAAAGATAGCCCATCGTCTCGGCCGCTCGATTAGCGCCGTTCGTTTCCGAATCAGTGCACTCGGGATGAGCGCCAAGGTCACTGACGGGTGGTCCCTGCGGACTTTACAGGCAATGCTCCGCGTTAGTCGCACAAGACTCCGGCATCTAGTCGCAAGCGGCATGTTAAGAGTGCGCGATCCGCGCATCACCATTGCCTCTCTGGCAGGATTCTGTGAGAAAAATCATCCATGTCTTGAGTCCTCGGCTGTCGAACGGGTCACGGCTGCCTCGGCCAAGGGAGATGAAGGATACACGTGGGAACGGGCCGCGGACCTTCTTGGCGTGAGCCTGGCGCAAGTACAGAGCTGGATTTCCGCTGGTCAGCTAAAGATCGTTGACCCGTTTGTCACCGATCGGGCGTTTGAAGAGTTCTGCAAGAAGCATGGCGGCGAGATCAACACGGCACTGATGGATCCGGCGACGGCAAAATGGTTAGCAAGCGAGTACGGCGTAACGAATGCCGCTGAGAAGAGCCGGAGTGTCTCTCGCGCACAAAAGCACGCGCTGGTGGTTAGGACCTGCGCTTGCGGAAGGAAGATTGCGGGCAACGTGTACTTCCGGCATGTGAAAATCTGCCCGTCCGCAGTCGCAGCGGGCTCACGGAGATCCATCCAATAAGCTGGAGCCCAGCAGTTGAACTCTCACGAGCGTTCAGTCGCCCGAATCAACGTACAAATCGGCGTCTCTGCGCCAGTCCTCGAAGGAGGGGTAAGGATCTGGCAGTTCTGAAGTCCACAGCTCGTCGCAGTGGTCGGCGTATTCCATAGTCCGAATCGCCCGCGGATGACTTCGCGCCCGGACAAGAATGGCATCGAACCAGCCCTCCGTTTTCGCGTCCTGGAAATAGTGGTCAGCGATCCAAGACATGAGACTGCGCCAGTCTTGCGATCTGCCCAAAGATCCCTGTTCCCAAACGCTGCTGTTCGCTTCGAGGAATGCCGGGCAACGGCGTCCAAGTTCGTGCGCTACTTCCGTGGGAAGGCCGGACCTGGATTCCAGCGCTGCACGAGCCCAATACGCAAACGCCTCCCAATCGATCCATTGTGAAACAGCCTCGGCCAAACGATCAGGGGCGACCAGCTTCGCGGACGTTCTTGCCTTCCTCGCCTCGGGCAGCAGATGGGCGGTGTCATCGCAATGTGCCGCCGTGTCTTTCCACTCGTCGAACGATGGAAACTGTATCGGCTTCGCCTTCTTCCACCTCTCCACACATTCCGACCAGCAGACCTCGGCTCGTAGATAGTGCGGCTCCCGGATTGCATAAAACGCAATGGCGTTAAACCAGCCTTCCTGCTTGGCGAAACCGAAAACATGGTCATCGATCCAATCTTCCAGGCGCACAGGCAAAGGCCGGCCCTTGGATTTGGGTGTCAGTTGTTTTTCGCTTTCGAGAAATCCAGGCACACGGTCGTTGAAAATCGTGATTAGCCAATCCGGAACGCGATTCTCCACTTCCAGAATCGAGCGAACCCACAGGGAAAACTCCTGCCAGTCGATGTACTGATTACGAGCATCAAGCAGCCGTTGCCAAGGAATGCGGCGTGCTTCATCGTCGGCACGCTCGCGGGCGGCCCGCTGAAGTCGGGTGGTCGAGTCACGTACGGATTGGCTCTTGGATTTATTCAAGTTGGACTACCTCGGAGGGGACGCAAGGATACGTGTCCTCTTACTGTCGTTTCAGAGCCCGCCGCTTGGCGCCCCATTTTAGTCGATTTCGCCGATACCGGAAGCCACTTTTCATCGGCATTGCCGATACGGTTGACTCGTTCTCGCGAGAATTGCCGTTAGGGTAGGACTCTGTTTAAGCGGGCTCCGGCTCGTGCCGATGTCTGAAAATCGGAGACGAAATTATCGTCGGGATTCGGCATGGCAAGATAGATTTCGCCGACAGCGATAAGGGCCGGATAGTGAGAAACGGTCCGTGTCAGGAGCTTGAACGTCTTGTTCGCGTTCTTGCTTTTTATCTCCAACAGCGGCTTCCGCTTACTTCGCGCCAGGCGGAAGCGGTTCCGGTGGCTCCCCCGGACGCATCGCTGCGGTCAATGCCACTAATGCCTCGTCGTGAGATTGAAATCCTGAGCGGCTTTCTGTGACGGTAAAACAATGATCGACGCGCCGACGGAATACTCGAATGCCAAACTCCCCGGTCTCGTAATTCCGAAGCACCCCACCGACGCTTTGTGCGTTGCCAGATTTCCAGCCCGATATCACGATAAACGGGGCAAAACTCGGGCCTTCCGGGAGCGATAAAGCGTACAGGTTGAATTCGCGTTCGGGGATAGGGACGACCAATAGTCGCGCCAAAACCAGTCTAGCCTGTCGCTGTATCCTTCGTGAATGGTAACTCCTTTATCGTTCACTATCCCGCTGAAGAGGCAGCCCCGGGAAGACGAGACCGGAGCGGAAGTGTGAGCACGTGGGCGTCGAAAAATCCCACTCCGCAGTGGCATTAGTAAATAATAGCCAACTTTTCAAGGACAATTCCGCCGCCAGAGATTGAAATGTTCACCGCAAGATCTTTAAACATCCAGGTGCGCGAATCTCAAACTGCGGCCGCGGCTAACCGATCGCGAAAGCCGATTGGCCTGCTGGCGGCAGGCCCAGCGCCGGGCCCAGAGAAACTGTCTTGTCCGGTGCTTGGAGGTCCAGCCCAGTTACCGTTCGCGATGGCGTTGAGGCACTGAACCAGGGCCCATAACGAGCAGGAACCGATCACTCCGTTGGTAGCGAACGTACCCCCGGGAACATCTGGCGCCATATATCCACTTATATTGAGGACCGAGCAAATTTCGCGCGTCGACCAATCCCCATTGGCGATCATCCCGTCTTGATCGAGAGTGAGCGTTGGGAGCTGTGGCAGACCGGAGAGAACCTGGAGGTGTTGCAGGATGGACCAGGCTTTGTCATAGCCGTTTAAGAGATAGATCGCCTTCCAGCGCGCCATTCTGCCGAGGATAAGTTTGTTTTGCACCCACGGAAGAATCCAGTCGCCGAGTGTCGACTCCTGGAGGTAGTCGTACTGGAAGTTGTAGGAGACTTGGGAGATAAAGTTATCTGTGTCGATTACATCGATGATGTACGAGGGCGAGCTATAAGGAACCGGGACTGGAGGACCGGGCTGGTAAACGCCATATTGCGGATAGGAATCGACGGCGCCATAGACCCCGTTCCACATGACACCCGTGTACGGAGGTCCGATTAAATCATAATATCCGGGTAAGAGAGGCTCGGAACCACCCCACAACTGCGTATTGTCTGCAAACGAGGAACCCTTTACCACCTCAGCTACGAACCAAAGATAACTCAAAATATCATTCGTGGCAGGAAGGTCGCTCTTTGCAATACCGTTGACGGCCAACTGATATTGCGAATAAAGAAAGCCGGCGTAGGTTTGTAAGTCGCGCTGGTATTGAGACAGGAACTGGCTGAAGGTTGGTTGGCTAGGGTCGATAAAGCTAATCAGCGATTCTAGGGTTAGGTACGATTCGAGGCCCAGCAAGAAGAAGGGGAGCATGGTTCGTGGATCGGAAGCCATCTTTTGGCCGCCCAGGGACGACCCGGCTTGAGGTAGCGGAAGCGCCCCGTACCAGCCACCCACTTTCCCGTCTCTCCATCCAAGGTGAAACTCAGCATACGCGACCCGTTGAAATGAAAGTAATTGACTCTGAACCGCTGGCCGTTCCCAATAAATGTCCGCCCCGGGCGTCTTTGAAGGAATGAAGGTGTTCACATATGCCAGTGCGTCGCCATGGAAATGGCTCACATTCGCCTTAACGTAAAACCCTCCCGTGCCTTCGTTGGCGAGATTATCAAGATCAGTTTCCAGAGGGCTCCAAGGGGCCATAATCAACCCCAGTTTGCTCATCCACCAATTGGACAAAACTACGTCCTCGATGTCCTCAATGTCGCTAGTCAGCTTGTTTAGTTGCTCTGTCTCAGTGGAACCGGAACTGCTTGTCAGAGCGGACCACACGGCGACAAGGCCTGCGACGACCAGGACGACGGCGGCTCCTATCCCTGCTGTGGCTGCTCCCGCAGTCGCTGTGGCCGCGGCGGCTCCGCCGGCTATCAAGGCCTGTTGTTGCGCCGCAACCCCGGCAGCATCCCCTGCGAGAGAAGTCGCGGCCGCTGCGGCCGCTGCCTGATCCGTTGCATTAGCCAAATTGGCCGCAGCGGTTGCAGTAGCCTGAGCCGATGCGGCAGCTGCCGTTGTAAGAGCACTGGCAGCCGATGACCAAGCAGCTATCGCGCCCGTCTCAGACGCGACCGCCGCTGCCGCGATCGGACCTGCGGCGGTACTGAGAAGCTGCGCGTAGCTGGCGGCGTTGGCGACGACGCTATTGACCTGACTTAGGAAGTCCGGTCCGGATTCGCCGGAAGGCTGAGCGTCGGGCGGAAGCTGGTTCAAAATTCTTTGGATCAACTGATTTGTAGCATCAGTGGCCATGGGTCATGACACCTTCCTGGCAGGTTTGCACGGAATCGCCCATATGCATTCTCTTCTTCTCGCTCCGAAGGCGCGGGCCGGCCTTTTTAGCTAATGCAGCGCGATGAGGATTGGCACAAGACCGATCCCGCTATCCAGCGGCGCCAGCGCTTTGCCGATAACCGCTCCAAAGCCGCGGGAGGGATCTGTGACTTTCATAGCGTGCCCTGGCGTATCGGAGGTAGTGAGGAGATCGCCTACGGCAATTGGACCGGCATTCGCGTCGACCTTGCAGTAAGTCTTACCTAACATCGCTATCGTGGTGCGCTCTTCGCTGTTGGGTTGCCGGTCCAGCACGATTGCCGACCGGTAGGCTCCGGCGCCGGAGACCACCCCTGCCACGGCCCGATCATAGGACCGATAGCTCCTGCGCAGAGCACCGGTGTCGTCGATGATCATCACAGTTCCCGGGTCGGCAATTTCCATCGGCTTTAAGTCGAACTGCTCGGCACAATCCGCGCCCGAGTTGGTGAGTATCACATCGCCGGTGACGCTAACGTCGCCATTCACCGTAACATTGCCGTTGAACACACCAGCGCTTGCCGTGAGGGTACCGCTGGTCTTGAGTTCCCCCGCGACGCTGAGGCCACCTGCGACGCTGAGGTCTTGGCCTGTGACTCCCGATCCAATGCTCGTGGCGGTTAACCCACCGTTGGCGTTGAGGCTTCCAGCGACGTTGAGGACATCGGTGACAAACACCGTGCCGGAAAAAAGCGCGGCACAGCCCGGATTGGCTTGCACCAGGTTGGTCACGGCCGCTGGAAGCACGCCGTTCGTGTCGGCCGCTATCGCAGTCGATGGCTCTAAGTGACCGCCGACATCGATTTTGTAATTTCCCAGCGCAATAAGGCCGGGCGCGAAAGCATTGCCTTGAGCGATGATAGCGGGCCCGTCGGCACTGTAGCCTACGACGCCAATACCAGTTTCGCTGGAGCCAGTGATGCCTTGACCGCTAGTGGCGCTGCCGGCCACCCCATTGCCAGTCGTCGCAGAGCCCTCCGCTCCGTTACCGCCGCCGAGCGCGGACCCCTCAACAGGCGGGAGCGGCGTACCGCCTCCAAAATGTGGCATGAATGATCCTCCAAGGAGCCGAAGTGTAGCACATGACCCAGCGATTTTGAGGTCAACAGATCGTCAAGCAACGATAAACGCCCAGGGTATTTAGGAATGCCATCGGGCAACAAATCTCTTGGGCGAATCGCCGCCATCTCGAACACGCGACCTAGAAGCCTTTTGCGAGCTTGCCAATTCAGGTAGTGAACGATAAAGGACGTGGGTGTTGAAAAAGTCACTGAGATTAGCAGGTGAAATCTAGCGAAAGCATGTTAGAAGGGGAACATGTTGCGCTGGACTTCAAGTTTCGGAGGACTGCTGATCATGATGGGGCACCACTCCCGCTCAGAAGCATTGTTCTACTACTTTCGTGTGGAAGATCAAGTTCCTGAAAACCATCTGCTGCGGCTGATCGACAAACACATCCGTTTTGAATTTGTACGGGAGCAACTGAAAGACAGCTACAGCGAGACTGGACGACCCTCGATCGATCCCGAACTCCTGCTGCGCATTCTGCTGATTGGCTATCTGTACGGCATCACCAGCGAGCGCAAGTTGGTGGAAGAGTTGCGCATGCATCTGGCATGGCGCTGGTTCACGGGTTTGGGTTTCGATCAGGAGATTCCGCATCACTCCACCTTTTCGAAGAACCGGCACGGACGCTTTCAGGCCTCGAAACTGTTCGAGCGGTTGTTTGAGGAGATCGTGCGACAGTGCGTGGAGGTGGGGCTGGTGCAGGGGAAGCATCTGTCGGTGGACGGCAGCTTCGTCGAGGCGAATGCGGCCAAAGAGAGCCGGGTTCCACGCGAACAGTTAGCGGAAGTAGCCCAAGTCAACCATACGGTGCGCCAGTATCTGGCGGAACTGGAAGAGCAGAACCCGGTGGAAGAGCCGGTGCATGAACAAGAACAAGTATCGACCACCGATCCGGACTCGACCTATGCCACGAAAGGCGGCACGCCGGCCCGGCTGGGTTATTACGACAACTATCTGGTGGACAATCAAAGCTGCGTGATTGTGGGCGTGCAAGCGACGGCAGCACGCATGAGTCAGGAGACGGTGGCCGCACAAGACATGCTAACCCGTTTCACGCAATGGCAAGGCGGAGCACCGGAATCGCTGGCGGCTGACACGACGTATGGCAACGGGGAGTTCCTGCAATGGTTGGTGGATCGGAGTATCACGCCCTACATGCGCACTCGCGACAGCATCCACAGAAAGAACAGCCCGTTCTACGGCCCGGAGCGGTTCACTTATCAGCCGGAAAGCAATAGCTATCGTTGCCCCGCCGGTCAGCAACTCAACTACGGCGGTCGAAGTGATCGCAATCGCACTTATGTCTACATCGGAACCCGCAAACGGTGTGGCGCGTGCGCGCAAAGACCGCAATGCACGAGCGCGGCCTTCCGTTGTCTTGCCATTCACATGCATGAGCCGGTTCGGCAACGGGCACGTGAGCTGGCCAGGACGCCAGAGTTCGCCAAGGCACAACGGCAAAGGAAAAAAGTAGAAGCGTTGTTCGCGGAACTCAAGAATCAGATCGGGCTACGCCGCTTGCGCCTGCGCCGACTGAAGTTCGTGCGCGAGCAGTTCTTCCTGGCGGCGGCTGCTCAGAACATCAAACGCCTGGTCCGCTTCCTGAGCCAAGTCCCGAGTCACCCCCTCACGGCAACCGCCTAGTTAACCGGTCGGAAAGGAGTAAAGAACGAACACCGCCTGAAAACAACCAGGCGAGTATCATCCCTGCTGAACGGAGTTTTTCAACACCCACGGACGCTATCGCCAATCACCCACACAGCTGGGTGAGGCCACGGGTTCGGCGGTCTCGTTGGTCACCAAATTCGCGTCGTGATTGCCGCTCTCCAGCCGTGTTTAACGGCCCAGCGGCCATAGGAGCTGAAAAAGATCGTCGGCGTCAGCGTCTCAAAGAAATGCGCCACGCGGGATCATTGAAGCAAACGTCCTCTATCATGCGTTAAGGCAGAGCGCCAGGAGAAGGAGCTTTTCCTCCCGCGATCCAGTCGGCTTCCGCTGTTCACCCTGGCGTCATTTTGCAGACGAGCTTTCGTTACAACGGGGACAGCAGTCCAAAGGATATGTATGTCTGCTTCACCGGATGGGTTTGCCCAAGCCCAAGACAACATTCGCGAGTATCTAGCGAATAAACAAATATTTTGCGTTGCACCAATGGTTGACCGGGATATCATGCCGGTTAGTAAATCGGAACGGGCGGGGTCGGAATGGCTGATAAGAGCGCAATCGAGTGGACCGAT
>Ga0182030_10026845_pt1 | contig 10390 bp, 6 predicted proteins | sample 812S3MmetaG_FD_121299 | JGI IMG/M metagenome (GOLD analysis project Ga0182030, IMG submission 121299) | Permafrost microbial communities from Stordalen Mire, Sweden - 812S3M metaG (Illumina Assembly) | ecosystem: Environmental > Terrestrial > Soil > Wetlands > Permafrost | place: Sweden... | reverse complement strand
TTACTCACCCGTGCGCCGGTCGTCAGCATGTATTGCTACACCTGTTACCCCTCGACTTGCATGTGTTAGGCCTGCCGCTAGCGTTCATCCTGAGCCAGGATCAAACTCTTCATTGTAATTAAGAATTTAAATGTCTTGCTCAAAATTTATTTTCTCTAAAAGAATTGCTTTTAGTATTCTTCTTACCTTATTATAACTTCAGTATCTTCAAAGAACTTTTTTATCTTTCGTAAAACTGTCCGCCTTTATTATAAACTTCAGCTTTTCAGTTTCATTATTTTCGGGCTGCAAAGATTGCTCTTATTTTTTTAACTTGCAAATCTTTTACAACTTTTTTTATTTATTTTTTTAAAACCCTTTTTAATTGCAACTTACAAAGGGATATTCTCATTTCAAGATCGCCACCCCTTTTTTACAAGCCTTTTCTTAAAAAGCATTCATTGACATTTTTGTGAAAGAACATCCAATTTTTTTATTCAAATCGGGTTGCAAAGATTACATATCTATTTTAATTATGCAACTCTTTTCAATAAATATTTCATATTTTTATAAACCTTTTGAAATTTAGGCGTTTAGACTGTAGTAATCATTATTCTTAGTCCTATTTTTCAGTTATTACGACCGGATAAATAATGATAAATCACAGATTCCTTCATCTTTTTATTAAAGTTTACACAAAATCTATTATTTTCGTGCATTCAATAGTTTAAATTATTTGCATCCTTGAGAAATTGTATTGTTATAATTCCGACCTATAATGAAAAAGAGAATATCTTTAATATCATATTAAAGGTTTTTTCTTTGGGTGATCTATTTGACATTTTGATTATTGATGACAATTCTCCGGATGGTACCGCATCTATTGTTGAAGAGCTGCAAAAGAAATTTCCCAATCAGTTATTCATGTTGAAAAGAGCGACAAAATCTGGTTTGGGTACTGCTTATATTGCCGGTTTTAAATGGGCCTTATCCAAATCATATGAGTATGTATTTGAAATGGATGCTGACTTTTCTCATAATCCTGATGATTTACTCAGATTGCGTGAAGCTTGCATCTCTAACGCCGATTTAGCTGTCGGATCAAGATACATTACAGGTGTTAATGTGGTAAACTGGCCGATGGGAAGAGTTCTTATGTCCTATTTCGCCTCTGCTTATGTTCGCTGTATTACAGGTATGAAAGTTCGTGATACAACTGCAGGTTTTAAGTGTTACCGTAGAATAGTGCTTGAAAATATCGCTCTGGATAAAATCAAATTCAAAGGATATGCCTTCCAGATTGAAATGAAATTTACTACCTGGAAAATGGGATTTAACGTGGTGGAAGTTCCTATAATCTTTACAGACCGAAAACATGGACATTCAAAGATGACTGGTGGAATATTCAGTGAGGCGGTATTCGGAGTTCTCAAACTTAAAATCTACAGCTGGTTCCGCAAATATTCTAAACATACTTCATGAGTTAACCATGCCGAAAATAAACCAAATCCTGATAAGAAATGCTACCATCATTAATGAAGGAAAAAGATTTAAAGGAAGTATTCTGATTGAAGGAGTTTTCATTAAAAAGATAATTGCTTTTGGTGATGAGTTACCTTCTTTGTCTGAAAATGTTCAATTTATAGAGGCTGATAATAAATTGTTACTACCGGGAGTGATAGACGATCAGGTACACTTCAGACAGCCCGGATTAACATATAAAGGAGATTTATTTTCTGAATCCAGAGCTGCTGTTGCCGGAGGTGTTACTTCAGTTATGGATATGCCTAACACACTGCCTCAAACTACCACTCAGGAATTCCTGGAAGAAAAATACCGGATGGGGGCAACTGATTGCCTATGTAATTATTCATTTTACATAGGTGCTACAAATAGTAATATGGATGAATTGCTAAAAACAAATCCGGAAAATGTTTGTGGTATAAAAGTCTTTTTGGGCGCCTCAACCGGAAATATGTTGGTTGATCATCCGGATACGCTGGAACAGTTATTTAAAAATTCTAAAATACTGATCGCTACGCATTGTGAGGATGAAAATATCATCAGAAACAATCTAAAACTAGTTCAGGATAAATATGGCGATCGGATTCCCTTCAGCGAACATCCCAACATAAGAAGTGCGGAGGCTTGCTATAAATCCACCTCTTTAGTTGTCGGATTGGCAAGAAAATACAACAGCAGACTTCATGTTCTTCATTTATCCACTGCAGGTGAAATGGACTTATTTGATAACCATACTGAACTTAAAAAGAAAAGAATTACATCTGAAGTATGCATCCCTCATTTGTGGTTTACTGACAAGGATTACGAAAGATTAGGATCGAAGATAAAATGGAATCCGGCAATTAAAACGATCAAAGATCAACAAAAACTTTGGGAAGCATTACTTGATGGAAGGCTTGATATTATTGCCACAGATCATGCTCCTCATACAAAAGAAGAGAAAAATAATTCCTATCTGAAAGCTCCGTCAGGCGGGCCTATGATCCAACATTCACTGGTAGTAATGCTTGAATGCGCTGCCAGAGGCTTAATAAGCATTGAAAAAGTTGTGGAAAAAATGAGCCACACGCCAGCTGAGATATTTAAGGTTGAAATGAGAGGTTTTTTACGCGAAGGTTATTATGCCGATATAACTCTTGTTGAAGAGAAAAAATGGACTGTCACGCCCAACTCTATATTATATAAGTGTGGATGGTCGCCATTGGAAAACCAGGAGTTTAATTCTCTGGTAACTCATACAATCGTTAATGGGAATATAGTATATGACAATGGTATAATCACAGATAAATACAGAGGGATGAGGCTTAAATTTTTAATAAATTAACGCCTTTAAGAAATATTAAATCTCCCTTTATGCAAAATAATGAGCAAACTTCATTCATTAATATTCTTCTTCAGTCGGGCAAATTGCTTGGGAAATTTATTCGCATGAATAATAATCAGGAATTGTTCGAACCTGATCTCCGCGCTCTTCATGTATCCATAGTAAAAACTTCGCAGATTAATTCATGGTTTACTCTTGACCATTCGATAACAAGAATAGAATATATTTCAAAATATTTATGTGAGTCCCTGAAACAGGATATCTCAATACATAGAAAAATACCATTCGTAAATAAAAAAATAGGAATCATCATAGAAGATCGTATTCCGTTTGAATTTTTTCCTTTTTTTATTACATTCTATATTTCAGGATGCCATCAGACTTATATAGGGAAAACCAGGGATGATGGGTTGATTCAGGCTTTCGTTAAATTTTTGGAGCGTGTTGATTCAGGCGTAAAGAACTACATTTCATTTTCTGAAAGGATACCAAAAGATACACAAGCGCTCGTGATGAATGAAGAATCCTTTTCTGCTGATCTGATCAGGAAATATATTAAAAACAAACCTGTTCATTTTATTAAAAAAAGAACGGGTATAGCTGTTTTAAAAGGAGATGAATCTGCATATCAATTGGGATTATTAGCAAAAGATGTTTTGTTATTTTTTGGAATGGGGAAAGAAAATGTGAAAAAGGTATACATTCCTGTCAATTATGATTTTTCCAATTTCTTTCACGCGACAGAGGAATATCATGAGATCATCAATCATAATAAATACGCCAATAATTATCAATATCACCAATCGTTATACCTATTCAACAGGATCCCTTTTCTTGATAATGGATTTCTGATAGTGAAAGAAGATAAATCATTATTTGCTCCAACCGGAGTGTTGTATTATGAGACTTATATCAATCAGGATGATTTGAACATGAAGATTTCAGTTTTAGAAGACCGGGTGAGAATCAGATATACGGAATCTGATTTCGGAAACTCAGTCCGACAGTCGTTACAGCCGGATGAAGAATTGATCCGTTTTTTAAGTAGTATTTGACAATATTCATGAGGGAAACAAATCATAAAAAAAACAGACTTATCGTATTGGTAGGTCCCACCGGGATTGGAAAGACTGATCTGAGCATTGAACTGGCTTTTCATTTAAAAACAGTTATTATTTCCTGTGACTCAAGACAGATCTTTAAGGAACTTATCATTGGAACTGCTGTTCCATCTGTTAGCCAGTTATCTGCAGTGAAACATTATTTCATTGCCAGCCATTCTATTTATGATTATTTTAATGCAAGTATGTATGAATGTGAGGTAAATGAGTTGTTGTTGAAACTTTTTAAAACAAATCAGTCAGTGCTTATGGTTGGAGGATCCGGAATGTATGTAGATGCCGTATGCAAAGGAATTGATGACCTGCCGTCAATTGACCCTGATGTGAGAGAAAAATTGATTACTCAATACGAAAACGAAGGTATTTCCAGTCTGCGTCAACAATTAAAAAAATTAGATCCGGATTATTATAACAAGGTTGATCTGAAAAATGCCAAACGTATTCTGAAAGCTATTGAAGTCTGCATGATGACCGGCAAACCTTATTCGTCATTTCTCACTCATTCAAAAAAAGATCGTAATTACGAACAATTAAAAATTGGTTTGAATATGAACAGGGGTGAGTTGTATGATCGTATCAACCAAAGGGTGGATGGTATGATTGCATCCGGACTCATTGAAGAGGCCCGGGAGTTATACAAAGACAAGCATCTCAATTCGTTAAATACGGTTGGTTATAAAGAGTTATTTGATTATTTCGACAATAAGATATCTCTTACTTTTGCCATTGATCTGATCAAACGAAATTCCCGAAGATACGCCAAACGTCAGCTTTCATGGTTTATGAGAGACAAGGAAATAAAATGGTTTCATCCAACAGAGAAGCAAGAGATTATTGATTATCTTTCAAAATGACTCAAGGTCACCACTAAAAATCTATTTTTTTAGAAATGTCCTTAGATGACGAGTTCCGATTTCTTTTTTTTCCATCTTCGATGGGACCATAACCAATTAGCTGGATCCTTTTTAATTTTCTCTTCAATTAATTTCATGTATTTGACAGTAAGTTCTCCATCTTTAAAATCATTGGGATTTTCAGTAATTATTTTTACACTGAATTCATAATAACCTCGCTTTATCCTTTTAATATCAATAAAAAAAACCGGTATATTATAATGCTTCGCGTATCTTTCCACGCCCGGCATACAGGCAGTTTCCTGATTCAGAAAATTCAACCAGTACACTTTGTTGTAATTTGATGGACTTTGATCTGCAACCATCAAATAAATAACCGGATTATTTTTATTATTTTCAAAAACACGGGAGGCTTTATGGGCTGCTTCCAAAGTTGTTCCACAGGCTTCACGCGACTTCTTCAGAAACATATCTATATATTGGTTTGACAGCGGCATAAAAAAAGTTATCACCTTTGATCTGACTTGTAATCCCCCGGCGAGTGTACCCCATTCCCAATTGCAATAATGAGCTGTAACACCTATCATACTAAGACCTTTATTATAATAAGCATTCAATATTTCCGGATTTAATAATTTATATCGCTTTACAACTGAAGCTTTAGAAATTCCAAATCCTTTTAATCCTTCCACCAATATATCGCATAAATTCCTGTAAAAGTCTTTTGCAATCAAACGTATTTCTTCTTCTGATTTTTCAGTAAATGAATTTTTAAGATTTTGATAAACAACTTTTTTTCTATAACCAATTAAATAATAAAAAACAAAGAATAACAAATCGGAAAGTCTGTATATAAGCCAAAAAGGGATCACAGAAACCAGTAAAACAAACAAAAGGAAAAATAAGTAGATTATAATCTTCATTCGTAAATATTGAAAATATTGGCTAAATATAAGAAGAAGATTTTAAAATCTGTCTTTCCAGCGATATCTTCTTTCAGTACTTCCAAATTTCATCGCTATGGTTAATTCATGTGAACCATAAGTATGTTGCCTCAATGGATTGGGAGGGTAATCATATGAATAATTGAAAATAAATTTACCATATTTTACACCCATTAAAAATACAATATCACCATTGGTTCTGTATGACATGCCAGTCCAATACTGATCTTCATACATAATCTTTGCGGTAAAATCTGTCTGAAAAGTCTGTGCTTGTTCTGTGGTTTTTAATAAAACGGTAGGATTAATCGTATAATCATTGCCAATAGGAAAAAATCCACCACCAACAGCATAATAAGTTCTTAATAATTGATAATCATTAAAGGAAGAATTGCCATATTTTAGAAATGATTGTGATAACTGGAGCCCTGACAACCCGGCAAAAAAATGGTGATTCATCCAATAAAAGCCCACACTTGCATCAGGAATGAATGATGTTCGGAGAACTGACGAATTTAATATAGGATCATCCGGCTGAACTACAACAATATTATTTCTGTCCAACCTGAATTGAAAAGCTGATAAAGCCAGTCCAAATGATATCTGATTATATCCCCTAAGAAAAATATGATAGGTATATGCATACAAAAAGCCGGTACGATCTATCACTCCGTTGCGATCTTCAAAAACATATCCTCCCATACCAACCTTTCCCTCCTTTTTTGCCACATAATATTTATCTTTGGTACCTTTTTTTTCCCCTAATAAAAAACCAAATAAACTTTTTAATTGGAATCTTCTCTTTAGAATTCGCCCCTCTATACTTAATGCACTGGTTTGAGGAGCTCCACTAATACCAACCCATTGAATACGATTAGTCAGGGTAATGGTTGTAACTCCTTCAGCACCAGCAACCGCAGGATTAACCAGAAATAAATTATCCGTATATTGACTGAATACAGGCAATTGCTGAGAATCTACAACAGTTTCTGCTAATATAAAAATTACTATGTATACAATCTTCTTCACTTAAGTATAAATTATCATTAATACTGAAATTATCTTAAAATCGTTACACTTCCTGAAGCAATAACTGATCCATTTTCAGTAATCACATATACGTAACCATCATCAGGTATCGATCTACCATCATTTCCCTGGCCATTCCATTTGGTATAATATCCTCTTTCGGATGTCCAGACTTTTTCTCCCCATCTGTTAAATACTTCTATAATTGCATTAGGATGACTTATATCTATAGAAAAATCCCATGTATCATTATAGCCATCATTATTAGGTGAAAAGAAATTCGGTATTTTGAATGTATTAACTATGATGGTCGTTATACAGGTATTTTCAACTTCTGCCGAATCCCAAGCTATCCATGTAATAGGATAAATTCCTTCCTGGAATTTTTGCCCATTGAGTGTTGATGTATTATTTAAGTCATTTAATATTTTTGAAATGCCACAATTGTCTGATGCTTGCGCATCCAACGAATCATTTTGCACTTCAAAATAAGGCGAATCAAAAAACAATTCTACTTTCTTATCCTTTGCGCATATTATCTGGGGTGGTATATTGTCAATAAAGAAAGAAACAATGCTGGTATCTTCTTCACAGATTCCATTTGGTTTAAAATAATAATAATAATAATTCATTCCGGGTATTCCTGAAGTAATGGTATCCGGAATAATTTGTCCTGAATCGTTCATCCAGATTCCACCTAAATCATAGGTACCTGGTTTCAATCCGGTAAACAACTGGATATCTCTGGTGCATAACTGCTGCGTTATTTCAGCTTTCCCGGGAGACAGAAATTTAGTAACCGTTACTTTAAGAATAGACAAACTCTCACCTTCTAAATATGAATATGCATATGTTCTATTGTTTAGTAGGGTCAAATTTAATAAAGAATCATTGAATAAAGCTCCAGAAGTATCAATATCTGTCCAGACACCCGTTTTACTCCGATCCGGATTAATAGAGTTGAATAAGTCGTAAGTTCCAAAACTACTGCATATATAAACGGGGGGCACTGTATCCTTGCATATATAAATTATAGCCAATACAGGAGTTCTGCTTAACGTGGTGCATCCTTTATTTGTAGCATCAACATAGTATGTCGTGGTTGTGTCAATACTTGATGGAATTTGCCAGAGTTGATTATTTTCTGATGTTCCAATTTGTATTCCTCCTGTAGAGCCATTGTACCAATTAATAGATCCTGCTGATGCTGTAGCACTTAAAGCCTCGTATCCTTCCCCACAAACGGAATCATTTTTTACACTTAAAATTTCAGGTCGCGTATCAACTTCCATATCTATTGAAGTATCGCTGACACAACCATTCAAAGTATTAGTTAATGAATAGATACCGGACATTTTTGGGGTGGCATTGAAAATACTAAAACTGGAAGTGCTTGCAGAAAAACCGAGTGGACCAATCCATGAGAATGTACTACCAGTTGTTGCACCTGATGTCTTCAAAGAAATCGTATCATTTTCACATATTGGATTAATTTCTGAAATTACAGGTAACTTCGGTACTTGTTTTACAGTAACTGAGAAAGTATCATTCAGTAATATACAACTGCTACTGTCTTTCATAGTAATAATAAAATTATATATACCTGCCTGCGTTCCTTCAGGTACAGAAACATCTACTGATGATGACAAAGCTGAATCTGTAATATTGATAAAATCCTGCATCGGATGCGTTCCCTTAATTATAGAATATTTTTCAGGATTACCTCCCAGAATATTGTAATCAGTTACAAAGTCTGGAAGATCACTACAGAAAGGAATAACTGAATCTAATGTGATAGATGGTATAAAATCAACGGTTATGCTATAGCTGCATGTAGAACTATTTCCAATACGATCCGTTACTGTCCAGATAACATTAGTTGAACCTATTGGAAATTCATAACCAGATAATGTTTTTAAATTTGTTATATTATTTGTTATACTGTCAATCTTGCAATTGTCACTCATGGATACCAGATCAAACTCATTTCCTATAGTTGTATAAGCGCATTTGCCAATATTATTATTTTTGACCTGATTCCCCAAGCATGTAATTAATGGTTTTTCATTATCTGTAACCGTAACTGTAAAACTACAGGTATCTCCATTCCCTGATGTATCATTTGCAACAAAAGTATTAATCGTTTGTCCAACCGGGAATACAAATCCTGAAGCAAGCCCTGCTATTTGCGTTACCGTAACAGGTTCACAGTTATCCGTTGCAACCGGAGCAGCATAATTAACCGCGGCCCCGCAAACTCCTGGATCATTATCAACATTGATATTGGAAGTACAGGTTATAACCGGCTTCAGTATATCATGGATAAAAACTGTGTAACTACATGTTTTTGTGTTGCCTGAGCCATCTGTAATTGTCCATAACACGTTGGTTGTTCCAATTTCAAATACATGTCCTGCCAAACTATCAGTCAGAGTTAAGTTATTTAATACACTTTCTACCGAGCAGTTATCGCCTGTGGTTAATGGATCAAATTCTGTTCCTTTTGCTGTATAAGTGCATACGCCTGCATCAGCATTTCTGGTCTGGTTCCCAACACAGGTAATTGTTGGTTTAATATTATCTATTACCGTTACAATGTAATCACAGGTTGCTGTGTTTCCTGAATTATCGGTAACTGTCCAGACCACGGTTGTTGATCCCAATGCAAATGCATGACCTGCCATGGTATTGGTCAGAGTTATGTTATTTATTACACTGGATACCGGACAGTTGCCGCCTGTAGCCAATGGATCTAATTCTGTTCCAATTGTTGTATATGAGCAAACATATGTACTGGTATTTCTGGTCTGGTTCCCAACACATGTGATGGTCGGTTTAACAGTATCGGTAATGACGCTGGCAATCGAAGAATTCTGAGATGGACATACCCCACTTTGTACTAAAACTCTATATTCCCAAGTTCCAATTGTCCCAATTGAATCAGTATTTATGGAAGCAATTCCAGCATTGCCAATATTTGTCCAACCACCACTATTAATTTTTCTTTCCCAATTTTCAATAATTCCTGTATACCCAGCAACTGTAATATTTGTATTGCCATTTATGCAAACCATACCTGATACAGGGGTCGCTGTTCCACCAACTGTTGTTGGATCAACGGTTATTGTTCCTGTGGCCGTTCCACCTCCGCAGCCTCCGGTCATCGTTATTGTATAGGTATACGGACTACCTGCTGTTACTGATGGTGAACCGCTGATCGTAACCACATTCGCTGCCCAGTTTCCAGTCACACCCGTTGGTAGTCCTGTTACTGTCGCTCCTATGGCTGTCGTTGTGTTATAGGTGATATTTGTTATCGCTGTGTTGATACATACTATCTGAGCATCTGTTCCAGCTGCTGAGCTTAATGTTATCGTGTTATCCGGGGTCACCGTGATCGTACCTATAGTGGTTCCACCTCCGCAGCCTCCGGTCATCGTTATTGTATAGGTATACGGGCTGCCTGCTGTTACTGATGGAGAACCGCTGATTGTTACGACTCCGCCAGCCCATACCCCGCTTACTCCTGTTGGTAGTCCAGTGACTGTCGCTCCTGTGGCTGTTGTCGTGGTATAGGTGATATTGGTGAGAGCCGTGTTGATACATACCGTCTGG
>Ga0182030_10026843_pt1 | contig 10390 bp, 8 predicted proteins | sample 812S3MmetaG_FD_121299 | JGI IMG/M metagenome (GOLD analysis project Ga0182030, IMG submission 121299) | Permafrost microbial communities from Stordalen Mire, Sweden - 812S3M metaG (Illumina Assembly) | ecosystem: Environmental > Terrestrial > Soil > Wetlands > Permafrost | place: Sweden... | reverse complement strand
CTAGAAGAAGCCGAAGACCTGACGCGCGGGAATGACGGTCTGGTGCTGGTGGTGGCTTTCAACTATGGCGCCCGGCAGGAGATCGCGCGTGCAGCGCGCCGGCTCGCCATCGAAGTCGCCGCAGGCCGCTTGTCTGCCGAGGCCATCACGCCGGAGCTTCTAGCGCGCCAGCTCGACCTTCCTGATCTGCCCGATCCCGACGTGATCATTCGCACCAGCGGCGAGCAGCGACTCTCCAATTTTCTGCTCTGGCAGGCCGCCTATAGCGAGCTCGTCTTCGTTCCCATCAATTGGCCGGATTTCGATCGCGCCACGCTTGAAAGCGCCATTGCGGAGTACCGCCGGCGCGAACGCCGATTTGGCGGATTGATCGCGCAAACTGGATCGTGATCAAACCCAACCAGCACGACTCAAGCGCTGACGGAAGTGTCGCGGCGGACTTCGGCGTCGCGCACAACCTGAAGCGACGCGTCGCCTCGGCCGCCGTGCTGGTGCCGCTCGCTCTTGTCGTCACTTATATCGGCGGCTGGCTGTTTCTCCTGGCGTGCGCGATCGCGGCCGGCGCTATTCTGTGGGAATGGACGTCGGTTGTCGTCGGTCGCGCCGATCTGCGGATCTTAGCGCCCGGATTGGCCGCATTGTTTGCGGCCACGGCTCTTGCCGGGGAAGGCGAAGCTGCTGTTGCAATGGCAGCGGTCGCTGTCGGGGCGGGGCTTGTTGCCGCCGCGGTAGCAATCCGGCCGCACCGCAGCTCGGCCTACGATTCCGTGGTTTGGGGAGCGGGCGGCGTCATCTATGCGGGAATAGCATTGCTCAGTCCCGCCTTGCTACGGAACGATCCCGAGCTGGGCCTGACGGCGCTGCTGTTTCTTTTCGCAACGGTCTGGGCGACGGACATTTGTGCCTATTTTGTCGGCCGTGCTGCAGGCGGTCCGTTGCTATGGCCGCGTTTGAGCCCGAAAAAAACCTGGGCGGGCGCCGTAGGCGGCCTGGCCGGGGGGGTTGCCGCCGGCGCCACGGTCGCTTATGCGAGCGGTGGAACCAATCCGGCGGTGGCGGGCGTTCTGGCGGTGATACTTTCGATTGTTGCCCAAGGCGGGGACCTGTTCGAGTCCGCGATCAAACGTCGCTTCGGTGTCAAAGACGCGAGCAGCCTCATTCCGGGCCATGGCGGTGTGATGGATCGTCTCGACGGCTTCCTTTTCGCCGCGTTGGTCGCCGTTGTGATCGGGATAATACGCCAGGGCTCGGCCGCGGCCGCTCAGGGCTTGTTGATATGGTAGGACCGGTTGCCCGATGAAGCAGAAGCGGCCATTGACCAAAATCGAATTGGCGTCTGTGCCACGCACAGTGACGCTGCTCGGTGCCACCGGCTCGATCGGTTCGAGCACGGCCGATCTGTTGCGGCGCAATCGCTCGGGCTATCGCATCGAGGCCGTGACCGCCCATCGCGATGCCCGCGCGCTGGCCCGGCTTGCCCGCGACCTCAGCGCCCGTTTCGCTGCGGTGGCTGATCCGTCCGCCTATAGTGAATTGAAGGCCGAGCTTGCCGGCTCGGGCATAGAAGCCGCAGGCGGACCGGCATCCGTCGTCGAAGCGGCCCAACGGCCGGCCGAATGGGTCATGGCGGCGATCACGGGTGCTGCCAGCCTCGCGCCGACGCTTGCCGCGGCTGAACGGGGGGCTACGGTCGCTCTCGCCAATAAGGAATGCCTCGTCTGCGCCGGCGCGCTGTTCATGCGTCGGGCGGCGGCCAAAGGCGCCACCGTTTTGCCAGTCGATTCCGAGCATAATGCGATTTTTCAGGCGCTGAGCGCAGGCCGGCGCGAGGACGTGGCGCGGGTCGTGCTAACCGCTTCCGGGGGGCCGTTTCGCACTTGGCCGCTCGAAGCGATCCGCAAAGTCACGGTGGAGCAGGCGCTCAATCACCCGACCTGGTCCATGGGTCCCAAGGTGACCATCGATTCAGCAACGCTCATGAATAAAGGCCTCGAGCTCATCGAGGCCCGTTTCCTGTTCGCATTGACGCCTGACGAACTCGACGTCGTCGTCCATCCTCAATCCATCATCCACGGCCTGGTGGAATTCCGGGACGGTTCGGTGATTGCGCAGCTGGGATCGCCGGATATGCGAATTCCGATTTCGCATTGCCTGGCGTGGCCGGTGCGGATGGACACGCCGGCGCCACGGCTCGATTTGGCCCGGGTTTCGACACTAACCTTCGAGGAGCCCGATCTGGTGCGTTTCCCGGCATTGGCAATCGCCCGGCGCGCGCTGGCAGCCGGCGGGGCGGCGCCAACCATCCTCAACGCGGCCAACGAGGTGGCGGTGCGTGAATTCGTCGCCCAACGGCTGGCATTTTGCGGAATTGCAGCCCTGGTTGAAGCCACTCTCGATGCGATGGAGCGGCGCGGCGAGACCTCCGAGCCGCAATCGGTCGAGGAGGCGCTCGCCATTGACCATAATACAAGAAGGTTAGCCGCTGACCTCCTGCCCGAAATTGCCGCAATGACATCCTAGCGTTAAGGAATTGGGGCGGGACTCACCGGGGGCGTCAGGACATTGCCATGGGGTCGTATTTGCTGTCGCATTTACATGCGCTGGGGGGAGGGGTTGTCGCCTATATCATCCCTTTTCTCTTCGTTCTCAGCCTCGTGGTGTTCTTTCACGAGTTCGGTCATTTCATCATCGCGCGACTGTGCGGCGTGCGGATTCTGGTATTTTCTCTCGGATTCGGCCCCGAACTGGTCGGCTTTAACGATCGCCACGGCACCCGTTGGAAAATCTCAGCCGTCCCCTTGGGCGGCTACGTAAAATTCTTCGGCGACGAAAACGCCAGCAGTGTTCCGGACGCGCCGGGCCTTGAGGCCATGGCCCCGGCCGACCGGGCACAAAGCTTCCATTTTCAGCCGGTGCGCAAGCGTGCGGCCATCGTGGTGGCCGGGCCGATGGCCAATTTCATTCTGGCTATCGTGATTTTTTCGGCGATTTTCATGGTCTACGGCAAGCAGTCGATGAGCGCGCGCGTGGATTCGGTCCAGCCGGATAGCGCCGCCGCTGCTGCCGGATTTCAACCTGGCGACCTGGTCGTCGCGATTGGTGGTCAGGCCATCGGCGATTTCGAGCAGATGCAGCGTATCGTCAGCGAAAGCGCCGGCGACAAGCTCGATATCAAGATCGACCGCAAAGGCACCATTCTCGAGCTGACCGCGAGTCCGGCTCTCAAAGAGGTCAAAGACAATTTCGGCAACGTTCATCGCATCGGAATTCTTGGCATCAGCCGATCGATGGCGGCAGAGGACTTGAAGTTTCAGCCGGTCGCACCGCCGCAAGCGGTATGGATGGGGGTGCAGGAAACCTGGTTCGTGGTCGACCGGACGCTCACCTATATCGGCGGCGTCGTTATCGGCCGCGAGGCCGCCGACCAGCTCGGCGGACCGATCCGGATCGCCCAGATATCAGGACAGGTCGCAACCATCGGATTTGTCGCGCTGATCCATCTTGCCGCTGTGCTGTCGGTCTCGATCGGCCTGCTTAACCTTTTTCCGATCCCGTTATTGGATGGCGGTCACCTTTTGTTCTATTCGATCGAGGCCCTGCGGGGTCGACCGCTCTCTGAACGGGCGCAGGAAGTCGGTTTTCGCATTGGTCTCGCGATCGTCGTGATGTTGATGATATTTGCAACTTTCAATGACATCGTCCATTTGACGACGTCCTAGGGGTCCAACAATGGTGCCGGAGTAGTGTGGCCATGGCAGTATGGGGATGGTAGAAGTGGCAGAATTATCAAGAGAATTTAAAATGTAAGGACGACGAATTGAGGGAGATTTGAGGTAACCCGCCACTGGGGGCGGCCACAAGGGTAATAAGGGCGCGTTGCGCATGAACATGTGTGTGCGGGTAAAACGAGGGCTTGTCGTGGCCGGCTTGCTCCTCGGGCTGAGTTTGCTTGGCTTGTGCGCCGGCGCGGCTGGCGCGGCGCCGGCCGATAATGGCGTGACCGCGACCTCCATCGTCGTTGAAGGCAATCGCCGTGTCGATGCCGATACCGTGCGGTCCTATTTCAAGCTCGCCCCGGGCGACCATCTCGATGCCGCCAAGATCGATGCCGGCCTGAAGGCGCTCTATGGAACCGGTCTGTTCCAGGATGTGCATATTTCGCAATCCGGCGGCAAAGTGATCGTCACAGTGGTGGAAGCCCCGGTCATCAATAAGATCGTCTTCGAGGGCAATCATCGTATGAAGGATGAGCAGCTCCAGGAGGAAATCCAATCCAAGGAGCGCGGTTCGCTGTCGCGGGCGAATGTGCAGGCGGACACCCAGCGCATCATCGAAATTTACCAGCGCAACGGACGCTTCGATGCCAAAGTCGTGCCGAAGATCATCGAGCGGCCGAACAATCGTGTGGATCTGGTTTTTGAAATTGACGAGGGCGAAAAGACCGGCATCAAGTCCATCGTCTTCGTCGGCAATAAATCTTATTCGGCGTACCGCCTCAAAGACGTGATCAAGACGGCGGAATCCAATTGGCTGAGCTTTTTGCAGACGACGGACGTCTACGATTCCGACCGAATCGAAGCCGACCGCGATTTGATTCGGCGGTTTTATCTGAAGCACGGCTTTGCCGATGTTCAAGTCGTGGCCGCGACCGGCGAATATGATCCCGCCAAGAAAGGTTTCATCGTCACCTTCACGATCGAGGAAGGGGCGCTGTACCACTTCGGCGCGGTCGACATTCAATCCAACGTTCGCGCCGTCGAGGCGCAGTCACTGCGTCCGTTTCTGCAGATGTCGTCGGGCCAAGTCTATAACGGAGAGTCCATCGAGAAGACGGTCGAGTCTGTCACGATCGAACTCGCCCGGCGCGGCTATCCGTTCGGCACGGTGCGACCCCGCGGCGATCGCAATCCGACCGCGCACACGGTCGGAGTCGTCTTGGTGGTTGACGAAGGCACGCGCGCCTATATCGAGCGCATCAACATCAAGGGCAATTACCGCACCCGTGATTATGTGATCCGCCGCGAATTCGATCTCAACGAGGGCGACCCGTACAACCGCGCGCTAGTCGATCGCGCCGAAAGAAGGCTCAAGAACCTCAATTATTTCAAGACGGTGAAAATCACCAACGAGCCAGGTTCGGCGCCCGACCGTGTGGTGATCAATGTCGATGTCGAAGAGCAATCGACCGGCGATTTTTCGATCATGGGCGGTTATTCGACGGCGAACGGCTGGATGGCGGAGGTTTCCGTTCAGGAGCGCAACCTTCTCGGCACCGGTCGGTTTGCGCGAGCTGCGGTCACCTATGGCGAATATATCCGGGGCATAACCCTCGATTACGCCGAGCCATATTTCCTCGATACCCGGTCCAGCATGGGCGTGGATTTGTTCGGCAAGCAAACCCTCCCGAACAGTTATTTGTCGTACGGCACGGAATCCTATGGCGGCTCACTCAAATGGGGTCTTCCGATCCGCGAAGACTTCGCCCTGCAATTGCGTTATTCGGCCTATGAGCAAAAAATCACGCTGCCGGCCTATCTGAACGATTGCAACAATATCAATCCGGATTTTGCCAGCACATTCCCGACGCCGGCCGCCGTTACTGCGTCGGGTGGGACTTGGCCTGGCTATGCCACTGCCGTTGCGAACGGTACCGCGTCCAATTGTTACTACTACGGCCAGGCATCGCTTCCCGTGCGCGTGGAGCTTGCCAACGGAGCCTATTTGACGTCCTCACTCGGCTACGGATTGACCTACAACACCCTCGACAACAACAAGAACCCGACCAACGGCGTGGTTGCCAATTTCGGTCAGGACTTCGCCGGGGTCGGCGGCAGTGTCGCTTATATGCGTTCGACCGCGGACTTCCGCGCCTACTACGAGGTCGTGTCCGACCTGGTCGGCGTTTTGCATCTCCAAGGCGGTGACATGATCGGTATGGAGGGCCAGGGGGTGCGCATGCTTGACGACTTCAAGATGGGGCCCAATCTGGTTCGCGGCTTTCAACCGGCCGGATTAGGGCCGCGCGACGTTACGCCGGGAACGACCAACGATAATATCGGCGGTACGAAGTACTGGGGCGCCAGTGTCGAATTCCAGTATCCGCTGTACTTCTTGCCCAAGGACTCTGGCTTCCGTGGCGCCATATTCGCCGATTCTGGATCGGTGTGGGGCTATAAAGGCGAAACTCAGTATGGGGCGACCGGTGAAATTAACGGCAGCATAGTGCCTGCTGCGCCCACCATGCCCTTCGTCTGCCAATGCGGGATGATATACGCCGACACCGACGCCGTGCGTGCGTCGATCGGCGCCAGCCTGATTTGGGCGTCGCCGTTCGGTCCGTTGCGTTTCGATTTCGCCTACCCGGTGCTCAAGCAGTATTACGACCGAACTCAATGGTTCCAGTTCGGCGGCGGGACGAAATTCTAATCGCGGCTTAAACTCTGTCACCACGGACGGGTCGATGCCCGATTTTATCGAATCTAGTAGTGCGTTGACGACCGGTGAGATCGCCGTCTTAACGCGCGCCAAGTTGCGCGAAGGCGATCCGCCGGACCGGCGCATCTGCAACATCGCCCCACTCGACAGCGCTGGGCCTGGCGATATCAGTTTTCTCGACACTTCAAAGTATCTCGACGCGTTGGTCGGCCTTCGTGCCGGCGCTTGCCTGATTGCGCCACGCTTCGCCGCCGCGGCCCCGCCCGGAGTGGTGGTGCTCGAGACACCACATCCCTATCCGGCGTTCGTCGCAGTGGCGCGCAAGTTGTTTCCCCAGGCGCTCCGCCCAACATCGCTGTTCGAAACGCGTGGGCGTGCCGAAACCGCGCAAGTGCATGCCACGGCGCGGTTGGAGGCCGGCGTGACTGTCGATCCGCTCGCGGTCATCGGTCCCCGCGCCGAAATCGGGGCGGGCACCTTGATCGGAGCCGGTGCGATGATCGGCCCAGACGTCCGGATCGGACGCGACTGCGTTATCGGGCCCGGCGCCACGGTCGTGTACGCCCTGATCGGCGATCGCGTGATCATTCATCCCGGCGCGCGCATCGGTCAGGACGGCTTCGGCTACCTGCCAAGCCCGCAAGGGCATCAGAAGATTCCGCAAACTCGGCGCGTCATCATTCAAGATGACGTTGAGATCGGCGCCAACACGACGATCGACCGCGGCGCGACCCGCGATACGGTCATCGGCGAGGGAACCAAGATCGACAATCTTGTCCAGATCGGACACAACGTCTCGATCGGACGGCATTGCCTGATCGTCTCTCAGGTCGGCATATCGGGTAGCGTAGTGGTGGGTGATTTTGTCATGTTGGGCGGACAAGTGGGCGTCGCGGACCATATCAATATCGGCGCCGGCGCCATGCTGGGTGCGCGGGCCGGTGTCATGTCCGAGGTCCCGTCCGGAGCACGCTGGGCCGGTTATCCGGCCGAACCTGTCGGCGATTGGAAACGGGGTGTCGCCACCATTCGTCGCCTGGTGCGGAGCGGCCGTAGGACCGGAGGGATGAGCGAATGAGCGGCGAGAAGATGGAGGCAGTCGATATCCGCGAAATCCTGCGGCTATTGCCGCACCGCTACCCCTTCGTCATGATCGATCGCATCGTCGATATTCAGGGCGAGGATCACGGCATCGGCATCAAGAACGTCACGATGAATGAACCGCAATTTCAGGGGCACTTTCCGGACAATCCGGTCATGCCCGGCGTGCTCCTGATCGAAGGCATGGCGCAAACCGCGGGCGTGATGTGTCTGCGCCGCATGAGCGCAAATCCACAGCGTCGCGCCATGTATTTTCTCACCATCGATAAAGCCAAATTTCGCAAGCCGGCCGTGCCCGGCGATACCATCGAATATCACGTCAACAAGATCGCGCACCGCCGCAATATGTGGTGGTATCGTGCCGAGGCCAAGGTTGGCGATGTGCTCATCGCCGAGGCCGAAGTCGGCGCGGTCATCACCGAGGTTTAAATGGCGATCGACCCGACAGCGCGCGTCGCCGACGGCGCGCGCATTGGCGATGACGTGGAAATCGGACCCTATTGTCTCGTCGGGGGGCAGGTCACGCTCGAACGCGGCGTGCGCCTGATCTCCCATGTCAACGTGACCGGCGCGACGACGATCGGCGAAGGAACCGTCGTTTATCCGTTTTCTTCGCTCGGTACGCCGCCGCAATCGGTCCACTATCGCGGTGGTGCAACGCAGCTCGTGATCGGCGCGCGCTGTCAGCTGCGCGAAGGCGTCACGATGAATACCGGGACCGAGGACGGAGGCGGCCTCACCCGCGTCGGCGATCGCTGCTTTGCGATGGTAGGATCGCATGTCGGACACGATTGCCAGGTTGGGAACGATGTGACCTTCGCGAATAATGTGGTGCTCGGCGGCCATGTCAGCGTTGGCGATCACACGTTCCTCGGCGGGCATGTCGCGATCCATCAATTCGTGCGCATCGGGGAAGGTGTCATGATGGCGGGCATGTCGGCCGCCCGCGATGACATTATTCCGTTCGGATTTGCGCTCGGCCAGACTGGCGCGCTGGTGGGATTGAATGTCGTGGGATTGCGGCGGCGCGGCGCAACGCGTGCCGAGCTGCATCGGCTGCGCCGGGCCTATCGCTCATTGTTCTTCGTCGAGGGTCGCATCGCCGAGCGGATCGATGCAGTCGCGCGCGAATTCGCCGATGATCCGATGGTCGGCAAGATCGTCGCGTTTATTCGCGCGGGCGGCAAACGCCCGCTGATGCGACCGCGCGCCAAAGGCGGCGGTGACACGGCCGCCGACGCCGTAGCCGAATGAACCTGTACATGGACAAGGCTTGCAATGGATGAGCTTTGGCATGGATAAGCTTTGGTATGTCTGACCTGACCGGAAACGACCCGCTTGCGATCATCTGCGGCGGCGGCAGCTTTCCAGGCGCGGTCGCCGACGCTGTCGCGCGCCGCGGTCGCAGGCCGGTACTGTTCGGCATCCGGGGCTGGGCGGACGCCGCAGTGGTCGAGCGTTACGCACACCACTGGATCGCGATCGGGCAAGCCGGGCGTTTTTTTCGTCTGGCGCGCGCCGAGAACTGCCGCGAAGTGTTGTTCATCGGTACGGTATTGCGACCGCCGATTGCGCAACTGCGGCTGGATTGGCGCACGATCCTGTTGTTGCCGCGCGTGGTTGCGTTTTATCGCGGCGGCGATGACAAGCTGCTTTCCGGCGTTGCCGCAGTGGCGGAGAGCGGCGGGCTTGCCGTCGTCGGTGTCAAAGACGTGGCGCCGGAGATTTTCGTCCCCGAGGGCGTCCTTGGCCGCTATCGGCCGACCGAGCGCGATCAGACCGACATCGCGCGAGCGCGCGCGGTTATTGCCGCGCTCGGGCCGTATGATGTCGGGCAGGCTGTCATTGTCGCCAACAACAACGTGCTCACCGTCGAAGCCGCCGAAGGTACCGACAACATGCTGGCCCGGATCGCTGAGCTGCGCCGGCTCGGCCGCGTCACCGCGCCGCCGGGAACCGGTGTGCTGGTGAAGGCGCCCAAGCCCGGCCAGGATCGCCGCTTCGATCTGCCGTCAATTGGTCCGCGCACGATTGAGAACGTCGCCCGGGCCGGACTGGCTGGTCTTGCCGTCGTTGCCGGCAGTACCATGATTGCCGAAGCGGAGGCGACCGCGGCGGCGGCCGACCGCGAGAAGGTGTTCCTCGTCGGGGTGCGCGAGGAACCGGCACCATGACGCCGGCGCCGCAGGTCGCAACCCCGCAACCCCTTTCGATCTACATTATAGCCGCGGAAGAATCCGGCGACGCGCTCGGCGCTGCCTTGGCGCTTGCTCTGAGGCAACGCGAAGGCGATACGCTCAAACTCTCCGGCATTGGTGGACGGGCTATGGCGGGCGCCGGAATTGTCAGCGCCTTTGCGATCGATGAGCTTTCGATCATCGGCCTCACGGCCATCCCGCAAAAGCTGCCGGTTATTTTTCGTCGCATTCGGCAGGCCGCTCAGGCCGTCGTTACAACGCGTCCCGACGCTCTCGTTATTGTCGACAGCCCTGATTTCACGCACCGCGTGGCGCGGCGCGTACGCCGCTATGCACCCACGATCCAGATCCTTGATTATGTTTCGCCGTCGGTCTGGGCCTGGCGGCCCGGGCGTGCGCGCGCCATGCGCGGCTATGTCGATCGGGTGCTGGCGATCCTGCCGTTTGAGCCGGCGGTCCATGTCAAGCTCGGCGGTCCGCCTTGTACCTATGTCGGTCATCCGTTGGTGGATCGGATCGCCGAATTGCGGCCGGACGCCGAGGAGGCGCAGCGGCGGTGCGTCGATCCGCCGGTCGTGCTGGTGCTGCCGGGTAGCCGCTCGACCGAAATTCGCCGTCTCCTTGGCATATTCGGGGCCACGATCGGGCGGTTGGCG
>Ga0182030_10026842_pt1 | contig 10390 bp, 11 predicted proteins | sample 812S3MmetaG_FD_121299 | JGI IMG/M metagenome (GOLD analysis project Ga0182030, IMG submission 121299) | Permafrost microbial communities from Stordalen Mire, Sweden - 812S3M metaG (Illumina Assembly) | ecosystem: Environmental > Terrestrial > Soil > Wetlands > Permafrost | place: Sweden... | reverse complement strand
GTCGGCCCACTCCTCGCCCAGGCCGCTGTGCGATCCCAAGCCATCGATTGTTAACCGGCAGGTCACGACAATCTTTCCGGAAATCATGCATTCTCGTTCCCCTCGGTCTTTACGCTCGAAGTTCTGGATGACTTGCACGGCGTACTCCCGAGTCCAACCACGCACCGTGAAGAGCGCGTTTAGCCGATCGGTGTACGCACGAGGATCGGCGTAGGCAATCACTTGCCCGCGGCGTCTGTCCGAGGTCGTATTCGTCACCCGCCACTTGACCGCACTCGGGTCAAACGGATCCTCGAGCGCGGCCACAAACTGGCGGACCTGCTCATCGGTGTACTTCTCTGCCGCTGACGCGTACTGCGGTAGGATTGCGGGCGACGGCGCGTCGGCGGTCCCCGCTGTGACTGTGTTTGTCTGCATTTCATCTCCTCTCCTTGTCTGTCAAGAACAGCCGAGCCACAACGACGCACCAGCGGTGCGCCATGTGGCCGTAATAGAAGTGTTCCGCCTGGGCACATTCTGCCCGTCCTCCTTTGCTTCGGCTTTCCAATCAGGCTCACTTGTCCAAATCAGATTCACCGTCTGAAGATGTAAAATGGTGAACGCACAAGCGCATACGAGCGAAGTGCTTAACCAACATGCCCACAAAACTAACTACTGAAATACTCAAAGCAGCCATCGAAGGGTTCGAGTCTCAGAAGCGACGCATCAACTCGCAAATCGATGAGCTACGTCAACAGCTCCGTGGTGGCCGCACAGAAACCACCGAGGCGCCCGCTGCCCCCGCGCGTAGGCGGAAGATGAGCGCCGCTGGCCGTCGAAGGATTGCAGCTGCGCAAAAAGCCAGGTGGGCCAAGATCAAGGCAGGAGCTTAACTCGCATCATCACCCACTGCGGACACCAGTGATAGTATGCAGTCGCGAATCATGTACATCGAGCGGAAGGACGACGGCATAAGTGGGCCCGCGAGCATTGGTCGAGTGACATTCTCCCAGACCGGTCGGTCCGTCTACTATCAGGGCCGCCGATTTCAAAAGGCACAAGGCTTCAAGTCGAACTACATCGAGATGAGCACAGGCGCCCAGTATTGGATTTCCGGTTGCAAGAAGCGCGGTGGTGATCGGCTTTATCCGGGCCTCGTCGAAATCGATGCGGATGTGCTCGAAGAGTATTGGGTTCAGATCCGAAACCTCCCGGAACGCAAGGACCAGAAAGTAATCCGCTGCAAGGGGAAGTACGGCGGCGAGTAGGGATGAGTCGCCAGCGCCAAGACAAATCGGTGTCGCACAGGAACTGGATCCGATTGACCCGAGCTGATCCGGCGATCCGGCTGCCTGCCGAGAGGCCCTTCGACAACCTCGGTGTCGAGTCGGGCGGCAATGATAGTGTCCGGGCGACGTCCCGGGCTGTCAACCGGCAACCATCGTCAACGCGCGCTTAGCTTGGGCCTTCCAAACTTCTTCCGGATCTTGGGAGGAGAATACGTCGACACAAACTGGCAGCCAGGCAGCAGTTCGAGTAACCGCTCCTGTTTTTCCTTGGGAACACTCACCAACCTGCCAACTCCCACATGTGGATGCGTGAAGCGAATGTAGCACCACTCAAAGAAGGGCGCGAACTCGGGATCGAGGTAGGGCCCAGGGTAGAACCGTGGTGAGGAATCAGCTGGATAGCATTTGTCTGGACTCACGGCTCGGATGTTTTCGGCCGTCCACCAAAGTCGATACGGACCTTTTTCGGACAAGCCCTCAGCGATGATCGTTCCGTTCTGTTTCTCGATTGCGGACTACAGTTCTGTCCAGGTCATGGACCGACCAGCTGCACACATTGCCCTCGCGAAGTGCTTCTCCTGCCAGCGCAGCACCAGCCAGATGATTCCTGTAACCGGTATCGAAATCGCGGCACCAGCGAGCAATACAGGTATAAACAGAAGCGAGAGGGGCATGCCAATCTCCCGCGGCCTTGCAGTTTTCTGGACCGCAGGAGGGTCTCCGTGGCCATACGAAGACCTGCCAAATAGCGTGGTAAATGAGCCATCCATATGGTGCAACCTGCCGGCACATACTGATTACTGCCAAATCAGAATGCAAACTCGTCCCGGTTCCAATTGTATCGGAACAACGGATGCAATACGCTCGGGCCCCAACCAGCTTGATATTGGTTGCCTGACAGCCCATTTCGGCCGTTCATTCCTTTGCCCTGACGAAGTAGCTCAAAACCAGGGGTAGTAAATTTTAAGTCTTCTGAACCCAGTGGCTTGCGCGGTGGTCGGTCAGCTCAAACCCAGTTCAATGTCAGGGCAATGTCAGCCCAAAGCGCGAAGCTACGGGATGTCGACCAGACGGTAGATCCGCATGGTCTGTGCATCGACAACGGGCAGGTCCGCAGGCTGGGTTTCGGGAAGATCACTTGCCATACCGATCAGCACTCGGTGGCTTGTCCGCCACGCGCGCTGTTTCAGTATCGAATGAATGTGGGGAGTGCACGCCAGGTACAACACACGGTCGATGTTGCGCTCCTGTTCGAGCACGGAAACGATGCCATTGTATTCCGCTCGCGTCTTGGGCGTGCGTTCGTATTCGAGCGCGAACTGAAGTTCCCTACTACCCAGCGAAAGTGTAATGACCGCGTCGTAGTCCTTTACATATTTGGAATTGCTCAACTCATTCCGCCACTGGATCTCAATTTCGTTCTCCCACGAAACCAGTGCGTGGCTACGGAGTAGATCCAGGTGAACGGCGTTGACACCCAGCGCGTGCGCGACGCCCGAACCATCCGCGCGCACCTCCGGTCCTGCTTCGGGGCCGCTATAGAGCGCGCCGAACTTCTCGACGAGGCAATCGATCCCTGACGATGCGATCGCAAAGATGGGATCGCGGTGCACCATCGGAAGCAGATGCCGCGTGATGAAGCCGTGATCCGCCAGACGATTCACGCGCCAGCAGAACGACCGCCTGCTCAGTTCGTATCCACTATGGCGCATGAATTGCCATAACTGAGTTTGCGTTACGTACTTGCTGTACATCACCTGGCGCAACAACGGCAAATCTTGAGTTCGGCTGAGTGCGATCGCTCCCCTGAAATAGCGCATGCCACTCTCACCTCGTGATGCGCGACAACGCCGCAAGCCATGGCCTATCTCGCTGTGGGTCCACGCAGAATGTTCCCTGCTCGCCACGCACCCATCCAAATGGCGGCAAGACAACCAGCACCTCCTGCTGCATGTTGCCTTCGCTGAACGAAACCACCTGCGCAGCATCGCACATCCATGCGCCGCTCCGGTCAATCCATCCCGTGTCGGCTGTACCGATCCGGAACAGGTAGACGTCGGGACGCGTACCGGCTGGCGTCAGTTGCCGCAGGAAGAGCCTATTTCGTCCGTCCCAAACCGCGACACCATCGGACTCGTAAACGCGATGGACGAACCGTCCGACGAAGCGCGGATGAAACCCTGAACACTCATCCAGCCGGAGATAGCCGTAAACGCATGACCGGCCCCGCAACTTTTCCCCAGCCAAGACGCCGGTCGTATTGTAGTATGCATCTCGTTGCGCAGCCTTCGTGCGGTCCGGGTTCGTGTTAGCAGTCCTGGCCGTCCAAATACTCCCGAAACTCTGCACCGCAACCAGCATCAGTTGTTCCCTGGAGCCGTTCCGTTGCCCGCCGCCGTCTTCGCCGCCGCGGCTCTTCCTTGTTTCAGCCGCCGATTCTCCGCCTCCAGACGCTGGATTCGCTCAACCAACTCCGCATTTGCGCTTTCCGACCCAGTCCCGATTCGGACCTTGAGCCGCTCCTCCGCTGCCGTCACGCGAGCGGTGAGGGTGTTCTGCTCTGCGTCTTTGTTCTTCAGTTCCTTGGTCAGGCGAGCGACCTCAAAGTCCTTCGCTTGGTTGTCACTCCGCAGCCGTTGGAGCTCGCGCTTCTGATCTTCAACGTTCGCCGTCTCTGGCGTCGCAACGCCGGACTCGCCGCCTTCGATGACGCGATTGCACGTTTCAATGTGCAGGTTGTAACGGTCGATCGCTTCCACGGCCTTCCGCTTACAGTACTCCGCGTAGCGCAGAGCGTCGGCCGCGTGTTCCGCAAGTTGCCATCGCTCCCGGACGCGGTCATTCTGTAGCCAGGCCAGCGCGAACCAGCTCAAGATGACAAGGACGGTGACGCCGAAGCTGTACCAGAAATATCGGTTTGCTCCGGCGTTTTCCAGCCATGCGCGCCGCCGCTCCTCCCACATCGCACCGAGGTTCATGTCGCGAGGGTTGAGAGCGTGGACTATCGCCTCCAGCAGTGACGTATGGGAGTGCGAGTAGCCGCCCTGGGCTGCAAGCGGGGAATATTGCGTCGCGGGCACTCGTTGGTCAGACTGCTGGTGCCGGTGCAGTTTCGGCTGCGCGAGCGTCTGTTGCTCCGTCGATTCAGGCGCGGGCGATTGATCTTGGGTCGCCGCTTGGCCAAAGATCGCGGTATCGACTATTGCCAGCACGGCACAAACGTAAAGGCACCGACGCATCGTCGTGTCCTCCTCACCTTCTCCCATGTATCCTGCGAGCCAACGCGGGATCGACCAATTCCGGAGTCTTGAACCGCAGATTGGCGCCTTGTTGTTCAGTGCGCGAATGGCGCAGCCGCGGCAGCACTTCCCACTTGAATCCCGGGAGCGCGATATCCGGTGGTGTGCGGACGTGCAGGTGCTGGTGCAGGGTGCCCTTACTGTCGTCCGTCATCAGGATCTGCATCTGACCCTTGGGCAGGTTCTTGATCTTCTCGTCTTCCGCGCGATACTCGCGTTCCTCCCGCTCCGTCGCACTCATGCCCTTCTGGAACCGCTCGAAACCGAAGAGCTGTTGGCGAATCAGAGATTGCGTCCGCCGCGTGACCGCGTGCTCGGCAGATGCACGGATGAAATATCGCGCGGTCTCCTCGTCCTGGGTGCGCAGCGCTATCTTCGTGTTTGGCGCCGATGTCACGTCTTCCTTGAACCCCTTTCCGACCTTGAGCAGTTGGGGGAGGCTCTGCATCGAAAACAGAAACGCCGTGTTCGTTCCCCGCGCCGTGTTGAGGATCTGGCTGAAATTCTGATAACCGAACGGCGCGAACTCGTCCATCACAACTGAAAACAGCGGCCGGTTCGCGCGCTTGCGCTCCTCCTCACTTTCGTAGCGCTTCCCGACGACGAGCTGGATGTTCTGCAGAAGCATCTTGCCGAGGGCGCGCACCGGTTCGGTGTTTTTGTTGACGTTCAGCGTAACGAACAGGATCAGCTCCTGTTTGATGACGTCGTCGATGGACAGCAGGTCGTCGTACGGACCTGTGATGATCGAGAGCGCGTCATCGAGGAACGTCATGCACTCGTTCAGCAAGCCCTGGATCTTCGGTACACGGTCGCGGTCCTCAAACGATTGCATCAGGTTGCGAACGGACATCTCAAAATTCAATCGCCGCTGCATGCTGATTGAGGCGTCCGTGCGAATGTGTTGGCGTGCCTTGTCGATCTGCTCCCGCAGAACGCCCTGATCCAAAACCGCCACAATCACGTCATAGAAATTGAACCGCACGCCGGTGTAGTGCAGTATGCGGACGATGTCGGCCAGGTAGTTCAACTGGTGCTTGCTGAAGAATTCGTCGTGCAGGTTGAAGGAGCCAAACACCATGTTCACCTGCGCCATGTAGTCGTCGTCTTCGGTGTAGAACGGATTGTAGAGGCTGGATAGCTCTGGCCGCGACGGGTTCATAAGGCGTAGATCATCGAGGCGGCCCGCCCGATGGATATACGGCAGCAATTCCTGAAAGAACTCCAGGTCGCCTTTGCCGTCGAAGATGACCATGGGGATCTTGTGACGGTCCTCCGGTGGCCCCATTCGGCGCATCAAGTCCTGAGTGATGATGTTCTTGAGCAGCGTAGTCTTGCCGCTGCCGGTCATTCCCAGCACGATGCCTTGCATTACCCGAACTTGATCCGGCCACAGCCAGGGATCTCCATGGATGTCATACCCAAGAACAACCCCACCTTGGTCCCACGCGTTTGCGGCCATCCTTTCGTCGCGGGTCGGGCTCATTACCATCGGCGGATGCACTCTCCGCTTTTCCCGACGGGACCGACGCGTCACGTAGAGCAAGACCGCGCAACTCGGAATTGTCAGGCCGCAGAGGATGTAAGTTGCCAGTTCGGCCGCTTGCTGGTTGTTGAAGTGGTAGACCTTCGTCAACAAGAACCAGTAGCCGAGGCAAACGACGCACAGGCCAATCGCGATCAGAAAGGCCGGTGTTTCAGAGAGCGGTGCACTTGCTGGCCGCCGGTCACCAGATGCCACGTCGTCCATATTGGTTCTTCCTGAGGATCGAGCAGGGTTACGTGCGAAGGAATTGTGTGAAGAGCATGTCGGCGCCGGCGACGATCGCGTAGAATGCAGTCGTCTTCAGCCGTCGGTGTGCCATCGCTCGGTGCGTCGGCGCGACGCTCGAGTCCGACCTGTTGCGCATAAAGCCGAAAACACCCCAGGCCGCCCAAGCGATGATCCCGCCGAGGACGGTAAGCAGCAACGTCATTTCGACTCTGGGATGTTCATACCAAGGCGGCAGATCGATGAATCCGGCCGGATGTGCCGGGCTGGGCAGGGCGGGCAAGCGTTCGAGCCAGGCTACATATCCAGCCTCCACCAGCGTCAACGCAGCCGCGCTTACCAGCAGGCCCGCCTCCTCTCTTCGTCGCAGGATCCGATTCAGAAGCGGTTCGTTACTCTTTGCCACGCGCTTTCACCTCGCAATTGCGTTGAGATTGAAGTAAACAGCCAAACCCAGAGCTGTGAGAACGAGCGTCCCAAGAATGATCGATTCCTGCCTTACTTGGCGGCGGGCTTTCACATCGAAGGGATTGGCCGGTTCCATTACAACCATCGACAGGCGCTTCCACACGCCGACGTCGGACGCCTTCGCGAACCGTGCGCGGAATGTCTCCACGATCCGCGCAGCCGAGGGGCTCTGGATACTGGCAGTTTCCTGGGACATCGCCGGGCTGATCCCGGCTCGCACCAGGTAGAGAACGTGCTCGGCCGTGACCTCCACATCTTGCTCCATGGCTCTCACAGGACCAGCACTGCGCTTACTTCTCCGGCGGCATCCGGCGGAAAGGTAAACTTCACAACGGTCGGGCCGTTCGTTCGCGGCGGCCACTCAAACCCGATCAATCCCCAAGTCGTGCCGCCGGGCGCGACTGCGTTCACGTGCACCTCTGCATTCAATACTTTGACGGGAGCCTGCCCTTCGCTCGTGATGCGAATCCCGCCGCCTACGAGCTGGGTTTGAGAGAGCATGTAGAGCGAGCTGGAACTGCGTGGCGAACGGAGCCTGAACACGCCCGGCGTACCGGGTACGTATGTCGACGGGCCCTTGTTTTGAATCGCGTAGCGGACATAAATGCGATCGTCCTTTCGATAGATATCCTTCAGGATGACTTCCACGCGGGGGTGATTCTTCGGTTCCCCGGCCAGGCGCACCGGCGTGCTGGCGAGTAGAATCTCAGAGGCTAGTTTCGCACCCTGGGCAGCCCGCGGATCCTCTGCGGGCTTTTCCGGGATCACTACCTTGGCGACTGACGGGCTGGGTTCCTGGTCGATGGCGAAGTTCATCTCCTCGACCGATGGCGCCGGGACCAGTTCGTAGCTCAAACGCCCGGCGGCCGTCCAGATGAACAGATTCGTGGTGGCTTCGGGGTCGAGGGGCTGGACAAATACCTTGTTGCCGCGCCATTCGATCTTGTACGACGAGCTACCCGCCGCGACCTCGATGACGGGCTCCGCCAGTTCGATGACACTCAAATGGTTCGGGGCCGTTTCGACGCGGATCACCTTGTGCCGATCCGACTTCTCCGTTTCGATCCTCTGGGCATTGGCCGCCAGAGCAATGGCGATGGTGAAAACAATGGTTTTCTGCATGCCCAAGTTTCTACCGATTCCTGCATCCCTCCAAAAGACTTCTGGCTACGGCGCCGTGCACGGGTCCCAACCGACCGCGAGGGGCGCGATCGGACAGCGGAAATCAGACATCGAAGAGGGCCAAAGGAGGCCAGTCTGGGCGTATAATCAACAGAAGCCGGAGCGGAAGATGGAGATTCCGGCTGCGCGGAGGCACCGGCATGACGGCAAGCCGACACTTGTTCTCTTGGCCACTCGGCCTCGCGTTCATTTTGTTCGTCGGTAATCTGAGGCTTGCCAGCGCAGACGACCTGAGCTACAAGGTTAAGGCAACTGGCGGCTCTGGTTCCAGTTGGTCACTCTTGATCGTGAGTCGTACCAAGGTCACCCTCAGCAACGGCTTCAACGACCTCATAAACTCGTGCACTTACTTCGTTGCTCATACGACGACCGGGTGGGATCGTGCCCGGCCCGAACTAAGGTTCAAGGACACGGGAAACTCCAAACACATTATTAGGATATTCATCGAGCACAAGGGCGACGTGGACGCCAGCGAGCTGTTGCAACGGATTCGAGACGCATGCGTCACTCAGCAGGCCGAGGAACCACATCGGCAACAACTTGATAGAGAGGAGGCAGAGCGCCAAGGAGAGGCGCAGGCAAGAGAGGACGAAAGACGCTGGGCCGCCGAGCGAGCGGCTGAGGCAAAACGTGTAGCCGACTTCAAGGCCGCCATCCTTGGGGCCTTGCGTGCCGCCGACGAGCCGGATCCGTTTGCCAGCGTCCGAGGCGACTTTGACCTCGCCGCCTCCGACAGCCACCAGTGGAAGACCAGCCTCAAGGTGCCTGAAGCCGAGAAGTGCGGCTTGATCAAGACTCCGCCGGCTGCTCCCACTTCCGCTTCGGCGTGGACCTTCGCTTGCACGTTCCGCACCTGCCGTTCGTTTCCAGTTACATCTAAGGACGGAGACTTCCACCTGAACCTTGAGCCTTGCTTTGCCGGCGATGGCTATGAGGCCATGGTGAAGGCCCTGAAATCCGTGCTCAATTCTCCTTACCAGCCCGATGAGAGAGCTGTGAACATCAATCAAGTGTTCTTCGCCGATCCATCAAAGCCGGCCCGGAGGCTCTTCGTTGCCAAGATCAGCGAGAGCACTATAGGAGTTTCAATCGTCGCAGTTCGGTTGGCTGGTGGCGAGTCCGCCGTTACCGCTGCGGCGCCGTTTCCCTCGGTGCCTACCGTCCTGCCGACCACGCCCGCGATGGCGCCCGCGCCCACCATCAGCGAAGAAATCGAGAGGGTTAGAAACGGCATACATAGGGACCTTCCGCCGATACAATCGACCGGTGTCCCGTCGCGCAATGGAATGGCGATACTCGAGGTCAAGAACAACACGGCATATACGCTGACAGCCCTGTTTAGCGGGCCGATCGAGCGCCGTGCTGAGGTGCCTCCGAGGGGATCGATCTCGATTGACCTGCCGGCTGGTTCCTATAAGCTTGTCGGCCGGGTCGATGCGCCCAACGTCTTGCCGTCTTACGGCGAGCATGTCCTTGATGCGAGCAGCGCCGGGGTAGAGTTCTACATTCAGTGAATGGCTCCCGAAGGCGACCTGCGGGAATAGCGTCCATGATGCTGGCGAAGGCCCCCAGGGGGGCCGTACGACATGGCCCGCCCTGGAGCAGTTGTCAATTGTTGCCCTTCAAGACTGGAATGCCGGGGCGCTGTTGCGTGTTCGGAAGTTCAAACCTTCCGTTACGAACTTGCGTCTGGCCCGGCTGAACTGGAAACGGCCGAACATGGTACGTCCGTCCATTGTCCGTAATCAACCGCCCGTCTCCCATTACCTGCAGGAGTAAGGTCTGCCGGCGCACAAGCGATCCGGCGCCATCGGACACTTCGTCGACCAGGTAAACACTGCCGGCCTCGTCGATGCTCACTTCGCCGTCGACCAAACTGGGAAGCGCGACGGTAATCGGTCTGCCGCCGGTGCGCTCCACAATCATGTCAACGAGGTATTGCGGGAACGCATAGAAAGCAATGCTTCCCGTATTCAAACGGCGATTCTCGCGCTGATCCCAACGGCGGCTCTTGCAGGCAATGTCCCACAATGCCGTCAGCCAATCCAGCGCGTGATCCTCCTTTCTCTCCGCCCATTTGCGGACGATGTTGATCAGGTTGCGCAGGTCTTGCCGGGAGCGCTCCTCATAAAAGTGAAGCGCGGCTTGAGCCTGATTGCGTTTGCGAACCAACGCCCTTCGCTCGTTGGCTGCCTCCCTCGAAGCGCTAGCCTTCGAGATCGGGAAAGCGTCCAGCTTCGATTGAGCCTCTGCCACGGCATTTTCGTAGGCGTGGCGTTTCTCGGATAGCAGGCAGATGTTCACGGCGTACACCGTCGAAATCATGCCCGCCTCCTTCAGCATGTCGCGGTCGTAGGTGCCTCCACAGATGGCGCCGCGGAAGTCCTCGAGCGGTCGCACGT
>Ga0182030_10026841_pt1 | contig 10390 bp, 7 predicted proteins | sample 812S3MmetaG_FD_121299 | JGI IMG/M metagenome (GOLD analysis project Ga0182030, IMG submission 121299) | Permafrost microbial communities from Stordalen Mire, Sweden - 812S3M metaG (Illumina Assembly) | ecosystem: Environmental > Terrestrial > Soil > Wetlands > Permafrost | place: Sweden... | reverse complement strand
AGCCTCGTGGCCTACTGGGCCGGGGAGTTCACCAACAGTTACACCCTGGCCAAACTCAAGCTTTTTACCGGAGGCCGCTGGCTTTGGACGCGCACCGTGGGTTCGACGGTCACCGGGCAGGCAGTCGATACAACAGTGATTATCGTTGTCGCTTTCGCCGGGTCGCAGTCTTTGCCGATGCTGCTGCGGATGGTTCTTTCGTCCTATCTCATCAAGGTCGCGGTGGAAGTGGTGGCGACGCCGGTGACCTACCTCGTGGTGGGATGGCTGAAGCGCGCCGAGGGCGTTGACGCCTTCGACCGGCGCACCAATTTCAACCCATTCGCATGGCAGGGAGAAAATGCCTGAGGCTCTCTGGACCGGTCTGCAACAACAGAGCGGGCGCCCGAGGAATATTTTGCGACAATAACCTATTTTGGAGCGTCAGTTAAAGCAGCCTCAAACGATTTTCTAATGGTGAGAATGCACTTAGGCGTAGTGCACAGTCAAAGCTACGGCCTCGGTTGTAGGATGGGTGCTGCATTCCAACGAAGATCGCAATCGCATTCTGCAGGTCTCGGCATGGAACAAGTCACAACGAGGATTCCAGCATTGAAACGCAATTTTATTGCAGTTTACGCAGTTGCTTTGGGCCTGACGATCAACGGATGCCAACAGAAACAGCCGGCCCCGGTCGCCAGCGCGGGTATACAGGCCATGCCGGTAAAAACAGTGTCCGTTACCCTCGCCCCGGTCGCGCAGAGCAGCGAATATGTGGCGACCATCATGTCCCGGCGTTCGGCCACCATGCAGCCACAGGTCAGCGGACGGCTCACGCAGATAAACGTCAAGTCAGGAGACCACGTCCAGGCCGGTCAGATGATGATGGCGATTGACGCGCAGCCGCAGATGGCGAACGTGGAAGCGCAGCGCGCAACCGAACGACAGAAAAAAGCACTTTACGACTACAACACGGTAGAACTCGATCGGCAGCACAAACTCTTTGACGCCGGCATCATCAGCCGCGACACGTGGGACCAGGCGCAGCAGTCATTTTCAAACACCAAGGCAGATTATGAGTCGGCGGTCTCCCTGCGTAAGACGCAGGAAGAGCAGCTGGCCTATTACTCCGTCCGCGCTCCGTTCGACGGGGTCATCGGCGACGTGCCCGTACACGTGGGCGATTACGTATCGACCACCACGGTTCTCACAACCCTTGATCAGAACAAGGATCTCGAAGCCTACATCTACATTCCAACGGAGCGTTCCAGCGAAGCCCGCAAAGGGCTTGGCGTCGAACTCTACGACACGGGGGGCAAACTGCTCGATAAAACGTCAGTAGATTTCGTCTCGCCGCAGGTCGACAGTACGCTGCAGGGAATCCTTGTGAAGGCTCCGGTGCATACCTCGATCGAAACGGTTCGCAACGCGCAGATGATCAAAGCTCGGGTCATTTGGAGCACAAAACCGATGGTGGTCATTCCGGTTCTTGCCATCACGCGCCAGGGCGGCCAAAGCTTCGTATACGTCGCGCGTCAGCAGGACGGTCATTTCATCGCTAGCCAAACGCCCGTCGTTTTGGGTGACACTGTTGGAAATGCCTACTCCATCTCATCGGGACTAAGTGCCGGCGACAAGGTCATCGTGTCGAGCACGCAGTTCCTGGTCAATGGCATGCCGGTATTCCCGATGGGCGCCTGAACGCGCTGACGAACCTGCGTGCCGGTGCGGACGGTGATGCGCCGGTAGCCTTGCGCTCACCAGGAAAAAAGGGAAAGAGGGTTCAGCTTGTTTGTAGATTTCTTTATCCGTAGGCCGGTGTTCGCCACCGTTTGCGCGCTCCTGATCATTCTGGCAGGAGCGATCTGCATCCCCAACCTGCCCATCTCCATGTACCCCACGCTGACGCCTCCGCAGGTGGGCGTGTCGTGTAACTATGTGGGCGCCAACGCCGATACCGTCGAGAAGGCCGTCACCATTCCGTTGGAAGAAGCGATCAACGGTGTCGAGGGTATGCGTTACATCGCCTCCGCCAGCACCAATAACGGGACCAGTCAGATTACTGCGACTTTCCGAACCGGCTACAGTCTTGACATCGCCGCAGTCGACGTACAAAACCGTGTAGCCAGCGTCACCGGCCGTCTGCCCGCCGCGGTCAACGCCACTGGCATCACCATCAGTAAGGCAAACAGCAATTTTGTTTTTGGCGCAGGTTTCTTTACGCGTGACGGACGCTACTCCCACGAGTTCATCTCCAACTATCTCGACGTCTATGTGAAGGATGCGATCAAGCGCGTTCCCGGCGTTGGCGATGTCAACATCTTCGGCGAGCGCAAATACGCGATGCGCATCTGGCTTGACCCATTGAAGCTGGCGGCTCGCAACCTCACAGCAACAGATGTGGTGAGCGCCCTCACGGAGCAGAACGTTGAGATTCCTGCCGGTCAGTTGGGGCAGCCACCTTCTAACCAGAATCAGTCCTTTCAGATTCCTGTGCGCGTGGTTGGCCGTCTCACCAGTCCCGCCGAATTCGACAACATCATCGTAAAGAACAATGCCAACGGGCTCGTGCTCCTCAAAGATATCGGCCATTCCGAAGTGGGAGCCGAAGACTACAGCTCATCGCTCGAATACAACGGGGTGACCGCGCAAGGCATCGGAGTGCTGCAACTGCCCAACGCCAATGCGCTCGATGTCGACGCTGCCGCGAAGGCAGCTCTCAAAGAGCTTTCAAAGAGCTTTCCGCCCGGCCTCGAATACGCGGTCGCCTTCGACTCGACGACCGTCATCGGCGATTCGATTCACGAGGTCCTGGTTACTCTCGCCGAAGCCATCGCCATTGTCATCCTGGTCATCTTTCTCTTCCTGCTCGACTGGCGAGCCACCATTATTCCCGCCGTGACGATTCCTGTTTCGCTCATCGGCACGTTTGCCTTTATCAGGGTCTTCGGATTTTCCATCAACTCGCTCACGCTCTTCGGCATCACGCTCGCCACCGGTCTCGTGGTCGACGATGCCATCGTAGTGATCGAAAACGTGCAGCGCCATATCGCGATGGAGCATTCCGATCCCCACGAAGCCACATCGCACGCCATGGGTGAAGTCACAAGCGCTGTGATCGCTACCTCCCTGGTGTTGATCGCCGTGTTTGTGCCGGTGTCGTTCTTCCCCGGAACTACTGGCATACTTTACCGTCAGTTTTCGCTGACGATTGCATTTTCGATCGCCATCTCGGCATTCAACGCGCTTACACTCTCGCCGGCTCTTTCAGCGATGTTTCTGCGTGGCGAAGAGGCACGGCCACGTCAGCTCGACTTTCTTCACATCCGCCCGCTGTCTCGCGCATTCGCCGCCTTCATTCACGGCGCGGACTCATTCATTACCTGGCTGTCGAAGACCTACGCGCGCGTCATTCACGTCTCGCTGCAATTGCGCTATTTGCTTTTGCTGGTCTTTTTATGCGGGCTTGGCGCTACCGTATGGACTTATCAACGCGTCCCGACAGGTTTCATTCCTCAAGAGGACCAAGGCTATTTGATTGGAATCGTGCAGGCCCCACCCGGCTCTTCGCTGGCCTACACCTCGGCGCTAGCTGAACGCGCGCAAGGCATCATCTACTCCAATAAAGATGTTGCCGGCGCATTCTCGATCATGGGCTTCAGCTTTTCCGGAGGTGCATCCAATGCAGGCCTTATGTTCATCAGCACCAGGCCTGCCGATCAACGGCGCGCCAAAGGCCACACTGCCGCGGATATTGTGGCGGACCTTTCTCCCAAACTCTTTTCACTCATGTTCGCTCCCAACGGTGGACTAGTGGCCGTGATTCAACCACCTGCTGTTCAGGGTGTCGGCAGCTATGGCGGTTTCCAATTCATGCTCCAGGACACCGGCGGCAATACCTTGTCGGATCTCGATCGCGTGGCTCACCAGATCGTGGGCGCGGGCCGCGCGCGCAAGGACATCACCGGCCTGATCACCACATTTTCGGCGAACGATCCCCAGGAACTTGTCACGATTGATCGCGAGAAAGCGAAGTCCATGAATGTGCCGCTCTCGCAGATTACCGATGCTCTCGGCGTCTTCATGGGTTCCGAATACATCAACGATTTTGACTTCAATAACCGCACCTATCGCGTCTTTGTGCAGGCCGATCAGCAATTCCGCATGAATGCCGGCGCCCTGCACAGCTACTATGTGCGTTCCGGCGCGGGCCAGATGGTTCCACTCGATAACCTGGTCACGGTGACCGAAAGCTCCGGTCCGCCTGTGATCTCGCATTACAACCTCTTTCGCGCTGTCGAAATCGACGGCTCGCCCGCGCCGGGCTACAGCTCGGGGCAGGGAATCACCGGCATGGAAGACCTGGCAAAGAAGGTCATGATGCCCGGCATGCGCTATGAGTGGACTGGACTGACACTCGACGAAATCGAATCGAGCGGCCGTGCGTTGATCATCTTCGGACTCGGCATTCTCGTCGTCTACCTCACCCTCTCCGCGCAATACGAGAGTTTCGCGCTGCCGTTCATCATCTTGCTTGCCGTGCCGATGGCCGTTCTCGGCGCGCTGGGGCTGGTTTCGCTGCGTGGCCTCTCGAACGATGTCTATTGTCAGATCGGCCTCGTGATGCTCATTGGGCTGTCGGCGAAAAACTCAATTCTGATCGTCGAGTTTGCCGAACAATTGCGTCGCAAGGGCCGATCGATTGCCGAGGCCGCCATCGAGGCAGCCGAACTGCGCCTTCGCCCCATTCTGATGACGTCCTTCGCCTTTATCCTTGGCGTCATGCCGCTTGTTTTCGCCACTGGCGCGGGAGCGCTGGGCCGCCGTTCCGTCGGTACAACCATCGTCGGCGGCATGCTGCTCTCGACTGTGCTCAACCTGATCTTTATCCCCGTGCTTTATGTCATCCTGAGCCGCTTGCTCAAGCGGGGGGATCTTGAGTCTTCAACGCCCGTCCACGTATAGGTTCGCGATCGCTCACTGCTCATCGCGGTGGGCGATCACGTAATCCTTGATCCGGTCATACACTTCGCTGGGGACGACTCCGCGGTCCTCGAGGTCGATCTTGGTCCGATAGGGCCTGAAGCGCACAATGCGTTCCGCCCAGGTTCGCGTCATTCCCGGCACTTTCAGTAATTCCTCCACGGTGGCATGGTTGATGTCTGCGCGAGCCTCTGGCGGTGGCGTGTGTGCCTTGGCAGGTGCTTGCGGAAATGCGGCACACGACAAACCAAGCGGGGCGGCAAAAACAAGTACAAATCGTAGTCGGTTGCGCACGACCTCATTGTCTGCCTGTCTCCGGTTACGGGCAAATTCGAGCCAAAAGCGCAATCACAGCTTTCGCATTTCATTTCTCAAGACACGCTGATTTTGTAAGAATGCAGGTATGGCAATTCCCCCGATTGCTCCTACCCCCGTCGAATCCGGCAGAGCGCATATTGTCGGCAAGACCCGGACAACCCTCCTTTTCGTTCTGACCGCCCTGTTGGTTCTGTGTCTCGTCTTTCTCTGGACCACGCGTGGCGCGATGGAGAATCTCTCTTTCCTGCGGCAGCAAGGCGGTTCGGCAACTTCTCCCTCCGGCAAAAAGACACTGGTCGACGTGAGTACCTGGCAAACTGCGCAGGCACTTGCCGCGTTGGCCGTCACTTCGGAAGAAACCGAATTCGCCCGCGATGCGGAGCGGTTGGCCGACCACGAAGTAGACCAGGCTTTTGCATCGGCGCTACGCCAAGCCCGATTGAGCGCAGAGCATCTCACGCTCTCTGGAGATGCAGCGGCGCTCGCGCAGCGTGTCGCCCAGCTGGAACAACTCCTGGCTCAAGATCAAGCTCTGGTACAAAGCCTCACGACTCCTTCGAACGCGCCGGCTCACTCTCCCAAATCCGGAACTCCGGCCGCCGGCAACAACAGCGACGACCTCGAAGTGGCCAAAGCTCAACTCGGACTCGACTCCGACGAGCTTGCCGATGCTCGGCAGGATATTCAACGGGCTTCCGGCGACGCCAGCACCCAAATCCAGCAGGAACTGGCTGCGCATGAAGCGTCGATGCACGAAAGCGAAACCGCATCGCACGCCGCTGCCCCGATCGCGTCGATCTCAGTAAAGCAGCACGCCACGCTCGCGGGGCGAGTACGAGCCTGGTTCAACCAGCTCGATCGATATAGGTCGATCCAGCAGGCGCAGCAGAAAGCGCAGCAGGACGCGGCCGCATTGACGGTGGAACACAACGCGCTCGAAAGTCAAACTAACGCCGTTGGAACAGCTGCGGCCAACAATGCCACAGACCACGCGACCAGGCTTGCCGCCATTAAGGATCGAAGCGCTGAACGCCAGATTCTGAGCATCTACGACGATCGGATTCAGACCGAAAAGCAACTCGCAACCGTTTATGGCAAGTGGGCAGCCCAGGTGCTGGTGCAACACTCTATCGTTCTGCACCTCATTCTTCAATCGCTGGCGCTGATCGTTTTTATCCTTCTCTGTGTTCTTATCTGCGATGCAATTGTGCGGAAGTTGATGGCCCGTCCGTCGCTCGATCGCAGGCAGACTCAAACGCTGCGCAGCATCCTCGAACTCGCAATCCAGGTCGTCGGCGCAATCCTCATCCTGCTTGTGATCTTCGGGTCGCCGAAGGAAACGCCAACTATTCTCGGTCTCACCACTGCCGCCCTTACGATTGCGCTGCAGGATTTTATTCTCGCGTTCCTCGGCTGGTTTGTCCTGATGAGCAAGAATGGCATTCGTGTGGGCGATTGGGTTGAAATTAACGGAGTCGGCGGTGAGGTAACGGATGTGGGGCTCTTCACCACTTCGTTGCTTGAGACGGGAACTCTCGAGGACAAAGGCCATCCCACGGGTCGCCGCATCACCTTCATGAACGGCTTTGCGATTCGCGGCCAGTATTTCAACTTCTCAACTAGTGGGCAGTGGATGTGGGATGAGATTTCCTTGACCATCCCTGCGTCCGAAGACATGACCAAAACTGTTGAGCGGATTCACCAGGTCGTCGTCGAAGAGACGGAAGAAAATACACGCCTCGCAGAGCAGGAGTGGAAGCGCAGTGCGCATGGCAACGGCCTGAGCCGGTTCAGTGCCGCTCCCGTGGTGAATCTGCGACCGTCCTCCTCCGGCATCGGGATACAGGTGCGCTATGTGACGCATGCCTCTGAGCGCTTTGAATTGCGCAATCGCTTGTACCAGCGCGTTGTTGAGTTGCTTCAGCAATCGGTCAAACCGGACGCTGCGGAAGAGAAGCAAGTCGTGGCAGCCGTCTAACGCCTTTGGCCGGGCCGCCCCTTCAATCGCACACCTGTTGACACAGCAGGGGGTTTGCCCGTAATTTCATTGCAGATGCAGAGCCACCGCCATCACGGTTACCACCATCATCATGGGACCTCCATGCCGGCGGACTGCCATGGCTTGAACTAGATAGCCAGAGAGATCAGGAAACACGAAAGCCCGCCGGCGACCATGCTGGTGGGCTTTTTGCGTTTCTTTAGAATTCGGACAGGATGAAAGAATGAGCGACTCAACGGGAGAAATAGATTTCAACAAAATGGATGGCCTTGTACCCGGGATCGTGCAGGATGCGCAGACGGGCGAAGTGCTGATGCTTGGCTTTTTGAACCAGGTCAGCTACGCGAAGACGCTGGAAACCGGCTTTGTCACTTTCTGGAGCCGTACCCGCCAAAAGCTCTGGATGAAAGGCGAAACCAGCGGCAATCGGCTTCGCGTTATCTCCGCATCAACGGATTGCGACAACGACACGCTGTTGTTTCGCGTCGCCGTTGAGGGAGATGGCCTGGTTTGTCACGAAGGCACCGTGAGTTGTTTCACGCGCCCGATTGCAACGGACGGCAAGATTGCGGAGGCAGCCCGTGTCTAACAAACTTCGACTCGGCTTGCCCAAAGGCAGCCTGCAGGATGCAACGCTAGCCCTCTTCAAGCGCGCCGGTTGGAACATCTATGCCGACGGCCGTTCCTATTTTCCCTCCATCGACGACCCCGACATCGAATGCATGCTCATTCGCGCCCAGGAGATGGCACGCTACGTCGACCACGGCGTGCTCGATGCCGGTTTGACTGGGATTGACTGGGTTGTCGAAAGCGGCCTCGAAGTCACCAGCGTCACCACGCTCACATACGCGAAACAGAGCCGGCGCAAAGTTCGCTGGGTGCTCGCCGTGCCCGAAGCGAGCGGCTTTGAAAAGGCTGAAGACCTGGAAGGAAAAATCATTGCCACCGAACTCGTCGAAGTGACCAAGCGCTACTTCGGCGAGAAAGGTGTGAATGTCAAAGTCGAATTTAGTTGGGGCGCGACGGAGGTCAAGCCTCCGACTCTTGCCGACGCCATCGTTGAAGTCACCGAGACAGGAAGCTCTCTAAAAGCGAACCACCTGAAAATCATCGATACGGTGATGGAAAGCGAAACCCACCTGATTGCCGGGAAAGGCGCGCTGGCCGACCCTTGGAAACGTAAAAAAATCGACCAGATTGCCCTCATGCTGCGTGGTGCAATCGATGCGCAATCGCAGGTGGGGCTGATGCTCAATGTAAAGCGCGCCGATCTCGATGCGGTCCTTGCTGTCCTCCCCGCACTTAATTCGCCGACGATTTCGCAACTCAGCGATTCCGAGTGGGTCGCGGTAAATACTATCGTCGAAGAGCGAGTAGCGCGTGATGTGATGCCTCGTTTGAAAGCTGCAAAGGCGACAGGCATTGTCGAATACCCGCTGAACAAAGTTGTTCTTTAGGCAAGCGGTTTGGAACGGAACGAGAACCATGAAGCTGATTCGAACTAAAGGACGAGGCGCACGGCGGACAGAAGAGATCCTGGCCGCACTCGAACGTCGTGGCGGCGCTTCGCTCGATTCGGTTCTGCCCGCCGTCAAGCGCATCGTGTCCGATGTGCGCAAGAAAGGCGACCGCGCGCTTTTGCGGTATGCGTCCCGATTTGACGGCTTCAAAGAGAAAACGAGTCTGCGTGTCACGCCCGAAGAAATGACCGCAGCCTGGGAGGCCGCAGATCCTGCATTGCGCGATGCTCTCTCAATCGCGGCCAATCAGATTCGTGAATTTGCGCGCCGCCAAATGCCATCCTCCTGGAGCTTCGATCCAATTTCGGGATTGACTACCGGACAGCTCGTCCGCCCGCTTCAATCCGTCGGTTGCTACGTTCCCAGCGGCCGCCATCCCTTGCCGTCTACACTCCTGATGACGACGATTCCAGCGCAGGTCGCAGGCGTCCAGCGGATCGTTGTCGTCTCACCAAAACCAGCAATGGAGACGCTCGCCGCCGCGCATCACGTCGGCATCACCGAGTTCTATCGCTTGGGCGGTGCACATGCCGTAGCCGCACTCGCTTACGGAACCGCAACTCTCCCGCGTGTGGACAAGATTGTCGGCCCAGGCAATCTTTATGTCACCGCCGCCAAGCGCCTCGTGGCTTTCGATTGCGCCATCGACATGCTTGCCGGTCCCACTGAAATTGTCGTCACCGGCGATCGTGGCCGGGCAGTCGACATTGCTTCAGATCTGGTTGCCCAGGCCGAACACGATCCTGAAGCTCTCGCGATTTTTATCACCACCCGCGAGGAACTGGCCAAGGAGGTCATCGCCGAAGCTAAACAACGCAGCCGCAACAATGCTGTCGCACACGAATCTCTAAATCGCGACGGGTTGGTCATTATTGCGTCCAGCGCGGATGAAGCCCATGCAATCACAAATCGCCTAGCCCCCGAACACCTCACAGTCGACGCCCCTAGCGATCTCGATTGGGTCCAGAACGCCGGCTCCGTCTTCGTCGGCCGTTGGTCCGCGCAACCCATGGGCGACTACATCTCTGGCCCCAACCATACCCTGCCCACAGGCGGCATGGCACGTGTCCGCGGCGGCCTCAGTGTCAACGATTTCGTAAAGCTTGTGACGGTGCAGGAATATTCTCAACATGGATTATGCGCACTCGGTCCTGCTGCGGCTCTACTTGCCGATGCCGAAGGCTTGGATGCTCACGCAGAAGCCATTCGAAATCGCCTGGGCAACGGGAGGTCGCGTGCCTGAGCAAACCACAATCTCCTCTCCACGTCCGCGCCTGCGCGTGCAAAAGATGAAGGAATATCATCCTCCGCTTGGCAGCCGCGATGCACTTCGTCTCGATTTCAATGAGAACACGCTGGCCTGTTCGCCCAAGGTCCGAGAAGTGCTTAGCCGCATCTCTAGCGGCGACCTCACGCGCTATCCAGAACGCGAGCCCGTTGAAGCTCTCGTCGCCGGACACCTCGGTATCAAACCCGCACAGGTTGTGCTCACGAATGGCGTCGATGAAGGCATTCATGTTCTCTTCGAAACCTTTCTCGAATCCGGCGATGAAGTGCTTCTGCCGGCGCCCACGTATACGATGTACGAGGT
>Ga0182030_10026840_pt1 | contig 10391 bp, 12 predicted proteins | sample 812S3MmetaG_FD_121299 | JGI IMG/M metagenome (GOLD analysis project Ga0182030, IMG submission 121299) | Permafrost microbial communities from Stordalen Mire, Sweden - 812S3M metaG (Illumina Assembly) | ecosystem: Environmental > Terrestrial > Soil > Wetlands > Permafrost | place: Sweden... | reverse complement strand
TCGTGTTCGAGCGGCTCGGCCTGCGGTCGGAGCTCCACGGGCGCGACGTGATCGTTCCCGGCGGGCAGCATCTGAAGATCAAGAACGACGCGGGCGAGCAGGCTCCGAAGGTCCAGGACGGCCCCTGGCCGGCCTTCCCCGCCGACCTCACATCCATCGCCGTCGCCCTTGCAACCCAGGCGCAGGGCTCCATCCTTGTGCACGAGTGGATGTTCGAGAACCGCCTCGTGTTCACCGACAAGCTGATCCTGATGGGCGCCGACATCGTCATGTGCGACCCCCACCGCGCCATCGTCACAGGCCCGCGCAGGCTGCGCGGCGAGCGCGTCGAGTCGCCCGACATTCGCGCCGGAATGGCGATGCTGCTGGCCGCCCTCTGCGCCGAAGGGCGCAGCGAGATCGGCAACATCCGCCAGATCGACCGTGGCTATGAGCGCATCGACGAGCGTCTGCGTGAGCTGGGCGCCCGCATCGAGCGCGTGGCCACGGAGCCCGTACACGCATAATCTCGGGTCAGCATGATCCATCCCATACCCAGCGGCACGCGCGACGTGCTCCCCGACGAGACGCGCGAGGCGCGTGCCATCACGGACACGCTGCGCCGCGTCTTCGAGGGCCACAGCTACGGCGAGGTCTACACACCCGCGCTCGAGTACGAGGCGGTGCTCGCCCGCGCCGACATGGCCGACGCGCGTCCCGCCTACCGAGTCTTCGACGAGTCGGGGGCGGTGCTGGTGCTGCGCTCCGACATGACCGTCCCCATCGCCCGTGTGGTAGCCACCCGCTACGCGCACGCCGATCCGCCGTTGCGCTTCTGCTACTTCGCGCACTGCTATAGAGGAGTGCGCCCGCAGCGTGGTCAGCCGCGGGAGATGCTCCAGGCCGGGATCGAGTTGGTGGGAGCAGCGGCTCCGCAGGGAACCGTCGAGGCGCTCACCGTGCTCTGCCACGCGCTTGACGCCGTTGGGCTGAAGGACTACCGCATCGGACTCGGCGACGCCTCGCTGTTCCCCGCGCTGATGGGGAGCCTGGAAGTGCCCGAGCAGCTGCGCGCCGGGTTGCTGGAGGCGCTCGTGATGCGCGACTTCGTGGCGCTGCAGGAGATGCTCGCGGACTCGGGCATCTCCGGCGAGGATGCGCAGCTGCTGCTCGACGTGCCCCAGCGCCGCGGCGGGCCTGAGGTGCTGCGCGACGCGCCCGCCCCCGCGGAGGCCGCCATCACGGGGCTGCGGCGCGTGCACGAGCTGCTGCCAGACGACGTCGCCGCCCGTCTCATCTTCGACCTCGGGCTGGTCCGCAAAATCGGCTACTACACGGGCGCCGTGTTTGACGTGTACGACCCCGCGCTCGGCACTCCCATCGGCGGCGGCGGCCGCTACGACGAGCTGATCGGCCGCTTCGGGCGCAGCCTGCCCGCGGTTGGCTTCGCGCTCGGCGTCGACCGCCTGCACATCGCCCTCGCAGGCGAGGAGCGCGGCACCGGCGCGCTGCTGGCGGGGTCCGGGCTGGCGCAGGGCGGCGACGCATGAGCTCGCTCAACGGACTCACGATCGCGGTGCCGCGCGGCGCGCTGTTCAACAGCACGCTCGATCTGCTCGCAGCGCTGGGACTGGACACGGACGAGTTGCGCGCCAACGACCGCAAGCTGCTGTTCGAGGACGTGGGCGTCATCACCATGCGCCCCTCCGACGTTCCCACCTACGTGGAGGCCGGCGCCGCCGACCTCGGCATCACCGGCAAGGACGTGCTGCTGGAGCAGGCCGCGCAGCGTCCCGGCGAGGGCGGACGCGAGGTCTACGAGCTGCTGGACCTCGGCTTTGGGCGCTGCACGATGGTCCTCGCCAGCGTCGCCGGCCCCGACCCCGCCGTGGAGGCGCTGCGGCGCCTCGGCGTGATGCGCGTAGCCACCAAGTACCCGCGCATCGCCACCCGCCACCTGGAGGAAACAGGCCGTCAGGCGGAGATCGTGGAGGTGAAGGGCTCCGTGGAGCTCGCCCCGCTGACCGGCATGGTGGAGGCGATCGTCGACCTCACTGCCACCGGCACCACACTCAGGGAGAACAACCTGGTCGTGCGCGAGGAGATCCTCGTCTGCACCGCGCGGCTGATCGCCAACCGCGTCTCCCACAAGCTGAAGGCCGGCCCCATCGACGAACTGCTCCAGCAGCTGCGTGCGATGCCCGGGCTCGGTGGCGCCTGAGATGAAGCTCGAGCGCCTCGACGCGGCCGCCGTCGAGCGTCTCGGCAGCGCCCGTGCAGTCGCCGCCCACGTCCGCGCGCTGGTGCCCGACGGCGCCTCCGTGGCGGAGGCCGTGCGCGAGATCGTTGCCGATGTGCGCAACCGCGGGGACGCGGCCGTGCTCGATTACACCCGCCGCTTCGACACCGGCGGCGCCGAGCCGCGCCCGCTGCTCGTCACGCCAGCGGAGCTCGACGAGGCGATCACCCAGCTCCCGCTAGATCTCGTCGCTGGCCTTCAGGTGGCGATCGCCAACGTCGCGCTCGTGGCAGAGGCCGGCGTCGGGCAGGAGACGGCCGTCGAGCTGCCGCAGGGCCACCGCGTGCTCGTGCGCGAAGTGCCCGTGAGCTCCGCCGCCGTCTACGTCCCCGGTGGGCGAGCGCCCTACCCCAGCACCGTTGTGATGGGCGTCGTCACCGCCCGCTCCGCCGGCGTCATCGACGTGGCCGTCTGCGCGCCCCCCGGCCCCGACGGCCAGATCGACCCCGCCATCCTCGGCACCTGCAGGTTGTGCGGCGTGGAACGCGTCTACCGCATGGGCGGCGCGCAGGCGATCGCCGCGCTCGCCCACGGCAGCGAGTCCGTCGATCGCGTGGACGTGATCGTGGGCCCCGGCAACCTATATGTGCAGGAGGCCAAGAGCCAGCTCTCCGCGCACGTGGGCATCGACGGTTTCGCCGGCCCCAGCGACCTGCTGGTGCTGCTAGGCGCAGAGGTGGGGGAGCGCGAGCTGGAGCTGGCGGCGCTCGACATGCTCGCTCAGGGCGAGCACGGGCACGGCAGCCTCGTCGTCGGCGCCTCGCCCTCCGCAGCCGTCTGCGAGGACCTCGGCCGCACGCTGGAGCGGATGGTGCTCGACCGTTCCACCGTGGGCGAGGCGGAGTTCGCGATCGTCAACCCGCCCGACGCCCGTGCCGCGGTCGCCTTTGCCAACGAGTTCGCCCCCGAGCACCTGCAGCTGATCGGCGCGGAGATCGAGACACTCGCGCCCACCGTGCGCGCCGCCGGCTGCGTGTTCGTGGGCATCGACAGCGCCACCGCCTTCGGCGACTATGTGGCGGGCTCCAACCACGTGCTGCCCACGGGCGCCGCCGCGCGCTTCGCCTCCACGCTCTCCCCACGGCACTTCCGCCGCACCATGTCCGAGGTGCGCGTCGGCCGGGCCGCCGCAAAACTCGCCGCCGCCGGCGCTCCGATCGCCCGCGCGGAGGGCTTTCTCGTGCACGCGGAATCGATGGAGGCGCGAGTGCGCGAGAATCCATCCTCATGAGCCGCACCGCCACCATCGCGCGTAAGACAGCGGAGACCGACGTGAGCCTCACGCTCACCCTCGACGGTCTCGGCGCGGGCACGCGCAGCACGGGCGTGGGCTTCCTCGACCACATGCTCGACCTGCTCGCCCGCCACGGCCACATCGACCTGGACGTGGCCGTCAGCGGCGACCTGCAGACGGGTGCCCACCACACCGCGGAGGACACTGCAATCGTGTTCGGGCAGGCCCTCGACGAGGCGCTCGGCGACCGTGCGGGGATCGCGCGCTACGGCAGCGCCACCGTGCCGATGGACGAGGCCCGGGCGAGCTGCGCCATCGACATATCGGGCCGTCCCTACACGCTGTTCGAGGCCGAGCTGCCGCCGGGGGCCACGGGCGGCTTCGAGCACGAGCTGGCCGAGGAGTTCTTCAGGGCCCTCGCCAACGCCGCCAAGCTCACGCTGCACCTGCGCGTGGAAGCGGGCAGTAACGCCCACCACATGATCGAGGCGGCCTTCAAGGCGTTCGCGCGGGCGCTGCGCCAGGCCGTCGCCATCGACCCCAGCGAGACGGGGGTTCCCAGCACGAAGGGGACGCTCACCCGATGAGCACCCTCGTGCGCCAGCCGGTGGACATCGCCGTCGTGGACTACGGCATGGGCAACCGCCGCTCCGTGGAGAAGGCGCTCGCCCACGTGGGCGTCAACGCGATCGTCACCAGCGACCACGATCGGCTGAACGCCGCCGCCGGCCTCGTGGTACCCGGCGTGGGCGCCTTCCCACGCGGCATGGAGAACCTGCGCGCGCTGGGCCTCGACGAGCTGCTGCGCGAGCGTGTGCGTGCCGGCACGCCCGTGCTGGGGATCTGCCTGGGCATGCAGCTTGCCTTCGACTCCTCCAGCGAGCGCGTCGGCGCCAGCGGCTTGGGGATCGTCCCCGGCGAGATCGTCGCGCTGCAGGCCGGCGAGCTGAAGCTCCCGCACATCGGGTGGAACGAGGTGCGCTTCGTCAAACCCGACTCCCAGCTGGTGGCCGACCTGCCGGAGAGCTGCGCCTTCTACCACGTGCACAGCTATGTGCCCGTGCCCGCCGACCCCGACGACGTGCTCGGGCTGGCGGACTATGGTCAGCAGTTCGCAAGCGCCGTCCAGCGCGGTTCCTTCTACGGCGTGCAGTTCCACCCCGAGAAGTCCTCCGCAGCCGGTCTGCGGCTGCTCGCCAACTTCGCCAACATCTGCATCGCCGCTGCAGCACCGGTCGCCAGGTGAGGCTCTACCCCGCCATCGACATCCTCGGCGGCAACGCCGTGCGGCTCGTCCGCGGCGACTTTGACGCGAAGAAGGTCTACGACGAGGACCCGCTGTCCGCCGCGCGAGGCTGGGTCGACGCGGGCGCCGAGTACCTCCACATCGTCGACCTCGACGGTGCCAAGACGGGCAAGCCAGTGAACCTCCCGCAGCTGCAGCGGATAGCAGCCGATGCGGGTGTGCCGGTGCAGTATGGCGGCGGCCTGCGGTCGGCCGAGGCCGTCAGCGAAGCACTCGACGCGGGCGCCACCCGTGTGATCCTCGGCACCGTCGCGATCTCCGACCCCACCGTCCTGAGGGAGTGCCTCGCAACCCATGGCCCCGACCGCATCCTCGTGGGCGTAGACGTGCGCGGGGGAGACGTGGTGACGCACGGTTGGGTGCAGGGCACCGACTTGAAGGCCGCCCGCGCCTTCCAAGACCTGCGCGAGCAGGGCGTACGCCACTTCGTGTTCACCAACGTGGACCACGACGGCATGCTCGACGGCGCCAACCGCGAGGAGGTCACGAAGGTGGCACAGGCAGTGGAGGACGGCAGCGTGATCATCTCCGGCGGCATCGGCAGCCGCGACGACCTGCAGGCGATCTCAGACCTCCGCCGCGAGCTTGAGCTGGACGCCATCGACGGCGTGATCGTCGGCACCGCGCTGTATGAGCGGCGTTTCACCGTCGCCGAGGGTAAGCAGGCGCTCGCCTAAGCTGCAGCGGACCACGCTCGATCAGAGGAAATACGCAAAATGCAGATCACCAGAAACTCACTCCAGACGGCGACGGGCCCGAGCGATTGGTTCACCGGCACGGTCTACATCGATGTCGTCGCCGCACCTTCGGAGCCATCCCGCGTGCAGGCAGCCAGCGTCCACTTCACCCCCGGCGCGAGAACCGCCTGGCACACCCACCCCTTCGGACAAACCATCTATGTCACCGAGGGCGTGGGTCGCTGCCAGCGTCAGGGCGGTCCCGTGGAGGTCATCCGTCCCGGTGATCGTGTGTTCTTCGAGCCGGGAGAGAACCACTGGCACGGCGCCGCCCCCAACCGCTTCATGACCCATCTCGCGATGCAGCAGGTCGATGACGAGGGCAGCCCTGTCACCTGGGGCGAGCACGTCAGCGACGAGGAGTACAGCGCCGCGCCCGCGTCATAGTCGTCCCTCGAACCGACACTCAGCGCGCTCGACGCTGAGATCGTCACCCCGGCACCAACGTCAATCAGGCCGACGGCGGCTGGGACAGCCCGGCACTCCAACCCGCGGCGCGACGGCGGTAGCGTTCTGCAGAGGCCCGCACCATCTAGGCTGAACGGGTGCACTACAAGCGCGTGATCCCCTGTCTCGACGTCGACGCCGGCCGCGTGGTCAAGGGCGTGGAATTCCTCGACATCCGCGACGCCGGCGATCCCGTGGAGCTGGCCGCCCACTACGACCGCGAGGGCGCCGACGAGCTGGTGTTCCTCGACATCACCGCCACTCACGAGAAGCGCGACACGATCGCCAAGCTCGCCCGCCACACCGTGGATGAGGTGTTCGTACCCTTCACCATCGGCGGCGGCATCCGCTCGGTGGCCGACGCGCAGGCGGTGCTGGACGCGGGCGCCGACAAGGTGTCCGTCAACTCCGCAGCGCTGCAGCGCCCCGAACTGCTGGACGAGCTGGCGGAGGTGTTCGGCGCGCAGTGCGTGGTGCTCGCCATCGACGCCAAGGCGCGACGAGGTCCCGGGGAGATGTCCCCGTTGGAGACTGCGTATAACCATGGCATTGCACCGGCTCCAAACGGACACACGGCACCGGCGGACGCGACGGCCTGGGAGGCGTACCTGGCCGGCGGGCGCACACCAACGGGCCGCGACGTGGTCGATTGGGCGCGCGAGGGCGTGGAGCGCGGGGCGGGGGAGATCCTGCTCACGAGCATGGACCGCGACGGCACCAACGACGGCTATGACCTGCCGCTCACCGCCGCAGTCAGCGCGGCGGTGTCCGTGCCCGTGATCGCCTCCGGCGGCGCCGGCGAGCTGGAGCATCTCGTGCAGGCGCTGCAGGCGGGCGCGGACGCGGTTCTCTGTGCGTCAATCTTTCACTATGGGCAGCACACCATCGCTGAAGCAAAGGCCCACCTGCTTGCCGCGGGGATCCCCGTCCGCACGGGGTGAGCGGGTCCTGGTGAGCGCCGCACGCTCGATCCACGGCCCCGAGCACGCGCTCGAGCAGCTACAACGGCTGCCCGGCGGTCCGGAGCTGCTCGCCGCGGCGAAGCTGCGCGGCGACCTCGCTCTGGTGGGGGGTGCGGTGCGGGACCTGCTGCTCGGTCACTGGCCCCGTGAGCTGGACGTCACCGTCGCGGGCGAGTCGGCGGCCCTCGCCGCGACCTTGAGCGCCTCGATCTCCCCCAGCGAGCGAGCCTATGGCCACGCTGTCGAGCCGGTCCTCCACGAGCGCTTTGGGACGGCCTCAGTCGTGTGGGACTACGGGCGCATCGACATCGCCGAGCAGCGCGCCGAGCGCTACCCCGTGCCGGGAGCTCTGCCAGAGGTGAGCGCCGGAACGGTCGCTGAGGATCTGGCCAGGCGCGACTTCACAGTCAACGCGCTGAGGATCGCGCTCGGCGGGCCCGACCACGGGCGTTTGACTGCTGCCCCGAAGGCGCTCGAAGATCTCGCAGCGGGTCTGCTGCGGGTCCTGCACGAGGACAGCTTCAGCGACGATCCGACGAGGATGCTGCGCCTCGCCCGCTACCAAGCGAGGCTCGGCTTTCAAATCGAGTCGCGCACCGCCGAGCTGGCAGCCGATGCGCTCGCCACGGGCGCGCTCTCCACAGTCAGCTCTGCACGCATCGGGGCGGAGCTGCGGCTGGCGCTCAGCGAAGCCGGTGCGGTGGCCTCGCTGCAGGCGCTGCAGCAGCTCGGTGTGCTGAGGGCCATCGACGCCAGCCTGAGCTTTGACGAGATGCTCGCTCATCGCGGGCTCTCGCTGCTGCCCGCCGATGGCAGAGCGGACCTGCTGTTGCTCGCCACGCTGCTGCTGGGGATCGCCCGTGGTGGCGGCTCCAAGCCACAGGCAGAGATCCACGGGGTGATCCACGAGTTGCTGGACGCGCTCGAGTTCTCGGCTGGGGATCGCGACACCGCGCTGGCAGCGGCAATGTCCGCAGACGCCCTCGCGCACGAGCTGGAGCAAGCGCAGGCGCCCTCCGAGCTTCACCGCATGCTTTCCCTGCACAGCGCTGAGGCGGTTGCCCTGGCGGGCGCATCGGCCACGGCCACGGCCACAGGCGCGGCAGCCGAACAGGCCGCGCGCTGGCTGCAAACCCTCCGCCACGTGCGCCTGGAGATCGACGGCGACGACCTCCTCGCCGTAGGCGTCGCCCAGGGACCGGAGATCGGCAGCCGGCTGAGCGCAGCACTGGCACTCAAGCTCGACGGCGAGATAGCGCCGGGGCGTCAGGCGGAGCTGGCGGCGGCGCTAGCCGCGCGTCCATGAGCGAGTTGAGCGCACGCCTGCACGGCGGCGGGCAGGCGCTGTTCACCGACCGCTCCCACGGCAACCTCTCTACGGCAGCTGGGGAGGACTGCGAGCGCGGCCTGCGCCGCCGCGGCGAGTTGTGCGCGCAGCTGGGGATGAGCTGGCTGTGCGCCAGCCCGCAGCTGCACTCCACGCGCGTTCAGCGCGTGAGATCCCGCGCAAAGGCAGGCGGCGAGCCGGCAGAGGAGGCCGCCGACGGGCATGCGACGGACAGAGGCGATGTCGCCGTGATGGTGCTCGCCGCCGACTGCCTGCCGGTGGCGCTCGGCTGCGAGGGCGCTATCGCCGTAGTCCACGCCGGCTGGCGCGGCCTGGCGGCGGGCGTGCTGGAGGAGGGCGTGAGGGCGCTCAAGGAGCTGGGGTCCGGGCCGATCGAGGCTGTCATCGGTCCCTGCGCGGGCGCCTGCTGCTACGAGGTTGGCCCCGAGGTGCACCGCGCGCTCGGCAGTCCCAGTGAGAGCAAAGCCAACATAGACCTGCGCGCGATCGCCCACGAGCATCTGCACGCGGCCGGCGTGGCGAAGATCGGCGATCTCGGCGGCTGCACGATCTGCGACGAGCGCTTCTTCTCCTTCAGGCGCGAAGGCGAGCGGGCGGGACGCCAGGGGGCGATCGCATGGTTGAGCTAGTTCACGGCCTCAGCGCCGAGCGAGTGCGTTCCAACCTCGCGCATATCCAGTCGCAGATCGCGGCAGCGCTCGCCCGCAGCGCCGATCCCGAGCGGAAGGTGGAGGTGCTCGCCGCCGTCAAGTACGTGGCCTGCCAGGACCTGCCGATCCTCGCGGAGGGCGGGGTGCGGCTGGTAGGGGAGAACCGCGCGCAGGATCTGCAGGAGAAGTTCGCCGCCCACGGGGAGCTGTTCCAGTGGGACTTCATCGGCGCGCTGCAGAGCCGGCGCGTGCGTACGATCGTGCCCTACGTGCGCCTGATCCACTCAGTCGCCTCGGAGTCGGCACTGCGCGAGCTGGAGCGCCACCTGGAGCTGGCCAGCCCCGGCCTGCGCATCCTGATCGAGGTGAACGTGGCGGGGGAGCAGGGCAAGGCTGGTATCGAGCCGGCGCAGCTCGCGGACTTCATCGCCCGCTCGCCGGTGCCCGTGGCGGGCCTGATGACGATGCCCCCGCTCGCCCAGACTGCGGAGGACAGCCGCCGCTGGTTTCGCGCGCTGCGCCTGCTGGCGGTCGAGCACGACCTGGGGCAGCTGTCGATGGGAACATCCCAGGACTACGCCGTCGCGGTCGAAGAGGGCGCCACTATCGTGCGAATCGGCACGAATCTCTATGATTAGCGGGCGCGGTCGGCGAGCTTTGCCTGGAAATCGGCAGGGAAACGGGCTTCTCGGGCGAACACGCAACTACAGCTATGGCATTTAGAGACTCCTGGCACAGCGCGCTCGTTTACTTCGGCCTTGCCGAGGAGTACCACGACGACTTCGAGGAGGACGTCGAGCCGGAGGCGGAGATCGAGGATCGCTACCGCGATCGGCCCAACGTCAGGCGCCTGCGCCGCCGCCGCGACGAGTACGACGACATCTTCGCCGACGACGACGATTCCGACGCCCCGGCACGAACCACACGTGTGCGCTCCGCCACCGTGCTGAAGCCTGTCGGCGGACGCAACGGCGACGTGCAGGTGCACCTCGTGGTGCCCAAGTCATTCAACGACGCGCAGCAGATCGCCGACAAGTTCAAGGACTCGATCCCCGTGATCCTCAACCTGCAGAACTCCGAAACCGATCTCTCCAAGCGCCTCATCGACTTCGCCTCAGGCCTCACCTACGCGCTGGACGGCGGCATGCAGCGGATCGCCGACAAGGTCTTCATGCTCACCCCCCGCAACGTGGAGATCTCCGCCGAGGAGCGGGCAAGGCTGATCGAGAAGGGCTTCTTCAACCAATCGTGACCAGTGAGGCGCCCGGTATGGTGCGTCAGATGAAGATAGGTCTGATTGGGTGTGGAAACATGGCGCGCTCGCTGGCACGCGGCTGGGGGCAGCCGGTGCTGTGCGCGGACCCCGTGGCGGGGCGGGCACAGGCGCTCGTGGACGAGCTGGGCGGCGAGGCGCTGACGAGCAACTTGG
>Ga0182030_10026839_pt1 | contig 10391 bp, 9 predicted proteins | sample 812S3MmetaG_FD_121299 | JGI IMG/M metagenome (GOLD analysis project Ga0182030, IMG submission 121299) | Permafrost microbial communities from Stordalen Mire, Sweden - 812S3M metaG (Illumina Assembly) | ecosystem: Environmental > Terrestrial > Soil > Wetlands > Permafrost | place: Sweden... | reverse complement strand
TCAGATGCTCGAATAATGAAACACGACTTCACATTCCATGATATGCGTTCGCGGCCGCAGGGGGAAACCCCTGATCGGCGCTATTCGACGAAGAACCTGCCGGAGCTTTCGTTGAACCAGCGTGTGGTGATCGTCTTCTTGCGGGTGAAGAATTCGACGGCGTCCTGGCCGTGGGCGTGGAGGTCGCCGAAGAAGCTGCCCTTCCAGCCGCTGAAGGGGAAGAACGCGACGGGGGCGGCGACGCCGATGTTGACGCCGACCATGCCGACCTGGATGTCTGAGCGGTAGCGGCGCACGGCGGCGCCGGATTCGGTGAAGATCGAGGTGCCGTTGCCGTATCGGCTGGTGTTGACGAGTTCGATCGCGTCCTCGAGGGTGGGGACGGTGAGGACGGTGAGGACGGGGCCGAAGATCTCCTCGCGCACGGCGTTGCTGTCGGCGGGCGCGTTCTCGATGATTGTCGGGCCGAGGTAGCCCCCTCTGTCGGCGAGCTCGCGTGGTGTGCGCCCGTCGATCGCGAGGCTTGCTCCGGCCGCGAGGGCGGCTTCGATCTCGCCCTCGATCCGTGCGCACGCCGCAGGCGAGATCACCGGTCCGACGTCAATCGTGGGGTCGGCGCCGTCGCCGACGCGCAGAGCCTGTGCGCGGGCGAGCAGTTCGGGGCGGAGTTTCTCCCAGGCGTCGGCGACGGCGACGATCACCGAGCCGGCCATGCAGCGCTGGCCGGCGGCGCCGAAGGCGCTGGCGATGATGTTCTCTGCGGTCTTCTCGATCACCGCGTCGGGCATCACGACCATGTGGTTCTTCGCGCCGCCGAGTGCTTGGACGCGCTTGCCGTTCGCCGCGGCGCGCTCATAGATGTATTGGGCGACCTTGGCTGAGCCGACGAATGACACCGCGTCGATGCCGGGGGAGTCGAGGATCGCGTTGACGACGTCGTGGGCGCCGTTGACGAGGTTCACGACGCCCGGGGGTAGCCCCAGTCCGTCGAGGATCTCGAACACGATTGCCGCCGTCATCGGGGTCTGCTCGGACGGTTTGAGGATGAACGTGTTGCCCGCGGCGATCGCGAACGGCAGGAACCACATCGGGACCATCGCCGGGAAGTTGAACGGGGTGATCGCCGCGCACACCCCGACCGGCTGGCGGATCGTCTCGCAGTCGACGTTGCGCGAGACGCCCTCGAGCGTGCGTCCCTGCATTGTCTGAGGGATCGCGGTCGCGGCCTCGACCATCTCGATCATCCGCTCGACCTCGGCGCGCGCATCACCGATCGTCTTGCCCATCTCCCGCGTCACCGACCCGGCCAGCTCCTCCGAGCGCTCCCGAAGCTCGTGACGCAACTCGAACAGCACCTGCGCGCGCTTGATCACCGACACCGCCCGCCACCCCGGAAGCGCGCCGCGCGCCGCCGCGACCGCCGCCTCCACCTCGCCGCGCCCGCTCAACGGCACCCGCGCGATCACGACCCCGCTCGCCGGATTGATCACATCCACGAACTCAACGCCCTCCACCGCCACCCACACCCCGCCGAGGTAATTGCGCAACTCCTGGACCTGCGCGGCTTGGTCGGTGTGCAACGTGGCGGGCGAGCTCATTTGGACCTCTTCTGTCGGCGTCGGTGCGGTGGTGCGCTGGTCACTATCTGATACATCGAATCATAATGCGTAACGAGCGGCTCCGCCACCGGCTCCGGCGCGGGTGCCGGAGCGCTCACGGCCGGCCAGCGATCGTCAATGGCAGGTTCTCGGCGCCGATGATCACGCCGCCGAACCAGCGCGGGTCGGCCCCGGGGGCGAGCTCGAAGTCGGGCATCGCGTCGTGGATCTCCTCGAGCGCGATCCGCAGCTCCAGGCGCGCGAGGTGCGAGCCCAGGCAACGGTGGGGCCCGGCGCCGAAGCCGAGGTGCGGGTTCGGCGAGCGCCTGATGTCGAGCGAATTCGGCTCGGAGAAGCGCTCGTCGTCGCGGTTGGCCGACGCGAGCGGCAGCAGCACCATGTCGCCCGCGCGCATCCGGACCCCGCCGAATTCGACGTCGCGCGTCACCAGGCGCCCGGTCTGCACGATCCCGAAGTAGCGTAGGAACTCTTCGACGGCGCCCGGGATCAGGCCGGGATCCGCAGCCAGCGCACGACGATCGGCCGGGTTGGTCGCGAGATGCCAGGTCGCGAGTGTGATCGTGCTCTTCACCGTGTCGAGCCCAGCGCCGAAGAGCAGCCGGATGATCCGCGTCATCTCGTCGCGCGTCAGCGCGCGGTCGCCGGCGCGGGCGCGCAGCAGACCGGTGACGATGTCGTCGGGTGGGTCGGACATCGACTCCCGCGCGTCGAGGATCGCGACGATCCGCTCCCGCAGCGCTTCCGACGCGGCGTCGACGCGCGCTTCGCGGCTGCCGTCCGCCGAGGGTCCCAGTCGCGTCGTCTCGAGGATCTCGAAGTGCAGGCGCAGCAGCTCCCCCAGCTCGTCGTCGTGCAGGCCGAGCAGCGGCAGGAAGAAGAGAGCCGGGTAGGGCGCCGCGAACGCGGCGACGAAATCGCCGCCTCCGGCCGCGACCAGTGGCGCCAGCAGCCCGCGCGCCGCACCGCGGATCTCCTCTTCGAAGCCGGCGAGGACGCGCGGTGCGAAGAGCGGCTCGAGCACCTTGCGGTAGAAGGTGAGGTCCGGGCGATCGCTGTTCAGCGGGATCCCGCGGCCGAACACGCGCGGCGGGCGCCGCGGGATGTTGTTGTTCTCGCTCGAGAACGTCTCCGGATCCTTGAAGATCGCGAGCGCGTCGGTGTAGCGGCTGACGATCCAGTAGCCGCCGAGCGCATCGCTCCAAGCGACCGGGCGCTCGCGGCGGAGCTCGGCGAGGACCGGCCAGGGGTCGGTCGGCGGCGTGACCGTCTCGAAGATCTGGAAGCGGCTGACGCGCTCATCGAGCGTCGCCGCTGGGCGCGTGCTCATCGCGATCCTCCCGCGTCGAGTGTGATCGCGCCCTCCGGGCACGAGCGCACCGCCAGTTCGGCGGCGGCCCGCCGCTGCTCGGTCGGCTCCGCCGCGATCACCACGCCACGGCCCGCGGCGTCCGCCCCGAACAGCTCAGGCACGAGGTCGTAGCAGCGACCATGTCCCTCGCACACGTCGGTGTCGATTTCCAGCCTCATCGGGACTCCCTTTCGCTCGTGCATGACGCACGCCGCTCCGCGTACCGTACGGTCCGCGCGAAGGGCGCACGCTCTGATGGTGGAACACGCCCAAGGGGCCTACGATCGTCATCTGCGCTCCGGCGGGCGCACCAGCGCCGCGCCCGCCAGCTGGTCGCGCAGCTCCCGCTTGAGCACCTTGCCCGCCGCGCTGACCGGCAGCGCGTCGATGAAGCTGTAGGCGCGGGGCACCTTGTAGCCCGCAAGCGAGGCGCGGCAGTGACTGTCCAGCTCGCCCGGCGTCGGCGGCTCCCGGCCGTCGGTGACGACGATCATCGCCGTCACCTCCTCGCCCCAGCGCTCCGACGGCGCGCCAATCACCGCGACCGCCTTGACGGCCGGATGCTCGACGATCGCCTGCTCGACCTCGCGGCCATAGACGTTGAGGCCTCCGCTGATGATCATGTCCTTCTTTCGGTCGACGATGTAGAGGAACCGCTCTTCGTCCATCACGGCAATGTCCCCGGCGCTGACGAAGCCGTCCTCGGTGACACTCTCCGCCGTGGCGTCTGGATCTCCGAGGTAGCCGTTCATGATCATCGGCGAGCGGCTCCACAGCTCGCCCGGCTCGCCGTCGGGGACCGGCCGGCGGTCGTCGTCGAGCAGCCGGATCTCGTTGCTGAAGAACGCCGGGCCGACCGATCCTGGCTTGCGCCGCATATCCGCGGGGCGCAGCTCCGTCACCATGCTCGCCTCGGTCGAGCCGTACAACTCGCTGATCGCAGCGCCCCGGAACTCCTCGAGCATCCACAACTTCAGCGGGTGCGGCAGCGGCGCCGCGTTGAAATAGACGACGTCCAGGCTCGAGAGGTCGTGACGCGCCCGCGCGGCTTCGCCGGCGTCGCGGATCAGCTGCGCGTGCGTCGGCACCATGAACGTCGAGTTGATCCGGTCGCGCTCGATTCGCGCGAGAAACTCCTCGGGGTCGAACCGCACCATGAGGCTGACGGCGGCCCCAACCATCAGCCCGGCGAAGGAGAACGTGAACCCTCCGCCGTGGTAGAGCGGCGAGATCGCGGCGGTGCGTCGCCCCGGCCCGAGGCTCCACGCGAGCGCGGTCAGATAACACGTGATGACGCGCCCGCGGTGGCTGACCATCACGCCCTTCGGGCGTCCCGTGGTGCCCGAGGTGTAGTACACAGCGTAGGTGTCGCGCTCATCGACACTGATGCGCGGATCGACTGCGCGGGCGCTCTCCAGCGCCGCCTCGTAGTGGCGCCCGAGCGAGGAGCCACCGAGGCAGAGCACGCGGTTGGGCGCCATCTCGGCGCCCGCCGCGGCTGCCAGTTCGCAGAGCGCCTCGTCCACGACCAGCGAGCGTGCGCCGGAGTGCTCGAGTACGTGGCGCGCCTCCGGTGGGGTCGAGCGGGGGTTGATCGGCACCTGCACGAGGCCGGCCATGGCGATCCCGACCGCCACTTCGTAGTACTCCAAGCGGTTGTGCAGGAGCACCGCGACGCGGTCGCCGCTGCGTACGCCGCTCGCCAGCAGCAGGTTCGCGACGCGCGCCGCGCGGTCGGCGAGCGCCGCGAAGGTCAGTGTGCGCGCGCCGTCGTCGAGCGCGAGCGCGTTCGGCGTCGACGCTGCAAACTGGCGCACGCCGTCGGCCATGTTCATCTGGTTGTCGGGGACGTGGCGGTCCATCGTGCTCACGCGACCCGGGCGCCGTTGCGCGAGCGCGCCCCGGCTGCGATCTCGGACTCCAGCGCGTCGAGGAACGCGCGCAGCCCGCGCGCGACCGCGGGTCGCAGCACCCGCGCGCCACGACCCAGCCCGACGACGCGCAGCCGTAGCTCTGCGGTCACCTCCCCACCGCCGACGCCGACCGCGAGCGCGACCTTTGCCGTACCCGGCCGGGTGCTCGCGAGGAAGTCGCCGCGGCCGCGCAGCGGCGGTTTGCTCGCGCGGCCGCGCGCGAGGATCCGCCCGACGACGATCTCGCGCAGCGGGTCGGCGGCGAGGACGACGAAGCCGCCTGCGAGCAGCTGCGCGTAGAGCAGGCCGCTGGGGTCGGCGATCCCGAGCGCCCCGAGCCCGCGCCCGAGCACGCCGGCCCGCTGGACCAGCGCGCCGGCGCGCAGCCGTGACAGCGCCGCGAACACCTCACCCGGCTTCGCGCTGAGTGTGCGGCGCTCGCGCACGGCGAGCGGCGCGCCCGCTGCGAGCTCGTCCAGCAGGCCGCTCACGGCTCGCCCAGCCCGAGTGCGCCGGGCGCCAGCGTCCCGTCGGGGTCGACGGTCGCCTTCAGACGCTCCAGCAGGTCGCGCGTGCCGGGTAGCAGCTTCGGCAGGAAGTCGTAGTACTTGCCGATCTGTACGTGCATCGCGCCGAGCCGGTCGAAGCGACGCGAGAGATCGTGGCGGATCGCCAGTGCCGCCTCGCGCGCCGCCGGCGAGCGCGAAGCGCGCCCGAGGTCGTCGTCAAGGACGAGCGCGGGCTCGATGTTGAATGCGCCGGGGCTCGCCGCGAACAGGGTCCAGGTCTCGATCCCATGACGTTCGAGCGCTGCCGCGTGCTCGCGGAAGGCCTCGGCGTGGATTTCCATCGCTGCCGCTGCACTCGACCACGGCACGATCGCGTTGGTCGGCAGGTGCACGGCGGGCCTCTGCGTGCGAAAGATCGCGCGCATCGAGCCGAACGGGTCGGCGATGATCGACAGCGGCAGGCTCGCCTGAATCTCGCGCGCGTGCTCGCCGGCCTCTCGGCGCACCAGCTCAAGCGAAGCCTGGGCGATCGCCTCAGCGGGCGCCTCGATCAGCGCGTGGACGGAGTACGGTGTGCCGCGCAGGTGGCTGAACCCCGCTCCCGAGAGCAGGGCGTTGAATGGGCCGTCGAAGCCGTAGAGGTCGCTGCAGACACCGGTGCGCGCGGCGGCCTCGAGTGTCGCGAGGAGCCCGTCGACATGTTCGCAGGCGAACGACACCCCGACGGCGACGCGGGGAGTCGGGATCAGCCGCAGCGTCGCGGCGACCTTGACGCCGAAGGCTCCGGAATCACCCAGGAACAGGCCGGTCAGATCGGGACCGAAGTCGCGCCAGAACGGTGCGGCGTCGCGGTGCGCGCCCGACCCGGTGCGCACCCGCGTGCCATCGGCGAGCACGACGTCGAGCCCGAGAACTGAGCGCGACGAGACGCCGTGGCCGGCGAAGCCGAGGAACAGCGCGTGCTGGGAGAGCGCGCCGCCGACGGTCGCCACTCGACCCGAGAGCGGGCCCCAGAACGGCGTGCGAACCCCGTGCTCGCGCAGCGCCAGGTAGAGCGTCTCCCAGCGGCAGCCGGCCTGCACCGTGACATGGCCGTCGCGTGGGTTGCAATCGAGGATCGCGTCCAGGCGGCGGATGTCCAGCAGGACCGTGCCCGCGCGCGTTGGCACGTGCGAGCGGGTGTAGGACATCCCGCCGGCCCGCACGGCGATGGCAAGACCGCGCTCTCGCGCATGTGCAAGCACCGCCGCGACCTCATCCGCCGAGCCGGGCGCGACTACCGCGTCGGCGAGCGCGAACGGCTCGAGGCTCAGGTCCTGGGAGAGCCGCTCGCACGCCGCCGCGTCGGTGACGACGTGCTCGTCGCCGACAATCGCCGCGAGGTCGGTGGTGAGGTGCGTCACGCTCACCACAGCGATCCCTCCGGTGCTCGCAGGAACTGCGCGATCAGCGCAGTGAGCTCCGCAGGGCGCTCGTCGGCGGCGAAGGTCGTCGCATCGCCGAACTCGACGAAGTGGATGTTCGGCGAGAGCTCGGCCGCCGCCTCCGTTTCGGCGCGGAACAGCTCCCGGCGGCCGGCCAGCGCGAGCATCGGCACGCTGACGCGGCGGATCAGCGCCTGGTTGTCAGCGCGGCCGACCGCGTTGTGGGCGTGGGGGAGGTTTCGGCCGGTCGCGAGCATCTCCGAGATCGTTCGCGCCGCCAGCTCGGGCTCGCGTCCCGCGGGTGCCTTCGACCAGTAGTGGCGCCACTTCGCGAGCAACAGTTCGCCCGCAGCGTCGTAGTCGGGGGGCTGTTCGGCGGCAAGCTCGGCGGCGAACTGCGCCGAGAGCAGCGACACGCCGTAGCCGACGATGCGCCGCACGGATCCGGGGTACCCGGCGTCGATCGCCAGCGCGACGCAGCAGCCGGTGTGATGGCCGATCGCATCGAAATGGTCGATGCCCATGCGCGAGGCGGCGTCGACGATCCGCCGGGCGTAGTCCTCCAGCGTTGGGGGCGAGGTCGGCGGATCGGACATCCCGAAGCCCGGCAGATCGAAGGCGACCGCACGGAAGCCGGCGTCCGCCAGCGGCCCCAGCAGCGGCTCCCACATCGCGGCGCTCGAGGGCGACTGGTGCAGCAGCACCACCGGCTCGCCGCTTCCGGCGGCGCGATAGTGGATCTGGCCCTCGGGGGTGTCGACGTAGCCCTTCACGAGAGCTCCGGTCGGCGGCGCTGCGCGGTGCCGCGCACGCGCAGCGCACCCAGACCAGCGGAGCTGTGGATCAGATTTTGCAACGGTGGACCAGCTTATGGAACAACGACCGCGCCCGCAAGCGCCGCCGCCTCATGCGATCCGCCGCTCGCGTCCGCGCCAGTGGGGCTCGCGCAACGACCGTCGAAGGATCTTGCCGCCCGCGTTCTTGGGCAGTTCCTCGTGGAACTCGACACCCTTGGGGAGCTTGAAGCGGGCGAGCCCCTGCGCCTCGCAATGGGCGATCAGCTCGGCCGCCTCAAGCGAGCCGCCGGGGACGAGCGAGACGGCCGCCGCCACCACCTCGCCCCAGTAATCGTCGGGCACGCCGAACACGGCGGTCTCGGCAACGGCGGGATGGCGCGCGATCGCCTCCTCGATCTCGCGCGGGTAGATGTTCACGCCACCGGAGACGATCTTGTCGTTCTTGCGGTCGACGAGGTAGACGTAGCCCTCCTCGTCCTGACGGGCGAGATCGCCTGAGGTGAACCATGCGCCACGAAACCCCTCGGCCGTCTCCTCCGGGCGCTTCCAGTACCCCGCGAAGCGATACGGCGTGCGCGAGTACAGCTCGCCGATCTCCCCGGTCTCGACATCCGCGCCGTCGTCGTCGAGGAGGCGCAGCTGCGAGCCCGGGAACGGCAACCCGATCGAGTACTCCTTGCGCAGCTGGTCGCGCGGGCGCAGGCTGGTCGTGATCCCGCTCTCCGTCGATCCGTAGCACTCGAACAGGATCTCGCCGAAGCGCGCGATGATCCGCTCCTTGAGCGCCTGGGAGAGCGGCGCGGCCCCGGAGATGATCGCTCGCAGCGAGCCGGCGTCGAAGCCCGCGAGCGCCCGCGCGCCGAGGCCGAAGATCGCCGCGAAGTGGGTCGGCACGAGGAAGACGTTGGTCGCGCGATCGCGCTCGATCGCTTCCAGCACCGCCTCCGGTTCGAACCTCGCCAGCAGCGTCGTCGTGCCGCCGAAGCAGATCGGTGCGACGGCGAACGTGAAGCCCGCGCCGTGGTAGAGCGGGGCCACGGCGACCGCGTGGTCATCGGGGCCGTAGCAGCCGAACTCGACGCCGGCGGCAAACCAGCCCAGCGCCCGGCGGTGGGGCAGCAGCACCCCCTTCGGCGCGCCCGTCGTGCCCGCGGTGTAGGGGATCGCGAACGCGTCCCACTCATCGAGCTCGACGTCCGCGGGATGCGGCGAGGCGTCGGCGAGCCAGCGCTCGTATTCCTCGCCGATCACGACGATGCGCTCGACGTCCGGCCGCGCGTCGCGCGCGAGCTCCTCCAGGGAGGGATGGACGAACAGCACGCGCGCCTCGCTGTCCTTGCAAAGCGCCACGAGCTCGGCGGCGCTCGAGCGCGCGTTGATGTGCGCCGGTGGCGTCCCCGCGCAGGCCAGGCCGAGCGTCAGCTCGATGAATTCCATGCAGCTGGGCGCAAGGATCGCCGAGTGCTGGCCCGGGCGCAGGCCGAACCCGTGCAGTGCCCCGCTGGACACGCGATCGATGCGCTCGACGAGGTCGCGGTATCGAAGCCGCCGCGCGCCGTCGATCAGCGCAACCTTCTCGGGCGTGCGCCGCGCGGATGCCCGCACCCCATCGGCGACGAAGATCCGCACCCGCGTCGGCTCGCGCCGCGGCGGCACCTCGGCGGTCACCCGCGGGCCTTGTGTGGGGCCTGCAACCCCGCGCCGAGGTCGAGGATCAAGCGCTCGATCACGAGACGGGCCTCCGCATGACGTGTGACAGTGCCTAGAATCTCGCGATGCACTCGGTAGAACGTCTTCGACGATACCCGATCGGCCCGATCGGTCGGGCGCCCCGGTGAGCGGCGCCATCGACATCGTTGTCAACCCCTGGACGCCGCTCGAGGTCGCCAACAACCAGGTCGGCGTCGACGAGCATTTCTACGACAAGGTCGGCGTTGCGGCCGAGCACCGCGGCGGCACCGAGATCGACGACTACGTCGCGCTGATGGACGCGGCCGGCATCGCCGCGTCGCTGCTGGTCGCGGTTCGCGCGGGCGACATGCGTGTGCGCCACTCGTACGCGATCCCATACGACCGCGTCGCCGGCTACTGCGCCGCCCATTCCGGGAGGCTTTTCGGCCTGGCTGGGATCGACGCCAGCCGGATCACGCACGGGCTGCGTGAGCTGGAGCACGGGGTCCGCGAGTTCGGCTTCGTTGGGGCCCACCTCTACCCGCATTGGTTCGGCTGGGCGCCAGACGACGCGCGCTACTACCCGTTCTACGCGAAGTGCTGTGAGCTGGACATCCCGATCATGCTTCAGGTGGGACACTGCCTCGACTACCGTCGCGACCGGATCCTGGCGAGCGTGGGCAGGCCCATGACCCTCGACCGCGTCGCGATCGATTTCCCCGATCTGCGCCTGATCGGCATCCACCTCGGCTGGCCGTGGGTCGATGAGATGATCGCCGTCGCCTACAAGCATGCGAACGTCTTCATGGCGGGCGATGCGTACGGACCGAAACACTGGCCGGCCGATTACGTTCACTTCGCCAACACCTGGGGGCGCGAAAAGTGCCTGTTCGGCACGGACTGGCCCGTCGTGCACCCGGTGCGCGCGGTGCGAGAGATCGAGGAGCTCGGTCTGCGCGAGGAGTCCAAAGCCAAGCTCTACCGCGAGAACGCGCTGCGCGTCTTCAAGCTCGCGGACCGGATCGCCCAGTGACCGCAGCATCGGCGCGGGGCGCCCGCTGAGCGCCGTGTCACCGGCGGCTGGTGATCACCGCCCGGACGCGGCCGTGC
>Ga0182030_10026838_pt1 | contig 10391 bp, 8 predicted proteins | sample 812S3MmetaG_FD_121299 | JGI IMG/M metagenome (GOLD analysis project Ga0182030, IMG submission 121299) | Permafrost microbial communities from Stordalen Mire, Sweden - 812S3M metaG (Illumina Assembly) | ecosystem: Environmental > Terrestrial > Soil > Wetlands > Permafrost | place: Sweden... | reverse complement strand
GAACTGGCCGCCTCCAGAAACAGGCTCAAATCCTTCACGCCCAGCGAAATTGTGGCTCCAGGAGCAGCCGGAGGGGCCAGCATCACCTTGCCGTAAGCGGCATAGAACGACGACTGGAAGAGCGCCGAATTGACGGTTTCCAGCAGCACAGCCGGATCGATACCGCTCGCTTCAGCAAAAACAAACGCCTCGCTCAGCGATTGGATCATCATTGTAATCAGCAAGTTGCCAGCCAACTTGACAGCGTGGGCCTGCGACGGCTCCGAGCCAACGACCGAAATGCCACGGCTGAAAGCCTCCAGCAGCGGTCGCGCCTTAGCAACCGCGTCCTCCGCTCCGGCAGCGACAATCCAAAGCTTGCCGTCTTCCGCAATATTCGGGCGGCCAAAAACCGGCGCGGCGACATATTGCTGTCCTCTTTCCGCATGAGCCGCAGCCAGCCGCTTCGAAAGCGCAACACTGATCGTACTCGAAGCAATATGCAGCGCGCCCGCAGCCAGCGTCTTCAGCGCGCCATCTTCACCAAGCAGCACCGCTTCATTGGCCGCGTCGTCAAACAGCATAGAGAGGATAACCTCTTTGCCTTCAGCAGCTTCAGCGGGCGAATTCGCAACGATTGCACCCAGTGCGGCGAATGCTTCGCCCTTGGCCGGGTCGCGATTCCAGACAGTAACTTCGTGGCCTGCGTTGAGCAAATGCCGGGCCATCGCCGCGCCCATTTTGCCCAGGCCAAGGAAAGCGATTTTCATGGAGATCGCCTCTTTTCAGAAAATGCTAATCTCAATTCTGCAACTTTCAAACCTCGGGATATGGTAAAACCTTCTGAGTAAACCTCGATTCAGGCTATACTTTGGAGCATAAATGAGCCGTCGAATTACAATCACGACCCCGATCCCCACCCTCGATGAAGTGGTGAAGGATCTCGGCATCAGCAACGCCCGCCGTGACTCCATCGTTCAAATCATGGGGGCTTCTAAGGCTGCAAAATCGAAGAGGGTTTCTGTGTTCGCATTGCAAACTTCCTCTAGAAAAAAGAAGGCTAAAGGTCGCGCTCCCAGTTCCAAAACACTTACAAGGAAAAAGATCGGATAGCGTGGCCAAGCTCACGGTCGACCAGAATGCAGTGTTCGTGAACATCCCTTACGACGACGGCTTTCGGGGATTGTACCTTGCTTACATCGTTGGTCTCTATCAATTTGGTCTGAAACCACGAGTGACCCTGGGCATTCCCGGCGGCAACCGCAGGCTTGATCGAATTCTCGATCTGATTCAATCGTGCCCATTTTCAATTCACGATCTGTCTCGGGTACAACTGGACCGAACGCCACCCGCCACTCCGCGTTTTAACATGCCCTTTGAGCTTGGGCTTGCAGTCGCTTGCGCCAAACTGGCCCAAAATCCTCAAACATACTTTCTGTTTGAAACCAAGAAAAGGCGGGTCCAGAAGTCCCTAAGCGACTTGGACGGAACGGACCCCCACATACACGGCGGGACTGTCGTCGGAGTTATGAGCGAGCTTTGCAATGCGTTTGCACGCCAAAAAGCTCGCCCAACAGTTCCCGGCATGATGAAGGCTTACCGGCGAGTGTCAGCCCAACTGAGTGCTCTGACGGAAAATGCCGGCGCCTCCAGCATTTTTACAGCGCGAGTTTTCGAAGATATTTGTGTTGCAGCAAAGATCGCCGCCGATGAAGTGTACTCGAAGTAGCCATCTACGCCGGCGTAACCAACTGGTGCGCAATAGCGAAGAGCGCCAGCTCCAGGCGCGTCGAAACGCCGGTCTTGTCGAAAATATTCGATAAATGGCGCTTGACTGTTTCTTCGCTGAGCGTAAACTGTTTGGCGATATCCCGGTTGCTGCAGCCCTCGACGATGCAGCCCACCACTTCCAACTCGCGCGGCGTCAAGCCGTAAGTCTTGCGCTGCGGCACCTGAGCCTGCTGCATCAGCGTGTGCAGCGCGCTCACCAGGTTCACCACGCGCTTGCCGCCGATCCAGTAATCGCCGGCGATGACCGTGCGGATGGAGGTCTGCAAGTGGTCGCTGAGCGCATCTTTGAGCACGATGCCGCGAGCGCCAATCTGCAATGCCTCAATTACCTGCTGAGTGGTGATGGTGCTGGTCAAGAGAATAATTTTGACCGTAGGCGTACCGTTCATAATGGCGCGCATCGCTTCAAGCCCAGGCAGGCGCGGCATTTGCAGGTCGAGCAGCAGGATGTCCGGCTCAAGCTCCAGCGTCTGGGTAATGGCTTCATCGCCGTCCGACGCCTCGCCTACGACCTGAAAGCCAGGATGCGCGGAGAGCATGTTGCGTACACCGATGCGGACAACGGGATGGTCGTCGGCCAGGATAATCCGAATGATTCGGTCACTTCGCTCCATTTGGGACTTTACCTCCGGGGGACTGCGGCGTGCGCAGGGCTGGTATCTCGATTACAGCTAGAGCTAGACAAGGAATTCATGAGCCAGAATACCCTCCAGGGCGCTAAGAGCGGACTGCAATTGAGCAAGTTCGTTCGCCCACGTCCCATTCAGGTTACTAGATTCCAGCCGCGCGGCCGCCTGCGAGGCGGCGGTGAGTCCGACCATGGAGCAGCCGCCTTTGGTGGTGTGAGCGATGCGGCCAACTTCCGCGGCGTCTCCCGCGTCCATGGCAGCAGCAAGCGTGATCAGGCGGCTCTTCAAATCAGCGGCCACAGCGACATAGATCTCGCGGACAGCCGCGGCCGGCATGATGGCCTGGAGCTTCCCCAGCACTTGCGCGTCGATGACTCGCGCGGGTTCAGATTGAACCGGGTCAAAGGCTGCGGACATGGGGGAATCAGCAGCAAGCAAAGCGTCCAGATCTTCCGGCTGGATCGGCTTGAGCAGAAAGCCGTCCGCAGCCTCGCGGATCGCTGCGCCCACCTCACTGCCGCTGATGGCGACGATCTTCGCCGGAGTCTTCGCGCGCAGGGCCAGGATCAGCTCAAGGCCGCTGAGACCGGGCATCTGCGTGTCCATCAAGATCACTTCCGGCGACTCCCGATCCAGAGCGGAAAGCGCCTCCGCGCCGTCTTCCGCGCAGGCTACCGGGTAGCCGTGCATCTCAAGCATCATCGAAAGAACCTCGCGGCTGATCGCGTCGTCGTCGATAAGCAGGAGTTTCGGTCGCGCAGCCGCGCCGTTTTTCAGGAACATGCCTTTAGTTTGCCACTTTTGATCCAGCGATTCGGCTGACTCCGAGAGAGTAACAACAGATTCCCTTTGGGAATGACAGACAGAAAAGCAAGTGCTTGAGATGTCGCTCGGGGGACACAGGAATGTGTGGCATATCAAAGCCGATTCCGGTGCGCCAGACGATCGAAATACCGGTGCTGTAAGCTGAGAGGGTAACTTCCGATCCTTTTCCCCCAGGTGAGACGCTGTTGATTGTTGAGATTCAGGGACTGACCAAGGTCTACGAGGGCAAGCAGCGCGTGGTGGCTTTGGATGGCGTGGACCTTGCCGTGGAGCAGGGGGAGATTTTCGGTTTGCTGGGGCCGAATGGGGCGGGCAAGACGACCACCATCGGCGTCTGCACGACGCGAACCTTGCCTACGGGCGGGGTGGTGCGGATTGCGGGGATCGATGTGGTGAAGCATCCGGCGCAGGCGCGGCAGTTGATTGGGGTGGTGCCGCAGTACAACACGCTGGACCGGTCGCTGACCATCTTCGAGAACCTTTACTTTCACTGCCGGTATTTTGGCTTTTCTCATGCAGAGGCGAAGGCGCGCGGCAACGAGTTGCTGGCGCAGTTTCTGCTGACTGAGCGGCGGGATGCCATGCCTAATCAGCTTTCGGGCGGGTTGGCGCAGCGGGTGCAGATTGCCCGGGCGATTGCGCATCGGCCTACGGTGTTGTTTCTGGATGAGCCGAGTGCCGGGCTCGATCCGCAGAGCCGTATTGCGATGTGGACGGCGGTGCAGGGTTTGCGCAAGGACGGGATTACGGTCGTTCTGACGACGCACTATATGGAAGAGGCGGACGAGTTGAGCGACCGGGTGGGCATCGTGGACAAGGGCAAGATGCTGGCGCTTGGGACTCCGCAGGAGCTGAAGGACAGGTTTGGCGCGCAGACGATGATTGACCTGAAGTTGAGAAATCTGGAGGGCGCGGAGGCTGTTGCCCTGGATCTGCGCGGGCGCGAGGGCGTGGCGCGCGCTGACGTGACTGCGGATGGTTTGCGGGTGTTTGCGGGCAGCGCGGATGGGTTGCTGCCGGAGATTATCCAGGCGAGCGTGAAGCTGGGACTGCGGGATATTGCCATTACCGAGCCGAGCCTGGAGACGGTCTTCATTCACCTGACGGGGAGGGATTTGCGTGAGTAATGTGGTCCGCAAAACGAGCTTTCTGAAGGCATTCTGGGGGCTTTACCTGCGCGATTTGCGAGTGCTGAGCCGCGAGTTGATGCCGTTTGTGCTGCGCGTAGGGATGCAGCCGCTGCTTTTTCTCTTCGTTTTCACGTTCATTATGCCAAAGATGTCGGGTGGGAACCCTATGATGTCTGGGATGCAGGTGGGAGCGGGCGGCGCGGCGGGGTTTGGCACGGTGCTGCTGCCGGGGCTGATGGCGGTGGCGATCATGTTCAGTGGGATTGCAGCGGTGGCGCTGCCGCTCTCGACCGAGTTTGGGATTACGCGGGAGATTGACGACCGGGTGATGGGTCCGGTGCCGGTTTGGGCAGTGGCGGTTGAGAAGATGTGCTTTTCGGCGATGCAGAGCATTGCCGGCGCGCTGCTGGTGATTCCGATGGCGATTCTGATCCCGGCGGCGCCGGTGTATCCACATGTTCACAACTGGCTCTTGTTTGTGGTGGTGCTGGTGATGGCGAGTTTGCTGGCCGGAGCGCTGGGGTTGGCGATTGGTGCGAGCGTGGCTCCGCGGCAGATTGGGCTGGTTTTTTCGATTATCGTGGTGCCGATTACGTTCCTGGGCTGCGTCTATTACCCGTGGTCGGGATTGGATAAGATTCCGTGGTTGCAGATTGCGGTGCTCTTCAATCCGATCGTATATATCAGTGAGGGATTGCGGGCTGCGGTGACTCCGGATGTGAAACATATGCCCGTTTGGGGAATCTTGTTGGCATTGACTTTCTTTTTAGGGGTTCTGGGGCGGTTTGGCGTGCGAGGATTTTTGAAGCGGGTGATTTCGTGACGCGCTATTGATCCGGCCCTCAAATAGTGTCGTGCTCTCCCACCCTAGGCGCAAAAACAAAGGCGCGCCGAGGGTGGGGTACCCGAAGTTTCACTGTATTTACGGGCCGGATCAATAGGGTCTTGAGTCGGAAGTTCGTTCAAGAATTGGGCAGTCCAAAAGCAGGTCCTTCGGCTCCGTTTGTCGCAAAGGACGCGCCAAACTCCGCTCAGGATGACAAATTTGTTTTGGTTGGAAAAAGTACAGCAGCGGGTCCTTCGCTTCGCTCAGGATGACAATTGTTTGTTGAATGAAGAATTCTTCGTTGAACGAAGATTCGTTGAATGAAGAATCGACTCAGGATAGTAGCGATGTATGGGGCAGAAGCAAATCGAAGAACCAAATAGTAGAACGAGGATGGCTTGCGTGTAAGTTGGCAAAGCGGGTGGGCGCTGCTGCTGGGTCCGGCGGCGATGGTGGTGGCCGGGTGCGGCGGGCACGCGTCCGTGTCTGGAGCTGCGGCGAATGCGAATTTGTCGATTCACGCGTCGGCTACGCATCTGGATACCAACAAGACGACGCGGATTACGGCTTCGCTCGACAATGGCCAACCGGCGCGGGTGGAGTGGACGCTGACGGGCGGCGATCCGCGCGCCGGGGCGGGGACGATTTCTGCGGATGGGGTCTATACGCCGCCCAGCTACCTTACCCGCGACGCGGTTGACGTGCAGATTACCGCAGTGCTGGCGGGGCGGGCTGCGGAACTGGCTCCTCCGAGCGACTCGGCTACGGTTACGGTGACTCCGGGTTTCTTGCAGCCGCTTACGCCGGGCAATCTGGCGATTGCTCCCGGGGGGGCGGTGAAGATTTCCGGTTCCATGACGGAGGTTGGCGGGAGCACGGGGATTCGATTTGCGGTAGCGAGCGACAGCTCCGGGACTCCCAGCAGCGCGGGCGCGTTGAGTGCGCCTCGCTGCGTTCGAGGCGAGGTGGAGGGGCCGAATCCGGCGTATACGGTTTGCTCGGTTACTTACACGGCTCCGGCGGCTGTTTCCGGGTCGGAATCGGTGTACGTGGTGGGGTCGATTGCCGGCGCGGCGAGCAAGAGCTGGACGCGGGTGCTGGTGAATGCCGCAGGCATTTCGAGCAATCCGACGGCGCATCAGTCGCGTGAGGCGGTGCCGGTGGCGCTGGGTTCCTCAAGCGGCAGCAATGTGGACTATGACGCGAATCTGGGCCAGTTGACGGATTGCTGTGGCGGGACGCTGGGAGCGCTGGTGCAGGATGCGAGCGGCAACCAGTATGTGCTGAGCAACAATCATGTCTTTGCGCGTAGCGATCAGGCGCTGGGTGGGGAGACGATTGTTCAGCCGGGATTGATCGATAACGGCTGTACTCCTTACGGAGTGGGTCCGGGAACTACTCCGGTGGCTACGCTGACTGGGTATCCTGCGCTTGGCTCCGCGGCAACCAACGTGGACGCGGCGATTGCTCGCGTGACGCCGGGGTTGGTGGATTCGAAGGGGAGCATTCTGGAGCTGGGCGCGAAGCAGGCGGACGGGACGCTGGCTGCTGCTCCTCCGGGGATTTCTTCTACGGGTGGCAAGGGCGAGCCGGCGGCGCTGGGGATGATGGTGGCGAAGAGCGGGCGGACGACGGGGCTGACCTGCGCTGCGGTTTCGGCGATTGACGTGGATGTGACTGTCGACTACTTTACCGATTGCGCGGAAACGACCCATGCAATGACCAAGACCTTTACCAACCAGATTGCAATGGCGGGAACGGACTTCAGCGACGCGGGCGACTCGGGGGCGCTGGTGGTGAATACCGCCAATGCCGAGCCGGTGGGATTGTTCTTTGCCGGCGGGACGGACGGTAACGGCGTGGAACATGCCATTGCCAGCCCGGTTGGCGATGTGCTGGCCAATCTTGCGGCGCAGGTGCCGGTGGCGAATGCTCAGACGAGCTTCAGCTTTGTTGGCGGAGCGGACCATTCTGTCTCCTGCCTGAACTATGACGCGGATAAGCCGGCAGAGGACGCTGGGGAAGCCTCGGCGGCCTTTGCGACTTTACCCATGGCAGAGCGTGAGCGGGCGGAAGCTGCCCTGGGGCAGGCGCAACTGCTGGTGAACCCAACGAATGGAATCGCGCGCGTGGGTCTGGTGGCGAGCAAGGATCATTCGGGCCAGGGCGCGATCGCTTTCTATGTGGAGGGTAACGCGGCGATTCCAGCCGTAATTGGGGGCGTTGCTACGGCGGTTTTGCCGGCAAGCGAGAGTTCAGCGGTCGTCACACAGACGCGCGCTGCTTCGTTGAACCAGGCGATTGCTGCCAAGCAGAGGAATGCTGCCGCTCTCATGAAGGCCAACGCGGCGATTTTTGGGGTGGGAGTGGGGCAGAGTCTGGATAATCCCGGCGACGCTGCGCTGGTGCTCTTTGTGGATCACGCGAAATTCAGCGGAAAGCTGCCAACTTCAATCGACGGACAGCGGGTGAGGACGATTGTGATGGATCGGTTGCATGTGACGCGCGCTCACGGCCAGCCGGCGCATCGCAGCGGCTGTCTTTCGGGGCGGCCTTCGGCAACTGGCGGAGAGCTTGACTTCGGGAATGATCTCACGTTGCCCGAGTAGCAGCCAGTGTAGTGTAGTGTCTCAATGATTGAGTCCATTTTGCGCGCCCTGCAAAGGCAGAGATCAGCGGACCGGCATTCCCTCGGTGGCTAAATCCATGTTGATTTTATTGGCTTTATCGGCACGACTGAAGTCTTGCCCTGTTACAAAGCCAAGACATTTCATTGCATTGTGTGCAATTCCGGAGCAAATTGGATAATCATTTTTTGCTGAAAAGCAGGTCCTTCACTGCGTTCAGGATGACAACATTTCTTGAACGAATTACCGACTCGGGACACTAGGCGACGGTCGCGGTTGCGGCTTGCGAAGGAGGGGCGGCTGGCGCTGCGGTTTCCTCTGCATCTGGAAAGAAGAGCTCGAAGATGGTGCCTGAGCGGTCGCCGGTGGCTTCCGGGCGGCTGCGCACGCGCATCGAGCCCTTGTGCTTGGCCACAATCTCGGAGCTGACCCAGAGACCGAGGCCGGTGCCGGTGATTTCCTTGGTGGTGAAGAAGGGTTCGAAGATGCGCTTGCGTACCTCTGCTGCCATGCCGGAGCCGGTGTCGGCTACCTGGAAGCGGACGCCTAGTTTCTCTGGAGATTTCCAGTCGCGGGACCGGTGGGCGCGGATTACCAGGCGGCCGCCGGCGGGCATGGCGTCGATGGCGTTGCCGATGAGATTGGCGAAGACCTGGCGCAGTTCGCCGGCAAAGCAATAGAGGTCGGTGTTGGAGTCGTATTTTTTCTCGACGGCGATGCGCAGGTTACGCAGGCGGCCCTGGTGCAGGCGGAGGACAGAATCGAGCAGTTCGGAGAGACTGGTACGCGCGGGCAGGGTGGATTGGCGGTAAAAGCGCAGGGTCTGCTGGGTGATCTCCGAAATGCGGCGCACTTCATGTTCGGCCATTTCTACGTAACTGCGTGCCGGCTCGACCAGGTCGGCGTGGTTGCTGAGCAGGTAGAGCAGGTTAGTGATAGCTTCCAGCGGGTTGTTGATTTCGTGGGCGATCGAGGCGGCGAGGCGGCCAGTGGCGGCCAGTTTTTCGGTCTTGCGCAGAGCCTCTTCGCTGCGCTTGCGGTCGCTGGCGTCCATGACGATGAGGCCGACCCAGCGCACTTCATGGGGGGTGGTGCGAATGGGATAGGCGCTGGTGATCCACGTCCAGGGGCGCTGGGAGGCATCCGGAGAATCGGAAACGGAGGTGACGCCGGAGACTTCGAGGTCGCGGATGGGCGTGTCCTGCTCGAAGACGCCTTGGATGATTGCTTCCAACTGGTTGGCGACCGGACCGGGAAGAATCTCCGGCATGGTGCGGCCCAGATGGCGGCTTAGAGGAACGCCGGTGGTCTCGGCGAAGATGCGATTGACGCGGACGAAGCGGCAGCGGCGGTCGAAGAAGGCCAGTCCGATGGGCGCATTGGCCAGCATGGAATCGAGCAGAGAGAGCGTGTCGCTGAGGCCGGCGCGCTGCTCTTCGATGGAGGCGACCATACGGTTGAAGGCCTCAATGAGTTCGCCTATTTCATTATGGACCAAGACAGGCAGCGGGAAGTTGCCTTCTCCCTCCGGCGAACGCATCAGCGCGCGGGTGCCGCGGTGGAGGACGGCGAGCGGGCTGGTGATGGAATGCGCCAATCCCCAGGCCAACACCACGGAGGCGAGTATCCAGATGACGCCGAAGATCGCGGTGTAGTTGAGCATGTAGCTCACCTGCTCGCGATCCCAGTGCCGGTCGGTGGTGACCCAGGCGTAGCCGTAGAGTTTGTGGTGGAAGAAGATTGGCTTTAGGCCTTCCCAGTTGTCGCCGGCGAGTGAGAAAACGTACGGGTTGCCGTTGGAGGTATGCGCGACCTGGGTAAATTCCTGGGGCGGCAGCACATGGCCGACGATCGATTCCAGGCTCGAGTAGAGGATTTCGCCGTTTGGATCGGTGACCCAGGCCCGGTCGACGCTGGGCGCCTGCCCCATCATGCGCACGGAGGAGCCGATCAACTCGGGCCGGCCACTTTGCAGGGCTTCCACGGATTGCTGGGCTACCGAGGCGGCCTGGTGCAGCAGCCGCTGCTGGGCGCGATCCTGAATATCGTGCCGTTCCTTGCCGATGAGAACGAAGGCAAAGAGCAGCAATGAGAACGCTTCCATCAACACCAGTCCCAAAAGGAGCTGGATGCGAATGGAGCGCGGCCATCCTCGAATTCCCATCGCCGCATTACCCCCGGAGTTCGCGATACTCGTTGGCTTTATGTTAGAACGCCTTCGACTGAGAACGTTGCAGCTTTGCCGTCAGGCTTTTTGCAATTTGCTTGCCATGGAAACGGCCATTCTCAATGAATATTTCGTTGGTCCTCATCCCCGCCACGATGACACCCGCCAGGTAAATGCCGGACACGTTGCTTTCGAGCGTCTTTGGGTCACAGACCGGCGTGCGGTCTTTCCCTTCGGATTGTACGCCGAGGGCTTCCAGAAACTCGAAGTCGGGGTGGTAGCCGATCAGCGCAAAGACGAAGTCGTTCTTGAGGATCAACTTCCCTCTCCGCGTCTCGATCAGGACTGTGTCGGGCGTGATTTCGGCGACCTGGGACTGGAAGTGGGCGGTGACTTCGCCGGCTTTGATGCGATTCT
>Ga0182030_10026837_pt1 | contig 10391 bp, 9 predicted proteins | sample 812S3MmetaG_FD_121299 | JGI IMG/M metagenome (GOLD analysis project Ga0182030, IMG submission 121299) | Permafrost microbial communities from Stordalen Mire, Sweden - 812S3M metaG (Illumina Assembly) | ecosystem: Environmental > Terrestrial > Soil > Wetlands > Permafrost | place: Sweden... | reverse complement strand
GCTCTTTCAGGATGGCGGAAATTTCTGCGGCGCGGATATCCATCAGCGTGCCTCTTTCATCGCGAACTTGATTGAATTGAGTTTGGTGCGGAGTGAACTATCGACCATGCGGCTGCCGACCTTGACGATCAGCCCGCCGATGATGGCGGGGTCGATTTTGACATCCATGTCGATGTCCTTGCCGCCGGTTACCGATTTGAGCGCGCTCTTGAGCGCGTCGAGATTCTTGTCGCTGAGTTTTTCGGCTACCGTGATCTGCGCGCTGACTTCGCCCTTGTGTCTGGCGACCAGCGTGCGGTAGCCGCGGATCATGTCGCGTAGCGCAAACAGCCGCCGATTGGTGGTGATGACGCGCAGGAAATTGGCGGCCAGGCCCTTGATCTTGGCCTTGTCGAGAATCGCGGAAATGGCCTTGAGTTGATCGTCGACGCCAAAAACCGGGCTGCGGACCAGCCTCGTCAAATCCGGGCTGCCGGCGACCATCGCGTCGAACTGTTCGAGGTCGGATTTCACGCAGTCGATAGCATTGCCCTCGCGGGCAAGGTCGAACAACGCGCCGGCATATCGGCCAGCCATTCCGGAGATAATCGGGTCTTCGCCTGCCACTGGACGCTCGTTTTCGTTACTTCATCTACAGGCCGCGCACCGCGCGGATGGCGGCGCAAACTATTGGAATCCAACAGGAAATTCCGATTTCCGGGGGCGCCCCGAAAGCCCGCGAAAACCTCACAAAATCAAGGGCTAGCTAACACGGCGGCAACCGCGGTGCAACATCGCGGGCTTTAAGCCGCAGGAACTTCTGTGACTTAATTCTATGCCTTGCGGACGGCGTCCATCGGCCGTTCGAGGTTGATAGCCACGCAGTCATCGGTCTCAATCCAGACCTCTCGGACCGCAAACTGGCCGCGCCGAACAAAGATGCGAAGAAGAAGAATATGCCGGCGGTGTCGCATCGCCGGTTTCTCGCGCGTCACCGCGACCTGCAACTGGATCCGCGCAACACTCGATAACGCACCAGCAGCAGCGACATTCAGCATTTATGCATTTCAGGAATGCCTCGCCTCACGCGGCGGCGCGGTATAGCCTGCGCGCGATTCTGGCGAGCCGGGCAGCGGATTTCCACCATGACTCTATGCGACACGACCGCAAGCGATTTGCCCGTGAGGGTCAAATCTTGAAAGCTGACGCCGACACCAAAGCTAAGTTGCTGGTCGTACTGCTGGCCTTTGCCTGGGGCTTCAACTGGATCGCCGCGGCGGTGGCGCTGCATGAGATGACGCCATGGAGCCTGCGCTTTGCCGGTTCCGGCATCGGCGCCATAACGCTGTTCACCGCGGCCATTGTTACTGGCCATAATTTGCGCGTGCCGCGCGGCGAGTATTTTCACGTTATGGTGGCCGGATTTTTCAACGTCGCGGCGTTTCAGATTCTGTCGGGCTTCGCGCAGATGTACGGCGAAACCTCGCGCGCCATCATCATCACTTATTCGATGCCGATCTGGGCCACGATTCTAGGCTGGCTCATGCTTCGCGAAAAACTGAACCGGATCGGCATGCTGGCCTTTGCGCTATGCGTCGCCGGCTTGACGACGCTGTGCTGGCCGCTGTTCGCCAACGGATTTCCGGCCTCGGTATTCCTGTCGCTCGGCTGTGCGATCGGCTGGGCCTTCGCTACCGTCTATATGAAATGGGTGAAGGCCACGGTCCCGCCATTGGCTAATGCGGCCTGGCAATTGCTGTTCGGCTTCATGTTCATCGCCGCCGGCACTTTCATATTCGACGGCTATCCGCATTTGTGGCCGTTGCGCAGGCCCTCGATCCTGGCTGTCGTCTATGTCGGAATATTCGGCGTCGGCCTGGCGCATTTTCTGTGGTGGTCCATCGTCGGACGGCTGCCGACCGTCACCGCATCGATCGGCGCGCTGCTGGTGCCGGTGGTCGGCGTCACCGCCTCGACTTTGTTTCTGGGCGAGCGTCCGACCACGCCCGATATTATTGGATTTGCATTGATTTTTGCCGCCGCGGCCTGCGTGTTGCTGCAACCGGGCGGCCGCCGGCCGGAACCGCGCGCTTAGGCCAATCGCGGAAAGGTTCCGTAATTCATTAGTCGAATAAGTGGATTCGATGGGCTGACCTGCGCCTTGCGCGATGCGCGCGCTCTTTTTTCCGAGCCAAGTCCGATTATTTATGTCCCACCGCACCAACGGTGTGTGGCCGGGGCATTTGAATTAGATGGAGCAAGCCATGGCATCGAATACCAATTCTGAAATAACCCAAATCCCCGGCACCAGCCTCAAGCCATCGCGCATCGCGCTCGGCACCTGGGCGATCGGCGGCTGGATGTGGGGCGGCAGCGACGACGCATTGTCGATCCGCACTATCCAGTCCGCGGTCGATCGCGGCATCACGCTGATCGACACCGCGCCGGTTTATGGTTTCGGCCACTCCGAGGAAATCGTCGGCAAGGCGCTAACCGAAGGCAGGCGGCGCGCCAAAGTCACCATCGCCACCAAAGTCGCGCTCGACTGGAAAGACGGCAAGCCATTCCGCAACGCCAGCCGCGCCCGTATCATGAAAGAAATCGACGATTCGCTGCGCCGGTTGCAAACCGACGTCATCGATCTTTACCAGGTGCATTGGCCCGATCCGAACGTGCCGATTGAAGAGACCGCCGGCGCCATGAAGGATTTGTTGAAGGCGGGAAAAATCCGCGCCATTGGCGTGAGCAATTTTTCGCCGGCACAAATGGACGCGTTCCGCGCGGTGGCGCCGCTGCATACCGATCAGCCGCCCTACAATATGTTCGAACGCGAGGTCGAGCAGGAGATACTGCCCTATGCCCGCCGCAACAAGATCGTGACGCTGGCCTATGGCGCGCTTTGCCGCGGATTGCTCGCCGGCAAAATGACGGCGGCGACGAATTTTCCCGCCGACGATCTGCGCGCCAGCGATCCGAAATTCCGCTCGCCGCGCTTCGAGCAATATCTGCAGGCGGTCAAGCAGCTCGACCGTTTCGCACAGGACAATTACGGCAAGCATATCGTCCATCTGGCGTTGCGCTGGATTCTGGACAAACAGGGCGAAGGCTTTGCCCTATGGGGCGCGCGCAAGCCCGAGCAACTCGATCCGATCGATCAGGTCTATGGCTGGAAGCTCGATGCCGCGGCCCTGGCGGAAATCGACCGAATTCTCGCAGCCACGGTGTCGAGCCCGATCGGGCCGGAATTCATGGCGCCGCCGGAAAAGGCGGCGGCTTAAAAGAAGCTCTGCGGATCGACATCGACCTCAAGCTTCACATTGCCGCGCGGTTTGGGCGCGGCCGCGAGCCATTCGCGCAAATAGGCCGACAGATTGAACTCGCGAGGCGCCTTCACCAAAATCCGAAATCGATGCCGTCCGCGAACCACCGCGATCGGCGCCTCGGCCGGACCCAAGACGCGCACGCTCTCGTCCTTGGGCGCGGCGGAGGCAAGCGCGCGGCCATAGGATTCCGCCGCGTGCCGCTCGTTGGCCGTGATCACCAGGCTGGCGAGCCTCCCGAACGGCGGATAGGCTGTTGCCTCGCGCAGCGCGATTTCGCTCGAATAGAACGCCTCGCGGTCCCCCAGGATCAGCGCCTTCATCACCGGATGCTCGGGCTGATGGGTTTGCAGAAAACCGATGCCCCGCCCCTCCTCGCGCCCGGCGCGCCCCACCACCTGATGCAAAAGCTGGAAGGTGCGCTCGGCCGCACGCGGGTCGCCATTGCCGAGGCCGAGATCGGCATCGACAATGCCGACCAGATTGAGCTTGGGGAAATGATGGCCCTTGGCCACTAGTTGCGTGCCGATGACAATGTCGAAGCGGCCCGCCGCCACGTCGTCGAGTTCCTGACGCAAGCGCTCCATGGATTCGACCAGATCGCTCGAGAGCACCAGAATGCGCTTGTCGGGAAACAGCTCGGCCGCCTCCTGCTCCAGCCGCTCGACGCCCGGCCCCACCGGCGCGAAACTTTCGGTGGCGCGGCAGTTCGGGCATTCGTTCGGCGTCGTCGTGTTGAAGCCGCAATGGTGGCACACGAGCCGCTTCTTGAAGCGGTGATCGACCAGCCAAGCGTCGCAATGAGGGCACTGCATGCGAAAGCCGCAAGCGCGGCACAGCGTCAGCGGCGCAAAGCCGCGGCGGTTGAGAAACAACAGCGCCTGCTCGCCGCGTTCGAGCGAAACCTGCACCGCCTCGGCCAGCTTGGGCGAAATGAATCGCCCGCGCGGCGGACCTTCGCGCCGCATGTCGATGGCCTCGATCGAAGGCAGATGCGCGCCGCCGAAACGCTCCGGCAAATGAATGCGCTTGTAGCGTCCGCGCCGCGCATTGACCTCAGACTCGACTGACGGCGTCGCCGAAGCCAGCAGCACCGGGATCTTTGCAATCGAGCCGCGCACCACCGCCATGTCGCGGGCGTGATAATGCGCGCCGTCTTCCTGCTTATAGGCCGGGTCGTGTTCCTCATCGACCACGATGAGTCCCAGATCGGCATAGGGCAAAAACAGCGCCGAGCGCGCGCCGACCACGACCTGCACTTCGTTGGCCGCCACCGCGGCCCAGGTGCGCGCGCGCAGGCGCGGCGACAATTGCGAATGCCATTCGGCCGGCCGCGTGCCAAAACGCTCGGTAAAGCGGTCGAGGAATTGCGCGGTGAGCGCGATTTCCGGCATCAGGATCAGAGTCTGGCGTCCGTGCCGGATATTTTCGGCAACGCCCTCGAAATACACTTCGGTCTTGCCCGAACCGGTAACGCCGTCGAGCAGCGTCACCGTATAGCCGCCCTGATCGACCGTGGTGCGCAGCGCATCGCCGGCAGCCAATTGCATCAGCGCAAAATCGGGCTTACGAAAATCCGGATCGGGCGGTTGCGCGACTTTTTCAGGCGGCAGCACGACGGTTTCCAGCGTGCCTTCGTCGATCAATCCGTCGATGACGCCGGCGCTGACGTTGGCCTCTTGCGCCGCTTCGGATTTCGAATGGGTGAGCCCATCGGTGAAAAAACTAAGCGCGCGCGCGCGCGCCGGAGTCATTCTTGCGGGCGCCGGTCCCGAAAGCCGCACGCCGACGCGTTCGCGCGCCGGGCCAAGCTGCTCGCCCATGCGCAACGCCATGCGCAACACCGTGCCGCGCGCCGACAGCGTATAGCCGGCCACCCAATCGACGAAGTGGCGTAATTCGGCTTTCAGCGGCGGCACGTCGAGCTTGCCGACCACATCTTTCATGCGGTTATGCAGGCGCAGATTGGGCGTCGCGTTTTCGGCCCAGACCACGCCGGTGGTCTCACTGCGCGCGCCCAGCGGCACGCACACCACATCGCCAGGCGCGAGTTCGAGCCCCTCGGGCACCTGGTAGGAATAGGTCTGGTCCAGCGCCACCGGCACTAGAACATCGACGATGCGTGTTGCCATATGGGTAGGTCTGGCCGATTCCGGCGGTTTAAGAAAGGGTGAACGAAGGCCATCTACGCTGCCACCCAGGACGGCAGACATAGACATGACTTCGCCAATCGCAATCGCCCCCAACGTCGCCGCCGAAATCGCCGGCTGGCTGGCCTTTCTCGGCGCCGAGAAACGCATGTCGGCAAAGACCCTGGAAGCCTATGAGCGCGACGTCGGCCAATTCCTCGGCTTTCTCGCCGGGCATCTGGGCGCGGCGCCGTCGCTCAAAACCTTGGCCAAGCTGACGCCGGCGGATGTGCGCGCCTTCATGGCGGCGCGCCGCGCGGGCGGCGCCGGCAACCGCACGCTGATGCGCGGGCTCGCCGGCGCGCGCTCCTTTGCCCGATTTCTCGAACGCAACGGCAACGGCAAGGTCGGCGCGCTCACCGCCATTCGTACGCCCAAGCCGGCGCGCAGCCTACCCAAACCGCTCGCCATCAAAGACGCCAAACGCATGGCCGACGCCGAAATTCGCGCCGGCGAAACGCGCGAGCCTTGGATCCTGGCGCGCGATGCCGCGGTGCTCGGCCTGCTCTATGGCTCGGGCCTGCGCATCGCCGAAGCGCTTGGCCTCACGCGCAAGCAGGCGCCGGTGCCGGGTGTCGGCGATGCGCTCACCGTCACCGGCAAAGGCAACAAGTCGCGCATGGTGCCGGTGCTGCCGCAAGTGACCAAGCTGATCGCCAATTATATCGCGCTGTGCCCGCTCGATCTGCCGCCGGACGGCCCGTTATTTATCGGCGCGCGCGGCGGCCAGCTCGGCCCGCGCATCGTGCAACTGGCGATGGCGCGGTTGCGCGGCGCGCTCGGCCTGCCCGACTCGGCGACGCCGCATGCGCTGCGGCATTCCTTTGCCACCCACCTGCTGGCGCGCGGCGGCGACCTGCGCGCCATCCAGGAATTGCTTGGCCACGCCTCGCTATCGACGACGCAAATCTATACCGCGGTCGATTCTGAGCGTTTATTGGAAGTTTACGCCAGCGCCCATCCGCGCGCGTAACTCCGCCTTACATCCCCTTGCGCGCCGTGCCGATTTTGTATCATCGTCGCCGCCATATACTTGGAGGGGACGACGATGAGCGCGCACGAAAACTTGGAACATGCCGAACACGCCGAGCACGCCTCGCATAGTGGCAATAAACGAATTGCGCTGCTGATCGCGGTGCTGGCGCTATTTCTGGCGTTTTCGGAAACCTTGGGCAAAAGCGCGCAAACCGCGGCGCTCACCTTCAATGTCGAAGCCAACGACACCTGGGCGTTTTTCCAGGCCAAGACCATCCGCATGACCTTGCTGCGCACGGCTGCCGAAACGGCGCAGATTAGCGCCGATAGCGCCGCCGATGCGGGCGCCAAGGCCGCCTACCTCAAACAGATCGACACTTGGAAAAAGACCGCCGACCGTTACGACGACGACGAAAAGTCCATGGAAGGCCGCAAGCAACTCGCCGAAAAGGCCGAGGGCTTCGACGAAAAGCGCGAACACACCATGGCGCGCTATCATCAATATGAATTAGCCTCGGCGGCGTTTCAGATCGGCATCGTGATGGCCTCCGCCGAGGTGATCACCGGCATGGCGGCGCTGGGCTGGCTCGCCGGGTTGCTCGGCTTTATTGGGCTGGGCTTTACCGCACTTGGACTGTGGGCGCCGCACGCTGTGCATCTATTCTAGTTACGCGGCGCGCCGGCGATAGGCGTTGCGCCGTACGCGCAGGAAATGGCGCAGAAAGCGCCCGGCGCGCTGCGGTTTGAGCATCCAGGTCAATTGCCGCACGCGATCGCGCACCGGCTCGGTGATGGCATGCGCCCAATCGCGCAGTTCAAGCACCCATTCATACATGCGGGCAAACCACGCCATCTGCAATAATTTTTCGCGCGTCACGTCGAAGATGAATGCGGTAATGCCGAGACCGGCCAGCTTGACGAAAAGGATGACGCCAACCGCGCCCAGCCAGTTTCGCGTCGCCAGAAAATAAACTTCAAGGAATTTCAGCGGCAACATCAAAATAAACGGCACGCTGAAGACGAACAGCGTCGCCCAAGGCGGCAGGCCTTCGATCATTTGCCGCAGACGACTCTTGAACCTGTCCCATGGAAAAAGATTGACGCCGCGCGCGACGATGGGCTCGAGATGATCCCATAGCCACGCTTCCAGCAAAAACAGCAGGGCAAGGATTACCCAGAGCGTGCGAAACCGGCAGCGGCGCATCGGCGGCATGAGGAAAATGTAAGCGAGCCAGTCGCCGGAAGTAAGACGCGGCCGGAAATTAACTTCGCACCCTTCCGCCATCGACATTAAGCGTCTGCCCGGTGATGAAAGCCGCGTCATCGCTGGTCAAAAACGAGATGGCGCCGACCAGGTCGTCCGGCACTTCCGGCCGCTTGATTGCCTGCATGCTGGCGACCGCGGCGAATTCCTCATCCATGGTCTTGAAACCGGGGCGCGGGCTACGCACCAGCGTGCCGGGCGAGCGGGTCAGGCCGGGCGCGATGGCGTTGACGGTAATGCCGTCGGGCGCGAGATCGCTCGCCAGCGCGCGGGTGAAGCCGACAATGCCGCCCTTGCTCGCCACATAATGCGCGAAGCCCGTCACGACCGAACCGAGCGTGCTCGATGCCATATTGACCACGCGGCCCCATTTGCGCGCCCGCATGCCCGGCACGAATACCGCGCTCACCAGAAACGTACTGTCGAGATTGGTCGAGATAACCTTGCGCCAGTCGGCAAATGTCATTTCGGGAAAATTCTTCTGCGGAAATATGCCAGCGCAATTCACCACTATATCCACTTGGCTAAATTTGGCATTCACCTGCTTGGCCATGGCGGCGACCGCGTCTTCCGACGACACGTCGCATTTTATCGCGATGGCCGTGCGCCCGGCCGCTTCGACCAGTTTCACGGTCGCCGCGCCGTCGGCGAGATCGACCACCGCGATATCGACGCCGTCCTCCGCCAGCCGCTTGGCGAATGCCTGCCCGATGCCGTTCGCGGCCCCGGTGATGACCGCGACTTTATCCTTGTGACCCTTGGCCATTTTCACTCCCCGAAAGTTTCGTATGAGCTGTCGGGGACGAGTATCACATATGTATCGCGCGTTTCGCCACCGCCATCGCGGCTTCCTTGACCGCCTCCGGCAGCGTCGGATGGGCGTGGCAGGTGCGCGCGATATCTTCCGCCGAGGCGCCGAATTCCATGGCAATGGCCGCTTCCGCGATCATGTTGCCGGCGTCGGCGCAAATGAGTTGCACGCCAAGCACGCGGTCGGTCTTGGCGTCGGCCAGAATTTTCACGAAGCCTTCGGTGGTCTTGTTGACCTTGGCGCGGCCGTTGGCCGTCATCGGAAACTTGCCAACATTGTAGGCGACGCCCGCGACCTTTAATTCCTCTTCGCTTTTGCCAACGGTAGCTATTTCCGGATAGGTGTAGACTACATTGGGAATGACGTCGTAATTCACGTGGCCGGCTTGGCCCACTAGAATTTCCGCCACCGCGACGCCTTCGTCCTCCGCCTTGTGCGCCAGCATCGGCCCCGCAATCACATCGCCGATCGCCCAGATGCCTGGCACGCTGGTTGCATAGTAGTGATCAACGGCAATACGTCCGCGCTCGTCGAGCTTGACGCCGGCCTCCTTAAGGCCGAGCCCCTCGGTGTAAGGCACGCGACCGGTGGACACGAGCAGCACGTCGGCCTCGATGGTTTCCGCCGCGCCGCCTTTCGCCGGCTCGATGGTCACCTTGAGCCGCTCGCCGGACGTATCGACCGCGGTCACCTTGGACGACAATTTGAAAACGATGCCCTGCTTTTCGAACAGGCGCTGCGCTTGGCGGCGCACCTCGCCATCCATGCCGGGCAGCAGCCCGTCCATGAACTCCACCACCGTGACCTTCGCGCCAAGCCGCCGCCATACCGAACCGAGCTCAAGCCCGATCACGCCGCCGCCGATCACCAGAAGATCTTCAGGCACTTTGGCGAGCGACAGCGCGCCGGTCGATGACACCACGCGTTTCTCGTCGATCTCGATCCCCTTTAGCTTGGCGACATCGGAGCCGGTGGCGATGACGATGGATTTAGTCTCCAGCGTCTGCACCTTGCCGTCGCTGCCGGCGACTTCGACCTTGCCGACCGCAGCGATGCGGCCAGCGCCGATGAAAGTGTCAATCTTGTTTTTCTTGAGCAGAAATTCGACGCCCTTGACGTTGCCATCGACGCCCTCGTCCTTGAACGCCATCATGGCCGCAAGATTGAGCTTGGGCGTGTAAACGCCGATGCCCATCTTGCCAAAACCGTGGCCCGCTTCCTCGAACAATTCGGACGCGTGGAGCAGCGCCTTCGACGGAATGCAGCCGATATTAAGGCAAGTGCCGCCGAAGGTGGCTCGCTTCTCGACCACGGCAGTCTTTAAGCCCAACTGCGCCGCACGTATGGCGCAGACATAGCCGCCCGGGCCGGTGCCGATGACGATGAGGTCGTAGGCCATCAATGTACTCCGCACCCAATCGTCATAATTATAAATCGAGAACAATGCGCGCCGGGTCTTCCAAGTTTTCCTTCACCCGCACCAGGAACGTCACCGCCTGCTGGCCGTCGACGATGCGGTGGTCGTAGGACAAAGCGAGATACATCATCGGGCGAATTTCGACCTTGCCGGCGACCGCGACCGGCCGCTCCTGGATCTTGTGCATGCCGAGAATGCCGGACTGCGGCGCGTTGAGGATCGGCGTCGACATCAGCGAGCCATAGACGCCGCCATTCGAAATCGTAAAGGTGCCGCCCTGCATGTCTTCGATTTTGAGCGCGCCGTCGCGGGCCTTCTTGCCGAATTCGGTGATCGCCTTTTCGATGCCGGCGAGCGAGAGATGGTCGGCGTCGCGCACCACCGGCACCACAAGGCCTTTCTCGGTGCCGACGGCGACGCCGATGTGATAATAATT
>Ga0182030_10026836_pt1 | contig 10391 bp, 11 predicted proteins | sample 812S3MmetaG_FD_121299 | JGI IMG/M metagenome (GOLD analysis project Ga0182030, IMG submission 121299) | Permafrost microbial communities from Stordalen Mire, Sweden - 812S3M metaG (Illumina Assembly) | ecosystem: Environmental > Terrestrial > Soil > Wetlands > Permafrost | place: Sweden... | reverse complement strand
GAAGAGGTCGATGATTAGATAGGCGAAAAGCGCTGCGAGGAAGGGAATTTCGCGCGAAACCGGGACATCGCCGCGCTCGATCGCGTCGGCTAGCCGTTTTTCCGTCGGCTCCTCAGTCCTGCTGTCGGTATCGCTTTTCTCGGCCATATCTTCAGTGTCCGCGTCAGGCGCCTTCGCTCTCATCGCCTGCGGGCAGATCGATTTCGCCGCGCTGCGACATCGAGAGGACAAGCTTTACGATTTGCTTTCGCGCCTTCGCGACCTCCGCCGGCGGCGCGGGACTCGGATTGGCAAGTTCGCTCTCGACAAGCCGGCGTGAGCGCGAGGCCATGGAAGCCAGGACGGGCTCGCGGAAGTCAGGCTCCGTACCCCGCAGCGCGAGGACCACAATCTCGGTGGAGATCTTGTCGAACAGAAGCGCGCGGGCCCGTTGGGAAAGACGCGCCAGATCGTTGAAAGAGAACAGCAGGCGCTCCACAACCCGGGCGTCTTGAGGACGCGCGGCCCTCAGCGCGCGCATCACATCGTCGGCTTCGCCCGCTTCGAGCTCATTAATGATTTCCGCGATATGGGCGCGCCGATCCTCGCCGAAACCGACGGCGGTCCCACTCGCAAGACAACTTCTCATTGCCGCCTCGAGCAATTCGCGCGCTTGAGGGACGATTTTCGGCGGCGAGACCAGTCCGCAAAGGACATGGTTGCGCAAATCGCGCGGCAATTGTGCGACCACCCTCGCCGCGAGGCCCGACTCCAGTCGCGAGAGAATGTAAGTCGCGGTCAGCGGGCGTTCTTCCTTCAGGAAAGCCGCGAGAGAAGCTTCCGGGAGCGCGGCTAGCGCTTGCCATACGTCGGGCGGGCGATCCGCCGAGGTCTCCGATAGCGCCTGAGAGATTTGCTCGGGCGGGAACGCGTCGGCAAAGAGCGCGCGCGCCTGCCCTTCGTCGCCGAGCAGAGACGCACCAGCGGAAAAATCGGATGAAAATTGTTCGACGATTTTCTCCAGCTCGTTCATCGAAACCGACCCCAGCCGGGCGGCCGCGACCGTCACTTGCCGCAACTCGTCGGGCGAGAAGTGCTTCAGCACTTGCGTCGCCGCGGGCTTGCCCATCGCAAGCAGTACGGCCGCCGCCTTGCGTGGGCCCGCGAGGAGTTGCAAATGAGTCTGGAACGACTCGGCCATTTGACGCTCGACGGCTCGCGGGACTCTAGGGGACGCGATTGTCTCGAGGGGAATTCACGATTTCGGTCAGCGTTACGCCGAAGCGCGAGTTGTCCTCGTCGACCACCACGACTTCGCCGCGCGCGACGACGCGGCCATTGACGAGGATGTTGACCGGGGCGCCCACTTTCTGGTCGAGCGTGATCACGGCGCCGCGACCAAGTTTCATCAACCGAGCCACCGGCATCGACGTCGTACCGAGCACGACTTGCACCGTGACAGGGATCGAAAGTATGGCGTCGAGATTCGGGCCGTCGCGGCTTTCACTCTCCGTCGATGTCGAAGCTTCGAGCGCCGGGCCTTCCATTTCGGCGGAGTTCGTCATAATTTCGGATGTCTCCTGATGATTCCGGGTCCCGGTTGGCTCGGTGCGCTAATGAACCGGCGCCAGGCTCATGGCGTCGGCCTGGCGCAAAATAACGTTCTCAATTTCGAGAGTGTAACGGTCGTTGTGCTCCCCTAATTTGCACAGGAACACTGCGCGTTCGGCGCAATCGAGCCGGATCCGCCCCTCGCCAACACCCGTCAGGGGCAACAAACGCCCAACCTTGAGCTCACCGACGTCGCGTAACGTCATTTCGATCTCATCGAGAATCGCCGTCAGCGCGACCCGCGCCTGCGCAACGCCCTGCTCCAATTGCCGCGCCCAGCTCGAATCTTGCCTTACCGCGGTTGGGCCGCCGTCACGGCTGAGCGTTTCGCTCAATGTCGCAGTCAGTGCCTGCGGCAATGCCAGAATAAGGCCGAGCGGGCCCCCCGGCGTCTTCAATATGAAACTCGCCGCTACGGTCGCAACGTCATGTGGACCAAACGGATCGAGCTCTTCCAACGTCTCCAAACGTTCGAAAGCCAGTTCGGTGTCCGCGAGCGCCGTCCCCGAATTGCGCAGAGCAATTCCAAGTCCCTTGACGAACTCAATTACGAGATTTGTCTCGAGTTTTGTTCGGGGCCGCTCGGGCGCGTCGACTTCATCCAGCGTCGCTTCGACGCCAAACATGGCGCCGATCACGGTGGCGACAATGCGCGGGTCCAAGATCACGATCAGCGGCGCATCGTGCGAGGCGCTCCGCAAAACCGCCGCAGTGTGCGCGCGGTGCGCATCAAGCAGCGCGAACGCCGACATCGACTCCGTCGATTCCAGCGCTGCGACGAAACCGGGGCCAAAAGTCTCCGACAAGACCTCTCCGGCGCGCTCGCCGAACTGCCCCAACCAATCCTGAAACCGAGGCATCCGCTCGACGGCAGCCGTCGAAGCGTCCGTTTTCGGGTCACGCATCCAGACCGCGGGCGCCGGCCGGTATTTCACATCGGTTGACATCGGTTACGCGGCCTCTCGGACTGGCGGGCCGCCGCCGAACGACGTTTCGTTTTCGACGACGTCGATGGTCGGCCTCTCTCGAGACGGAATGGTTTTTCGCCCGAATTCGACCGCGACCTGCGGCATCGCGCCGTTCATGAAGGCCAGCAGACTTTGCTTGACGAGCGTATAGAGTCGGAGCTGCTTCTGTCGCACCACTTTGATCTTCGCCGCGATAGGGGCGATCACGGCATAGGACAGGAAAATTCCCGCGAACGTACCAACCAGCGCCGCGCCGATGAGACCGCCGAGCACTTCCGGCGATTGATCGAGCGCGCCCATGGCGTGGATTACGCCAAGCACCGCCGCGACGATGCCGAGCGCGGGAAGCCCATCCGCAATGGATTGAAAGGCGTGAACGGGCTTGTATTTTTCGTGCGCGAGGGTCTCGATCTCCTCGTCCATCAAGGCTTCGATCTCATGGGTCCTCGCGTTGCCGATGATGATGAGCCGACAGTAGTCGCAGATGAAGACGACGAGATCGTTATTGGCGAGCAGCGCGGGAAACCCCTTGAAGATCTCGGATTCCTTCGGATTGTCGAAATGGCTCTCGACTTCGTTGCGCGATTTCGCGCGAAGCTCTCGCATGAGCGCGTGAAGCGCGCTGAGGACATCAAGGAAATCGCGCGGCTTGGGAACTTTGTCGGTCACCGCTTCCAGAGCCGCCCTGCCGCAATCCTTTATCGTCGCGAACGGATTCGCGACGATGAAGACCCCGAGCGCGGAGCCGCAGATGATGATGAACTCGAAGGGTTGAACCAATACTTCGAGATGTCCGCCGAGCGCGGCGTACCCGCCGATGATGCTGCCGCAGGCGATGATGAGACCAATGGCGAAATTCAAGGGGCGGGATCCTCTTTGTGCGCAAGGGTTAGGTTGCGCGATCAATCTTACGCGGGACTGTTTTTAGGACGTCAGTTTCAAGCAAGTCGCCGCCGCGATCTTCGTCGGCGCACGGGCCGCATTGCGGCTCGCCCGCTTCAAGGCGCGCAGATGCAGAACGGACTCTACGTGGCGCTGTCGGCGCAGGTGGCCCTGGAACGTCGGCTGGAAACGGTCGCCGCGAACGTCGCCAACGTAAACACACCGGGCTATCGCGCCGACGGCGTCTCGTTCGCGGCGGAGATCGCCAAGGCGGGCGACAATTCCATCGCCTATGTCACGCCCGGCTCCGGCTTCATCTCGCGCCGGTCCGGATCGCTGATCGAAACCGGAAACCCGCTCGACGCGGCGGTTCAGGGCGAAGGCTGGTTCGCGATCGAGTCGGACGGCGCCACGGTCTACACGCGCGACGGACGTATGCGTATCTCCGACACCGGGGCCTTGGAGAACGTCAATGGCGACCCAATCCTCGATGCGGGCGGCGCGCCGATCCAACTGGATCCTTCAGGCGGCGCGACGACAATCTCCCGCGACGGCATGATCACGCAAAACGGAAAGCAGGTCGGCGCAATCGGCCTGTTTCTGATCGACGCCGATGCGAAACTTATCCGAGCCGGGAGTTCGGGCGTGATATCCGACAAGCCCGCTCAGCCAGTGCTCGACTTCACGCAGAACAGCGTCGTTCAAGGAGCGATCGAAGGCGCCAACGTCAATCCGATTGCGGAGATGTCAAAGCTCATCTCTGTTACCCGCGCATTCGACGGCGTCAACGCGGAGGTCACGCAAACCGAGGCGTCTCTGCAAGACGCGATCAGGACCCTTGGCGGCGCCGCATGACGGCGGGCGCCGGCGCATCGCACGACGCGCGCGCCCGCGGCAGCGAAGTCAACGCGCTCGACCGCATGGCTTCGGCGCTGTCGGCGGCAAGCCGGACGCTCCCGAGGCTGCGCGTCAGCGGCATCGTGACCGAGATCGCGACTTCGCACTATCGGGTCGCGGGGCTCTCCCGTTTCGTTCGGCTCGGCGAATGCGTACGCGTCGATGCTGGCGATCGAGACCAGATTGGCGAAGTCGTCCGCATCGAGGATGCGTCGATCACATTGAAACCGTTCGACTCGCGCTGCGACGCAGCGATCGGCGCTCGCGCCAGCCATGCCGAGAGTCTTTCCTTGCGGCCGCATCCGGGATGGAAGGGGCGGGTGATTGATGCACTCGGCCGACCGATCGACGACGCTGGGGACCTGACAGTTGGCGATCAGGCGGCGCCGCTCGACGCAGAGCCGCCGCCGGCATTGCGGCGTCAGCGCATTCGCACGCCCATCAAGACCGGAATTCGCGTCGTCGATCTCTTCACTCCGTTATGCGCGGGCCAACGCATCGGCGTTTTCGCCGGCTCCGGCGTCGGCAAATCCTCGCTGCTGGCGATGCTGGCCCGGGCGCCGGATTTCGACACGGTCGTGATCGCCCTGGTCGGAGAACGCGGACGCGAGGTCCGGGAGTTTCTCGACGATACGCTCGGGCCAAACCGGAGATCCGCAATCGCGATCGTTTCGACAGGCGACGAAAGTCCGATGATGCGACGGCTCGCTCCCAGGACGGCGATGACGGTCGCTGAGTATTTCCGCGATCGCGGCCAATCGGTGCTGCTGATCGTCGATTCCGTGACGCGCTTCGCGCATGCCGCGCGCGACGTCGCGCTGGCCGCGGGCGAACCCGCGGTCGCGCGCGGATACGCCCCCAGCGTATTCAGCGATCTGCCTCGGTTGCTGGAGCGCGCCGGACCTGGCGTTGAGGGCTCGGGGTCGATCACCGGCGTGTTTTCGGTTCTCGTCGATGGCGACGATCACAACGATCCGGTTGCGGACAACATTCGCGGGACGCTCGACGGCCATATCGTGCTCGATCGCGCGATCGCCGATCAGGGCCGCTATCCCGCAGTCAACATTCTGACGTCAATCTCGCGCCTTTCGCAACCGCGCTGGACTCCCGAGCAAAGCGCGCTGATCGGGCGCTTGCGTTCGCTCATCGCCCGCTTCGAGGAGACGCGCGAGTTGCGCCTGATGGGCGGATATGCGCCGGGCGTCGACGCGGTCCTCGACCAGGCCGTAAAAACGGTGCCGCGCATCTACGAAGCGATGAGGCAGTCGCCGTCGTCTCCGCCGTGCGCGGATCCGTTCATCGATCTGGCGGCGTCGCTGCGCAATGCGCCCCGGGCCGAAGACAGCGCGAACCAGACCGAACCTGACGCGAGAGCCATTTGAGCGATCACGCCCGCGCGAGAGATTATATCGGCTCGTTTTGGGCGCGCGCCGCGCTCCGCGGAAGTCTCGACGGCGCCGCCCGTAGGCTCCCCGCGATCCTCGTTGACGTCGCGCTCGTCGGCTCGAGTCTGGTCGCAGCCGCCGGCGCAATCCTGTTCGCGGGCTCGATGCTGATCGAGCGCGATCCTCGGCCGAAGGTCAACGGCCTGCAATACCTCGCCATCTTCGCGCAACCGCACGGCGCGGCAAAGCCCGCTCAAGCCGCGCCAGCGCCCGTTTCGCCCCGGCCTATTCCGGAAGCCGGACCGATCGACATGACGCCGTTCGGCTCGATCGGTCAGGTCGCGCCCCCTCGCGCCGCGAACGATGCGATCGCCCCGGGTTCGATCGGCGCTGCGGCGCCAACAGGCCCGGCGGGGTATTCGCTCGTCGCGGCGCAACCCGACCTCGCTTGGCTGCGGCAGGGCATGCGGATTTTCGCGGTGCGGCCGGGAGATGAAATTCCCGGCGTCGGCAGGGTCGAGGAGATCACACAGCGCGAGGGAGATTGGGCCTTGATCGGCGCCGGCGGCGCGGCGATGCTGACGGGCCGCGCGAGCGACGCGTCGTCGGTTCGCCCACAGTTCCGCCGCCCTATGATTTTCGGCGCGGACAACTAGAGAAAATTGCTTTTGGATGGGACAACCGGATCAGACGCAACGCCCTTTGCGCTCTCCGGACTCCCTATCCGGGGTGCGTGGCCGGGTTCGCAAGACCTTCGAGCGCCCGATCGACCAGCATGTTGGCGACCGCTACGCGGCGGCTGGCGGACTCGGCGGACAAGTCGGGGCGCCGATCGGGGTGATATTTCCACATGAAGCGGCGCCGCGCGAGAAGGATTTGCCCGCGCGTCGACGCACTGTCGAGGTCCAATTCGCGCGCGATCGCCTCGACTTCGTCGCTCTGCGGCGGCGGCTTCCGCGGTTCGCCTGCCTCCGGATCGGGCGCCCAGGCGGCCGCGCGCTCCCAGAGATCGGCAAGGCCGGGGTCGCGGCCGGCGTCCCGGATCGGGAGAGCCGCGCTCGCGAGCGGATTGGCGATAGGATCCTTGGCCGTCGAGGCCACGCTCGCCCCGGATCGCTGGAGCGCCGAAAGGAGACGTTCGAATGTCACGGTGTCGCGCATTTCAGCTGAGTCTCAAACGCCGACGTCTCCCATCATGAGGCGCGCGCGACCGTCGACAAGGGCCGGACGTCGGCATCCGGATCGTCCACGGCGATGCGATTGCGGCCCGCCGATTTGGCTTCATACAGCTTTGCGTCCGCGCGCCGCACGAAGCTTTCGTAGGACTCGTCCGAAGCGAGCCGCGCGAGGCCGAAGGAGGCCGTCACCGCGCCCAGCCGCTCCGCCTTCGGGCCTACGACCCAGCGTTTTGACTCCAGTTCGCGCCTCATCGTCTCGACAATCCTGTGCGCTTCTTCGATTCCGGCGTTGGGGAACAGCATCGTGAACTCCTCCCCGCCATAGCGCGCGGCCGGTCCTCGACCCCGCATGTGGCGCTTCAGGAGTTCGGCGAACAGTTTTAGCAGGTGATCGCCCACTACATGGCCGAACCGGTCGTTAACCGCCTTGAAGCGATCGAGATCCGCAATCGCCAGGCAAAGCGACGCGCCGGTGTCGTGGGCGCGTAAAATCTCGTCCTGCAAAGTTTGCTTGAAGAATCGGCGATTGCCCAATTCAGTCAACTCGTCGATCAAGGCGATCTTGCCAACTTCCTCGACATTGCTTCGCAGCGAGGCGATCTGCTGTTGCGAGGCTTCGAGATCGCGAGAGAGTTCGACGACCTTTGCGTGCATGTCCATATTGCTGTTGATCAGCCGAACGATGATGTCCTGAACATCGATTCGCGCCGACGAATCCGAGAGCCCTTTGTTCAGGCCCGCCAAGTCCGTTTGGTAGAGGCGCTGCGCGGCAAGATAATTTTTAATCAGCGCAACGACGTGATCCAGCGCGGCATCGATATTGTTGTTGATCTCCTGGCGCGCGGCCTTGTCCTTGGCCGCCGCGTCGGCGGACGGGGCGTCCGCCGGCGCCGGAGCGGCGCGTCCGTTCAGGGCCATCCCGAGCCAGCCCACGCCGATCATCAACGCTACGCAGGCGCGCTGCAAAGGGCCCGCAGGAGACTGAACCATCAGCAGCGCGCCCAGGGCGAGGATCGTCAGGGCGCCGCCGATCTTGAGGACCATCTGCACGCGTGGGCTCATCGCCAGACCTCTTGCGAGGAGGTTCGGACGAGCGAGGCGGACCTATCCAGCGGCAACCGCGCCGGCGAGCGGATGAGCATCACGAAACGACCTTGGATGTTTCGCTTGGGTCGCCGTCATGGCGCCCGCTCCCCGCGGCATGCGCGGCGGAATCTTGCGGCGATCGACTCCCGATTCATTCGGGCGCTCTAGGGATATCGGCAATGTGTTACCTCGCGGTTACGCCGGAGCCCGCGCAGCCGTCTTGAGGTTGGGAACCACGCCTCCCATCCCGGCGCGAGTCAGTTACGTCAGCGGCGTTGCGTTAGGCAGGTTTCACACCCTGTTTACGTTGCGTTAACTATTCGCGACCTAGGGTAAGACGCGTTCCGCACCCAGTTTTACGGAAACTCGCCGCCCAACATGCGCGCAATCCCTATCGACGTCATCAGGGCCTTCGTCGCGGTGGTGGATTCGCGAGGATTTACGCGAGCCGCGGAGGCGCTCGGCCGTACGCAGCCGACGGTGAGTCTTCAGGTGAAACGCCTCGAGGAGCTGGTCGAGGCGTCGCTGTTCGAAAAGTCCTCGCGCCTGACTCTCACGCGAACCGGCGAGATCTGCCTCAATCACGGACGCAGGATTCTCGCCCGGCATGACGAAATGCTGGAGTCTCTGGATAGGCAGCGCCGTGGCGGCCAAGCCATCCGGCTGGGAATGCCCAGCGAATTCGCGCCGTTCCTTGTGCCGAACCTCGCCAATCTCGCCCACCGCGACCGCGAGGGACTGAATTTCGAGTTTACCTGCGAGATTTCGGAAACCCTGCTCGAACGCCTCGGCGCCAATCAGCTCGACGTCGCGCTCGCGCTGACCGCCGAATACGGCGCGCGGGACGCTGTCTCGCAGTGGCCGATGGCGATGAGCTGGATCTCGGCGCCGGGGTATCGGCTGCCGGCGGACGGTCCCGTCCAACTGATCACGACGCCGGAAGGCTCGCTCTATCATCAAGTCGCCGCGAAGGCGCTGCATCGCGCGGGCCGCACATTCGAGATCGTGTGCCGAAGCGCGAATTTCGAGGTGCTCAAGAGCGCCGTTGATTCCGGCTACGGCGTTTCGGCGATCGCCACGGCGCTGAAGCCGGCGAGCGCCGAGGTCGTGCCGGCCTCGCAAATTCCCGGCTTGCCTGACGTGACGCTCGGCCTTTTCACGCGCCCGGGCGGATCGTCGCCGCCCGCTGGTCCGCTCGTCGATCGCATGATCGGCCTTTTGAGCGCGTCCCCGGCGCTGGGCCAGGCCTAGGGCACTCAGCGACAGAACGCGCGCGCGTTGGGCGTCCAGCTCCCCTCGCCGCTTGCAACCATATTGCCGATGACGGCGCAAACGTATTTGCGCTGCGCTTCCGGGTTGCCGGGGCCGGCATTGTACCGTGCAACCGCCAGGGTCCAGGACCCGGTTTCCTCGCGGAGCCCCTTCAGATAACGCGCGGCATATTCGACGTTGCGTTCGGGGTCGAACATTTCGCTGAGCGAGCGGAACTCATGACCGTGCCAGAACTGGTTGATCTGCATGCAGCCGATATCGATCAGCTTCGCGCCATGTGCGCGCTCAGCCGCATAGCGCGCGAGCGCTTCGGCCAAACCCGTTGAATGGACCTCGCGGCCGTCTACGTTCATATCGTAGGGACTCAATGTGCCCTCGCGCCCGGTTTCGGTCAGGCCCACCGAATAGAGGATATTCAGCGGCACATCGTTGAGCGCCGCCGCGCGCGCCATTTCCCGTTCGCAGATCGCAGGCGCCGCAGCCCGCGCGCCGAAGGCTTCAAACAGTGAGATCGCCAGAACCGCCGCGCGAAGCCGGCCCCGCCATTGGAAGCGCCGCGGCCGCGCTTCGGCCGCGCCCGTTCGGAGCGCCTCCGCCCGCGTGGCTCTCCGCGCTCGCGGGATCGTTCGTATCGGATGCATCGTTTCCCCCGGATGGGACATGTGTGGGGTCCGCGGAGTGGATGATCAGCGCTTCGAGAGGATGCTGAGATGAGGTCAATCGCTCCGCGATGGCCGCGCGGTCGCTCTCGATCGCTTGCCGGGTCGAGGCGTTCGCGGCGCCGATCACGACTGTCAATTTCCCGTTCGCATACCGCATCCTGATCGAAACCGCGCCGAGGTCGGCCGGATCGAGGGCGATCTCCAGTTCCGTGACCGACGGCGGCGCAGAGTTTGCGGACGTTTGCGCGCTCGGCATGGAGGTGCTTTCGGGGGTCAGCGAGGCGGCTTCGGCCGCGATGAAATCCGCAAGTTGGTTGATGCCGATCGGGGCCGGGCCGGCCGTTGCGGGTCCCGGCGGGGCGTTCGACGGCGCGGGCGGTGCATCGGATGCTACGGGGGACGCGCCTTCGCCGCCGGATCTGTTCCCCTCTCTCGGTGCTTGCGCCGATTCGCCAGACGTCCGCGACACCG
>Ga0182030_10026834_pt1 | contig 10392 bp, 8 predicted proteins | sample 812S3MmetaG_FD_121299 | JGI IMG/M metagenome (GOLD analysis project Ga0182030, IMG submission 121299) | Permafrost microbial communities from Stordalen Mire, Sweden - 812S3M metaG (Illumina Assembly) | ecosystem: Environmental > Terrestrial > Soil > Wetlands > Permafrost | place: Sweden... | reverse complement strand
TTGGTTGCAGGGCCGCAGCGAGATCACCTATCGGAGTCAAAAGCCGCTGCAACTGCGCGGCAAGGTCAGCATCGGCCCGAACCGCTTCGCGATCGATGCCATGACTGCCGAAATCGATGGCGGGGCTGTTACCGGCCGGGTTGCAGTCTCCAACCCATCGGCCAGCGGCGGCTCCCGGATCGACGCCGAGTTGAAGGCGGAACGTCTCGATTTCGACGCCGCAACGGCATTCGTGCGCTCGGTGGCGGGCCCGCAAGCGGAGTGGCCGGACGAAGGGCAGCTGTCGCTGGATATCGGTCGGGCTCTGTCGGCCGGTCAGGAAATGCAACCGTTGATCGCAAAGCTCGGCTACGGGCCGAAGACTGTTACGCTCGATCAGCTGAAAATCGGCCAAGCAACTGGTGTGATGGTGGAAGGCGCCGGCACTTTCGACCGCGTCCATACCACGGGGCGGCTGGCGCTGAATTCGACCGCGGCGTCGCTGGCCCGGATCACGGGCCTGATCGCGCCATTTGCGCCTGATCTGGCGTCGCGGTTCGATGCGATGGGGGCCAGTCCGGGTCCCGCGCGCCTCAAGCTGACGCTCGAACTCGACAAGAATTCCGAACATGCGGATCGCGCCAGCGCGCGCGCCGTTCTTGATCTCGATACGCCGCAGCTCAAGGGCGTGGCCACCATCACCGCAAGGCCCGAGATCGCGGCGATGCGCGGGATCGATATCGATGCGCTCCGACGCAGTGAAATCGGCATTGAATCGAAACTATCGGGGCAGGGTCGTTCATTGCTGGCGTTGCTGGGGCTCGATGGCATGGTCGCGGCGGGCGATGGCCCGGCGCAATTTGAGGGATCCGTGACCGGCGTATGGCGTGCGCCGCTGCGGCTGAAAGCCAGGATATCGGGAGCCGGCCTCGACGCCGAAGCCCAGGGGACCGCCGAACCATGGGCGTCGGAGCCCAAGGCCGGTGTCAGTCTCACGGTTCGCCACGCCAGTTTCGCGCCGCTGTTCGGCCTCAAACCGTCCGACGCGCTGGCGCAGAATATCAGCCTGTCGTCGCGCGTGTCGCTGGCCGGCAGCAAGCTGACCCTCGATGACCTCGACAGCGCGATATCGGGTTCGCGGCTGCGCGGGCGCGTGGCCGTGACCCTTGGCGAGGAAAAGAATGTCGAGGGCGAGCTCGGCCTCGACGCGCTTGATCTTGCGCCGGCATTTGCTCTCGCGATCGGTGCGGCGGGGCACAATGCGGCTGAGCCGCTCGGTTCCGGGCTGCTCAAGGGCTGGCGCGGTCATATCGCGTTTCAGGCGCTGCGCGGCATGCTTCCGGGCGGCGGCGAATTACGGCCGGTCGGCGGTACGATCAAAAGCGACGGCCAATCGCTGACATTCGACACCATCAAAGGCACTCTCGGCGGCGGCGAGGCGACAGCCAATCTCGACGCCCGATCGACCACGAACGGAATTGCATTGAACGCGCGGGTTCAGCTCAGCGGCGTCGACGGCGCGGCCTTGCACTATCGCGGCCTGACAATGCCCGCGGGCCGCGTCTCGATGCAAATGACGCTGGCGAGCGAGGGCCGCAGCGCGTCGGCGCTGACCGGCGCGCTGTCCGGAAGCGGAACCGTGACGCTGGAATCGGCCGGCATCGCCGGATTGGACCCGCGCGCCTTCGAGGTTGCGATCCGCGCCAGCGACAACGGGCAGGCGACCGACGACGTCCGGCTGCGGCAGATCGTCGAGCCGGTCCTGTCGGCCGGTGCGCTGTCGGTCGCGTCGGCGCAGATTCCATTCAATATAAGGGACGGCCGGCTTCGGGTTGGCGCGACCACGCTCGATGCCCAGGGCGCGCGTGCGATCGTATCCGGTGGCTACGACATTCCCGCCGACCAGGCCGACATTCGCGCCGATCTCGCATCGACGGCGGCCGGACCGGCGACCAGCCGTCCGGAAATTCAGTTGTTCGCCGCGGGCTCACCCGACGCCCTCAATCGCACGGTCGACGTTGCGGCGCTGTCGTCATGGCTGGCGGTGAGGGCGATCGATCGCGAAACCCGGCGGCTGGATTCGATCGAGCGTGGAGAGTCGCCCGCCCCCTTGCCGGCATCGATCCCGCCGTCTGCGACCGCGCCACCTGAAGCCGGCGCCGCGGATGCGCTGTTGCCCGGTCAACCGCCTTCCGAGCTCCCGGTTCCCGGTCGCGATCCCAGGCGGTTTGCGCCGAAGCCCAGGGCCGTTGTCCCGCGTCCGCCGGCCGCGGCGCTGCCAAACGCCAATGCGCCGGTGGTCAGTCAGCAGATTGCTCCGCTGCCGCCACCGATCGAGATCCGGCCGGCCCCTGTGGTGCGGCAGCCGAAACCGCGGGCTCCTTTGGTGCTGACGCCGCCGGCCGCCGCTCCACCCCGGCCGCTGTTCTAGCGCGTTTCCCAGCCAAATTCCGGCGGCAACGACCACGAACCAAAACCGGGTTTCGAGCGTTAGACCGGCGCTGTTATTGCGGCGATCGGAGCGTAACCTGAACCGGCCACCCACCTTCAAAGGCATCCGGCCGCTGCTGTCGCTGAACTTCTTCATGGCCGACATGCAGGCGGGCATCGGTCCGTTCCTCGGCGTGTTTCTGCTGGCGCATGGCTGGGAGAGCGGGCTGATCGGCACCGTGATGACCGTCGGCGGCGTTGCCGGCATGCTGATGACCACGCCCGCGGGCGCGCTGGTCGATGCGACCCGACACAAGAAGCTTTGCATCATCATCCCGGGCATCTGCACGGTGATTGCGTCCGGCATCGTTCTGCTTTCGCAAAGCTTCTGGCTGGTGACGTTGTCGCAGGTTTCAACCGCGATCGCCGGTGCGGCGATCGGCCCCGCGGTGTCCGGCATCACGCTCGGCATGGTACGTCAGGCCGGGTTCAACCGCCAAAACGGACATAACCAGGCGTTCAACCATGGCGGCAACATGGTCGGCGCCGGCCTGTCGGGCCTGCTCGGATGGATGTTCGGCTTTCCGGCCGTGTTGCTGCTAGCCGCCGTATTCGGCGTTCTGTCGATCGTCTCGGTTCTGATGATCCCAAGCGCCGCGATCGACGACGACGAGGCGCGCGGGCTCAACAAGGGTGGGGAAGACCACGGCAAGGTCGGCGGCCTCACCGTGCTGCTCGAATGCAAGCCGCTGCTGATTCTGGCGGCGGCGCTGGCCTGCTTTCATCTCGGCAATGCCGCCATGCTTCCGCTCTACGGTCTTGCCGTCGTCTCCGCCAAACAGGCGGACCCTGCCGGCTTCGTTGCGATCACCATCGTTGTGGCGCAAGGCACGATGATCCTCGTATCCTTGATCGCGATGCGTCTCGCCGAAAAGGAAGGGTACTGGCTGGTGCTGTTGATTTCGTTCATCGCGTTGCCGATCCGGGGTGTGCTCGCGGCCTGTGTGATGAACAAATGGGGTGTATATCACGTTCAAATCCTTGACGGGATCGGCGCCGGCCTGCAGAGCGTCGCCGTACCCGGCCTTGTTGCGCGCATTCTCGCCGGCACCGGGCGCGTCAACACCGGTCAGGGCGCGGTGATGACCGCGCAGGGTCTCGGCGCGTCGCTCAGCCCGGCGATCGGCGGCTGGATCGCACAGGGGATCGGTTACAGCGCGATGTTCGTCATTCTCGGCAGCTTTGCGCTCGGCTCGATTGCCTTGTGGCTCGGATTCGCTTCGGTTCTGAAGCCGGCCTGCCTACGGCAGAATGGATCGGACGACCGCCGGGTGGCAACCGCTTTGGCAGGCGCGCGATGATGGCGGAGGCCAACGCCGCAACCTGGGGAATCGCGGCGCTGGCGACCTTCGGGGTGATCGTGCGGCCGTGGAATCTGCCGGAATTCATCTGGGCGGTAGCTGGTGCTGCGCTGTTGGTGCTGCTCAATCTGCTGCCATGGCCGGATGCGTTGGCGGCCGCCGGCAAGGGCGTGGACGTTTATTTCTTCCTGATCGGCATGATGCTGCTGGCGGAAGTGGCGCGGAAGGAAGGCCTGTTCGACTGGCTGGCGGCGTGGGCGGTGCGACACTCGCGTGGCTCGGCGAAACGGCTGTTCCTGATCGTCTATGTCGTCGGCACCATCGTGACGGTTTTTCTGTCGAACGACGCCACGGCGGTGGTTTTGACGCCGGCGGTCTATGCCGCGACCCGCGCCGCCAAAGTCGAGCCGTTGCCGTATCTGTTCATTTGCGCGTTCATCGCCAACGCGGCGAGCTTCGTGCTGCCGATCTCCAATCCCGCCAACCTCGTCGTGTTCGGCAAGCAGATGCCGCCGCTATCGGAATGGCTGCGCACCTTCGCGCTGCCATCCGTCGTTGCCATCGTGGTGACCTATGGGGTGCTGCGGCTGACGCAACGCCGCGAACTCGACGCGGCGGTCGCCGAGGTCGGTGACATCTCCCCACTGAGCCGCGGCGGCCTGCTCGCAGCCTTGGGAATCGCGATGACGGCGGTCGTGCTGCTGGCGGCGTCGGCGCAGGGTTCGGATCTCGGATTGCCCACCTTCGTCGCCGGCGCGATCGTGACGACGCTCGTTCTGGTGATCGCGCGGCGGTCGCCGCTGCCGGTGCTGAAGGACATTTCCTGGTCGGTGCTGCCGCTGGTGGCCGGCTTGTTCATCCTCGTCGAAGGCCTCAACCGTACCGGCGCGCTGCCGGCGCTGGCCCGTGTCCTGAAACAGGCCTCGGCCGACTCGCAACAGCTCACATCCTGGATCGCCGGCATCGTCGTCGCCATTGCATCGAACCTCGTGAACAACCTGCCGATGGGTCTGATCGCGGCGACCACCAGTCAAATCGCCGAGGTTCCGACCCATGTTACCGGCGCGATCCTGATCGGCGTCGATCTCGGCCCCAATCTGTCGGTGACCGGCTCGCTGGCCACCATTCTCTGGCTGATCGCGCTGCGCCGCGAGGGCGAGCACGTCGGCGCCGCGCGGTTTCTCAAGCTCGGCCTCGCGGTGATGCCGCCGGCGCTGTTGCTGTCGCTGCTGGCGCTTTCCGTGGTGTCGCACTGAGCGCGGACATCACCCGGCGCCGAGGGCGCAGGCGATATTGTAGGTAGCAAGGCTCGCGGCATAGGCGAGGGCCAGCATATAGGCGAAGGTGACCGCCATCCATTTCCAGCTTCCGGTCTCGCGTCGAATCACGGCCAGCGTGGAGGCGCATTGCGGGGCAAAGATGTACCAGGCCAGCAGCGACAGCGCGGTGGCGAGGCTCCATTTGGTGGCAAGCACCTGTCCGATCTGTTCGGCGGCTTCCTTGCCGCCCTCGATGGCATAGACCGTGCCGAGGGCTGCAACCGCGACCTCCCGCGCCGCCATGCCCGGAATCAGCGCCACCGCGATCTGCCAGTTGAATCCGATCGGCATCAATAGCGGCGCCAGCGCCTTGCCGATCATGGCGGCGAAGCTGTAGTTGATGGCCGGGTCGGTTGCCCCCGACGGCGGCAGCGGAAACGACGCCAGGAACCAGATCAGCACCATCATCGAGAAGATCGTGGTGCCGGCGCGCTGCAGGAACATCTTCGCCCTCGTATAGATGCCGATGGCGATGCTGCCGGCGCGCGGCATCTTGTAATCCGGCAATTCCAGCATGAACGGCGCCGGCGCATAGTCGCGCAGCATGAAGAACTTGATGACGAACGATACGCCGAGCGCGCTGGCGATGCCCGCCGCATAGAGACCGAACATCACCAGACCCTGCAGGTTGACCCAGCCGCCGATTTGCCTGGCGGGAATGAAGGCCGAGATGATCAGCGTGTAGACCGGGATGCGCGCCGAACAGGTCATCAGCGGCGCGATCAGGATGGTGGTCAGCCGGTCGCGGCGATTGTCGATCACCCGTGTCGCCATGATGCCGGGAATCGCGCAGGCGAAACTGGAGAGCAGGGGGATGAAGGCGCGGCCGTGCAGGCCGGCGCCGCCCATGATGCGATCCATCAGGAACGCCGCCCGCGCCATGTAGCCGAAATCTTCCAGCAGCAAAATGAACAGGAAGATGATGATGATCTGCGGCAGGAACACGATGACGCTGCCGACGCCGGAAATCACGCCATTCTGCAGGAAGCTTTGCAGCAGGCCCGCGGGCAAGGTGTCGTGCACCAATTGCCCCAGGGCAGTGAAGCCGGCCGACAGCAGATCCATCAGCGGCTGCGCCCAGGCGAACACCGCCTGGAACATCACGAACAATATCAGCGCCAGGATAACGAGCCCGGCCACCGGATGCAGCACCACGGCATCGATCCGCGCGGTCCAGGTATCGGGTCTGGTCGGCAGGCTGATGGTCGCCGCGATGATGCGGTCGGCCTCGCGCTGGGTCGCGCGCAATCCGGCGACCGTGAGCGGCTGCCAGAGATTTTGCCGCAACGGGACCGGCGCCTGCGCCGAAATCTCGTCGGTTCGCCGCAACAGATCGGCGGTGCCGCCCTTGCGCACCGCGATCGAGGTGACGACCGGCACGCCGAGCGCTTCGGACAGCCGCGGCACATCCACAGTGACGCCGCGGCGGGTGGCGATGTCGAACATGTTGAGCACCAGCATCAGCGGCCGGCCGGTGCTTTTGAGCTCGAGCACGAGACGGATGGTCAATCGGAGATTGGTGGAGTCGGCGACGCACAGCACGAGGTCCGGCACGGCCTCGCCCGGGGTACGGCCGAGCACGACGTCGCGGGTGATCTCTTCATCCGGACTGCGGCCGCGCAGCGAGTAGGTGCCGGGCAAATCGACCAGCGAAACCTGACGCCCCAGCGGGGTGACGAACGATCCCTGCTTGCGTTCGACCGTCACGCCGGGATAGTTCGCGACCTTCTGACGACTGCCGGTGAGGGCATTGAACAGCGAAGTCTTGCCGCTGTTCGGCGTGCCCACCAGGGCGAGATGCATCAACGGGGCTTCCATCGCTCGGATACCGTTTCGTCAAGCAACAATGATGGCCATCGCCTCGCGCCGGCGTACGGCGATGGTGACGTTCTCGACCCGGACCGCGATCGGATCGCGCCCGATCACGCCTTCGTGCAGCACCTCGACCCTGGCGCCCTCGACGAAGCCGAGTTCGATCAATCGGCTTTCGAGTTCAACAGCCGACAGCGCCGAGCCTGCATCGGAGGCGGCGATGCGGTGGATGACGCCTGAATAGCCGCGCCTGGCCAAGCCTAGCGGCATTTGCGGGCGAGCGTCGTTTCGTTCCGTGCTGGTCATGGCCTCTCTTTCCAATGGCGGATCGACAGGTCAAGCGCAGCGTTCGAAATGACGCTTTACCTTAGAGCGATTGTAAACAATTCGCGGGGGCCGGCGAGGCTCGTCTAGCCTTGCGGTTTTGAATCCGGCGCGGCGGACACCGCGCGGGTTCGAAAATAATCGAGCACAAAGAGTCGAATCGCGGAAGATAGATTGCCTTGCTGGCGGTTGCTGTCGATCTCGCCCACCAGTTCGGACAGCGTCACGTTTCGAAGCGCGGAGATTTCCTTCATGCCGTTCCAGAATGCCTCTTCGAGGCTGACGCTGGTCTTGTGACCGGCGACCACGATCGAGCGTTTCACCACCGGCGATTTCATGACGCGTCCTCGCCGTCGATCCGATGCTGATCCAGCAGATCGCTGGCGCGGTCCGCGCGCTGCTTATCCACGATGCGTTCGGACTTGGTGCGGCCGAATCGCGCCCGATTGGCCTCCGCCTGTTGCTCCGACTGATGCCGTTCGACGCGCTTCCTGAACCGCTTCAGATTGACTACGTCCCCCATGCCTGCCCCATCGAGTGACCGCGCCAGCCGGCTCGGTCGTCATTCAGAAAATCACCGTCATCGCCCTCTGATAGCATCAAAATGGGTTCCGCTTTGCGAAAACGAAATCCCCGGTGCTCTACCACGGGCCGGCGCGCCGACGATAGCTGACCGGTCTAGGTCTTTAGGCGTTATCAATTATAATTATATCGCCGCCCGGCAATTCGCGCGCGCCGATCAGCCGGGGCGGGTCATTTTCTCCGGCCGCACCAGCCGGTCAAATTCCGCCGCCGAAACAAAGCCCAGCCGCACGGCCTCTTCCTTCAGGGTGGTTCCGCGGGCGTGAGCGGTCTTGGCGACCTTGGCAGCGTTGTCGTAGCCGATCCTGGGCGCGAGCGCGGTCACCAGCATCAGCGAACGCTCCATCAGTTCCCGGATGCGCTTCTCGTCGGCGCGGATGCCCTCGACACAATTTTCCGTGAACGAGCGGGCGACGTCGGCCAGCAGTTCTATGGAATGCATCATGCAATATGCCAGCACCGGCTTGTAGACGTTGAGCTCAAAATGCCCTTGGCTGCCCGCCACCGTGATGGCGGTATGGTTGCCGAACACCTGGCAGCAAACCATGGTCACCGCCTCGCACTGCGTCGGGTTGACCTTGCCCGGCATGATCGAGGAGCCGGGTTCGTTTTCGGGCAGGATCAGTTCGCCGAGGCCGGAACGCGGACCTGACCCGAGCAGGCGGATGTCGTTGGCGATCTTGAACAGGCCGGTCGCCACCGAATTGATGGCGCCGTGCGCGAACACGTAGGCGTCGTTGGAGGCCAGCGCCTCGAACTTGTTGGCCGCGCTGGTGAACGGCATTTTGGTGATCCTGGCGATCTGCCTTGCAAACAAATGAGCGAATTTCGGCTTCGAATTGAGGCCGGTGCCGACCGCTGTGCCGCCTTGCGCCAGCGGGTACAGATCCCTGACCGCGACGTGCAGCCGCGCGATGCCGCTCTCGACCTGCGCGGCATAGCCGGAAAATTCCTGACCGAGCGTCAGCGGCGTCGCGTCCTGGGTGTGGGTCCGTCCGATCTTGACGATGCCGGCGAACGCTTTTTCCTTGCCGCGCAGCGCGCGATGCAGCTCGCTGAGCGCGGGAACGAGGTCGGCGTTGATGCGCGTCGCGGCCGCGATGTGCATCGCGGTCGGGAATGAATCGTTCGACGACTGACTCATGTTGACGTGATCGTTGGGATGAACCGGCTGCTTGGCGCCGAGCTTGCCGCCAAGCAGTTCGTTGGCGCGATTGGCGATCACCTCATTGAGATTCATGTTGGTTTGGGTGCCGGATCCGGTCTGCCAGACCACCAGCGGAAAATGGTCGTCGAGCTTGCCGTCGATCACCTCGCGCGCGGCGCGAACAATGGCGCGGCTGCGGCGCTGGTCGAGCAGCCCCAGTTCGCGATTGGTTTCCGCCGATGCGAGCTTGACCATGCCGAGCGCGCGGATGATCGGCATCGGCATCCGGTCGTGGCCGATGCGGAAATTCTGCCGCGACCGTTCGGTCTGCGCTCCCCAGTAACGATCGGCGGGAACCTCGATCGGGCCGAAGCTGTCGGTCTCGGAGCGCGTGGCAGGGGATCGCGAGGTCGTTGTCGATGATCGAGCCATCAATCATGTCCGTTGCGCAAAGGCGCGCGGCGGCACTCTACAGCGTTGCGGGATGCCGTCTCAGGATTTCTTGGCAGGGTTTCCTGGCAGGATTTCTTGCTCGATTTCTTGCGCGCGGATTATTTCTTGCGGAAACGGTCCAGCCGCACGACTTCGGCGCCCTCGCCCGGCTTCGCCGGTTGGTCCCGAGGTTCCGCGGTCGCTTCAGTGACCGTCGGGGGTGCCGGAACAGCCGCGGGCGCAGCGACGGCCGGAACGTTTGCCGCCGGGGTTTCGGCCGCGGCATCGGACGGCTCGAACTGCAAGCCGAATTGCGCCGACGGATCGAAGAAGCTCTTGATCGAACTGAACGGAATCACCAGCCGCTCCGGAATGCCGCCGAACGAAAGGCCGACTTCGAAACGATCCTCCGACACCATGAGGTCCCAGAACTGGTGCTGCAGGATCACCGTCATCTCTTCCGGATATTGCGCCAATAGCCGCGGTGACAGCTTCACGCCCTCCGCGGTGGACAGAAAGGTGATGAAGAAGTGATGTTCCCCCGGCAGGCCGTGCTCGGCGGCGTCGCTGAGGACGCGGCGCAGCACGCCGCGCAGCGCGTCGCGCGCCAGGACGTCGTATCGGATATGATCGGTCGCCATTTCTGGTCCTGTCGCATTGAGATGCCACCGGTTCGATCGGCGGCGTGTCCGTGGCCCGACTCGGGGCGCCACCGCCTATGCTACCCCGGCAGCGGGCTGAGGTCAGCAGGCTTGCCGCAGGTGGTGAAAATTCAAGCAGAAAAGCCCCGGTCATGCGCCGGGTTGGAGTGGAGGCTTCTGTTGCCAGGTGCCTCCGAACCCCGCCAGATGGAGCTTAACCCATCAGGACTTCAGACTTGGTTTTTCAAACCGCTTACGCGGCCTGAGCAACCGGAGCATAGTTGTCGTTTGCAACTATTGCATAGCCCGATGACGGCGGAACCATACCGGGAAAAAACACGCCCTTTACGCCCTCGTCGATCCTG
>Ga0182030_10026832_pt1 | contig 10394 bp, 9 predicted proteins | sample 812S3MmetaG_FD_121299 | JGI IMG/M metagenome (GOLD analysis project Ga0182030, IMG submission 121299) | Permafrost microbial communities from Stordalen Mire, Sweden - 812S3M metaG (Illumina Assembly) | ecosystem: Environmental > Terrestrial > Soil > Wetlands > Permafrost | place: Sweden... | reverse complement strand
GATTGATGCCGCCGAAACACAGGTCCGCGCGACTAGCGCCGACGTGGTGGTGGCTCGCAACAAAATCAAGGCCACCCGCTCGCAAGCCAGTTTGTGTTTGGCGAATACGGAAACCGCCAAAGCCAATATCGCCCAAGTTGAAGCGGCGGTGCGTCAGGCCGAATTGAATCTGTCTTACACCAAAGTCACCGCGCCGGACGCGGGCCGCGTCACCCGCCGCGTGGTGGAGCAAGGCAACTACATCCAACCCGGACAATCGCTCCTCGCAGTGGTGCCGAAAAACATCTGGGTGGTCGCCAACTTCAAGGAAACGCAGTTGACGCACATGCGTCCCGGTCAGCCGGTCGCGGTTGAGGTGGATGCGTATCCGCAGTTCAAATTCAATGGCCACGTGGACAGCATCCAAAACGGGGCGGGCGCGCGGTTCAGTTTGTTCCCGCCGGAAAATGCCACGGGCAATTACATCAAAGTCGTGCAACGCGTGCCTGTGAAAATTGTTCTGGACGAGACGCCTGAAAGCGAACTGGCACTTGGCCCCGGTATGTCTGTTGATCCCAGAGTGCGCGTGAAATAAAAACGCGCGTCAAAAAATCTCAAACCATTTCAATTAAACCGGAAACCTTGCGCTTATGAACGGCGAAACCAACCAGCTAAAAATCAATCCGTGGATTATCGCGATCGCGGTGATTCTGCCGACCTTCATCGAAGTGCTCGACACCACGGTCGTCAGCGTGGCGCTGAACACGATCGCCGGCAATCTCGGTTCCACGGTGTCGCAGGCGACGTGGATTCAGACGGGGTATCTCATCTCGAACGCCATCGTCCTTCCGGCGACGGCGTGGTTTTCCGGCATGTTTGGGCGCAAACGCTTTCTCCTGGCGTGCATCGGCATTTTCACGCTGGCGTCGTTTGCCTGCGGTGCCGCGCCAAATCTGACCTGCCTGATTATTGCCTCCATTGTGCAGGGTGCCGGCGGCGGCGCGTTGCAGCCTATTTCGCAGGCGATTTTGATGGAAAGTTTTCCGCCGGCCAAACGCGGCGCGGCGATGGCGGCTTACGTGTTGGGTGTGGTGCTTGCGCCCGTGCTGGGACCGGTGCTGGGCGGCTGGCTCACGGAAAATTATTCCTGGCGCTGGATTTTCTACATCAACATTCCCTGCGGTCTGGCGGCGATGTGGATGGTGAAACAATTCATCTTTGATCCCGAATACATTCGCAATCTCAAACCGGCACGCCTGGACGGCTTTGGCTTCCTCGTTCTTGGAATCTGGCTGGGCACGATGCAAACCGTCTTGAACAAAGGGCAGGACGAAGACTGGTTCAATTCGAGTTACATCTGCTGGCTGTCGGTGATTTCCGTCGTCGCCTTCATCGCGTTTGTCGTGCGGCAATTCCGGGCCCGCGAACCGCTCGCGGACCTGCGGGTGTTTGCCGATCGGAACTTTTTGTGCGCGTCCGTTCTCGTTTCAATCGTGTTTCTATTGCTCTACGGCATCATGAATCTACAGCCGCTGATGGCGCAAGGCTTGATGGGCTATACCGCGTATGTCAGCGGGTTGGCGCAGGCGTCGCGAGGAATTGGCTTGGTGTGCTTCACGCCGGTGGTGGGACTTTTGATCGGGAAAGTGGACAACCGGCTGCTCATCGGCCCCGGAATGTTGTTGGTTGCGGTCGCCGCGTTGATGGATGGCAATTTCAACCTCGACATGTCCACCCACGCCTTTTTCTGGCCGAATTTTATTCAAGGCATGGGCATGGCGCTGACCATGGTGCCGCTGATGACCGTGGCGCTGGCTACGATAACGAACCAGCAAATGGGCAACGCCACCGGGCTTTACGCGCTGGTGCGCAACCTCGCCGGCAGCATCGGCATCGCCGTGGCGATCGCGATGCAAGCGCGCGGCGCGCTGCGGCATCAAGCCTATCTCGCGTCGCATCTGACGCCTTACGATTTGCCTTACCAAAACGCGGTGCAAGCGGGGCAGGCCGCGTTGACGCCGGCGATGGGCGCACAGGCGGGACCCGGAACTTTGGGCGCGATTTACCAATCGCTGATCCTGCATTCCAACATGCTCGGCTTCGTGGATGAATACCGCTGGCTGGCGATGGTCTGCCTCTTGTCGGTGCCGCTGGTGCTGTTGTTCAAAAAAGGCGACGGCAATCGCGAAGTAATGTTGCACTGAATTTAACAATCAAAAAACACACAAAACAAATTTATGAAAACTAACAATCACGGACTGATACTGGACATTTGCACGGAAGACGGATCGCGCACGCAGTTCTGCCAAAATGATCAACGGACGGCCGACACAACGCTGCGGCAGTTGGTATCGCCCCGGCTCTTCACCCCGCCGTTGCTCACATTGGCTTCGGAACACAGCGTCAGCGCCATTCCCACGCGAACCATTGACATGATTCTCGCGCACACGGCATCGCCGCCGGTGCTGCCGCTGCCGAGCGGTTGGCTGGATGCGGTCCAAGTCAACGACGACGCGCTGCTGCATCTTGCCGACCTGAAAGCAGCGGGCGCAGCGGAAAACAAAAACGTCATGCTGGTGGAAATCCACACGCTCGGCGATTGGATGATTCGCCTGAAACTGGAGACCGTGATGCTGGAGACTGTCCAGGAAGAGCGCCATCTCTGGAATCATTTGCTGGACCTGCCAGCCATTCCGTTTCGTTTGATGGCGGACGGGATTGGCGCCATCAACCCCGCAAACATCGTTCGCGCGACCGTGTGTCCACCGATTGACTCGGTCGCCGAAACGGCGCTGTCGGCAGATTTATTGCAGTGCATTCGTTCCTAAACAATTCAACCCCCTTCACCGAAACAAAAAATTATGAAACCAAATTATTTATCAACCGTGGCGATTCTGGCGCTCCTGGCCGGCGGCTGCGCCAACCTCCCCAGCGTCGGCCCAAACTATCACGCGCCAGAAGCCAAAACGCCGGCGCACTGGAACGAACCGTTGGCCGGCGGCGAAACCAATTCAGCGGCGGCAACGGCGGCGTGGTGGAAAAATTTTCACGACGCCGAACTGGACTCGTTAATCACACGCGCGGTGAGTTCCAATCTCGACCTGCGCATCGCGCAGTCACGGGTGCGGGAAGCGCGCGCGCAATACGGCGGTGCCTCCGCCGACCTGTGGCCCACGGTCAACGCCGCCGGTTCTTATGCGCGGCAGCGACAAAGCCAAGACCAGCCCGTGCTGGGTTCGTTTCCGGCGCTTCCGTCAAGTGCCTTTGAAAACAATGTCTATCAGGCGGGTTTCGATGCGTCGTGGGAAATTGACGTGTTCGGCGGCAAGCGCCGCGCGGTCGAAGCGGCCAAGGCGCAGTTGTCCGCTTCCGAATTTGGCCAGCGTGATGTTCTGGTGACGCTGCTCGGTGAGGTCGCCCGCAATTATGTTGACCTGCGCGGCTATCAAACACGGCTGTCCATCGCCAACCAAAATATCGAAGCCCAGGAAAAAACGCTGGCCATCACGCAGAACCGTTTCACCAACGGCCTCGCTACGGACCTCGACGTGCAGCAAGCCTCAACCGTGTTGGCGACCACGCGCGCGGATGTGCCGACGCTGGAAAGCGCAATTCAGATTGCGACGCATCGGGTGGAGGTTTTGATCGGACAGCAGCCTGGAACGTTGCAGACAGAATTGGCCGCCGTCGCGCCGATTCCCGCGCAGCCGCCACAAGTGCCAGTCGGTTTGCCGTCCGAACTGCTGTTGCGCCGCCCCGATGTCAGCCGCGCCGAAAGGCAACTCGCCGCCGCAACGGCAAACATCGGTGTCGCGAAGTCCGATTTGTTTCCAAAATTTTATCTCACCGGCTCGCTTGGGTCTGAAAGCATCAGCGCGAGCGATTGGTTCACCAGTGGCAGCCGGTTCTGGTCGGCTGGCCCGACCGTGCAATGGCGCATATTTGACGCGGGTCGCATCCGCGCGAACATCAAGGTTCAAAATGCGCGGCAGGAGCAAGCGCTGGCTGCCTACGAACAAACCGTGCTGACGGCTTTCGAGGAAGTGGAAGACAACTTGGTGCTTTACGCCAAGGAGCAAGTGCGTCGGCGCTCGTTGCAGGACGCTGTGAACGCGAGCCAAAAATCGCTCGACACCGCGAACAAACTTTATGCGAGCGGCCTGACGGATTTCATCCATGTGCTCGATGCCGAGCGCTCGCTTTATCAGGCGCAGGACGCGCTCGCGCAAAGCGACCGCACCATTTCCGCAAATCTCATCGCACTTTACAAATCGCTCGGCGGCGGGTGGGAAATGGAAGCAAAAACTCTGGCCATGAATGATGTGTCCGCTCAAATCAAACACTGACACCAAAACATTTTGATAGGACAAGCATCATGGCAATTCCCGATCCAATCAGTTCCCGCAAACAGGCGAAGCAGGATGAAGCTTCAACGGTTAAAGTGGAGCTTGAAGCCAAACCGGGCAAATCCGAGTTGGTCGTCTTTTGGTTGTTTCTTGTCGTCTTGGTGGCGCTTACCGCTGTGGCCGGCTACCTGTTCTGGAAAAAAATCTCCTTAACTCTTTGAAGCCATGTCTTACTTCATTATTCCAGCCAACAAATGTGTGTTCCTCAAATGCGAACGCGACCTGCCGGTGACTGAGATGAAGACCGTTTGGCGGGAAGTCCAAGAGGCATTGGCCGGGATGAAACAAAAACGGGTGTTGGTGGATGTCACGGCCCTGCAAACCTATCTCGACACGAAGGAGCTTTTCGATTTGGCAAAACTTTTTTGGCAGGACTTCCCTGAATCCGGGCGAATCGCCTTGGTGGTCCGTTGGGATCAAGCCAGATTCGCCAAATCGCTGGAAATGCTGGTTCGAACCGTCGGGATTTATTTGACGGTTTTTGTCAGTGAGGAGCAGGCCGAGGCTTGGATTTTGGAGAACGCCAAAGACCCACAACCGGTGGAAGAATTCGCAAACTGAAAAATCACAAAGTCATGAAAACCTATGATTTGATTGTCATCGGCGGCGGGCCGGCCGGAGTGAGCGGTGCGCGCCTGGCGGCGATGCACAACAAGACCGTTGCGCTGATCAACCCGGACAAGGAATTGGGCGGTGCGGGCGTCAACACCGGCACGCTGCCCAGCAAGACACTGCGTGAGACGGCGCTCGCTTTGTCCGGCGCACGCACCCGCAACTTGCTCGGCCTGGACATCTCCTTGCGCCGCGAAGCAAACGTGGCCGATTTCCTCCGCCACGAACAAAACGTCAAGGCCGGGTTCAACACCATGCTCGCTCAATGGACCGAGTCGCTGAAAATTGACTTTTTCCCCGGCACGGCGGTCTTTGAAAATCCGCACACGCTTCGGGCGGCCAACCCCGCCAGCGGCGCTTGGGCGTTGCAAGGCGAAAAAATCCTGATCGCCACCGGCTCGTCGCCGTTTCGACCGCCGCTGTTTCCGTTCGACCAGCCGCACATTTATGACTCGGACACGATACTGAGCCTGGACCGTCTGCCCCGGTCGCTGGTGGTGGTCGGCGCGGGCGTGATCGGAAGCGAATACGCCTGCATCTTCGCGGCGCTCGGGGTCGAAGTGCATTTGATTGATGGCCGGGACACGTTGCTACCGTTTCTCGACGCGGAAGTTTCCAGCGCGCTGGCCGCCGCGATGAAGCGCAACGGCATTTTGCTGCACCGAAATGAGCGCGTTGAGGAATGTGTCGTGACCGGCCCGGAACGGATTGCGCTCAAGCTGGCTTCTGGCGGTGAGTTGACGGTGGAAGCGGTCTTGGTGGCCTCCGGCCGCAAAAGCAACACGGCGCAACTCAATCTGACCGCCGCAGGTGTCACCACGGGTGAGCGTGGCCTGGTGCAGGTGGATGAACATTACCGCACTTCTGCGCCGCACATTTACGCGGCGGGCGACGTGATTGGATTTCCCGCCCTGGCGTCCACGAGCATCGAACAAGGCCACCGCGCCGTTAGTCATGCGTTTGAATTGGGGGCGCGCGCCGGACTGCCGAAACTTTTGCCCACCGGAATTTACACGATTCCCGAAGCCAGCATGGTGGGCGAAACCGAGGAAACACTCAAAAAACAGGGCGTGGATTATGTGGTAGGCCGCGCGCCGTATGCCAGCAGCGTCCGTGGCCGGATCATCGGCGACACCGGCGGCTTCATCAAACTCTTGTTCCGGCGAAGCGACCTGAAGCTGATGGGCGTTCACGTCCTGGGCGAACACGCCACCGAATTGGTGCATGTGGGCCTGATGGCGATGCTTGCCGGCGCGACCGCCACGATTTTTGAAGACGCTTGCTTCAATATGCCGACGCTTTCCGAGCTTTACAAATTTGCCGCCCGGGAAGTGCTGGTTCAACAAGCAATCGCAAAGTCATAGGAATGAAATTCAACAACACTTCATTTAATAAAGGAGTCTAATTATGTCATGCTTTGTAAATCCGGTTAAAGAGGACCAATGTTTATTTGTAACTCACCAAGGCAGATCGCCGTTTCATGAAATGTTCTCCACTCGATTTGCTGCGAACAAATATCTGGTAATGAAGCACTGGAACAGAATCGTTGTGGACATAAGAAATTTGCAGCCCATGCCCACGACAATGGAGGTGATTAGTCTTGCCAGCGACCTGTCCTCGGACTTGCCACGGAGCGCGCGGATTGCCTTGGTGGTCAGCCCGGAACAGGCTGAATACAGCAAACTTGTCGAGCGCGTCGCCCGGATTGAAGGCGTGAATCTGCATATCTTTTTTGAAATCGCAGATGCCAAAGAATGGGCCAACGAAACGGCGCATGACGGTCAAATAAAAATGCCCGGCACAACTGCATGAAAAATCGCTTTTGAGGAAAAATTTATGTTTCACGTTTTTACAGCATTCGGGGCGATTCTCGCGTTCTTCGCGCTGACATGGCACGACCAGACGGCAAAGCCCATCGTCATTGAACGTCGTCCAGTCAAAAAACAACCGGTGCGACGTCAGGCAGTCGAAAACAAAAACGTCGCCAATACAACATCCATGCGCCGGTCATTTGCCGTGGCCCGCAATTTTCCCAAACTGGTGCATTCGCCAAATCTAAAATCCAAATGAAATCCCAGCCTCTCATCATGAGTTGTCTCCAAAATTTCAGACTGTTCGCTGCGCTGCTGGTTTTCGCATCACTTGCCAGCGGCTGCGCACATTTCCAGCGGAACGCACCGTTGATTTCGAGCAACCCATCCACCGGTTATCGGTTTCACCAAACCGCCTCGCCCACGAATTCCTCCGATTTGCTCTTGATGCTCGCTTTTTCCGGCGGCGGCACGCGCGCCGCCGCGCTGTCCTACGGTGTGCTAGAGGAACTCGCGCGCACGCCGGTCGGCGCGGAGGAAAAGCAACATCGGCTGCTGGACGAGGTGGACAGCATTTCCTCGGTCTCCGGCGGCAGCTTCACCGCCGCCTATTATGCGCTCTATGGCGACCGCATCTTCTCGGACTACGAATCGCAGTTTCTCAAAAAAAATGTGCAGACCGAATTGCTCCTCCGGCTGCTGGCTCCTTGGAATCTGATCAGGCTGGCCTCACCGTCATTTAGCCGGAGCGATCTGGCGGCGGAGTATTATGATCACCTGCTTTTCAAGGGCGCAACGTTTGGCGATGTCATGGCGCAACGCGGCCGCCCATTTCTCTGCGTCAACGCCACGGACGTCGCTTCCGGCGCGCGGTTCGAATTCACCCAGGATGAATTTGACCTGTTACGGTCGGACGTGTCGAAATTCCCGATCTCACGGGCAGTCGCCGCTTCCTCGGCACTCCCCCTTTATCTGACCCCGGTGAATTTGAAAAACTATTCGGCGGGGCAAACGAACGCCGAGCCGGAATGGATAGAGTCCATCCTGGACGACCCGGCGTCCTCGACGCGCATGAGATACGTCGCTTCGCAGGCGCGCTCTTACGCGGACGGGCATCGGCACTACATTCATTTGGTGGATGGCGGATTTTCCGACTATCTCGGATTGCGGGGTGCCATTGATCGGGTCATCGCCCGCGAACAGTCCATTCAATTCCCCAGTGTGCCTTGGAAAATCCCGCGCCGCGTTGCCCTGATCGTCGTGGATGCGGACAGGGACTTTGACTATGGCTGGGACTCTAAAGAACACCCGCTTGGCTTTAGAGCGCTGCTCGGCTCCGTTGGCCAGGTTACGGTGAGCCATTATTCCTTTGAAACCATTGAATTATTCAAGGAAGTCATGGGCCGTCTTTCTCGTGAGCGCACCGGCTCGCGTGATTCCTCGCCAGTGGAAATCGAAACATACGTCATCGAGCTGCATTTCAACCAACTCGTTAACGAGTCTGACCGCCGCTTCTTCAATACCGTGCCCACGTCGCTTCAGCTTCCTTCAAAGACGGTGGATCGCCTGCGCCAGTTGGCCGCCAGCCAGCTTGCCGACAACGTGGAATTCAAACGATTGGTATCTGACCTTCGGAACCAGCCAATCAAACCGGATTCACCCGCCCAACCCTCCGTTGCCTCCGCAAAAGATGCAATACAAATGGCAAATCCATGAACACTACACTTATGAAAAACAGACCTGAAACAAAGCAATCCACTGTCGAACGTTTTGACTGTGGCCCGGTGAAATTGTCCGGTGACTCCAATGCGTTTTATGAGCGGCACATTGCGTTCGACCATGTCGTCGCGGAATCGGAAACCACCGACCGCGACAAGTTCGAAGCCATCGCGCGTTCCGTCCGCGACATGCTTTCGCAACGCTGGCTGAACACCGAGCAGACTTACCAGCAACGCAACGCCAAGCGCGTTTACTACCTCTCAATGGAATTTCTGCTCGGTCGCGCTCTGGCGAACAACATCGCCAACCTTCGGCTTGACCCGGAGGCGCGACAATTCGCCAAAGAGCACCAGCTTGATCCGCTCCAGATCAACGAGCAAGAGCCGGACGCCGGTCTCGGCAACGGCGGCTTGGGCCGGTTGGCGGCGTGTTTTCTCGATTCGATGGCGACTCTCGGCATTGCCGGCATGGGCTACGGCTTGCGCTACGACTACGGCATTTTCCGGCAAAGCATCCGCAACGGCTGGCAGGCCGAACAACCTGACCACTGGCTCGCCCGGCCCGATCCATGGGAAGTGGCGCGGCCCAACGAAGCCGTGGAAGTGAAGCTCAACGTGTCGTTTGAGATTCGCGACGGCGCGTTGCGCGTCGTCGAAGGGCGGCCTTCCGCTCTCATCGGCATTCCCTACGACCGGCCCGTGGTTGGCTATGGCGGCAAGACGATCAACACGCTGCGCCTGTGGGCTGTCAAGGCGTCGAATGATTTCGATTTTGCGCAATTCAGCAGCGGCGATTTCGTCGGCGCACTGGCCGAAACACTCACCGCCGAGACGATCACGCGCGTGTTGTATCCCGACGATCACACGACGCAAGGCAGAGGTTTGCGATTCTTGCAGGAATACTTTCTCGTCGCCTGCTCGCTGGGCGACCTGGTCCGTCGCTTCCGCGCCGCCGGAAACGATTGGTCGGTGCTTCCTGAGAAGGTCGCCATTCAACTCAACGACACGCACCCAACGCTGGCTGTGCCGGAGTTGATGCGGCTGCTGCTGGACGAGGCGAAATTGAGCTGGCCCGACGCCTGGATGCTCACGCAACGCACGCTGGCTTACACGAACCACACGCTGTTGCCGGAAGCGCTGGAGAAATGGCCGGTGCAGTGGTTTCAAGATTTGCTGCCGCGCCATCTCGAAATCATTTACGAAATCAATCGCCGTTTTCTCGACGAGGTCCGCGCCAAATATCCCGGCGACGAAGGCCGCGTCGCGCGCGTCAGCCTGATCGAAGAAGGTCCGGTCCGCCAAGTCCGCATGGCGCATCTTGCCATCGTCGGCTCGCACAGCACCAACGGCGTGGCCGCGCTGCATTCGGAGCTGCTCAAGCAGCGGGTGGTCCCGGATTTCACGGCCATGTTCCCCGAACGTTTCAATAACAAGACCAACGGCGTCACACCACGCCGCTGGTTGTGGCTGGCCAACCCGTCGCTGGCTGCGGTCATCACCGAAGCCATCGGCGATGGCTGGATCACTGACCTCGCGCAGTTGGAGAAATTGAAGCCACTTGCCGACGACAGCGCTTTTTGCGCCGCCCTCCGCCAGGCGAAACGCGACGCGAAAACGCGGTTTCTCCGATGGCTCGACCTGCCGGGCATTGATCCCGACAGCATCTTCGACACGCAAATCAAGCGCATCCACGAATACAAGCGGCAACTCCTGAACGCGCTGCACGTTGTCGTGCTCTACCATCGCCTGCGCGAGAACCCGCGGTTGGACGTTCCGCCGCGCACGTTCTTCTTCGCCGGCAAGGCCGCGCCCGCCTACCACTTCGCCAAGCTCGTCATCAAGTTCATCAACAACCTCGCCGGCACGCT
>Ga0182030_10026831_pt1 | contig 10394 bp, 9 predicted proteins | sample 812S3MmetaG_FD_121299 | JGI IMG/M metagenome (GOLD analysis project Ga0182030, IMG submission 121299) | Permafrost microbial communities from Stordalen Mire, Sweden - 812S3M metaG (Illumina Assembly) | ecosystem: Environmental > Terrestrial > Soil > Wetlands > Permafrost | place: Sweden... | reverse complement strand
GTGTGGCCTGTCACGGTCAGTTGCGTGACCTTGGCCGGACCGGCATTCTTTGCCGCCTGATCGACGATGGTCGTCGCATCAGCCGTCAGATCCGACTTGTTGAAGTCGAAGAACACCAGATAGCTCTTCGAAACCGATGGCGCCGGTGCAACTGCCGCCGGAGGCGTGTAAGCCGATGCCGGTGCGCTGGTGCTTTCGCCGGCGGTGAAGCGATATTTCAGCGAGAAGCCGAACATCCGCGGCGCGCCATAAGAAACCGACGTGAAGCCGAGTTGCGTATAGATCGGGATAGCACCGGCGACATAAGTCGTATCCAGGGCGTTGTTCATGAAGAAGCCGGCATCGACCGGCTGGCCGAAGATATCGGTCCAATCGATCCGCAGGTTCAGCAGGTCGTGGCCAGGCGTGATCGGATAGGCCTCACCGATCGACACCGAATCGACCTGATGGCCATAATGCGACCAGGTCGCGGTAACGGCGACGTCGCCATAAGATAGGTCAATCGGTAGATGATAGGTTGCCGACGCACCCCAGGAAATCCGCGGAAAATACATGAACGGGACTGACGATGCGGCTCCGCCACCGAACACGGCTGGATAAGAACCGTATTTGGCATCGATGTACGATCCATGTGCGTTAACTTCCACGCCCTTGAACGGCAGAACGGTCGCCTCGAATTCGCCGCCATTGATCGTCGCGGTCGCGGCGTTCTGATAGAGCGAATTCGTGTGGTTTCCGCCGTTCGGGTCGGTGAATGACACCAAGCTTTGAACCTGAATGTCTTTATAGTCGCTGTGGAACGCATCGAAGTTCGTGCGGAACTGAATATCATCGACTTTGAAAGTCAGCTTCGCGCCCGCTTCAACGTCGGTAATATGCTCAGGACCGAAAGACGCAAACTGGTTCGGTACCGAAGTATTGAACCCGCCCGGATGGTAGGCGTTGCCCGAACGAATATAGAGCAAGGTGTCCGGATCGAGCTGCTCTTCCAAGCTGACGTTCCAACCCGGAGAGCTGAAATGCCGACTGAGCGACTGGAAGCAATTATTGTCATGATTGAAGGACGGGCAATTCGCCAGAGTCCCATTTGCGTTGCGCTCGATTTGATCGACACCAGTATCGGATTGAACCTCGACTTCTGAGAAGTCGAAAGTATAGCGATAACCGCCCGTCAGCTTCAGGCCTGACAGATAATCGTCGAGATCATAAGTCGCGGTTCCGAATGCGGCCTGGCTGCGCGCCGATGTATTGAAGTGGCTATAGGTCACGCCGCCGAAAATGGTATCGCCCAGATTCGCCGAACCCAAGGTCGTGCTGCCGAGGGGCTCGTCGAATTCGAGAAAGCCGCCCAAAACCCAGCTAAGCTTATCCTGTAAGGCTTTACCCTGGAGCTGGAGCTCTTCGGTATATTGAACCGAATTCTCGCCCCATTCCTGATTGTTGCCTGGAATACCGATATTGAGAAGCGGAGCGCCGATTGGGGAATAGTCGACCGTCGCTAGTTCCTTAAAGATTCTGGCGGCTGCGATGTTCTTGACTGTCAGATTGTCGTTGACGTCCCAGTTGGTCGAGTTGGTGAGGCCGTAGAAATAGTCCTTGCCGATACCCTGAAAATTGTTCCCAAGCTCTGACCGTGGGCCCAAAGCTTGCTGCGCGGCAAAGTCGGCCGACAAATTCGGGTATAGCGAAACGGCGCCGGCTTTCGCGGCCGCGAGTGCCGTCGACACAAAGGTCGCACCGCTGAACAGACCGGTGATGCTGGGCCCTGTGCCAGTGGTGACCGGTGTGGTCGCGGGGTTAACACCGAACGCGGATAATGCACCTAGAGCCGCCGGCGAAGAAGCAAAGACGGTCTTCAGATTGCTCAGCGCAAAGCCCGTATTGACGTCTTTAACGATTTCCGATGAGCCATTGGTATCCTGCCAATAGCCGTCATAGGTGAAGATGTCCTCGATATCGTCGGTCGGACGAGCCGTGACGGTGACGCGCCACGCCTGGAAATTCTTGTTATCCAGGTCCTTGCCCGAATAGACATCGTGGGTATAGCCGTCGCGCTGTTGTCCCTGGCCGGCAATCCGGACCAGCAGCTTGTCATCGATCACGGGAACATTGACGGCGGCCTCGATTTCCTTGTCGCCGTAATTGCCGAAAGTGACCTTGGCATAGCCTTCATAGTCATTAGTCGGGTGCTTCGGCTTGATCGAGATCAGACCACCGACTGAATTCTTGCCGAACAACGTGCCCTGCGGACCCTTGACGACTTCGAGACCGTCCAGGTCGAAAAGATATCCCTCGGATAGGCCGTGCTGAATGCCGGTGCCGGGCTGAAAGTCGGCGTTGCCGATCGGCACGTCATTCAAATAGATTTCAGTACCCGGGAGGCCGCGCAGACGGAGCTGCGAAGAGTATACGCCGTTCGAATCCGACTGGGCCAAACTTGAGCCGATCGACGGAACATATAGCTCCAGATCGTGCATCTCATGGATCGACTTCTTCTCGATGTCGGCCTGGGTAAAGGCCGTAATCGCGATCGGAACTGTCTGGATCTTTTCTTCGCGACGACGCGCGGTAACGACAACTTCCTCAAGACCGTTACCGGCCGAAGCGGCAGGCTGATCGGACTGGGCAACTGCGACGCGCGCGCCGCCAATCAAACCGACAAACGCGGCCGAAGCGCAAAGCGCCGCTGTAAAACGAACTGACATTAAAGTCTCCCTCAAGCGGGTCCCGATGTTCGGGAGCCGCAATTCCGTGATGGGCTCAGGCAATACCGAGCTGCCCTCAATTTTTAGACCCAGTTATATGTTTGCCAAACAGTCTAAAAATTAGACTCTGTCAATAGGGCAAATACGTCGTGCTTTGTCGCAAGATCTGAAATGCCAATGCGGATGAGCTGAATCAGGCCTATTGGGCGATGATCGCCGTTCTGAACGCCAAGGGGTCCGAAACCAGTCGCAGGGGTTCATAGCTTGAGCCTACGCCACGGATCAAAATCGTGCCGTAGTTTAGCAGGCGGCCCGGAATCGATTGGACAACGTCCACCGTCTCGACCTTGCTCATATTCATTTCCATCGTGCGTCTTCGGATGAATCCCTCTTTGAAGATTATCCGTCGGTCGGTAACGACGATTTCGGTGGTCTTGCGGCGATTCCAGGCCACCAACAGGAAAAAGAGTCCGAAGAACAGGAAGAACGCGGTAATTCCCAGGGCGATCAGCGACACCGGGGTATCGCTCGCGCCGTCGGCCGGCCGGGACCTGAGATATAGAAAGTCGATAGTGGCCAAGGCCGCGATAATAAGACAGAACCACGCCCGTATATAAATAGCCCAATGCAGCCGACCGATTATACGAACGCTTTCGCCCGGCAACAGCACCTTGGTGTAATAGGCCATGTCTTCCTTCCAGAGATATCAAACTCGGCGGTCGCCAGAAAACACGCTTTTTGCCGGCGGGGGAATAAGCTTCGTCGAAACAGCCGATTAATCGACAGGCAGCGCGCAAATACAGGCCCATATATTGTAGTTTAGCCCGAGTCGGGCGCGTAACGTTCCTGGAACGCGTACTATATGTTGGTTCTTTTGGCAGAATGGGCCGGCAGGTTGCCGACCGTCTCTCCAATTTAAACACAAAATATATGGGATACACACAATATATTGATCCAACACCCGAGTCGGACGCGGAACGTTCCAGCACCTTCACAAGATGTTGAATATGCTGCATATCCGCTGAAATGCCTCTTGCGGCGCGCTGCCGAAAGGACGATTTAGCAACTCATGATCCCCATCTCGGTACTTGATACGACCCCAGTCGTACAGGGCGGCGACGCCAGTCAAGCATTCCGCAATACGCTGGACCTCGCCCGCCATGCCGAGCGCTGGGGTTATTTGCGCTATTGGCTGGCCGAGCATCACAACATGCCCGGCATCGCTAGCGCGGCCACTTCCGTCGTCATCGGCCATGTCGCAGGAGGCACTTCAACCATCCGTGTCGGATCCGGCGGCGTTATGCTGCCCAACCACGCGCCGTTGGTGATAGCTGAACAATTCGGCACCCTGGCAGCGCTCTATCCGGGTAGAATCGATTTGGGTCTCGGACGTGCGCCGGGCACGGACGGGCGGACAGCTCAGGCGTTGCGCCGGAATATGGCGGGCGGCGACACATTTCCCCAGGATGTGATCGAACTGCAATCTTACTTCCGGCCGGCCGAACCTGGCCAATTGGTCCGCGCCGTGCCCGGCGCCGGTTTGGATGTGCCGATCTGGCTTTTGGGCTCAAGCTTGTTCAGTGCGCAGCTGGCCGCCTATTTGGGCCTTCCGTTCGCCTTTGCGTCGCATTTTGCTCCAGATGCAATGATGGAGGCCCTCAACATCTATCGCAGCCAATTCCGCCCGTCGGCTCAACTCAATGAGCCCTACACAATGCTCGGCTTGAATGTCTGCGCTGCTGACACGGATGCCGAAGCCGCCCGGCTGTTTACTTCGCTGCAGCAGCAGTGGACTTTACTGCGACGAGGCAGCCCCGCCCCATTGCCGCCGCCGGTGGACAGTATGGATGGACTTTGGTCAGCGCAGGAGAAAGCCGGGCTGGAGCATGCTTTATCCCGGGCGATAGTTGGTTCAGCAGAAACCGTGCGTCGCAGCCTGCTTGCCTTCATTGCCGAGACGGGCGCCGACGAAATCATGATGACGAGCCAGATTTTCGACCATGCTGCTAGGTTGAGGTCATTTGAGATCGTCGCCGAAATCAGAGACGGGCGCTTCGACCCGCACTAATCCCGCTGGACGCCGGTAATGCCCGAAGTCATGATCCGGCGGTAATCGCGCAGATAAACTGCGCGGAGTTTGGGGGATGTCGTCGATGTATTTCGCCTACTGGATGGTTCTTGCCGCATCCATCCTACCTTACGCGGCCGCGGCCTATGCCAAGCGCGGCGACGTGGATAATCACGCACCTAGACTTTCGCTCGAAGCATTGGCCGGCCCGCGCCAGCGCGCTGACTGGGCGCAACGCAACCATTTCGAGTCATTTCCGATATTCGCCGCCGGAGTCATTATCGCCAGCATCGCGGGCGCTCCTCATGCGACAATCGATTGGTTGGCCGGCATCCATGTGATTCTGCGCATCCTATACACGATCGCCTATATTACCGATCGATCGACCTTGCGGTCGGTGCTGTTTATCCTTGGTGCGCTGTGCGTGCTGGGGCTTTTCGCAGCCGCCGGCTTCGCCTAAAGCTGTCGCGAACACACCGCCATCCGAGGGGAAATACAAATGCCATCCGAAGCGACGATGAAAGCCGCGCTGCAGGCTTATCTTGATAACTTCAACGCCGGCAACTTGGACGGGCTGGTAGGCCTGTTCACCGATGATGCCGTCGTCGAAGACCCGGTCGGTGCGCCGGCGCATAATGGAAAAGATGAGATCCGCGCCTTTTACGCCGATGCCCTGAAGAATGGCGCCCGGCTTTCCCTGTCGGCTCCAATCCGGGGCTCACACACGAACGCAGCTGCAATGGCGTTTGAAGCGAAGGTTGGACCTCTAACGGTTCGGATAATCGACGTCATGACTTTCAACGATGCCGGCAAATTCACCAGCATGAAGGCCTATTTCGGGCCGGAGGACTTTATCCAGGCTGGATAAAGTTAAGTCGGAGCCGAACACCCGCGAATAGAGTGTTGTCGAGTGTCGGGCTAAATTGTAACGTCGTTCCAACATCGATAACGATGCCACAAAAGGGGATTTAGAGATGAAGACAGGTCTTTTCGCGGTGGCTGTTGCCGCACTTTCTCTCTCGGGCGCGGCCTATGCCGATGGTCTCGCGGGCGCATGGAAGATTACCGGCGACGTGGTCGGCAATGCCGTGGAAATCGGCTGCACATTCGCTGGCGCAGCCGACAAGCCGACTGCGGCTTGCGGCCCAGCCGACAAGGTTGGCCCGGCGACCCCGGTCACAGTCGCTGGTAAGAATGTGTCCTGGGATTGGGACGGCGGTCAGGCGGTTCTGACCTTTAAGGGCACGCTCGACACCGACAAGTCCATGAAGGGCGACATCGAAGTTCAGGGTGTCACCGGCAGCTTTACAGCCGCCAAGCAGTAGTCGGCTAAAACCTGCCGGGATGCCTCGATGGCGGCCCGGCAGGTCAATGGGTCGATTTTTGTCGGGGGCAGTACGGCTTGTCCCGTATCCGCATGCTCAGACCACACACCGGTACTGACGAAACGTACCGACTGCGGCCAATATCTTATCCATGTAGATCCTTGGCGCCCTTCGCCATGAAGGCCACCGCGTCGGCCCGCGGGATCGTGCCCAAATAGCGCGCGCCCTCCTCCTTGCCTCCGACATTCCAGATCGGCCCATCGGCTAGATGCACGAATGCCTCTTCGACTACGGCATCAGGTTCGTCCGGCACAAAATCCGGGTTGTTCATAGCCAATCCCAACCGCGCCATCGCGGGCGTGCGCGTTAGACCGAGGATCAACCCAAGCACATGCACATTGTGCGGCTTGAGTTCATACCAGAGCCCTTCTGCCAGCATCCGGCTGAACGCCTTTCCACCCGAATAGACGATCTCGCCCGGGGCACCTGCGTAACCCGCCATCGAGCCTATCAGGATAATTCCGCCGCGCCCGCGCCCGCGCATGCCTTCCCCGAAATGGTGGGCCAAGATTGTCGGGGCGACGACGCCAAGTCGCACCATACGCATTGTTTCTTCCATCGTATCGTCAAGAAAAGCAGAAAAATGGGAAACGGATCCTGCATTATAGATCAGTAGGCCGACATCGATATCAGCCGTGACCCCTTTGACCCGATCCAGCATTTCAGGTGCGGTCAAATCCTGCACCAATGTTCGGACCTGGATAGAACTACTTTCACGAATTCGATCGGCCAAGGCCTCGAGCGGCTCGGCCTTGCGGGCGACCAGCACGAGATTGACTCCCTCCGCCGCAAGTTTAAGCGCGAAGCTTTCCCCCACGCCCTCTGATCCCCCGGCAATAAGAGCCCAGGGCCCGTATTGTTTTGCGAACATGACGCTTCCTCCAATTGATTTTCATGATGTTAGTCGGCCGAACTTAGGCCTGCCAGGAAAAGCTTTGCGATCATTGTCTTCCCGGTCCCGGATACTGGACTCGATCCGTCTAGAACTCGGGATAGCAGTTTTCGAATTCGGTCGAGGTGGGAATTGGGGCAGGTCACGCACAAGACCTGCCAGGGCGCCGCAGATATGCAGACACCGGGTCAGCCGCTTCGTTCAGCGAAGCTGGCCAAGGCAATAAACCCGCCCGACTTTAGCCGGCGGGTAGGAAGAGTTGCCGTCAGTTGCTCCCGATCGGGACACAACTAACGGCAATCGCAAGATAAATCAGGCGCTCTGCAGATCGACGGCTGAGCTTTTGCCTTCGCGGCCCTGTTCGATCGAGAAGGTAATCTTCTGGCCTTCCATCAACGAACGCATTCCAGCGCGCTCGACGGCGGATACATGGACGAAAACGTCTTTCGAGCCATCATCGGGTTGGATGAAGCCATAGCCCTTCGTGGCATTGAACCATTTAACTGTGCCTGACGGCATTCGAGAGTCTCCCGCATAGTTGCAACCAGCCGATCAGCTGACTGGATCAAATTTCTTGTGGGGAGAACCGGCTCATCCGAGCCGAAGCAGCGGTGATAACGGGGCAGACCCTACGGAATTTGAGTCTTGATCCTTGTAATCCCGTTCCGCCAATGTTGCAACAAACCTTTATGAACAGCCAATTCATGTCGTTTCAGACGAGAAATCCCATGCGAAGAAATGGCGAGCCGTGTAGAAAGTGGAGGCCGATTCAGTAGTGAGATTTGTCCGTGAGAAGCAAACCATGAACATATTAGCGCTCGCCTTTACGCGTAGGTATATCAGCTATTCGCTGTCGCTTTTTTCATCGGTAGTATTTCTCATATTGATCCTGGCAGTATCACCGGCATTTCTGCCGATTTTCCTGTTAGCTCTTTTGCTGGCCGCTGTCGGCACGCACGATCTTTTGCAGACGCATCATTCGATCCTCAGGAGCTACCCGATCGCCGCGCATCTGCGGTTTTTGCTGGAGAATGTCCGCCCCGAGATCCGCCAGTATTTCCTGGAAAGCGATACGGACGGCGTACCTTTCGACAGAAACACCCGGGCGATCGTCTATCAGCGGGCGAAAGGGCAGCTGGACAAGCGGCCGCTCGGCACTGAACTGAACGTCTATGGCGAAAGCTACGAATGGATCAACCACTCGTTGGCGCCCAAGGATCGCGAACGTCAACCCTTCCGGGTGCAGGTCGGAGGAAGCGACTGCAAAAAACCCTATTCTGCCTCGGTCCTCAATATATCGGCCATGAGCTTCGGAGCCTTAAGCGCCAACGCGATCCGGGCGCTTAATAAGGGTGCAAAAACGGGCGGCTTCGCCCATGACACCGGTGAAGGCGGTCTCAGCCAATATCACCGCGAAAACGGCGGCGACATCATATGGGAGATCGGCAGCGGCTACTTCGGATGCCGCACCGCTGAAGGCGCATTTTCGCCGCAGCGCTTCGCCGAACAGGCGCGTGCGGATCAAGTAAGGATGATCGAAATCAAACTGTCGCAAGGCGCCAAGCCCGGCCACGGCGGGGTCTTACCGGCGGCTAAAGTATCGGCAGAAATCGCGGCGGCCAGAGGCGTCCCGATGGGTGTCGATTGCAACTCTCCGTCCCGTCACTCGGAATTTTCGACGCCAATAGGGCTGCTGGAATTCGTGGCGCGGCTGCGGGATCTTTCAGAGGGAAAGCCGGTCGGGTTCAAGCTGTGCATCGGGCACCCATGGGAATTCCTGAGCATTGGCAAGGCGATGCTGGCAACGGGAATCTATCCCGACTTTATCGTGATCGACGGCAAAGAAGGCGGTACCGGCGCCGCACCCCTGGAATTCGTCGATCATATGGGCACGCCGCTCCAGGAAGGATTGATGTTCGCCCACAATATGCTTGTGGGCCTGAATATTCGCGACCGAATACGGCTGGGCGCCAGCGGCAAGATCATCACGGCCTTCGATATGGCACGGACTATGGCGATGGGTGCAGACTGGTGCAATTCCGCGCGCGGGTTCATGTTTGCCTTGGGCTGCATTCAGGCGCAGGCTTGTCATACTGATCGCTGTCCGACCGGCGTCACAACTCAGGACAAGGTTCGCCAAAGGGCCCTTGTAGTGCCCGACAAGGCCGAACGCGTCTATAATTTTCACCGGGCAACTCTTGCCGCCCTTGCTGAACTGATCGCCTCTGCCGGTCTGTCCCATCCGGGGGAATTATCCCCGCGGCACTTTCTGAAGCGTGTCTCGCCGGATGTGGTGGCGAGTTACGAGCAAATCCACCGCTTTCTAAACCCGGGCGAGTTATTGGCCGGGACAGAGGACGAGCGGTTCAAACAAAGCTGGTCAATGGCGCAGGCTGATAGTTTCTCACCCGCAGGCAACTGACCAAACAGCGGCGCGATACGGTAACCTGGAGCTTGAGCATGACCGACTTGACCGATCTTCAGAACGACGCCCAGGAAAATGCCGAGCGCAGCGCGCATGCGGCGGAATCGGGTGATTCGATGACGATGCAGGTTACGCTCTCGATAGCGGTTATGGCTGTCATCGCGGCCTTTATCGGGGCATTGGGAGAGACCGAGGCATCTCACACATTCGTCGAGAAGAACGACGCGGTTCTGTCTCAGGCCAAGGCGTCCGACACCTGGGCCGAGTACCAGTCGGAAAGCATCAAGCGTCACATCTATGCTGTCGGCGCCGACCTAGCTGCTCAGCCTGAGGCGGCGGAACGGATGAAAGGCGAGGCTGACAAATATTCCAAGGAGCAGCCTGTCACCCAGGACAAGGCCAAGCAGTTGGAGGAAGAGGTCACGGCCCACAGCGAGAAGGCCGAAACCCATTTCGGCCGCCATCATATTCTGACCATCGCCGAGGGCGTCGTCCATGTCGCAATCGCCGGCGCATCGATCGCTCTGCTCGCCCACAAACGGTCGTTCTGGCTCGTTTCACTGGGACTAACCGTCGCCGGAATCGTCGTCGCAGCACTGGCTTACGCCGCGTAACCTCGGGCTTCCCCCATCAAACATCGCAACGAAAAGCCGACCGGCGCCAAGCTGCAGCCCAATATCGTGTCGTTCGCGCCGCGCTCAGAAAAGGCTTCGAACCGGTAAGTCGTCTTACCTTCCTCCCCCCGCCATACCCGCCAGTGCTGTCTTGCAGGCCTCCGAGAATTTGTCCGTGTTCGCCATCATGCACTGCATCCGCCCCTGACCCTGAACAGCATCGGCACAGTATTTCTGGGCGTCCGCCGCACAGGCCTCGTGAATACCGGTGGCCCTCGCCTGCATGGCCGTCAGTGCAGTCTTAC
>Ga0182030_10026829_pt1 | contig 10395 bp, 6 predicted proteins | sample 812S3MmetaG_FD_121299 | JGI IMG/M metagenome (GOLD analysis project Ga0182030, IMG submission 121299) | Permafrost microbial communities from Stordalen Mire, Sweden - 812S3M metaG (Illumina Assembly) | ecosystem: Environmental > Terrestrial > Soil > Wetlands > Permafrost | place: Sweden... | reverse complement strand
TGGCAGTCGGCCAGCTTGGCGGAGAGGCCGAGGCCGTGCAGGCCGCAGTAAATGTGCTTTTTTCCCAGCACCTGAAGGATGGGAAGGGCGCGGTCGAAGGTCTCGCGGTCGCCGCCGATCATGTAGGTCAGTTCGCCTTTTTCGGCGCCATGCTTCGAGCCGGTTACGGCCGCATCGAGCCAACTTGCTCCCTTGCCGGCGGCCAGGCAGGCCATCTTGCGGCTGACCACGGGGCTGATGGTGCTGGAATCGATGACAATCGCCCCGGAGCGCAACGTTTCCAGAATGCCGTCCTTGCCTGTCACTACACTTTCCACGGCGGCCGAATCACTGACGATGATGATAACAATGCTGGCATCACGTACGGCGTCAGCGGGTGAGGCGGCCACGCGCGCGCCCGCCGCCTCAAGGGCAGCGGATTTCCCCAGGGTGCGATTGTAGACTGCCAGCTTATGGGCCGCCTTGGCAAGGTTCAGCGCCATCGGCTGGCCCATAATCCCGAGTCCAATAAATCCGATTGATTCCGGCATGAGTTTCTCCTTAGAAAGAGCTTGATGCTGACAGCTAACAGCCGACAGCTAACAGTGGTCAGCACCCGGCAATTGTAACGCGGACCTGTTCTGTGGGTCCGCGGATCGTCCCCAGTTGACAAGGAAAGGCCGCGGGCCTACAGAACAGGTCCCCGCTACGCCTCTGATAGTTTTACGTCATATACCAGCCGCCATCCACGTTGATCGTTTGCCCGGTGATGTAGCCGTTCCCCGCCAGCATGACGGCCACATCCGCGACTTCCTCGACTTGGCCGAAGCGCCCTACGGGTATCAGGTCCGCCCGCGCGCGAGGGTTCGCCGCCACCATCTGGGTGTAGATCAGCGCCGGGGCGATGGCATTTGCCGTAATGCCTTCGCGCGCCAGGAGGTTCGCGTAGGAGTGCGTTAACCCCAGCATTCCGGCTTTGGACGCAGCATAGTGCGGGCCCACCACCCCGCCAACATGCGCAGCCACCGAGGAAATGTTAATGATCCGCCCCCAGCGGCGCGCGCGCATTCCCGGCACCACCTGCTGCGTGACCAGGAAGGCGGACTTGAGATTCACCGTAATGAGTTCATCCCAGTCGCTTTCCCGGATCTCCTCCAACGGCTGCGGACGCGCGATCCCGGAATTGTTCACCAGGATTTCAATGGGTCCCAGACCCGCCTCTACCGTTTTCACCAGGCGCGCAACCTCGGCGGATTTGGAGACATCCGCCTGCACGGCGAGCGCCCGCCGTCCCGAGTGCCGGATGAATGCGCATGCCTCCTCGGCCTCCGTCTGATGCTGAAAGTAATTGACGGCCACATCCACGCCGGCTTTGGCAAAAGCTTCGGCGATGGCCCGGCCAATCCCCACGCTCGCGCCGGTCACGAGGGCAACTTTTCCAGTGAGGTTTTCCATGGTGACGGTCCCAAGCAGGAGTAGCGCGGAGCTGTTTTGTAGGTCCGCGGCTCGTCCCCAATTGGCACGGAAAAGCCGCAGACCTACAAAACAGCTCCGCGCTACTCCCTTTTGCCGACCTGTAAGATCGGCGCTGCAAACTCAAGCCCCGAAATCGAGCCATATCCGCACATCGCGAACGTTATTATCTGTGAACCCGGTATCGAGCGTATCGCCCAAGGTGCGAAAGAACGAATAGGCATCGCTTCCCGCGAGGTAGGCGGCCGGGTCGAGGCCTCGTCCCTGGGCGCGCGAAACCGTTTGACCGTCGGCCAATGCTCCGCTGGTGGGACTATTCCCATCGCGACCATCGGTGCCGGCGCTCAGCACGATGCGGTGCTGGCCGGCAATCTGCTGCGCGGCGTAAAGCGCGAATGCCTGGTTGCGCCCGCCCATGCCCGGGCCGGTGACCGGGCACGTCACCTCCCCGCCCACTACCAGGCAGACAGGTTCTCCTTTGCGCGCCTTTGACAGGGCATCGAGTGCGGCGACGTTCGAGTGCACCACCTGTTGATAGTCCGCGTCCCACGTCCCACGGTCAACTTCCGCTGCGAAGCCAAGTTTTTCCGCCGCCGCGAAGGCCGCCGCCACGGCATCACGATTGGACAGCAGGGAAAAATAGTGGGAATTGGCAAAGCGCGGGTCTCCCGGCTTGGGAGTTTCGGGCAGTTCCCGGCGCTCGAAAAATCCCCGGATACTCGCGGGGAAGTGGCCGGCCAGTTTGTGTTGTTCGACGAGATCGTAGGCCTGCCCGGCGGTGGATTCATCGGGCATGGTCGGCCCGGAGGCCACCATCGAGGGCAGGTCGTCAGGCACGTCGGAAATGAAGATTGTTAGTTGCCGCGCGGGATAAGCGCGCTCGGCGAGCCTGCCGCCTTTTACCGCCGAGAGGTGTTTGCGCAGGACGTTGATCTGTTCAATGGGAAGGCGCGAGGTCACCAGCGCGCGGTTAAACTCCTTCAAATCGGCGAGCGTGATGCTCGGGTCCATCGGTTGCGCCAGGATGGCGGACCCGCCGCCGGATACCAGGAAAATAACCGTGTCTTCGCGCGTCAGATGGGAGACGATTTCCAGTGAGGCCTGCGCCCCCTCCAAGCTTGCGTTGTTAGGATACGGATGTCCGCCGACGAAATAGTGGAAGTTCGCGAGCTTCTTGGGCGTTTCCGCCGGCGCCACCGAGACTCCCGCTTCAATCCGCCCGCCCAGGATTTCATAGAACACGGTAGCCATGCGATTTGCCGCCTTGCCAAACGCCACCACGCGCGGTGGGCGGACAAGAGGATGCGCGACTTCCCCCACCAGGAGCGCGCCGCCCTCAAACTTCAGCTTCGCCAGCATGGCATGGCGCACGTCGATGGCCGCCATGGTGTCATGGAAAATCTGCTGCGCCAGTTGCTTTCCGTGGATATAGTCCGGCACCTTAATCGCCTTGGATTGAGCCGTCGTGGTCATTGGGAAAACCTCGCAAGCGCGTCCACCCCGGCTTGACCCACCAGAACGTCGTCCGCCTCGGGGCCGCCGCTCACGCCGATGCCGCCCACGCATTGGCCGTCAACCAGCAGCGGCAGGCCGCCGCGAATACATGTGAGCTTGGCGTCAGTGGCCAGGGCAAGGCCGAGCGAAAGCAACACGCTAGGATCGCTGGCGGGCGATGGACCCGACGGCGCGCGGCGCAAAGCGGCGGAACGAGCCTTGGTCAAGGCCACTTCCACGGAGGAAAGCTTGGCGCCATCCATGCGCGCAAAAAGCAGCAAGTGGGCGCCCTCGTCCACGATGGCGATGTTCTGCGGAACCTTAATCTCCCGCGCCTTGGCTTCCGCCGCTGCCAGGATGGCGCGCGCCCCTTCCAGCGTCAGGCGAACGTTATTGCGTGTCAGCATGCCTCCATTATTGGTAAGCCGGCGCGGAAACGCAAGGGAGTTCGGGGCTGGGGGGTTGGGAAGGCATTCGACCCCCGCCAAGTAGGGGCGGTTCGCGAACCGCCCCTACGCTTCGATGCCCTCGGTTTCACCCACGGCTAATAATTTGGTTCCCCCCGTGGAAGCTTTTTGGGGCTTGGCCACAGGATGTAATCAGCGTACAATTTGGGTCGTCATTCACATCCCAGAGCTTTAAGCATCCTGTGATTGCAGAAGGGTAATCCTATGGCGGATCGCCACTCTTCCAGTGAGATTTTCCTCGACGTAACTGCGGGCCGCGAACGCGTGGAATCGGAGCCCGAATCTGAAACCCCTTTTCGAATTGTGATTTTGGGAGATTTCAGCGGCCGGGCAAATCGCCAGCAGGTTGAAATCGGTGATGCCTTGGCGAACCGACGGCCCATTTCGGTGGACCGCGACAATTTCGATTCCGTGTTCGCAAAATTGTCGCCCCGTCTGAACCTGGTTCTGGGTGGAAAGGATGGCTACCAAGCCACGTTGAAATTTGGCGAGCTGGAGGATTTCCATCCCGATCGGCTTTTTCAGCAAGTCCAACTTTTTCGAAAGCTGCGCGATACCCGCGAGAAGCTCACTGACCCGGCGACATTTGCGCAGACCGCCGCGGAATTGGGAGTGGTAGAGAGGCGGCCCAGTGTTGCTCCGCCGGCGCCTTCGAGTCCCCCGCGCGTGTCCAATTCCGAGGTTCAACAGGTTGTTTCCGGCAGTCTTCTGGACCAGATGTTGGAGGCAACCGAAGCGATTGCGGACCGGCCTCGCCCTTCCCGCGCACCCGATGAGTTGGCCTCGTTGATCCACAGGATTGTCGCTCCGCACATCGTTCCCAAGGCTGACCCGCGCCAAGCGGAGTTGCTGGCGCTCATCGATCTGGCGACCAGCAATCAGATGAATGCGCTCCTTCATCTCCCCGAGTTTCAAGCCCTCGAGTCCGCGTGGCGGGCCGTCTTCTTTCTGGTTCGCAACGTGGAGACGGATGCGCGGCTTAAATTGCTGCTGATTGATCTTAGCAAGGAGGAGCTGGCCGCTGACCTTGCCTCCTCCGAGGACTTACGTTCGACGGGGACTTACAAGCTGTTAGTGGAAAAGACGGTGGGGACGCCGGGTGCTGAGCCCTGGGCCGTCATGGCGGGAAACTTTACTTTCGGGTCTTCCGCCGAGGACATGGCGCTGCTCGGGCGCATGGCGAAACTCGCCGCCGCGGCGGGTGCTCCTTTCCTGGCGGGTGCGAACCTTGATTTAGTGGGGTGCGAATCCATTGTCGCCTTGCCCGACCCTCGCCAGTGGAAAAAGCAGCCTAACGCAAAGGCCGCCGAAGCGTGGGCAGGTGTGCGGAATCTGCCGGAAGCACGTTACGTAGGATTGGTTCTCCCCCGCTTCCTGCTTCGCCTGCCTTACGGGAAAAACACCGAAGCGACGGAATTCTTTGAGTTTGAGGAACTCGATGATCCGGCTAACCACGAAGACTACCTGTGGTCAAATCCCGTTTTTGCGCCGGTTTTGCTGCTGGCACAGGCCTATGCTGAACAGGGGTGGGGACTCCGCCCGGGAGCCCTGGCGGGAATCAGTGGCTTGCCTGTTCACATTTATACCGAAGATGGTGAGTCGCGAGCCAAACCCTGCGCTGAGGTCCTCATGACCCAAACCGCCGCAGAGGAAATCGTCGAGAAGGGAATCATGCTGCTTGCTTCCCTGAAGGACCAACCTGCCGTCCGCTTGGTGCGATTCCAGTCCATTGCCAACCCGCCCGCCGCCCTCGCTGGGCGATGGAGCAGTTAGTGCGATTTCTCGCGGGCTGGCGCGATCGGGCAGTAAGCAGAAGGCAGGAGGCAATCAGATACCTCCCGCAAAGTGAGTGGCTTGATCAGTGGGGGCGCCTCGAAGGGGGTTCCCCAAACCGTTCGACTTGCTTCCATGCCGGCCTCCATCGGAACCCCGCAGGGGTTGCCATTGAATAGCCGTGGGCAAGGGTACGCCTTTTGTGCCCGCCGCCCACGGATCGCATTGCCAACAATCTTAGCGACCCCGGAGGGGTCGAACCGGTCGGCCCTCCCAGGGCCGGAAGGGTTTGTTCATGAACCGTTACCGTAGGTTTCACCTACGGCTACTCATGGTGCTCCCCTCACGGGGAACCGGGGAACGGTCAAACCTCTTCGAGTCGCACGGGTCGAACCAGTGGCTTACCTTGGTGACAGTTAGGTAGAGTCCGGGGCGGAAATCTGGGATAATCTCCACTTCCCGAGTCGATGGGGACCTGGTATCCCTGGCGCCTTAAGGGACCTCACTGCTCAACCTTGGAGAATCTATGCGTCGCCTGCTACTGGCAAGCCTCTCCGTGTTTTTCGCCGCCGTCCTGACTTTCCCGGCGGATTCCGGCCCATTGCTTCTGCAAAGCCCCACCCTCAGCAAGACTCAGATCGCTTTCGCTTATGGCGGAGACATCTGGATTGTCAATCGCGCCGGCGGCGACGCTCAGCGCCTGGTGACTGGCACCGGCCTGCTCAGCGATCCACACTTTTCGCCGGACGGCTCGATGGTGGCCTACACGGGCGATTACGAGAGCAACCTTGACGTCTACGTAGTCGCCGCCACGGGGGGTGAACCTCGCCGCCTGACTTTCCACCCTGGCCCGGATGTGGCTGTCGGTTGGACTCGCGATGGCAAATCAGTTCTCTTCCGCTCGCATCGTCTCAGCTACTCGGACCCAAACCAGCTTTTCACCGTTCCCGTCGGGGGCGGCTTCCCCTCCGTGCTTCCTCTCCCCATGGCCCAGGATGGCGCCTATTCTCCCGATGGTTCCCACTTTGCCTACACACCCTATTTCCAATGGGAGCCTGATTGGAAGCACTACCGAGGCGGGCAAACCACGCCCATCTGGATTGCCGACCTCAGCGATTCCAGCATCGTGAAGGTCCCGCGTGATAATTCCAATGACCGCAATCCGCTTTGGATGGGTGACAAGGTTTACTTTCTCTCGGACCGCAATGGCCCCGTCACCCTTTTCGAATACGACCCCAAATCACCGCAGGTCAAGCAGCTCATTAAGAACGAGGGGTTCGACATCAAGCACGCCTCGGCGGGACCCGGCGACATTGTCTATGAACAATTCGGCGCCATTTTTCTTTACGACCTGCATTCCGGCAGGACCAAAAGGGTAAACATCACGGTGAACGGCGACATGCCACAGGTCCGGCCGCATTTTGAGAAAGTCGAGAAGCAGATTCGAAACGCGCAAATTTCACCCACCGGCGCGCGGGCGGTGTTCGAGGCGCATGGTGAAATTTTCACCGTCCCGGCGGAGAAAGGCGGCATCCGCAATATCACCAATTCCCCTGCCGTTGCCGACCGTGATCCGGCTTGGTCCGCGGACGGCAAATCCATTGCCTATTTTTCCGACGAAACCGGTGATTACGCCTTGCACGTCAGCGCCCAGAACGGCCTCGGGCCGGTGGTCAAGATCGACCTGGGCAAGCCACCCTCATTCTTCTATTCGCCCGCCTGGTCACCGGATAGCAAGAAAATCACCTATTCCGATAAGCGGTTGAACGTTTGGTACGTTGATTTGGAGAAGAAAACTCCGGTGCACGTTGACACCGACCTTTACGAAGGCGCGAATTTCAATACGGTGTGGTCTCCGGACAGCAAGTGGTTGGCGTACACCAAACAATTGGATAATCGCCTGCACGCGGTGTTCGTTTATTCGCTCGAGACCGGAAAAGCCACGCAGATCACGGACGGCATGAGCGACGCGCTTTTCCCGGACTTTGACAAGAATGGCAAATATCTCTACTTCACTGCCAGCACGGACATCGGCCTGGCGGCGGGCGGCGACATGTCGTCCCTTGACCGGCCCGTGACGCGCTCCGTTTACGTAGTAGTTCTCAAAAAGGGCGTGGCCTCGCCGCTGGCTCCCGAGAGCGACGAAGAAAAACCCGCCGAGGAGAAGAAGCCCGGCGCCGAAGCCACCAAGGAAAATCCGGGTGATAAGGCAACTGAGGATAAGTCCAAGCAATCCGCAGATGTCAAGGACAAGGAGAAACCTAAGGTACCGCCCAAGGTGGAGATTGACTTTGACAATATCAACCAGCGCGTCCTGGCCATGCCCATTCCTGCCAGAAACTATTTCGGGCTAAGCGCCGGAAAGGAAGGTGAAATCTTGGTGGTGGAGGGGCCCCTGGTTATTCCTCATCATGAGCCTCCCAAATTCGCGGTAAACAAGTTCACCTTTAAAACCCGCAAAACCGACAAGCTGGTGGAGGGTATCTCTGCTTTCGCTGTCTCCTTCAATGGCGAAAAGATGCTTTACCAGCAAGGCCAGACGTGGTTTATCAACCCCACCGAGAAACCGCCGGAAACCGGCAAGGGCAACCTGAAGACTGCGGACATGGAAGTCAATGTGGACCCGCGCGCCGAGTGGAAGCAGATCTATCACGAGGTTTGGCGGATCGAACGCGACTTCTTTTATGACCCGCACAATCACGGCCTCGACCTTCCGCAGGCCGAAAAAACCTTCGCGCCCTATCTGAATAACGTCGCCAGCCGCGAGGACCTCAACTATCTCTTCCGCGAGATGCTGAGTTACATGTCCGTCGGTCATATGTTCGTGGGAGGCGGCACGGAGCCTGACATCCCCAAAATCAAAGTCGGCCTGCTCGGCGCGGACTACCAGGTTGAAAACGGCCGTTATCGCTTCACCCACGTCTATAACGGCGAGAATTGGAATCCCAATCTTCAGGCCCCCCTCACCCAACCGGGGGTGGAGGTGAAGGAAGGCGAATACCTGCTGGCGGTAAACGGCCGCGAGGTTCAAGGGAACGACGATATATACAGCTTTTTCCTGGAGACCGCCGGCCAGCAGACGGATCTTAAGGTTGGCCCTAACCCCGACGGCTCCGCGTCGCGCGAAGTCACGGTGGTCCCGGTCGATAGCGAAGACGGCTTACGCAACCTCGCCTGGGTTGAAAACAATCGCCGCAAGGTCGATCGGATGACCGGCGGCAAGGTTGCCTACGTATACGTGCCCGACACCTCGGTTAACGGCTATACGAATTTCAACCGCTACTTCTTCGCGCAGGTGGGCAAGGAAGCCGCCATCATTGACGAGCGGTTCAATCATGGCGGATTCCTGGCTGACTTCATCGTCGATTACCTCCGCCGCCCCATTCTGAACAAGGCGATGACCCGTGAAGGCAAGGATGATTCCGGACCCGCCGGCGCCATTTACGGTCCCAAGGTCATGATCGTGAATCAGTTCGCAGGCTCGGGAGGTGATGCCTTGCCCTGGTATTTCCGCAAGCTCGGCATCGGCCCAATTGTGGGTGAGAGAACCTGGGGAGGGCTGATCGGCATCGGCGGCTATCCCTCCCTCCTCGACGGAGGCCGCGTGATGGCTCCGCGCTGGGCTATTTACGGCCTGAAGGGCGAGTGGGAGGTGGAAAACCACGGCATCGCGCCCGACATCGAAGTGATGATGGACCCGAAACTGGTGCGCGAAGGGCACGATCCGCAACTCGAAAAGGCAGTCGAAACGGTGATGCAACTGCTCAAAGAGCACCCTCTGCCGGAATACCGCCGGCCCGCGTATCCGGATTATCATCCGGTGCTGCCGCCGCTGCCCTGACGGCGAATTCCTCGGAGACGATGGGAAGATCACGTGGGAACCGCTTGCGGGAAAGCCCGCGTCACGGGGCCCGTGAAAATCAACTTAGCCTAGATATCAACCCAAGTCTTGACAGGTTCCCGCCGCCCGTGGCAACCTTTTGAGGAATGAGGGATACGGTAATAGATTTTCGATATTGACCCTTAGGGGGGCTTTGGAACCAGGGGCAGGACCGCCCAACTCCAGGGCGCATCAAACCGTTGAGGAGGCTGAGCGAGAAGACCTTCGCGAGGAGAATATGCCTATCTACACAGGTGCAGACATGGCTGTCATGTCAACCATTCTCACCGCCGCCACCAAAAGGGAATGGACTCTCGGTACTAAGATTCCCTCCACGCAGGAGGAAATCCAAATGCTGCGCATCGGGGACGCCCTGTTAATTGCCTGCAACAAGGACGGACATTCGGAGGTCCAAAACTTCCTCACGGCTTTTGGCGTGAATAGCGACGCCACCTTTATTGATAGCTTGAAATACTCGCACGCCATTATGAATGAGACGAAGCCCACGAATTGGAGGGGCGACGTGAAGGACCGGGCCAAATACAGCGCCCAGGACTCGAAAACCATAAACGCGTTTACTTTTCCCTCCGGGATTCCCAAAATCCCGAGCGTGGGTGTGCTCAACGACATCTACAATTGCGTTGGCAAGGCGCCCAAAAAAAATGACCCCGCTCCAACCTCTCCCAAGGATTGGAAAGTCGGCCCATTTCAGCAACTGCTGGGCGTTTATGCCGATTCCGGCAAGACCTATGAAAAAGGTTACGCCGCGCCGGCCACCGCCAAATTTCAGAATGCAGAACTCAATCAGACTCCTAAATTGGACTATGCGGTCACGGTGATTACCGACAAGTCGACAGTTCACGCCGAACTGAAACTGCTGGCGATCTTGACGAGGATGGTAATCGAAGACCTGGTGAAGGTAAAAGATGTCCAATTGGGAGGTGCCAAAGGCGCCTGCAAGAAATGCGCGGTGTGGATACAAAGCTACAGTGGTTGGTTATCGAGCAAAGGGATTACTCTTCAACTTCCTCAAAACGACACGAGGGTATCTGCTGATCCTCTGGTCGAGGGTTGGAACAAGCCGACCGTCGATATAACCATCACTGGGAACGAAAGTGTGAAAGAGTTGATCCCGGGCTTGTTCAGTTAACCAGGGGCGCGGGACGAAAAAAAGGCGGAGGCCGCCATTTCGGCGGGGCTTTACAGGGTGTGGAAAACCCCCCCGGCGCTCAAGGCGCCACCCCTCCTGAATCAGGAGGGGAGTTAAGTAAGATTGAACTCCCCTCCTCAGATGAGGAGGGGTGGCGCACCGGGCGCCGGGGTGGTGCT
>Ga0182030_10026827_pt1 | contig 10397 bp, 9 predicted proteins | sample 812S3MmetaG_FD_121299 | JGI IMG/M metagenome (GOLD analysis project Ga0182030, IMG submission 121299) | Permafrost microbial communities from Stordalen Mire, Sweden - 812S3M metaG (Illumina Assembly) | ecosystem: Environmental > Terrestrial > Soil > Wetlands > Permafrost | place: Sweden... | reverse complement strand
TCGACGATCTTGAAGCCGTAGGTCATCGCCGCCGTGCACACCTGCACGTTATAGGCGCCGAGCGCGATGAACTCGGCCGCGTCGCGCCAGGTGGTGACGCCGCCGATCGCCGAGATCGGCAGCCTGGCGGTCAACGGATCGCGGGCGATCTCGGCCACCATCGCCAGCGCGATCGGCTTGACCGCCGGGCCGCACATGCCGCCGTGCGTCGCCTTGCCGTCGATGGCGTGGACCGGCGCCATCGCGTCGAGATCGACGCCCATGATCGAATTGATGGTGTTGATCAGCGAAACCGCGTCGGCGCCGCCCTTCAGCGCCGCGCGCGCCGGGTGACGGATGTCGGCAATGTTGGGAGTCAGCTTGACAATCACCGGCATGCGGGTGTGCGCCTTGCACCAGCGCACGACCATCTCGATGTACTCGGGCACCTGGCCGACCGCCGAGCCCATGCCGCGCTCGGACATGCCGTGCGGACAGCCGAAGTTCAACTCGACGCCGTCGCACTCGGTCTCCTCGACCCGGGCGAGGATCGCGCGCCAGGCGTGTTCTTCGCACGGCACCATCAACGAGACGACGAGGGCGCGGTCGGGCCAGGCGCGCTTGACCTCCTTGATCTCGCTCAGGTTGATCTCGAGATCGCGGTCGGTGATCAACTCGATGTTGTTCATCGCCAGCAGCCGGCGGTCCGGTCCGTGGATCGCGGCGTAGCGCGCGCCGGAGACGTTGACGACCGGCGGGCCCGCCTCGCCGAGCGTCTTCCACACCACGCCGCCCCAGCCGGCGCGGAAGGCGCGCTCGACATTGACCTTGCGGTCGGTCGGCGGCGCCGAGGCGAGCCAGAACGGGTTGGGCGACTTGATGCCGACGAATTCGCTGCTGAGATCGACCACGTCGTGCTCCTTCAGCTCTTGGCCTTGAGCGCGGCGTCGATCGAACGCGCCGCCTGCTTGCCGTCCTCGACCGCGCTGACCGTCAGGTCGAGCCCGCCGGAGACGCAATCGCCGCCCGCCCATAGTCCAGGCAGGCTGGCGCGCCGTTCGGCGTCGACGACGATGCGGCCGGCGCTGTCGAGTTTGACGCCCGCGCCGTCGAGCGTCGCCCCATCGGCCTTCTGACCGACGGCGGTGAACACGACGTCGGCCTCGATGCGGAAGGCGCCGCCGGCGCCCACCAGCTTGCCGTCCTCCTCGCGGGTGCGCTCGAACAGCACGCCGCTCGCCGTCTCGCCGTGGCCTTCGATGGCGATCGGCTGCGCCCATGGGCGGATCACCACGCCGTTGGTTTGCGCCAGCTCGCGCTCGAAGGCGCTCGCCTTCATCTGTGCGACCCCGCGGCGATAGACGATCGTCACGATTTCGGCGCCGAGCCGCTTCGACTGCACCGCGACGTCGACCGCGGTCATGCCGCCGCCGATGACGACGACGCGACGGCCGACCGGCAGGCGAGTCAGATCCTTGGCTTGACGCAATTCGGCGATGTACTCGACCGCGTCGATGACGTTGGCGAGGTCTTTCTCGCCCGGCAGTCCGAGCTTGTTGGTCGAACCGAGGCCGGCGCCGAGAAACACCGCGTCGTAATCGCGACGCAATTGCTCGAGCGTCACGTCGCGGCCGAGGGCGACGCCGTGCCTAACAGTGATCCCGCCGATCGACAGGATGAAGGCGACCTCGCGCGCGGCGAAGTCGTCGGGGGCCTTGTAGGCGGCGATGCCGAATTCGTTGAGACCGCCCGATTTGTCGAGCTTCTCGAAGATCGTCGCCTCGTGGCCGGCGACGGCGAGCGCGTGGGCGCAAGCCAGCCCGGCGGGGCCGGCGCCGACGATCGCGACGCGTTTGCCGCTCGGCGCGGCGCGGCTGAACGGCGTCTTGCCGGTCGCCATCTGCGCGTCGACGGCGTGGCGCTGCAACAGGCCGATTCGCACCGGCTTGCCCTCGGCCGCCTCGCGCACGCAGGCTTCCTCGCACAAGGTCTCGGTCGGGCAGACGCGCGCGCACATGCCGCCCATGATATTGGCGTTGAGAATCGTCTCGGCGGCGCCGAGCGGGTTGCCGCCGGCGACCTGGCGAATGAAGAGCGGAATGTCGATCGAGGTCGGACAGGCGCGCTGACAGGGCGCGTCGTAGCAGAAATAGCAGCGGTCGGATTCGACCTTCGCCTCATGGGCGTCGAGCGGCGGGTGGAGGTCGGAGAAATTGTCGCTGAGCGCGGCGCGGTCGAGGCGGCCCGGCTTGACGTCGGCGATCCCCCGCGGTTCGGAAACGATTCCCATTCCGGCCCTCCACGCGCGAGGTCCGCGCGCTGCGTTGCGACAGTTCTTGACCAATTGGTCAAAATGCTCGCCCGGCTCACAAATTATGTCAAGTGCGCGAACGCGAAGCGAGCCGCCAGGCGGCACATCAGCGCAGGGGCGGCGAACGGTAATCAGGGAGCGTCGGCCGTCCGCCGGCGCCCGCAGCGCCGGCGCCCGGGTCTTGCCGCCGACACGGCTGACCGAGAGGCCGACGTCGACCGCCGGCTTGCGGCCCTCGTTGAACAGCCGCGCGTCGAGCACGATCTGACCGTCGGCGATCGAGATCAGGTTGGTGGGGATATAGGCGGTCAGGTTGCCGGCGTCAGTTTCGGCGATCGGCAGCGCGGTCAGCGAACCGCCGCCGCGCGCGGCCGACAGTTTCGCCGCCCGTTCGAGCATCCGCGCGTGCAGATAGAAGACGTCGCCGGGATAGGCCTCGCGGCCTGGCGACTGGCGCGTCAGCAGCGCGATTTCGCGGTGCGTGGCGGCATGCTTACTCAGGTCGTCGACGACGATCAGCGCGTGGCGGCCGCGGTCGCGGAAATATTCGGCCATGGTGAAGCCGGCGAAGGGCGCGATCCATTGCAGGCCAGGCGGGCTCGCCGCCTCGGCGACGACGAAGATGCAGCGCGACGGATCGCCGTGCGCCAGGATCGCGTCGATCGCCCGGCGCACGCTCGACGTATTCTGGGCGATGATCGCGTCGACGGCGAGCGTCGTCTTGCCGATCGCCCGATCGCCGATGATCAGCTCGCGTTGGCCGCGCCCCAGCGCGAACAGCGCGTCGACGACCGGGACGCGCACCACGTCGCCGGTTCCACGGACGGCGTCGCCCGCTTCGACCGCCTCGCCTTCGTCGAGCAGGACGCAACCAACGCGGTCGCGCTCGAGCGTTTGGGCGAAGCCGAACTGTCCGCCGTCGAACCGCACCAGTTCGTTGAGGCCGACGTCGGGCAGGCCGGAAACCAACGCGACGCCGTCCTCGACCTCTTCGACCCGCCCGATCGACTCGACCTTCGCGCCGAGCTCGGCGCGATCGAGCCGCGCGCGCGCGCCGTCGAGCCAGTCCTCCGCCAGACGTTCGAAATCATCCGACATCGGCGATCTCCGTCTTCAAGCGGTCGAGGTCGGCGCGCCAATTGTTGCCGACGAGGAGATGCGCGCCACGCAGCTCGAGGCCGGCGATCAGATTCGGATCGACCGCGAAGTCGACTTCGCCGGCGCGGCCGAGCGCTTCGGCGACGCGCCGCCGCGGCGCTGACGATTTACAAATCTGCGCGGGACGCGGCGTCGCCGCGCTTCTCGTCCGGCAGGGCGCGAATCGCCACAACCAGCCCGTCGAGAAAGGCCGCGCGCACCGCGCTCGCGTCGAGCCGGCCGGCGAGCCGCCCGGCGATCTCGAGCGCGAGCCGCGCCGCCCGCTCGGCGAAAGCGCGCTCGGCGCCCTCGCGCTCGGCCGCCATCGCCGTGCGCGCCGCCGCCTCGATTTCGCCCGCCCGGCGATCCGCTTCGGCGCGGCGCGTCGCGCTCTCCGCTTCGGCGGCCGTCCGCGCCGCGGCGAGGATCGCCTCGCGCTCGGCGGCGAAACCAGCGCGCGCCCTGACCGCCTCGGCCGCCGCCGCCGCGGCCTCGGCGCGCTTGGCCTCGGCCTCGGCGAGGATACGGCTCGCCGCTTCGCGCCGCGCTTCGATCATGGCGGACAGCGGCCGCCAGATGAACTGCGCGAGAATCCAGATCAGGATCGCGACGTTGACGGCCTGGAAGCCGAGCGTCCACCAGTCGATGGTCATGCGGTCATTTCAGCAGCGGATTGGCGAACAGCAGCAGCAGCGCGATCACCAGGCAGTAGATCGCCATCGTCTCGATCATCGCCAGGCCGACGAACAGCGTGCGCGAGATGGTGTTGGCCGCCTCGGGCTGGCGGGCGATCGCGTCCATCGCCGCGGCGACGGCGCGGCCTTCGCCGAGCGCTGGGCCGATCGCCCCGAAGGCGACGGCGAGCGCGGCCGATGCGATGCTGACGGCGGCGATCCAGTTCATGGCGGCGTCCTTTCTTCTGATGGCGATTCGGGAGCGGCTTCGGCGACCGCGCCGGCGATGAACACCATCGCCAGCACGGCGAAGATGTAGGCTTGAACGGCGCCGGTGAGCAGGTCGAGCGCCATCAACGGGATCGGCGCGACCAGGCCGGCGAGCGACAGGATGAGGCCGATGACGAACACGCCGCTCATGACGTTGCCGAACAGGCGGATCAGCAGCGAGAAGGTGCGCGTCAGGCTCTCGACGAAATTGAGCGGGATCATCAGCGGGCTCGGCGTGGCGAAGGTGGCGAGATAGCCCTCGAGGCCGCCGGCGCGCACGCCGAACCAGATCACCGCGACGAAGACGATCAGCGCCAGCGCCGCGTCGGTTTCGAGCCGCGCGGTCGGCGGCGTCACGCCGGGGACGAGCGACGACCAGTTGGCGACGAAGATGAAGACGAACAGCGTGCCGATGAAGGCGCGATAGGGCGCCGGATCGACGCGCATCGTGTCGCGGATCTGCGAGTCGACCGCTTCGACCACCAGCTCGCACGCCGCCTGGGTCGACGACGGCAGGAGCTTCAGCCGGCGGCGCAGCGCCAGACTGCCCGCCGTCAGCGCCGCCATGATGCCCCAGGTGACGACGACCGGCTCGCTGATCGGGATGGCGCCGACGTGGAACAGCACCGGGCTGACGAGCGGCGAGATCACGCGACGCCTCCGATGCGCCTGACCAGCGCGGCGCGGGTCAGCAGCAGGCCGAGCGCGAGCGCGAGCATCGGGCGGGCGCCGACGAGGCTCGCCGCGGTCAGCGCGCCGGTGAGCAGCGCCAGGCGCAGCGCAGTCAGCGCCGCGGCCGCGCGCGCGCCGCCGGCGACGAGACGCCGCACGGCGCAAGCAAGCGCCAGCAGGTGGAGACAGGCGACCGCCGCGCCGGCGGCGGCGAAGCCTGCGAGTTCGAGGACCTCGGCGCCGGCGTTCATTGGGCGTTGATCCATTTCCACGCCGACCACGCGCCGACCGCGAGGCCGACGATCAGCAGCGGCGCGGTCCAGAAGACGCCGGAGGCGAACGTGCGATCGAGCCAGCGGCCGACGAAGACGCCGATCAGCATCGGCGTGACGATGACCCAGCCGAGCACGCCGATTTCGGCGAGGCGGCGCGCGGTCGACGGCTCGCCTTCGCGCTCCCAGTGTCGCCGGCGCTCGCCTTTGCGGCGCGCGCTGGCGACCAGCGGATCGCGTTCGCCGGGATTGGGGCCGGGCGCGCTCATCACCACCCCGTCGGGCCGTCGCGCCCCTCGGGGCGCAGGCGGCGCATGATCTGGCGGATCGCGGTCAGGTGCAGCCGGGCGCTGTCGGCACGGGCGCGGCGCTCCTCGTCGGTCTCGGAGCGGAAGCGCTCGATCACGGTCTGATCGAGCGTCGCCAGATCGTCGCCGGGGACCGCCTCGCGCGTGGCGACGGCGATCTCCCGCCCGCCGCTGACGGTCAGCACGCCGCCGCGCACCGCGCAATGGCGCTCGGCGCCGTCGCCGCCGATCCAGCTTACGACCGACACCGTCAGGCGGGTGAGGAAGTCGGCGTGGCGCGGCAGGATGCCGAAACCGCCGCTCGCGTCCTCGGCGCGCAGCGAGGTCACCCCCTGCTCGTCGACGACGATCTCGAGCGGCGTGACGATGCGCAGTCTCATGCGGCGCGCTCCGCCGGCGCGGCCGCGCGCTCCTTGGCGCGCGCCTCGTCGATGTCGCCGACCATGTAGAGCGAACTTTCCGCCCAGTCGTCGGCCTCGCCGTCGAGGATCGCCTGGCAACCGGCGATGGTCGCAGCGCGCGTCACGCTGCGCCCCGCGGCGCCGGTGAACGCCTCGGTGACGGCGAAGGGCTGGGTGAGAAAGCGCTGCAGCCGCCGCGCGCGCTTGACGACGAGGCGATCGGCGGCGCCGAGCTCCTCGACGCCGAGCAAGGCGATGATGTCCTGCAGCTCCTTGAAGCGCGCCAGCGTTTCGCGCGCGCTCCGCAATGCGGTAATGCGCGTCGCCGACGACCTGCGGATCGAGCAGCGCCGAGGACGAGGCGAGCGGATCGACGGCGGGATAGAAGCCCTGCGGCGCGAGGCCGCGCGACAGCATGATGACGCTGTCCATGTGGCTCGAGATCGCAGTGACCGCCGGGTCGGTGAAATCGTCGGCCGGCACATAGACGGCCTGGATCGCCGTCACCGCCGCCCCGGCGACCGAGGCGATGCGCTCCTCCAGCGCCGCGACTTCGGTGGCGAGCGTCGGCTGATAGCCGACGCGCGAGGGCAGGCGGCCGAGCAGGTTGGAGACTTCGGCCCCGGCCCGGACGAAGCGGAAGATGTTGTCGATCAGCAGCAGGACGTTCTGCCGCTTGTCGTCGCGGAAATACTCCGCGATCGTCAGCCCCGTCATCGGCGTGCGCCAGCGCGCGCCGGGCGGCTCGTTCATCTGGCCGAACACCAGCGCCGCGCGCGCGAGCACGCCGGAGCGACGCACGTCGGCGAGCAGTTCGTGGCCCTCGCGCGACCGTTCGCCGACCCCGGCGAAAATCGAGATGCCGCGGTACTTCTCGATCATCGCCCGCGCCGACTCCATCGCCAGCACCGTCTTGCCGACGCCGGCGCCGCCGAACATCGCCGCCTTGCCGCCTTGCGCGAGCGACGCGAGCAGATCGACGATCTTGATCCCGGTCTCGAAGATCGCCGTCGCCGAGGTCTCATCCTTAAGCGCCGGCGGGCGAGCGTGGATCGGTCGGCGTTCGACGTCGGCGGGCAGCGGCGGGCCAAGGTCGCGCGGGGTTCCGGTCACGTCGAGCAGGCGTCCGAGCACCGCCTCGCCGACCGGCGTCATCAGCGGCCCGTCGGTCGTGCGAACCGGCGTCCCGCGGTTCAGTCCCGCCGTCGCCTGCAGCGCGATCGCCCGAACGGTGTTGGGATCGAGGTGGCCGTGCACCTCGAGCGTCAGCGACTCGCGGCCCGGCGGTTCGACGACCACGCCGGCGTCGATCGGCGGCAGACGACCGTCGAAGGCGACGTCGACGACGGCGCCGCGGACCGAGACGACCTTGCCGATCGAGGCGACGGCCTGCATGGCGGCTCCAGCGGCGCGATCGCGTAAGCGGGACGGCGATAAGCGGCGCTCCGCAACGGCGAATTCGCGCTTCAGGCGCAAGCGTGGGACCGGCGCCGCGCCTTGTCCACGCGTGGATCGTCGCTAAGCCGACGCTCAGATTTCGTAAGTCAGTTCGCCGTGCGTCTCGGTCAGGTCGCGCATCGCCGACAGCGAACGGTGGTCGAGGACGTCGGCGATCGCGGCGCGCACTTCGAGCATCATCAGCCTGACGTGGCAGGCCTTCTCGCTCGAGCAGTCGTCGCAGCGGCGGTAGAAGTTGCGGCTGGCGCAGGCGATCGGCGCCAGCGGACCGTCGAGCGCGCGGACGATGTCGCCGACCATGATATCCGACGGGCTCTTGGCCAAGGCGTAGCCGCCGCCGCGGCCCTTCTTGGAATGGACCAGACGCGCGGTGCGCAATTCGCCGAGGATCGCGTCGAGGAACTTCTTGGGAATCGCGTTGGCGGCGGCGATGTCGGCGACCAGGGACGGTTCGCCGGGCGGCTTGCCGGCGAGGTGGATCATCGCCTTCAATCCATATTTGCCCTTGTTGGTCAGCATCGACACTGGCTATGCCCTCCAGTCGGCGCAGCGCCAGGGCGCGCGCCGTCTATCCCGACTCGTTCGACAAGATTTATACGATTTACGCCCAGCGTCTATGTGGCTATGGCGTTACGGCTTGCCAACCTCCCGGTCGGGGAGCGTGGGGCGCAGCCCCAAGAGGTCGGCGCGGACCCACAGTTCGGCGGGAAAGCCGGTATCGGTCTCGGAAGCATAGAGGCGATAGTCGGCCCGCGCCGCCGCGATCTCGGGGTCGCTCCACGCCCATTGGTGGAATCGGGTGTCGAGCCGTCCGACCAGCAGCGCGTCGGGGCGGTTGCGCTCGAGGTCGGCGACCAGCCGGTCGCGATCGGCGTCGATATAGACGCGCATGCGTTCGGCGAGCGCCGGATCGCCAGGGTTTTCGTCGATGCGTCGGCGGGCCGCGGCGGTAATCCACAGGCTGGGAACGCTCTGCGCCCAGACGCCGCCGATCCGGCGCACCATCGGATGGCCGAAGGCGAGGCTCTCGGAGAGCGACGCCACCGTCGGATGCGGCCCGAGCGAGGCGAGCGCGCGGGCGATCGCCGGCGTCTCGATCCCGTCCATGGCGAACAGGCCGCAGGCGGCGCCGAGCGCGGCGGCGACGCCCATTTCGGCGATCGGCGCGGCGCCCTTGCGCCCTTCGAGGCCCCAGGCGAGCGTTGCGCCAATCCCGGCGGCGAGAAAGGCGAGCGGCAGCGGCCAGCGGCCGAGCGCGATGAGACCCAGGCCCGCGGCGAGAAAAACAAGCGCGCCGAGCGCCACGCGCAACCTTGGCTGGGGCGCGCGCGCGAGCGCCGCGCCGGCGGCGAGCGAGAAGAAGGCGAGCGCGGGATAGGCCTGGTAGAGCCAACCCTTGCCTTGGACGAGATAGGCGGCGAGCGCGCCGAGGCCGGCGAGCGCGGGAATGGCGACCAGCGGCTCAGCGGAATCGTTGCGCGCGAGCCTCAAGGCGCAGACGACGAAGACGAAGGCGAGGAGCGGCCCCGGCGCGGCGAGCAGAGAGGCGATCGGCTCGCGGATCGGCGCATAGAGGTCGAGGCCGATCGGCAGAATGTTGGCGACGTAGTCGGGAAACGCATGCGGGACAGCCGCGACATAGGCGAGGCCGAACGCCGCCGCGACGTAATATTCGACCGCTTTCAGCAGCGGGACAATTCCGGCGCGGCGAACGAGATAGGGCAGCAGGATGAGCGCGACCAGCGCGTAAGGCGGCTTGATGACCCCCATCAGGCCGGCGCCGAGGCCGGCGAGAAGCGCGAGCCGCAGGTCGACGGGTGCGCGCGCCGCCCGCGCCGCCGCGACGGCGAGAAACGGCAGGCCGTAGACCGCCGCCAGGTGATCGCGCTCGTCGAACGACTGGCCGGGCAGCACGGCGAAGGCGACGAGCGCGACCGACGCGCCGAGCGCGCCGAGGCGGTCGATCAGGCCGGCGCGCGCGAGGATCGCCGCAGCGAGGCCGAGGCCGGCGGCGATCGACAGGAAACCGAAGGCGGCGACGGTGAACTCGGGCGCGACGCCGAGGACGCGCGCCAGCGCCACCGCCGGTCCATAGAGCATCAGCGACGCGGGCGGGTTGATCTCGATGATGTCGCGATAGGGGGTCGCGCCGTCGAGCCATTTCTCGTCGACGGTGATCAGCCACGAAACGTCGCCGAGCAGGCCGAAGCGCCATTGCAGCAGCATCGCAGCGACGGCGATGACGACGATCGGCGCCAGCGTCGCCGACAGGCCGCTGGCTGGCGCGCGCCAGCGGGCCTGGGGAAGCGTGGCGGGGGGAGCGGCCGACATCGCCTTCAGGCGCGCCGCGCCGCCGCTTCGCCGCGGCCGGCGCTCTCAGCCGCCGGCGCCGCGAAGCCCGCCTCGCGCTCGACGACATAGAGCGGGCGGCGCTTCACCTCGGAATAGATGCGGCCGACGTAGACGCCGAGCACGCCGGTCATCAGCATGTTGGCGCCGCCGAGGAAGGTCACCAGCACCGCGATCGAGCTCCAGCCGCGGGCGAAATCGGCGTTCATCGTCCACATGGCGATGACCCACAGGCCATAGAGGATCGCCAGCGACGAAATCGCCAGGCCCGCCCATAAAGCGAGGCGCAGCGGCGCGTCGGAGAACGAGACGACGCCGCTGGCGGCGAGCCGCAGCATTTTGGCGAGCGAGTATTTGGTCTCGCCGGCGGCGCGCGGCGGCCGATGGAACTTCACCACCGCCTGGCGGAAGCCGATCCAGGCGAACATGCCGCGCACGAAGCGGTCGCGCTCGGGCATGGCGAGAAAGGCGTCGAGCGCCTGGCGGTCGACGAGGCGGAAGTCGCCGACGTTGCGCGGAATGTCGACCTCGCTCAAGCCGCCGAGCAGGCGGTAGAACAGATCGGC
>Ga0182030_10026826_pt1 | contig 10397 bp, 1 predicted proteins | sample 812S3MmetaG_FD_121299 | JGI IMG/M metagenome (GOLD analysis project Ga0182030, IMG submission 121299) | Permafrost microbial communities from Stordalen Mire, Sweden - 812S3M metaG (Illumina Assembly) | ecosystem: Environmental > Terrestrial > Soil > Wetlands > Permafrost | place: Sweden... | reverse complement strand
CTCTTGTAAATACTAATAGAATACTAGTTATATACAAATAATTCTAAAAGCAACTATAGTATTTAAATTCTAAAGATTATAATTATATTTATAAATTAAATAAATTTAAATTCAAAGCCTAATTTTAGTTTATAAATTTATTAAATTTATTTATAAAATCCGATTTTGCTAATATAAAGGTAATGTTTATTTTAATTAGTATTAATTAAAAGCAAGATATTTACTATTAATTAGACATTAACTACATATTAGATATATTGATTATAAATAAATTAGTATTAAAATACAATATAAGAATAGTAGAGTTTTACTATTGTTATTAGGCTGCTAAAGGTAGTAGTTTCTGGGAAAATAGTACTATATTAGTACTTAGCTTAAAATTAGAATATAACAATAAGTTTCTAATAAGAAAATATGTTTTTGTTTTTGTAAAGCTTATTTGTATATTATTATCTATTTAATATATAGTATTAATATTAGATTAAATTCTCTTTTATAATATAGATAATAATAAACAATCCTTTTTTACTTTAGCTTAATAATAAAGTTAAGAAGAGGCTTTTGCTGAATCAAATTTAGCTAGATATAATATTAGTTATAAAAAATCTGTTAAGAAAAAAAGAATATACTTTTAGACCTATTGTATTCAATAACTTATTGTATAACAAAGAAATTAATTGTTTCTTTTTCTAATTGTTTTATAAGATCTATTATTATATTAATTAGTAATATATATATTTTAGAAAAAAGATTAATTTAAGACTTAGTACCCTAGTAAAGTACAAAAAGTATATATATATCTCTATTTTTGTAAAAGATCTGTTTAAGATTGTGCTTTTTGTATTACTAATTATAGTAGACTTAAATAATATACTTAAGATTTCTTTTTGAAACCTAGGCTTTAGAAATCTTTTTTAACTTCTTTAAAACCTAAAGAGTTCTACAAATAGAATAGATAACTTTGTATAGTATAGTAATATTTTAAAAATGTTTTAGCTTGGGTTTCAAATATGTATATTAATTTAGTAAAGTGATATTATATTTATATAAAAGTAAAGTTTTGGTTTTGCTAATGCAGTTATATAACTCTTAAAGCTCAGCCTCTAATAGTAGCTGTTCTATTATTATTATAAATAGAGGGGAGGACAGAAGAGAGCCGCAATTGTAATAGAAGACTTCTAATCGTGATAAAAGACTTTAAATAAGATTTGAAGACTTTAAGCAAGGTTTGAAGACTTTTAGTGTAATAGATAATTTAAAGTATAATAAAATATTTGGGGTAAAACAGAGGATATATGATTTATTTAGTAATCTACTGGCTAATTTAGATTGGTTTTGTAAATTTTTTACTTGTCTTAAGAAATGAATAAGCTAGGTAAATAGCTTGTATTATTAAAGAAATATAGAAAGTTTACAGATTTCTAGATAGTAAAGTTATATTTGATAAAAAAGAAAAGTATTAGAAAATCAATTAAAAAATAATTCTCAGCTTTATAAAAAGTAATCTAGACCTTATATAAAAATAGTAGATCTATCTTAGTAATTTGAAAACTAATATTTTCTATAAGTTTCCTAAAGTTTTTCTAGACTTATCTCTTATTCTACTATCTGCTTCCTAATAAGCCAAGACACAAATGCAATCACGAAGGAAGTGGCAGAAGCCGGGAAGGCAGCAGTGGTCATCCTTTAAGAGATAAACAAAATTGCGAAAGCCATCTAATTTGCCCCTTTTCTGAGGAGTTTATATACCTTAGTACTTAGTAGTAATTTAGTATCCAGTAATAGACCAATTACAATATCTATGTAGACCCTATTACTTATCTAAGTATAATATGAGATTATTGTGAAAATCACAAATCTCAGCACTATTGAGAATCTTCAAGCAAAGAATCCACGTAATCTACAAAGCTATATTAACTGTGTAATTAAACAGAGCAAGAATAAACATATTGAAAATATTTGAGTTGTATTAGTAAATTAACTAAAGAATAAAGACCTGAGTATTAAGACTACTAATACTAAAAAAGCCAAAGCACTTAAGCAATTTGCTAATGATTGGTCAGAAAGAATCGGAAACAGTGCCTCAATAAAGGTTCTAATATATAGTATTATTATATATAGGATATATACAAGATCAATAGACATAACAAAGTTTAATAAGGTCAAGAATAAGCTACTGTAGAATAATAAACTATTTATACTATTAGCTAATATCAAATATATAGAATGGCTTTTAAAATCTGTATCTACAAAATCAGTATTATTTATTATTATTGAATTTATTTAGTTAGAAGACATAAACAAAATTATTAATGAGGAACTAATCTAGTAAAAAAAGATTTTCTAATACAAAAGATATAACAGACAGTGTCACCTAAAGCAATACTATAAGTACCAAAGATATAACCATATAGAAACCTAGTGCATAGCACAAACAGCATATGGCTATTGTATAGAGAAATATAGCTCAAAGAATTGCCCTACCAAAGCTAATAAAGAGTCCCTAAGAAAGTGTACTATCTGCAAAAAATTCTACAAGGCTTGGAACAACAAATGTCCAGTTAGGAAAACGAAGCTAGCTAAGATTAAGTTAGTATATAACTTATGCTAACTATACCACTTTGTTCTAACACAGCAAAAAATCGAATACAGTAATACCCCAGTCCCAAGCAAAACCTCACAGAAAGAATTAACAATTAAAATAGAACTAGAATACCGCCAGCCACAGGTAAATCCTACTCTGTTACAGAGCAGACAAGAAAGTAGAAGTGTATTTTCACACAAGAGACAACCAAAGAGGATCAATACTAGAAACAAAAATAGCACAACAGAGAAAAAAAACAAGAATGTGATTATAATAGAGAATAGTCAAAGACCACAAAGAACTATAGTCTCTATCAAAAGAGTCTTAAAGGCCATTTTAGCAAATATATATCTCAGACCCTAAAACCAAAAAGAAAAGTAATAAATAATATAAACACGCTTTTGATTCTATAGTATAATATCATAAAATCAAAGAATATTGTGATAGTATTACTATTCCAAGACCAAAATATTCTAGAGTACAATATTCTAGTAATCTAAGAACTATAGAAAAATCTACTTATATCAACTATTTATAATCCAATATTTAATTTCTTTTATCTTTTTTTTTTTAAGATACTAGGGACATATAAGCAAGAGTATGCTTTTTTATTAATAAGAAACTTAATATAGTAATGTAGAGAGTTACAAAGCGTATAAGAAATATTTGTACTCTTATAATTAAATATCTTAGCCAAGAAAAGAGAGAGGCCAAGAAGATTACAATCTATAAGGTATATAATCTACTACTGAATACAGAGAATTGGAGAAGTAGCCTTTCTGACTTGCAAAGAGTACTATAAGAATACTTATATCTAGATCAGATAATCTTAGGAGACTTTAATCTTTATTATTAGTATTAAAAAGATTCAAAAATATAATAACAAGAATCGAAGATAGAGAATCTTATTAATATTATCTATATATATAGACTTACAAGTATATTAGTACTAGAAACAATTATCTTTAATAATAAAATCTATATATTCAGTATAGACTTGTACTATATAACCAAGGATCTGGTAAATCAGATTATTAGAAGCAGAGTTAATATAAAAATAAATCATAATTCGAACTACCTTTTTATTACTATAATACTAAACGTATAAGAAGTCCAAGCTAGGCTAAATCTAATACAAAACTGAAAATCAATAGACAAAGAAAAACTCCAAAAGCTTCTAAGAAAACAGCTTTCAGAACTTAGATAACTGGAAATAAGAATCACTCTGAATTAGTATATCAAGAATATAGTCTTAGTAATCAAAGAAGCAATTAAAGAATTTATACTACTAAGATGCCTTTTTCTAAGATCCAGAGCAGGATAGACCTAATAATATAAGAATATTTAAGCTGAAACTCGATGTCTAAAACATCAAAACAGTCATAAATACACTAAAAAGAGTTGGAAGATATACAAAGCTGTCAGAAACCAGAAAAGTCGCATTATTAAAAAGGCACTATAATAAGTGCATCGGTAATGCATTAAGGAGGTATTGCAATTCCAACAGGGTATATAGAGGCTGGCGAAATGGGCAAGGAAACGAGAAGAAAAGGCAATAATAATAATACTAATACTAAAAAATCCTAAAATCAGAGAAACCTTTTCAGAGCCAGAAGACAAGGTAGAACTGCTTAAAGAAATCTTCTTCCCAACACCACCAAAGACAGACCTCCAAGACATATATAGAGTCATCTATAAAGACCAGATTGAGTTACTCCTAATTACAGAAAAAGAGATGATTTAAGCTATACTAGAGACCCCACTAATAAAAGCCTTAGGGCCGAATGGAATTATCAATAAAATACTCTATTTCATATCACCACAAATCACACTATATTTAACCAGAATTTTTAATCAATACCTCTGACTAGATTATTATCTCTCTTACTTTTGCTAATCTATGATAGTTGTGCTATACAAATCAGAAAAGAATGACTATACTATACCGAAAGTATACCGACCCATTGCTCTTCTAAATACAATGGGCAAGATCATAGAAGCCATTATAACAAGATAGCTCAGCTTCCTAGTAGAAACACACCAGTTACTCCCCAAGACACATATAGGAGTACATAAGACAAGATCAATAGAATATACAATTTATATTATTATTAAAAGAATATACAAAGTATAAAATAAGCTAAGAGAATAGGTCACAAGTTTATTATTACTAGATGTATCTGAGGCATTTGATAACGTATTATATAATAGGCTTCTATATAACCTCTGTAGATGTAAGGTTGACAAGAAAATAGTCAAGTAGATTGTTAGCTTTCTGATAAACAGATAAACCAATATTATAGTAGATGAACATACATTAGAAGAATATAAGACTATAACTGGAATACTATAAGAATTGTCTTTTTCCCCTATATTATACCTCTTCTACAATATAGATCTTATTGAAATCTATAATAAATAGTCTAATAGTATAGTTACTGGCTATATTGACAACATTGTAATCCTCAGATGGGAAAATATTACAGAGAAAATATGCAATGTACTAGAAAAAACTCTTAGACTGGTAAACCAATAGGTCTCTAAATATGCATTAATCTTTGCTTTAGATAAGTTTTAGTTTATATACTATATAAGATAGAAATATTTCAATATAATCTAGTCAGTAGTTATTAATCAAAAAACAGTTATGTCTAAGAAAGCAAGCAGATACCTGGGCATAATTATAGACAAAGAGTTGAACTAGAATCTGCACATCTAAGAAATCAAAACTAAAGCAATAAAGTTTATAGAAGTACTTGCTAGCTTGGCTGGATCTATATGAGAAATGAATTTTAAGGATATGTGGAGAGTCTACCAAGCAGTAGTTGTATCACAGATAATGTATAGATGCTTAGCATGGTCAATTGCAAAGAATACAGGACTAGGGTATATATGGAAGACTATGAATACGCTCAATAGACTATAAGCCAGGGCAGCAAGGACAATAGTCGGAGTCTTTAAAGCAATCTTAGAATTAGCCCTGGACACAGAACTGTTTCTCCTCCCTATGGCACAGCAAATCTGGAAATGCAATGCAGAATTAGCAAACAGACTCCTATTTATGTATAATATATCCGGACTTGTGGGTTTCTGGTTATTCCGGAAGAAGAAGAAGAGAATACAAGCCAGACTATACCTTAGTTTATTGAAATACATTTATAGACGGCTATATCAGAGACAGGGCCTTGCTATAGAAAGGCAAGAAGTCATCCTGCTATACCTAATCCTACCATGGTGGTAGGCGCCTAAGACTTACATTGAAGCAAGTGTGGAACAAGCCACCAAGAAGCATAAGAAACAGATAGCGAATACTCAAGACTATTTCCACATTTACATCGATAGCAGTGGCATTAATAGTAAAATAAACACAGCAGTCATATTACCTATGATCCTGACTACAATGAAAGTATATATAGAGAATAGTAACATATTAACAGTATACTTAGCCAAACTCCAGAGCATTAGATTTGTACTTATTATAGCCTTAAAAGATTGAGAAAAGAGAAATAGACAAAAGAAGCTAATCATTTACATAGACAACCAAGCAGCTATTAGAATAGTCAAAAACCCAACTAGAAAATCCGAGGTATATATTACTAATAACATTATACATCTAATTAACCATCTCTAAATAACCAAGCGAATCCAGGTAGAGATAAGGTGGGTTCCGGTTTACACAGGTATCTTAGAAAACAAAATAGCAGATATAGCAGTAAAGAAGGCGGTTGGATAAAGAGCAGATAAGCAGATATATACTAGCAACCAAGTAGCCCTACCAGTGCAATTATATCTACTACAAATCACACTAAAGACTTAGATCAAGCAAAAAGCACAAAAGAAATAGAAATACAGCTAGACCACAGAAACTAGAGAAAGAGTATGCTACAGATATATCCCCAAATCAATACACAAGATTCTATGTTTATATAAGAAACGCAGTAAACGACATAGTTCTCTGCTAATTCAAATGTATATAGAGAAGATTGGCCTCAGGGACTTCCTATATCAAAGAGGAATTCCAAAGATCATAGATCTATACTATAACTACAAAAAGAACAGACAAATGGTAATACACATACTCATAAGATACAGAAGATTCTAGGACCTACAGCGCCAGAAACTATCTAGGATTTCAGAACAGAACAACTTACAGATAATCCTAAACAAGTACAAAGCAGCCATAAAAACAATAAATTTCATAGAATAAACACAGATTCTTAGGCAATTTCAGATTATAAAGTAGACAAAGCCAAGCACTGAAGAAAGACTAAAGATATAAAAATACAGAAAGGACAGCAGAAGCGGCTACCAAGAAGCTCAAACAACAAACTAAAAGATACAATAGCATTTCTTAAAGCAAATATATACATAGACATAGATAGAAACCAGACAAAGAGACAAAAAAGAGGATCGCTGATCATAGAGACATAATAAAGTAAAAAGCACTGACCAATTCTAACACTTGTCGGCGATTTGCCAAGACTGCTCTATCCGGCATAGCGGCTGACAAAGCTGCTGGAACCGTGTATGACATAATCAATCAATCAATCAATCTATAACTAATCAGTAAGTTCCTCGACCGAATGGCCTTAGTGCCTGAGGTAATTGTGTTGAAGTCACCAGCAATTCCGCAAATACATTCCAGACCTCAGGCATGATAGCTACGGCCACTCAACTTTTCTGAACCTCGTTTCATATTGCTCCTTTAATTCTCCAGTTACAAAGGTCCAGGGAAAACCCTACAATACAATGATACCACACGAATTGTTTCCCATGAAGACATTGCGCCTCAAGTCTCACGATCTTAAGCTGTTGCCCGTCTGCCTGCGAGAAGAAGCCTAGTCGCCTCTGGGCCGGATCATATTCCAGCGAGTACGTATGGCGGGTCGAGTCCTGCCTGGGAACTTGCCAAAGATCCACTCCCAAGACTGGCCCTCTTTCTTGTATGCCAGCAAGCGCTGTTCGTCAATGCCTTCCTATGGGACATTCATCCTCATGCTTGAACGCTTCTGCTCAACTTCACTAGAACAACTGTCATCGTCGCTTGAACCACTGTTGTCATCGCTGCTTGCTGACTTACTCCCTCGCTGTACAACAATAGAATTGGTATTAATAGCTCTGTCATACTAAAGTATAGTTAAAGGTACATTGTTGAAAATAAGGTTTGCTACTATAGTCATCAATAAAATTATTCTACTTAACAAAAGCTAAGATAAGGTATACTAACTAAAGCTAGTTACAAGAAATAAATATTGTTATAATAGCTTAATTTTGAAGTTATTAACCTTCTTAACATAATTAATACTCTTAATAAGTTAAGTAAGCTAGCTAAATAAGACTTTTTGCTTATTATAACTATCTTAGATCATTACTAAAAAGAAGTAGCAGTATTGAAAGTGTAAATGAAATGTAACCTTGGTCAATATTAATAAAAGGTTATTAGATAATCTATCCAGATTATTATAGTCACATAACGTTTCTATATCTATAGTTTATGATACCAAAGATACTGACAAAGGAAATTAACCCTCTCTACTAGAAGCTATAGCAATTCTTAAATCCTAATTAAAAAAGAAGTATAACTTCCAATAGTATTAATAGAGTTTAGAATATAGTCTATATTAGTAAATAGACTTTGGCTTAAGATAGTGCTTATACTTCTTTTATATTGATTTATTATTAGATAAGTATAATCGTTTTTACTTTATAGAACTTTGCCTTGTATTATCCTTTTCTGACTCAAAATTATTATTAAACTTGTTATTAGTCCAACTATTATTATAGCTTTCTAATTTTTTTTTACTTGGCTTTGAAAATAAATCATAGTTAATAAGTCCAGGGCTTTTATCCTTTCTACTAGATAAATAAATATTACTAATCTTTTCAGTTATTAGTACTATTACTATATCTTTTTTTATCTTTTGCTATAGCTAATTATTATCCTTAATATCATTGTTATAGTTCTTATTTCTATACTCTATTTTCTGCCACTGTCTATCCTTCTTATTAAAAATATCAGAATTTAGTATAGAACAAACCAGTTTATATTTGTCTACTATACTTTGATCTATAGAAAAATAATCTGAGAGTTGACTGTAAGAATTAGCAGAATATGATATTATAGTCTTGGATCTGGTATAGACTATACATTAATCTGCTATACTAATATGATTGTTTAATAGCTTACTCGAGGTATAGGAAAAGAAAACATAAGAATATATAGAATCTACTATTAAAGCTTTTTGTTTAATAAGCTATAAATATAGAGTCTCAAGAAAGTTATTAATATTATACTATCTAAAAAGACTAGAACAGGCCGAAATTGTAGAGTTAATAGTAGTTTTTGGACTATCAAAGAAATCAGTATCTAGTACTATACTTTTGGTATAAAGATTATTATTACCAACTCTGACTTTAGAGATACTTAAGTTATTATTTTTCAGCTGAATAATTAGATCTTTTATACTGTATTAGAATAAATTGGTTATCTATTTTATAACAGAGGATAATAGATATACTTATCTAGACTTCTAATTAAGTTATTGTCTAGTACTGATTTGTTATACTTTATAAAACTGCTTTTTTTCTTTGTAGTTACCTTCTTAATTCTAAAGGTTGTATTGTCTAGGCACTGATTCTTTGTTGTAAAACTCTTCTTTTATAGTACAGTATATAAGATCTTTTTGATAGTATGAGAATTGTTGCTATTACTGTTGCTATAAAAAGTGTCTGTTTCTGCTAAAATTTCTATAAGTTAGTTATGATTACTATAGTCAAATATCTTTGTCTTAGAACATATCTTGGATTCCAGATCTATAGTCTTTATCATTATCAGCTGCCACTATTGCTATTACTAATAGTTAGGGGCCGTTAAGTGCTGGACCGCTTAGCTTACTGCAATAAAGCTTGTCGGAGATACTGGAGACAGGTTTGCTACAAGCTGATGTATTCTTGAAATATAGGGCTATTAATACATAAGTATAAGAGAAAGGGACAAAGATATAAGAGAAAAGAGCAAAAGTGATCATGTTGAGTATATGAAAATAATTGAAAGTATTTAAGAAATTCTCTGTTTGCTACTGACTATACAATTGGACTATAAAAAAGATAGCAGAGGGGGGAAATCAAAGGATTTATATAGGCTTCTTGTACTATCCTCGCAGAAAGGGGATAAGCTTTACAGTCCGCTGTACACTTCTGCCACACCATCTATGCTATGCTTATTTGTCTAATGCCTCCTCCATCAAAAATGCCAAAAAAATACCTTGGCGACAATGCTTTCCATCTTGTACAGAAAGATTCATTACAGCTGTAAGACCTTGATACTCTCGATTCTGCATTTTTATTCTAGAAAATGTCTATTTATAGCAATTATTTCTACTTTACTATCTATTACAATTAGCCGATTTTAGTATCTTTTCTTAATTGTCAACAAGGCTGTGAAAAACTGAACAAGAAGATAGGAACAATTGGAGAAAAAGAGGAGTTGTATAACCTTAGATACTACTATATCTGCCCATCCGAAAGCTTCAGGTAGACTTGTATATCCCAGATATTCTAGAACATTGTCATTGTCTCAGCTCTCATGCAAGTAGCTGGGGTCATCCAATTGGCAGATCTTTTAGTAGAATTTAAACAATGCTTCTTACAAAGTATTATATAATTCTGCCATCTTAAATCAGCCTAGATCTATGTAATTAAACAAATACAAAATACACTACAGTATAAAAAAACTTATCAGAAAGCTGCTAACATATTATCTACTAATAGTATAGCTAGGCAGAAGCTAGGCCGTATTATCATAAGGTATTAT
>Ga0182030_10026825_pt1 | contig 10398 bp, 11 predicted proteins | sample 812S3MmetaG_FD_121299 | JGI IMG/M metagenome (GOLD analysis project Ga0182030, IMG submission 121299) | Permafrost microbial communities from Stordalen Mire, Sweden - 812S3M metaG (Illumina Assembly) | ecosystem: Environmental > Terrestrial > Soil > Wetlands > Permafrost | place: Sweden... | reverse complement strand
GGGTCACGTGACGTACACCCATCTACGGCTTCTCCTTGGTTGGGGCAACGAATCGTTGCCTACTCACCAAGCCGTTGCAGTGATCCCTTGAATCCGCCGTGCCAAAGGTGTATCAATACTCCCCATTCAAGAAGGAGCCCAACTCAGATGGCTGAAGAGTTCCGCGATGATGAAAAGTTCCTGCTCGTGGCTCATGTGCCTGGACTAGAAGCAGACCGAGATATTTCGGTGTCCATCGTCTCTGACATTCTCCACATTCGAGCCCAACGAAGTGATCGTGCCTGCGTCCCGCTGTCAGACCTTCGAGACGGCACATTCTCGAGGGATATCCGTCTCCCCCCAGGAACCGATGAGGGAAAGGTCAGCGCCAAATACATCGAGGGCGTACTCGAGGTTCGAGCCCCCCTACGAAGCTGTGGCGGTGCGTCCCGGGTGGTTCACGTGGTGAGTGAGCAGTGACATGGACGGCGGCCGTTCTTTGTCGCCGGACTACTTTTGCAGTACGTCCATGCGAACTTCGCAGTCGTTGACGTCCCAAGAAAGGACGAACGACCACGGCGGACGATGGGTCCAGCTTGGTCGTCAGTCGGTCTTGGCCGCTGCCGCCGTTGGCTTCCCCTTCGTCATGACCCTGGCCATTATGTGGGTCACGGATCATACGGTTGGACTCCGGGTCACCGCCGAGGAACAGGTTCAGGGACTTGACATGGGTGAACACGCCGAAGCGGCGTACGTGTGGCCATGGAACGATGTGGCCAACGATCTGAGAGCGGGGGCGGAGCCCCAGGTTCTTACACCAGATTCGAACCACTAGCGCGGAATTCCCGACGTCTCCGCCAATTATCGGCCACAGTTTTGGAGGTCCTGACGGCTCAAACCGGAGTGGACTCAGGTGTGGTCGGGACAGAAGTCCATTTCGCCGTCGTCACCAGCCGGTGTCCACCCGTGCATCGCAAACCGCACCCGGACGTATTCGGGCGAGAAAACAGAGGCGCAGTCCAGGCGAGATTCGTTGCGGCACCCGTAGGCATCGCAGCGGATGGTTTGGTTGTCGACGGTCATGCCAACAGCATCAGATAGGCGTGCTAGTAGGGGACAGGGTCCAAAGACCCTAAACTGAAACCATTCGGATGCCTCACCGTGGATAGTTCCACATCGGAATGGGGCGATCCCCACTTAGGTCGCGCGGCAGGTGAACCGAACTCGGGTCGGACCTCATAGGTACCTGGTCATCAAAATCTCCCCGCGGCATCTTTGCCTTCAGGGAGAAAACCGACCTTGGCGGCCGTCGGCTACCGGCATCAGCGCCTATTCGTTGTGAATCGAATCGAATTTGGCCTACAAATTCGCCTACAACTTGGGATCCGCCTGATTCATCCCCTCCGGTGCTGCCGACGTGGGAATAGTCCGATTGCTTCCGATTGCCGGGTTCGATTCTCCTCCCAGGCTCCAGATCGCAGCTATTTGGGCCTCAGATGTAGCAATCCGCTCATGTTTGCGGGCGAAGTCGCCGAAACAATTGACGTGTCACGTCTTCTTGACTCAACGCCGATCGCGTCGGCCCTGAGTGGATTGAATACGAGTTCCCGGTGAGCGATTCATCGCCGGGTCAGGGCTGGTGGCTCGCAGCCGACGGCCGGTGGTATCCCCCCGAACTTCACCATTCTGCCCAGCCGCCGACACAAGGTACCTCGGGCTCGTTACCGACCTTTTCCGAGACGTGGCAGCCGCCGCGTCCCCCTGATGCGTCCGAGAATGTAAGTGCTCATGAAGGTACCGATAACCCCGCCGCACTTGCCCACAAATTTCACCTCGACGTACCCGTCGTCCTCAGCGAGCAAGCAAAAATCGACCGCCGGATCACACCTTCTACATTGGATCGTTCCTCTGGTCGCGCTATTGGTGGCCGCAACGGTCGGCTTGGTCATCTCAAACCACAAGAGTGCCGGAGCGAGCGGCTGGACCGACAGGGGTGTCCAGGTTGTGGGCAGCCCTGTCGATGTGGACGGGGTAGCAGTGCTTTTGAATGTGGACTCGAGCCATGAGTTGGAGCTGACGGGGATCCGTCCGTCAACCGGGGTCATCTTGTGGAGCCATCCGTACTCTGCCTCGCTGATCACTCCAGGCGTAGCGTTCACTCCGGTGGCCATCGGGAACACCGTGATGCTTTCCACACCGGCTGAGGGTCCAACCAACCCTGTCGTTACCCTCGAGGGCATCAACGCTATGACCGGGAAGGTGTCTTGGAAGGTTTCGCAGCCGTTGGTGTTGTCGGACGCACCTGTGGTGTGTGCTGGTGGCGACTACTTTTGCGTTCCCACCTTCGTCTCTCAGACGCAGACGGACCTGGTAGCTCTCAACCCTGGGTCTGGTGCTGTTGCCGGTGCGATCTCTGGGCCCTTCCGTAATATGGCCGTGGCTCCCCCCGGAAGCGAGAATGCCGGCGATCTGTGGCAGACCGCTGCCCGGGCGCCGACGTTTGCGCAAACTTCAACCTCCGGTCACCTGCTCTGGACCCAAAGTGTGACCAGCCTCTTCGGCAGCAACCGGTATAACCCCAACTATGGCTGGGACTTTCTTGTAACGGACAATCTGGACGTCGGTAGCGTGGGAGTCGCCCCGGTCGGCAAAACCGATCCCTTGGACGGCTTCAAGACGTTGGGCATCTCTACATCCACTGGAACTGTTGACTGGAGTGCTCCGGGATACTTCCTGTGCGGTGGTGGTTTGCAGTTCCTGACTTCGGATTTGGTCTGTCGCTACACGGGGGCTGCCCGGGAGAGCGGGCAGTCGGAAACCATGGCCGGAGTCGGATTGACCCTTCAAGGCCTTGATCCGGCGTCAGGTGCAACCACTTGGTCCAAGCGGGTGCTCAACGCTCAGGGGCTGTCCATGGGGACAAATGTTGCCTTTGCTGACGGGAATCATCTCGTTGTTCAGCTCGTCGGCGGTCAGCGCGTTGTCCTCGACGTTCTGACCGGAACGACTGCAGCTCCGAGCCCAGGTGAAGTCTTTTGGTGCGAGCAGGTACCTACTTATCGGGTGATTACCGCGCCTGCGGCATCATTTAGCGGCAAACGCGTCGGTGAACCTGTCTATCGGTCATGCTCCTCGACGGGCTCGGCTGTCAGCGGCACTCCCACAACAACGCCGAGCACTGTTGGGGTGACTATGAATGGCATGTTCATTTGGCCTACTCCACACGGTCTGAGGGCCGAGCCATCACCGGAGTGAGACTGAGCCCCAGTCGACGTAGACGAAAGTAGCCAACATGGATTCACCCCCGTATCCGGTTGTAGGTCCACTCGCCTAATCAGCAAGCAACGCCTCGTTCAGTCTCTTGATCGCCTGATCCACGGCAAGCGGAAGCGATTTGACGTAGTAGGGGATGTAGAACACTGTCTGTTCCACGACCCAACCCCGGGCACGGGCCCATGTGGCGTCGTCAAAGTTCAGAAGTTTTCGATAGCGGTGGCGTGCGCCCGGCGGAAGCGACCAGGCCAGCATCGCTTCACATGCTGGATCGCCGATCCCTGCACAGCCCCAGTCGATGATGCCGCTGAGTCGGCCATTGTCTATGAGGATGTTGCCAGGGAGCAGATCACCATGAACCCAGACCGGATCCCCAGTCCAGTCGCCCGCCTCCAGAGCGCTCTGCCAGACATGCATTGCTTGATCAACATCAATGATTCCCTCGAGTCGGCTGATACCCCATTGAACGACTCCGTCATATTGTGCCATTGGAGTGCCTCTCCGGGTCGGAGGTGGGCCGCCGGCCGGAGAATGTTGTTCAAGCGCGAGTACGAACTCGGCCACGCCTTCCGTGACAACATCCCAATTGTCGACTGCTGTGAGATCCAAACTCGTGCCCTCCAACCAGGGATAGACGAGCCACGGGAACGGATAACCATGGTCGGGACGGCCCTTGAGCAGAGGCACGGGAACTGAAGCGGGGAGGCCCGTCACCAGCTTGGGGAGCCATCGGCATTCCTTCTCGATCTGGGATTGTGCCCATTGGATACGAGGAAGTCGTATGCCCAGGTCATCACCCAACCGATAGATGGCGTTGTCCGTCCCAGAATCTGTTATTCGGTGCAACCGCCTGTGGGCCAAGTTTGGGTACTGATCCTTCAGGAGCGCACGCACCGTGCTGTCGTCCACAAGGACCTCGTCTTGGTGCATCCGGGGTTTCGAGGAATCAGCGGTCATGGGGAATAGGTCACCGCATCAATCTTGGCACTCGGGTAGGCGAAGCGAAGTAAACACTGACCGGCTCCACGTCTGTAGTTGGAGATACAACGTTCCACGCCACTGGCCCGGCGTTCGGGTCCTTGCGGATAGAGGCTTGCCGGCGAGGAAGGGAAGGAATAAGTGACGATACGACAATGCATTAGCGCCGCTTAATCCATGGTGGACAGCGCCGGGCCCCATCTGGACACTCAAGAGCGAGTTCAGTGTGGAACGGCGATTGCCACATCCGCGCCTCGCTCGGCAATTGCGCCTGGCGGAGGCATCTGATCGACAACGACCTGAGGAGAAACCCCGGTAGCCCATAGGTGATCGATCATCGGGACGAACCCGTGCGCCTCAAGAGTGCTGGATGCCTGAGCCGTGTTCATTCCGGAGAGGTTGGGAACTGTGGTGTTGCCAGAGACCCCGCCCTGTCCGATGAGCGACCATGATCGCCCCGAGTCCACGGTTCGGTACGTCGCTGTCTTCTTTGCGCCGTCCTGGTTGGTGATCCTGACGGTTATCGATGGAGTAGCCGATCCTTCGGTCGGCCCTGATACGTCCACGACACCGCCTGGAAAGGCGGACAAGAACCACTCTGCCCCACCGTCTGCCGTGGCGTAAAAGATGTTCTGTCCCGACCAGAAGGCGACAGCCACACTCAGGCTGTACGCCTTGATGGTGTTCGGGAACGCTGGGCCGTCCGCCCAGGGACCAGCGAACCACAGCCCTGCGACTCTCCAAGTAGTGCCGCCATCCGTGGTCGCAGCTGGATAGACAAAGCCATCGACCGTTGCCAGCGCGTACCCATCTGGACCAACAAAGCTTTTCGACATCTGTGGTCCGAACCGCAGATCTGCTGCCGTGATCAGGGACCCGATTTGTGCGGGATTGGCATACGAGCCCTGTTGGGTCTGGCGCCCGGTAACCCTGGTAGGCCAACTGGCGGGCTCCACGCCGCCCGGTCCGGCGAGATAGAAGCCGACCTGCACAGGAGTGCCAACCGCTACCAATGTGCCGGCCGGGGGAGTCTGGGTCACGATCACCCCCGGCTGCGGGGCCGTCGATCTCCATCCGAGCAGGTGCGACCGAGTGACCAGGTCCACATTCTTCAGCGCATCCCGAACCTCTGGGCCGGGAAGCGAGATCAAGGACGGGACGGCCACCCGTCGCACGCTCTCCCGATGATCGGAGAACCTCACGGCCACAGATGCCACGAGCACCAGGGCGATCACGGAAATTAGGGCCAAGATCCAACGTGTCCGATTAGATCGGGACTGGTAACTCATTCCTGCCACGGCAACCGCCTTTATCGTGGCCTACCAGCCACGATATCGCTGATTGACCGCCGAGACCTTGGAGGCTGCCGTTCTGGCATTCAATCGCCGTCCTGCCCCACGGTAGCCGGCAAGCGGGAGCCCGGCTGCTGGGCTGGCGAAGACGCGGCCGGACCGTCCGAGGAGGCTGGGACGCCGTCTTATCGAAGCCCAGGGGTACTGAAGGCCCGGCGAAGACGTCATGGTCCGATCGGCGCCCGCAGGCTGACGGTGCCCACACGCCCGACCTGCTGTAACGGGATGACGACGTCATACGTTTTAGATGTGGGGGCAGCCGCTTGGCGTCTCCGCCGAGGGGGACAGAAGTCGCCCGACTTCGAAATCCATGGAGACATGGGAGAACAAGGAGCAGAAATGATTCGCAAGTTGCTTTTGGTCGCTGCGGCGATCGCCATGCCGATGAGTGCGGGGGCGGTGGCCATCGTCGGTACCTCTGCTGTTGCAGGTGCTGCGGCCCCTGCCATCAATTGCGCCACCGCTGGAACGGTTACGTTTGCCGCGCCGGGCCTGTCCCACAACGGTGCAGTCACGTTGAACAAGACCACGACCACCCATGTGACCGCGGAGAAGTTCTCGAAGGGCAAGTCCGCCTGCACCGGCACAGGCCCAGGCCTGAGCATCACCAGCAACAACACTTCCTGCACCGCCAGTGGCGCCGACACGACGTATCCTGCCTGCAAGGGGCACACCACCGGATATGGCTACGACTCGTGGTCCGGCTACGCCTCGACCGGGATTAGTGCCGTGAAGGCCGCCGCCAAGACCATCACGGCCACGGTCAACGGCGTCACCTATACGTCCACGACCTCCACCGCATCGGGGAGTGTCGGTGCGGCCACGTGCGCCAAGTCGAAGACCTACGGCTCCGAGACCGGTTACGAAGTGAAGGGCACGATCACCAAGCAGTCCACCGGGACGACCTACCTCCACGCTGCCACGACGTTCGTGGTTTGCCTGGGCTCGGTGACCGGCACCAGCCTGACGACGGCCGCCGGCGCCACCAAGCCGGGTTTCCTGGCCAACTTCGGTGGCACCAAGAACCTGGTCAAGACGGCTCTGTTCGACCCGACCGAGAGCAGCTTGAACATCGCCTAGTTGCCTTCGGTATCCGCCGAATCGAGGCGGGAACCGGACAATGGTATGTGAAGAGGACGGGGCTCAGGCCCCGTCCTCTTCACGTGTGCAGGTGGTCGCAATGGTCGAGCGAGCATCCGTAACGCTCGGGGTCACATTCACCGGTGGAAGCTGTGATGGTGGGGCACCCAACCGGGGATGTCATCGGCGCACGGAACGTCGTGGTGGTGGCTTAGCCATATGAATCGAGGCGATGGGGAAACTAATGAGGAGGAGCGACTGCAGCACTCTATGAGTACCGTGCCTCAAAACGTGCCTACAGCACCAGCCGGATCGATGCACATGACTTACCCGGCCTAAGGCAAACACCCAGGTCAAGGCTCATTGTACGCCCACCGAGTTTGCCAATGGGGACGACTGCTTACTGGTCGCTGCGTCTCAACAAGGCGTCAAGGTCCGGTACGCGAAAGGAGTGGTCCTCGAGCTCCAGGAAAAGTCCCGCATCGAGGAGATCGCCTAGCGATTGCTCAAACCAGTATGTGCTCGCAAGCTCTTCCCCAGCATCTGATTGCCCCGGAGGATCAGGCAGTGCTTCCGCTTCAGCCACGAGATCCCAAGAAGAAGCGAGGTCGTCCGGTGAGAGGGTCAGGGCTGCCCCCGGATGATTGACCTTTCGTTCTGCGAGCAGTTCAAGCACGGATGCAAGAAGTGCTCCGGGCAACTCGTCCAAGCGCTCGAAATTCGTCATAGGCAGAAAGCTAGCTGATAGTGGGCCACCATCAAGTGTCCGGACCGACGGACCCGAGATGGCATCGGCACCTAGAGGGTTCGATCGGTAGTCCCGCGGCCACGGTCCACGGGTCGCCTACCAGGTCAGCACCTAGTGATCGGCCGGTGGCCGAGAGAGGACAGATCGCTATTCCGCTGTCCGGGCGTGTGCGAGTCCAGCGAAGATCCCTGTACAAGACACCACTACGTAGAACTGGCGGCAACGAGTTCCTCGGACAGCAGCTCAAGTGCCTGGCGTGCATAGCCCCGCCACATCCAGACAATCGGGTGCAACGCGCCGGTACCCAAGCTTTTGGGGTGCAGGATCCATCGCCAAGTAATCAAGGTCCCCGTTCCGTACGCGCCAAATTCCCATCGTCCGTCAATGCTGTCCACCAATGGGCGCATCGGACCGGAGATCTCGTTCAGGCGATAGCTGAACGAGTGCGGGGCATCGACTTCGGTCAGGAACTCGCGCATGGTCCCACCGTCGCTGGTTACTACAGTGCGCGACTGGCCTACCTGGCCCCAGACACCCTCGTGTCCACGAACTTCTTTCACTGGTGGCAACAGACCGTAGCGTCGGGAGAAAATCGAGGTCAGCGGCATGGGCAGGGTCAGCTCAAAGGCTCGCGCCAGTTCGACCGGGATCGCCCGGGATTGCTCGACCGTTACCGCAGCCATCGCTCCAGCCTACTGTCGGCCGACTGACGATGGGCCTCCCCTCTCTGTGACGCCAGACGCCGTGGAGAGCGAAACTCAAACTGCGTCGGCCGGTCCCCAGTCTTCTCTGGCCTCTACGACGGACGCCACGCCCGAACCCAGCCGCTTTGATTCATACATGGCCCTATCGGCCTGAGCCACCAATGCATCGACGGAGAGGGGCCGAACGGTGTAGGCCCCTCCCACACTGGCCCGAAGGTCGACCCGACCCGCTCCCAGCTCGACGCAGCCGGCAAGCGCCTGGCGAATGCGTTCGGCAATGTGACGGGTGCCGTCTTCGCCCGAAATCTGCGGGCATACGACTAAGAACTCGTCCCCGCCGAAGCGTCCGACAAGATCGCCATCGCGAACGACGGACCGAAGTCGATTCGCCGTCAAAGAAAGAATCTCGTCCCCGATCGAGTGGCCGAAGCGATCGTTGATCGACTTGAAACGACAGAGGTCCACGAAGACCGCTGCCACGCCCTGGCCGGTCGAGCGAGGACGATCGAGGTTTGCAGTCAAGGCGTCGAGGATGGCCGATCGGTTCAGACACGAGGTGAGTCCATCGAAGTTCGCCCGACGTTCGAGCTGGCGACGAAGTCGCACTTGCTCCGTCACGTCGGATACACAGCCCACCGCGCCGCTGATCCGACCGGCGGCGTCGGTGAGAGGACGCATACTCACCACGCAAAATCGGTCATTGTCCCCTCCTTCGGATGCCGCATTCGCAATGTGTAGCTCGAGCTCATCGATGGGGCGGTCGTCCAGAACCGCATCGACTGCATCGAAGAAGCGCTGACGGTCGTCCGCGTCGATCACAGCAAACTGCGCCTCGACTGTAGCGGAGGGCGAATGTCCAACAATGCGTGCCAGTTGGTCATTGGCAAACGTGACCGTTCGCATCGCGTCGATCTGGAACACTCCGATGGGAAGAACGTCGGACAGCCGGGTCAACAGTTGCTCGCGAGCTCGTAGGGCCTCGGTGAGGCTTACCCTCTCAACGGTCACCGGCTTCATCACGGAGAGCACCATCGGGTTGCTCTCATCGCTCAAGTGATTGGTGTTAGTGGTCTCGATCCACTTCCAACTGCCGTCGCTGGTGCGATAACGGCCTTGCCATACACCCACTTCGCCGGCTGCATCGAGCATTGCGAACCACGCCGTGATGGCACTGGCCTGATCCTCAGGGTGGATGAAGTCGGTGGACGGTCGTCCGATGAGCTCTTCCGGGAGCCAGCCCAGCACATCTGCCATTTCGGCGTCCACGAAGATGATGACCCCGGCGGCATCGCGGCCGACAGTCACCGATCTGGTGGCGCCACCCTCGGGGGCCTCACGGACCGTTCCGTTGCCTTCTTCCACAGGTTAAGCATCGAACGATTCGGCAGCCAACCTGAGCCCGGATGTGCCCTGCCACCCTTGCTCCAGCCGGACCGCGGACAAAGACCGTCGTTTGGCTGCTCGAATGCTGGTCACCAACCGGTTAGCGAGGGCTTGGAGACATCCCACCGAGGTCAAGGCCGATCAGATTGCCGAACGGCGCCCGGAGAATGCGAGCCTCGACAATGCACCGGTAGACGGGCTTGAACTGCGAGCTGGTATACCTGGCTCAGCACCATGGAGGAGCTGACGCCGCCAGCCTTGGGCGCCTAGCTGTCGACGGTGGGCGTCGATGACCGGTCCGGCCCGGGTAGTTTTCCCTTTCTGCGGGGAGAGTGCATGCACCGGGGGAGGTAGGGACTCCCGGTGTCGATGAACCGAAGGTACTTCGACGACCTGTACGGGTCTGATCCGGATCCTTGGCGGTTCGAATCGAGTTGGTACGAGCAGCGAAAGTACGCCCTCACCATGGCCGCACTACCCGAGTCCCGCTATCGGTCGGCGTTCGAGCCCGGGTGTTCGATAGGGGTACTCACCTCGCTTCTGGCCCGACGTTGTGACGAGCTGTTGGCAACCGACGTCGTTGCCGAGCGCGCTCGCAACCGGTGCCGAACACTGCCAGGCGTCACTCTTGAAGTGCGGCCGATCCCAGAAGAGTGGCCAACTGGGCCTTTCGACCTAGTGGTCTTGAGCGAGATTGCCTACTACTTCGATCGCCGGCCCTCGACGAAATCATGACCCGACTGCTGGACACCGTCGTACCTAGGGCCACAATCGTCAGAGTCCACTGGCGAGGCAGGACCAACTATCCACTGAGCGGTGATCAGGTGCATGAGACGATCGATTCGTATACCGAATTCGACAGCACCGTCCATCACGTCGAGCCTGACTTCGTGCTGGATGT
>Ga0182030_10026823_pt1 | contig 10399 bp, 8 predicted proteins | sample 812S3MmetaG_FD_121299 | JGI IMG/M metagenome (GOLD analysis project Ga0182030, IMG submission 121299) | Permafrost microbial communities from Stordalen Mire, Sweden - 812S3M metaG (Illumina Assembly) | ecosystem: Environmental > Terrestrial > Soil > Wetlands > Permafrost | place: Sweden... | reverse complement strand
GCCGCCAGGGCCGCGAGGTCGGCGCTATCGAGAAACACCGGACCATCGAGAGCCAGGAAATACATAGCCGATGAGGCGTTGGAACTATGCGGCAACCCCAGCAAGTGCCCCAACTCGTGGACGGCGGTCAAGAACAGCTCATTCGCGGGCAAGGAGCTTCTTGGATTAAAGGCGATCCAGCCCTGATAGGCAGGCAGCCCAGGGAACTGGGCGCGGGCTACTTCGCCTGGCCTGAAAAGGCCGGAAACGCCGTCGACGACTTGAATCGCACAAGCCCGGCTATCCTCCTCGTGCCAATTCATGTCGAGAACGCTGGCCCAGAAGCTCATAGCATGCGCAAACTCCGTTTTCAGTGCCGGGTTTGACGTAGAGAACCGGACGCCCAGATTCATGGGACCTTGCTTCAAAACCTCGGCGTGCCCGTCACACGGGGAATAAGGCCCAGTCCATGCGCCAGGGGGCTCGGCTGCCCTCACGGTGAAAGTAAGCATCAGGCACAGCATCGCCGCGGGCTTCGGCATGCGACGTCGATGGCGGAACCCCAGTGCCGGATCGGAAATCCTGTAACTGACGCAGTTGCTCTCGCGATCGTAACGGAAGAACCGCTCGACGTGGCGGTAGGCACGGGAAATATCCCAGAGCTTCAGGCGGCCGCCGTAGAGAACCATATTTCTCCGTGACACGAGGGAAACGACATTCACTCTCCTTATCGGCCAAAATGGGCAGGCTTCTAGTTCTAGCGACAGTGCGGGAGCCGCCTATCGGCGGGTGGGCGATCAAGGGCTTGCCTTTCGATCGCCCGGCGTTGCGCGCGCGTAGTCGACTCGTGGAACGGTCCGCAACCAGAGCCGGACCTGCCTGCCCGAGGGCAATGGCGTAGGACGATGGTTCACGTTCTCGTGGACGAGAAGACCAGACAGAGGGCCAGGAAGGCGCTGGCCGGGATGGGCATCTGGGTATCCGACGCCGTCCGCGTGCTGCCGGTCCGCGTGGCCGCCGAGCAGGCGCTACCGTTCGACGTGAAGGTCCCCCACGCAACGGCCGTGAAGGCGATGCGCGCCGCCGGACGGGGCAAGGGCAAGCGGTTGCAGTCCGCAGGCGCACTGCTGAAGGATCTGGGAATCCGATCCGGTGCGGCACTCGGTGCCCAGTTGGGTGCTTACACGGTTTCGGGAACGCCACGCGTGCCTGGCGCGCGCTGTTCAGTAATTGCTGCGAAATCAACGCGACGGTTGGCCACTCGCCACGCTAACTGGGCTGGATTTGCCCGAAATTCCGAAACCGTGTAAGCGCCCTGCCCAGTTCCGGCGCGACGTGAAACTCGCCCAGAAGCGCGGCAAGGACATGGCGAAGTTGCGCGAGGCGATCCTCCTCCCGATCCTCCTCCTGAAAGAGGGGAGCCCGCTGCCGCCGTGACACAAAGACCACCCGCTGGGCGGGGAGTGGAAGCACTTCCGCGACTGCCTCATTGAACGGCGGCCGGTTCTGGACTCGACGCCGGGACCTGCGATCGAGCTAGCCGGCGCGCTTCCGGCTCGCTCCCCGTGGCTTTCCCTTGCTCTTGAGATTGAGAGCCACTGCGGCGCGGATGAGATCCTTCAAGGCTGCCTCATCGACCTTGCCGCCTTCGTGGATGTCGATGGCGCGCCTGACGTTCCCGTCGAGGCTGGAGTTGAATAGACCTGAAGGGTCCGTCAACGCAACTCCCTTGGCGAATGTCATCTTGACGACGTTCTTGTACGTCTCTCCCGTGCAGACGATCCCACCGTGGGACCAGACGGGAGTCCCCCTCCACTTCCACTCTTCGACGATCTCAGGGTCAGCCTGGTGTATGATTTCGCGCACTTGCGCGAGCGTCTTACCGCGCCAGTCCCCCAGTTCCTTGATCTTCTCGTCGATAAGTGTAGAGGCAGGTTCCACCGGTTCGGGTCTTTTCATGTACAGCTCCCACTGTCGTACTTATTTTAGTTTCCACTCCCAGGTCTAATCCGTTCACCTTTCAGGCGAGCAGCTTCCAGCAGGTTTCACTTTTACTTCCGACGCATGCTGCTTAGTATCTCAGAACCGCAGCGCCAACGATCTTTTGGCGACGACCGGAACAATCCGATGCATGGGTAAGGACGCGACAAGCCGCGACGGCCACGCCCTTCAGGCAGCTTTCAGCACCCCTGAAGCGCCTGGCGGCGCTAACCCCTGGCAGCGCTAACCCCTGGCAGCCCTAACCCCTGGCAGCCCTAACCCCTGGCAGCCCTAACCCCTGGCAGCCCTAACCATGGATACGCTGACTGAGACAGCAATTGGCTTTTGGCTCTTAGCGATTGGCACTCCTGCGCCTGCGGCGCCATCCAGGCGCGGTGACCGGCGCGACCGGATCGGGCAAGCAGTCAGTGGAGAGCCGCAAAGCCAAACCTACAGGCTTTTAGCCGGTGGTCGTTTAGCTGCGCTTCGCGTAACCTGCACCCTCCGCAAGTGGAAGCCCCTCTGGTTCGATAGCCATTCTCGCCGCCGCCAGGAGCGGATCGCTAGCGGGCGGCGACATCCCCGGCGCCATCGCCTGGTGGCGCATTGGCTCCGCCGTGGCTCTCCCGTAGTGGCCCCTCGGCAGCCCGCCGTCTCGCACTCCTACGGCCTAAACCTAAACCGCCGGCGGTGCACGGTCAGGCGCTCGCGGCGTGGCCTGCACGCGGCGCCAGCAGAAGTACGAGAGCGCCCAGAGCACGCCGGTGGCAGCCGCCCAGCCCCACGCCTCCGGGCCATCGCCCACCGAGAGATGGGCGATGAGCGCCGAGGCGAGGGTGATGGCGAAGCCGGCATAGGCCCACTCCTTGAGCCGCGCCGGCACCGGGGCCAGCATCAGCCCCACGCCGAGGAACTTGGCCCACGAGAGTTCCACCCGGAAGTAGGCGGGGAAGCCGAGGTGGGTGAACGCCTCCGCCACCTGTGGCAGGCGCAGCTGCGCGTAGGCGGTGAAGCTCATCTGCAGACAGAAGAGCGCGGTGACGATCCAATAGACGATGGTCTTGGCTTTGGAGCTGGTCTCGGCTTTGGAGCTGGTCTTGGCTTTAGAGGTGGTCTTGGCTTTAGAGGTGGTCTTGGCTTTGGAGCTGGTCTTGGCGGCAACCAGGTCCGGCTTCTGCTGGGTCGATTCCATGGGGTTCCTCCTCTCACACTTTCATCGTTTCGGGACTTTGGGCGGCCAACTGGGGGGCTCCACGCCGAACATCTGCGCGTACTCGGCATTCAGCCGCTGCCAGCCGGCGAATTTTATCGCCTCACCGCCAGCGATGCGGCTGATGGGAGTTCCACGGAGAAGGCGATCCAGGACATCGAGAGAAATGTGCCACCCGGCAGCACCCATTGAAATGAAGCGGCGGTCGATGGTGGCCCACAGCGTCAGGCGCGTGCCGCCGCCCAAGGCTTCGAGTTCCCACCGGATATCGTCGTACTCCAGCAACTTGGGAGCGTCGGCTCGCGTCACGGTTGTCTTCAGCGCCGTGGGTGCTCCCACCCAGGTGAGATTCACCGTGGTTCCAACCGTACCCAGGCTGCCATCCACCTCAAAGGGCGCCCACTCGCGCAGATGCGCCGGGTCGGTAAGCGCCTGCCAGACTTTTTCCGGCGGGTGGCGCAGTTCTCTCACCAGAATGAGTGTCCATTTCTCTCCGTCCTTGCGCACCTCCGCGCCGGTGGCCGGACCCGGTGTGTACGGATCGTGATCGGTCATCTTCTTCTCCTCCTTGTCTTCCTCTTCGTCGGTGTGAATCTATCCATGCGGTCCAGGTGGCGTTCGAGAACATCGACAATCGACGGACCAGAACCGACGGAACCGAACCAGCCAGCCATCCACCTCCTGAAGCGATTCCGGCTTCAGTCGATTGAGACTAGCGCTGTACGGCCAACGAGCACGATCTCGGGGACCGGCTCGCCGGCGGCCTCAACTCGCGACCTTGCGCACGATGGCAGAGAGCTTGGCCTCGGTCGCGTCGTCCAGCGCGGTGAAGTACCACGCGGATTCAATGAGCTGGTGCGCGGCGCCCTCCTCGCGGGTGAGGTTCGCCTCCTGGGTGAAGCCGAACGTCATGTATTTCTTGTCCGCGCGGAAGAAGCAGACAGTCTTGCCGTCCTTCGCGTACCCCGGCATGCCGTACCACACTTTCGACTCGAGCTCCGGCGCGCTGCGCAGGATGAGCGCGTGGAGGCGCTCGCCCATGGCGCGGTAGGGCAGCGGCATCGCGGCGATCTTCGCGAGCACCGCGGCCTCGCCGTCGGCCCTGTCGGCGCGCGGGCCGGGGCGCGCGGCGGCCTTCTTGGCCACCTTCTCCTTAGTCATAGAGACTCCGCACGTGCACGAACCGCTGAAACATGTCCACCTCCGCGAGAGCGTGCGTCGCTGGCACTTCCACCGTGGTGAGCTTCACCGTTCCATCGGTACCCAGGCTCCCATCGGCGTCGAAGGAAGCCCAGTCGCGCAGATGCGCCGGACCGGTTAGCGCCCGCCAGACTCTCTGTGGCGGCTGGCGCAATTCTCTTGCAGAGAGTGAGTGTCCACTTCTCTCCCCCCTTTCGTACGTGCGCCTCGCGGGCCGAACCCGGTGCGTACCGCTCGCGATCGGTCATCTTCTTCTCCTTGCCTTCCTTTTCGTTGGTGTCGATTTTGTTGGTGTAGATTCTGTTGGTGTAGATCGGGCCATGCGGTCGAGGTGGCGTTCCAGAGCATCTACGTGAGCGGACCAGAAGCGGCGGAAGGGAGCCAGCCAGGCATCCACCTCCTGAAGCGGCCCAGGTTTCAGCCGGTAAAGACGGCGCTGTGCGGCCACCGAGGATTCCACAAAACCGGCATCTCGCAGCACGCGCAGGTGCTTGGACACGGTCGGCTGCGGCATACGAAGTTGACGCTCGATCTCTCCAACCGACTGTTGTGACGAGACCAGGAGGCTCAATATCGCGCGGCGGTTCGGCTCCGCAATGACTTCGAACACAGATTCCACTCTCTTTATATACTCCACACGGCATATACGTGTCAAGGGATATTTAGGCAGGCGGCCCAGGCGACGCTGAAGATTTGGGATCGATCTGCTACGTTGGCCTGATTCGTTCCTGGACCGGAACACAGTACGGTCCCTGCACGGATTTCGCCGCGCTTCTACATAGGACCACGGTCCCAGTTCCGCGCCCGGCGAAGGTCCGCTGACCCACGTTGCGTCCGGCGCAGCGTCCTGAACGCGTGGTGTAAGCCGGCATGTAGCGCGTGCCGGTAGGGCCAGGAAAACGCAAGCCGGGACAATTGCCCGAAGCGCGCTTGCAGGAGGTCCCGATGACAACGCCGTTCCAGCTGTGCCGGCACGATTTCGAACGCGCTGCCAGTCGTGAACCAGGACCCGCCCGCGCAGCATTCGATTGGCAACCTGGTCGCGGCGGCGCAGTTCGAGGGCGATCTGTTCTAAGGGCGCGCACATGAATCACCTCACAGCAACCGACGTGGCGCAGACTCTCAGTCTGCAGCGCCGAGACTCATCTCGGCGCGTCGAGAGGCTTCCTCCAGAGGGTCGAGAAGAGTCTCGACCCGGCAGGCACGAGTGCCTGCGCCACATCGCCACCTCCTGACAATGTGAAGTAATTTTGCGCGGCCGCTAAGGAAGGCGACTCCACCGCGACGGCGCGACATCGCCGGGATTCGAGCCTTTCATCGCCAAGTGGCGCGCATCATTGCCTTGAGGTTCGGCGCACGTTGAGCGATTACACGATTGGGTACCAAAGTCGATCTGAGTCGAAGCGCTCGCGAGGGTCTGAGCGGCGCGTTGGGCCGCTGTCCTTACAGTGACGGCGTCGCCGGCCACCCCCAGGCGCCTCTCTCAGCCGTGTACCGAAACGGGCCTCGCGCGCAGAACATCTCGAACCTTGGCTGCCATTCGAATAGGCATAAACTGCACCGCGGGGCTTACACAGTGAGCCAAAAAAAGGAGCATACTCATCTTGATCGGAACAATTTAAAGGATGCGAATGCGCGGAACCATACGTTGGTGGGCGGTATTGGCAGGCGGACTGGTGGTCGCGCTCGGACTCACCTGGGGGATTTGGACGAAGCTAATTGAAGACCCTGCCGCGCGGACGTACCGAATCGGGTTAGAGGATAACCCACCCTCACAAGCGGTGAAGCCGAATGGGGAATTCAGCGGATATGCAGTCGAGACGGTTGCGGAGGCAGCCCGCCGGCGCGGAATCCGGCTGAAATGGGAGTATCGGACCGACGGTCCGGATCATGCCCTCCGCAGCCAGGCGGTAGACCTGTGGCCCATCATGACCGTCACCAAGGATCGGCAGCGTTACTTTCATTTCTCCGATTCGTATGAGATTTCCGAGTACCTGTTTCTGGTTCGCGCGGATAGCCCTCTGCGGCAAGCGAGCGATCTGAACCACAGCCTGGTGAGCCATAAGAGTGGGGCGATCTATCGCAGTATTCTGCGGCAGCGCTATCCGGAGGCCACTTTGGTGGAGGAGAAGACGCATCGAGATGCCCTGCAGGCGCTTTGTTCCGGGCAGACGCAGGCGGCTCTGGTGGAACTGCGGGCGGTTTTGGCGGCCAGCCTCTTGAATCCCCCTCCTTGCCCCGGCCTGCGGGCGATACCCGGCGAGGGGCTGCAATTTCCGGTGGCGCTGGCATCGACGTTTGCCGCGGCCGTGGCAGCCGATGCGTTGCGGGCCGAGATCGACCATATGGCCGCCGATGGAACGCTTTCAAAAATCATGTCGCGCACGGAGCATATACCTGGCGGCGACTTGTATTTCATTTCTCAACTGAAGGCGTCCAGGATCCGCGCGCGGCAGTACCAGGTGGGCACCGGCGTCTTCGGTCTGCTATTTGTCATCGCGATCATGTTCGCGGCGCGTTACCGGAGGGCTCGCAACCAGTTGTTTGCCACCGAGCGGGAACTGCGGGACAGAGAGCGGGAACTGCGGCTGGTAGCCGACAGTTTAAATGAAATGGTAATGGCGTGCGACATGCGGCAGCGCTTGATTTACGCCAACCCCGCGGTGACGCGCCTCACGGGCTACACGCTCAAGGAACTGGAAGACGCTGGTCCCCTGTGCTGGGTTCACGTGGGGGACCGGGCACGCATGGCGGCGCACTGGAACCGGCTATTTCAGGGCGAGAATTTCTCCGAGGAAGAGTACCGGCTGATCGCTAAAGACGGGGACGAGAAATGGATCTCGGCCAGTTGGGGCCCGCTGCGGGACGAGAACGGCGCGCAGGTCGGAGTGCGTGGAAGCGAACGGGACATCACCAGCCAGAAGCGCATGGAAGAGACCTTGGGCCAGGCGCAGCGGGAACGCGAGATATTGACGGAGCAGTTGCAGCAATCGCAGAAGCTGGAGGGCATCGGACGCCTGGCTGGGGGCGTCGCGCACGACTTCAACAATCTGCTGACGGTAATCAACGGTTACTGCGGCCTGATGCTGGACGACAAGCGGCTGAGCAGCCGCACGCGCGACCAGGTGGAGCAAGTCAAGCTTGCGGGCGAGCGCGCGGCCAATCTGACCCACCAACTGCTGGCCTTCAGCCGCAAACAGATCGTCACGCCCGAAGTGCTGGACCTGAACGCAATCGTGAGCAACTCCGAAAGCCTCCTGCGGCGGCTGGTAGGGGAGGATATCGAGTTCGTCACCCTGCCGGCTGCCCGGCTGGGAATGGTTTGCGCGGACTCCGGGCAAATCGGCCAAGTCCTGTTCAATTTGGCAGTGAACGCCCGCGATGCCATGCCGAAAGGAGGAAAGCTGATCGTTGAAACTGCCGACGTGGAACTCGGCGGCAACCATGCCGCCACGCCCGGCGAGGCCCGGCCCGGGCCTTATGTGATGCTGGCGGTGAGCGACACGGGCTGCGGGATGGACGAACAAACGCGCGGAATGATTTTCGAGCCCTTCTTCACGACCAAGCCGACGGGTAAAGGCACGGGCTTGGGGCTCGCGATGGTATACGGGATCGTGAAGCAGAGCGGAGGCTCGATCCGGGTGTTCTCCGAGGTTGGCAAGGGCACGACGTTCCGCATATACCTGCCGCGAACCGATGGAGTGGCGCGGCCGGAAGCGCCGCCGCGCCCGGCTCACGCCGCGCCGCAGGGCACGGAAACGATTCTGGTGGTGGAGGATCAGGAGGAGGTCCGGAGGTTCGCCTGCGAGGTGCTCCGCGGCGCGGGATACCGGGTGATTGAGGCGCCAGGGGGACCCCAGGCGTTGAGGGAAGCGGAGCGTTTTCCGGAAGCGATTCATCTTCTGCTCACCGACGTGGTGATGCCGGGGATGAGCGGGCCCGATACGGCGGAGCGGCTAAAGAGCATACGGCCCGGAATCGAAGTGGTGTACGTGTCCGGTTACACCGATAATGCCGTGGCGCACAGCGGTGTGCTGGACCCCGGGGTAGCCTATCTGGCAAAGCCGTTTTCACCGGAGGCACTGATTGCGAAAGTGCGGGAGGTGCTGTCGGCGGGGGCTAGCGGCTGAGGCATCGCGGCCAGCGTCAGCTCCCGTTTTATGGGCGCCGGGGAGAGTTTTGTTTACTGCAGGGACATCGAGGTGCGTCAGAGCACCGTAAAACTGGCCGCTGGCGACATTGTATGTCCTTTATTTATGCGCGTCTGGATAGCTTGCGGAAGAGCAGGCAGATCGAGTAGCCCTTGCCGACCGGTCGATAGCGACGCGAGCGCTTCCGATGAGGCCAATCCCTGCCGATTAGCCAAAAGTGCGCGAACTTCAAATACCGCTACTGGGGTTACAGTTGCACCGCCATTCGGAAATCCCAAACCTTCGCGGCCTCGCGACTACATCGGCACCCATAGACGACGATCGCGGCGCTCCACGACAGTAGTTTCGCTCGCCAGATCGTACCACTCACGCATGAAGCTGGCCGGGTGCGGCGGACTCCTCGTCCCGACACAAATGGGCAGACCTGACGGGAGGAAAACGTGAATGAAAGCTGCCAGTTGTCACGATCGACCCCTAACCGGCCCGGCCGGCGACTCGTTATCCTTAGGCCATGCAGCGAACGAGTTTCGCAAGAACAATCGAAGCCGCTATCTTGGCAGCAGCCATTGCCGCAGCAGGTAGCCACGTAATCCGTGCCCAGAGCGCCAAGCCGGCGCCGGATGCCTACAGTGCAAACGATCGGGCGCCCGACGCGCGCCTGAAGGCCGACATTCTCGTCGTGGTTGCCCATCCCGACGACGAAACACTGGCCTCAGCGTACCTCGCTCGCGAAATCAACGACGAACATAAACGAGTGGCCATCGTATACGGAACCCATGGCGACGCCGGAAACAACGAAGTCGGTCCGGAGCAGGCCTCGGCAATGGGCCAGATCCGTGAATTCGAAGCGCGGCAGGTAGCGGGCGCTCTGGGCGCTACCAGCGTCTGGTTTTTGACCGGCCGCGATACCGTAAGCCAGAACGTCTTAAACTCTCTCGAACACTGGGGTCACGGCGCCTGCCTGGAACAGTTAGTCAGAATTGTCCGCCTGACGCGGCCTTCGGTGATTCTTACCTTTCTGCCGGACTTCACAACCGGAGAGAACCACGCGGATCATCAGGCCGCCGGAGTATTAGCGACAGAAGCTTTCGATCTGGCCGGAGACCGGACGGTATTTTCCGAGCAGGTTTCTCCCGCTACTAACCCGGACCAGAATACCAATCTTACTGAGGGTCTGCGTGCTTGGCAACCGCAGAAACTTTATTACTTTTACAATCCCACTCACGATATCTTCACCGGCCAGGGGCCGCAGTACGCATCGCAGGAGATATCTCCCGCACGCCATCTGAGTTATGCGGCCCTCGCCGCCGAGGCATTTTCATTGCATAGGACGCAGGGCGGCGACGCTATGCGGCGCGTGCTCGACAATCATACGCTGGAAAGCCCGGAGAGCACGATAGCTCGCATGGTGACTGGCCCTGTCCGGTTGATCTTCGGCAAGTCCCGGGTGCCCTCCGGCGTTACCGATGACGTCTTCGCGGGAGTCGTTTCGGGAGGCATTCCGTTTCAAGGTCCGCCGCTGCGCCGTGCAGCAGAGGATGCAAATCCGGCACTGGAAATCGGAGATCCCTGGAGTTATTACCGTGAATTCTGGTCCGCGCACGGACTGGATCGTCTGGCCAATGTCGTTCCGGTAGAGATCACCGTCAAAGTGGGCGGTTCCCTGGCCATTCCGCTCATCGTTGAGAATCCAACGAATAGTCCGATCAGCGTGAGTCTATCGGTGCAAGCGCCCGATGGTTGGCAGGTAAAGCCTGTAACTCCGGTTTCGGTGGATCCGCACACGCGCTACTATCTGCGAGTTCAGGCCGCGGCCCCAGCTACCAAGTTATCCGGCTGGCAGCAGTTTACTGTCTCCGCTCAGGACGGGAATCGGAAG
>Ga0182030_10026822_pt1 | contig 10399 bp, 13 predicted proteins | sample 812S3MmetaG_FD_121299 | JGI IMG/M metagenome (GOLD analysis project Ga0182030, IMG submission 121299) | Permafrost microbial communities from Stordalen Mire, Sweden - 812S3M metaG (Illumina Assembly) | ecosystem: Environmental > Terrestrial > Soil > Wetlands > Permafrost | place: Sweden... | reverse complement strand
TCAGCTGGCCTATTTTGGCGTAAAGCTGGCTCGCCTCCCGTTCGCGCGCCTCCTCGCCCTCGCCCGACGCGCTGGCGCCGCGTGCGAAAAGGCTCGCCATATTCTCCACCGCCTGCTTCTTCCAGCCATAAATCTGGTTCGGATGCACGCCGTGCCGCTTGGCCAGATCCGGAACCGTCATGTCCTCCCGCAGCGCTTCCAGCGTAACTTTCGCCTTGAACGCCGCGTCAAACTTCTTGCGTGACTTCGTCATACCGTTCGCTCCATCGGTTTCGATAGAGCACGACGCCGAACACCTTAGCCAATGGTCCTAGAATCGGGGTCCACTTCAGAGCAGCGAAACTTTGTTGACCCTGTGACGCCGCTCCTGCGTTGCCGCAAATCAAGATCGGCAGCCAGGACCCGTTCAACTCATACGCTGGCAGGTATATCTCCGCCCATCCGGCTCAGGACCGCGGCGGGGGGCTTGGAGAACCACATTTGATACAGCGATGTCAGCCACATGATAGCAAAACAGAGCGCCATCAACACGCCCGCGGCAATCTCCACCCACGCGAACGGATGATAGAGCTTGATGAAGTACCACGAACTCACGTCGAAAACGATGGCCGCGAACGGCGTCGCAATAATCACGCACTTTAGCCAGACTGGACGCACATAGGCGTGGGTGAACGCGAAGCCGACAATGAAGAAGATGAACGTCACGCCGAACAGATGGATGTGCGAGACGCGCACAAGCGTCGAAATCGAGGCGCCGGTGTCGAGCGCGGTGACCTTCTTGAGGCCCTCGTAGTCGGAAAGATTTGGCAAATGTGGGTTGGTCCCGCTGTGGCAAGCCATGCAGCGCTTGTCGAGGATCGGCTTCACGCCGCCCGTATAGGCGGCCCTGTCGGCCCCAACGCGCACCCAATCCAGCACCACGGCGCGCTCCTCCGGCGGCAGCATCGTCGCCATCGGCCCGGACAGCGCGCTTTCAAGCACGGAGCCCTTGCCGCTGCCGGAATAGGCGACGACGATGTCCTCATAAGAGAGCATGGCCGGATTGCCGCCCGCCCGCCCGGCGTAGGTGAAAAATACATTCAGCAGCGCGAACAGATACCCCATGCCGAGGATCATCAGCATGCAGGTGAACAGGACCCGCAGGCTGTACGGCAGTTCGGAAAAGTGCCGGAACAGGCGGTGCGGCGGTTGCGCGTCAGTCATTGTCGAATCCATCAACGGCGCAGAGCGCCAACGATCACTTAAGTGGAACGGGAACCAGCACGAACACGGCGGGGCGAGCCTTCCGCCAGGCGTAGTGCGCGGCGATGCCCTTGATGTCGTCGTCGGAGAGTATGCTCGACATCGCCGCCATTTCGAGGCTCGTGCGCTGGCCGGCGCGATAGGCGCGCAGCGCCTTGTCGAGATAGTCCATGCGCTGACCGGCGAGCGAAGGAACGGTGGGACGAACGCTGTTGCCGTCGGCGCCGTGGCAACGGTCGCACTTGTCGGCCCATTCGTCCGGCGTCAGCGGCTTGAGCGTGTCGGACGGCTTAGGGGTCAAGCTCGCGTAATAGGCGGCGAGCGAACTCATGTCGGCGTCGTCGAGCTTTCCCGCGCGCGGGCTCATCACGTCGTCGTCGCGGCTCTTGTCCTTGTAGGCGTGCAGCGCCGAGACCAGATAGGTCCAGTCCTGCCCGGCGATGCTGGGACTAGCCTTGCTGGTGCTGATCCCGTCCTCGCCGTGGCATTTGATACAGCGCGACACGCTGTCCTTGCTCGCCTTGCTCTGGTCGTCGATCGGCGTGCCGGCGCGGGTGAGGTTGTCGCTCAGCGTGGCGTAGTAGAGGGCGACGCGATCGATGTCCTTATCGCTCAGCGCCGACAAGGCGGTTTTCATCTTAGCGTTTCTCTCGTCGATCGGCCGGTCGCCGGCGACATAGGCCTTCATCGTATCCGACAGATACGTCTGCCTCTGGCCGATCAGGTTGGGGACGCCGGCCTTCTGGCTGACGCCGTTCTCGCCATGACATTTGCCGCAAGGCGCCGCCGCCGCCTTGCCGAGCGCGAGCGGATCGTCGAACTTGGGCGCGGGCGTCGGCGGCGGCGGGGCGGGATCGAGGCTGGCGTAATAGGCGGCTACCTTGACCAGCGCCTCGTCGCTCAGGAACTTGACTTTCTCCGTCATGTCCTTGTCGCTGCGGGCGCCAGCCTGAAAAGCGCGCAGTTCGAGGTAGAGATAGGACGGTCGCTGGCCCGCCAGAGAAGGCGAGCCTTCCTTCTCGGACACGCCCGAGGCGCCGTGGCATTTGGCGCAGACAGAGTCCGCAAGCTGCTTGCCTTCTACGAGGTCGCTGCCCATCGCATAGAGCGGTCGCAATTCCTGACCGGGCGCGAGCGGCGCTTGCGCCGATGCGCCGAAGGTCGCGAGCGCGACGGCGGCCGCCGCCAGCAGACCCAGCACTTTTGGTCTTCCCATCACACTTTTCCACATATTCCCGCACCCCGGTCGGCGCCGAAGCGGTCGACGACCGTAGACTCGGACCCGCGGGCCGGGTTGCCGAGGTTCACAACGCGGCGAGTGCGGATGCGCGGCGCGTCACGGAAACCGAGGCGTCGTTCAACAACAACGGCGCGGCGGCAGACGCGCCAACCGCGCTCCGCAGCGCTGCGGCTGCCCTTATGCGCGAAATGCAACGGGGCCGCGCGGCCGTGGCCGTCTGGCCTCCCCAGCGGGCTTGTGTCCATGCCCGACAAGGCCGAGTGCGCGGTTATGAAACCCTTGTTCGGCATCAGGCGCGGCTCAGCGAATCCGCTTATTGCGCTGTTCGATGCGCTCGCTCGGAAATCGCCGGGGCGCTGTCGCCGAGCTTCGATAAGCGCCGCTCATTCACGCCCCGATCTTTCCACGACGGCGCCATTTCGGCGCATGACTACCATCTGCAGCCTGCGACGTCAGATCCCGATATCCTTTGCGCCAAATCAAATTGGACGCGCCACCAAGGCGCGCTGCCTAGATTACCGTCACGATTTCTGGAGTTGCGCCCCATCGCCCGGAAAAGCGGCCGCGGCTGGAGTTCAGCAAGGCTGGCGTTACTCCCGCCGCTGACGGGCTCGCAACGAAGCAGTTGGTCCAAATAGTAATGCGATGGACACCGGCGACGGCGGCTCAAACCATGCAACCAAGGCTCTACCGAGCGCAACTGCAAGCCGACTTTACATGATTTCCTCCGATTGGGCCCCGCGCTTCACGCCGGTGAGCATCGCCCCCGCCAGATTTTCGCGATGCCGCCAGCTCGCAAGGGCGACGCCGCCGATATGCAGCGCGATCAGGACGACAAGGCCGTGCGCAAGCAGGGAGTGCGCGTGCTGCGCCCACGCGTTCCCCCACAATGCATCCGTCGTCAGCAGCCATCCGCTGGCCGAGACGACGCCGACGACGGCGAGCAACGCGAGAATCATGGCGCCGCCCGCGGGATTGTGCCCGATGAAGCGGGCCTCCGTTCCAGCAAGAACGGTCCGCAGGTAGCTCCATACGACGCGCGGCTTCCGGACGAACTGCGAAAAACGCGCGTAGCGGGGACCGACGAGCCCCCACAAAACGCGCCAGGCAATAAGCGCGAGCGCGACATAGCCGAAGATTTCGTGCAGGCTTTCGTCAACCTCAGCGGTGAGCCAGGCAGCGAAAATGCTCACGACGAGCGTCCAATGAAACGCTCGCAGCAGCGGGTCCCAGACGAGTATCTTGCCGGGGCTCTCGGCCATCGCCCTCAGTTCTCGCCCGCTTCCGCGTTTTCGAGCTTGTCGAGCGTTTCAGCGTTATAAGCCATATTTGCGCGCTTGCCGCTCTTGTCGGTCGCGTACACTTCGTAGCAACCGCCCTCGGTCTTGATCTGTCGCACCTTGAAACCCTCGTCGGTCAGCTTCTTTTCGAGCGTCGACTTGGTCTGCCACTTGTCTTTTGGGGACTTGCTGCATTGGCCGGCCGCGAAGGCCGGGCCGGCGGCGAAGGCAGCGAGAGAAAGCGCGATGACAAGCTTCATTCGGGAACTCCAGATCAGGTCGAGGGCGGAGAAGAGCTTGTCTTCCCCGCTTGGACGTCCTCTGTCGTCGGGCTTGCCGGCTGAATTGCGTTCGCCAGATTACCGTTTCCCAATCTTCGCGAGGCGACGATTGCGGAGACGGCTCGCGCGCGGCTTCGCAACCTGTGGCGCGCCCTTCTTCCGCCTCCGATAATGCGCTCCAAGCGAACGCATTCCGGCGAGCCTGTCTTGTAGGCTGGGACTATCCGCCGAACTTGAGGGTCGAAAGCGCCGATCGAACGGCGGACGAGCTTTGCGCGGTGGCGCTGGCCGGCGCGGCGGCTGCGCGGTCGTCCTTGTCGCCGTCGTGCGGTTTGTCGGTCGGCGCGGCGGCCGGCGCGGGCGCAGGCGCCGAGGAAGGCGCGCTCTGGTGAACGGAGGTCGCCGAGGAAATGCCTGAAATCATGATGATCTCACTCACGGTTGTTGCACTCGCCGGCGGGCGCCGGCGCGAAGTGGGAAGCAGTACGACCGCTTCCGGTGGCGACCCTCGCCTCGACCCATTAACGACTCGCATCGGCGCACGTCGCGCTTTCCAACCTTACAAAGAATTATACTTGTTTCCGCAGCGTCGCGAACGGACTTTCGGAAACCGCCGCGGCGGCAATATGCGAGCGGGTCGCCGCGCCGCGGGCCGGGTTGCCGAAGAAAGCGGGCGCGTGTAGTTGTCGGCTCGCGCGATGGCCGCGGTCAGTCGCAGCTTCAATGTCGCTGATCTCGCGCGGACGGCGGGAAAGCGGCGGATCGACGGCGGCGGCGCAATGAAGTTGCTAATTGTTGAAGATGACGAAGACCTTGCGGCCTATCTTGTGCGCGAGGTCGGCGCTCGCGGGCACGAGGTCCGGCACGTGCTGGACGGCCGTGACGGGCTGGCGCTTGCGACGAGCGAGAGATTTGACGTCGTAGTGATTGATCGGATGCTGCCTGGAATGGACGGTCTCGGCGTCGTCGCAGCGATGAGGTCGTCGAACGTCGCGACGCCCGTCCTGGTTCTCACCAACCTGTCCGGCGTCGATGAGAGAGTCGAAGGTCTGCAGGCCGGCGCCGACGATTATCTCGCCAAGCCGTTCGCGCTCGAAGAGCTTCTTGCGCGACTGGCGGCGCTCGCGCGACGGCCGATGCTCGGCGAGAGCCAGACTCTGCTGCGAGTGGGCGACCTTGAAATGAATTTGTTGACGCGCAAGGTCCGCAACCGAGCCGGGGAAATCGACCTGCAAACCCGCGAGTTCGAGTTGCTCGAATATTTTATGCGCAGCGAAGGCCGCATCGTCACGCGGCGAATGTTGCTTGAGAATGTCTGGGGCTTCCACTTCGATCCGCGCACCAATATCGTGGAAACCCACATCAGCCGGTTGCGCGCGAAGCTGGACGACGGCGGAGGCGAAAGTCCGATCCAGACGATCCGAGGCGCGGGGTACATTCTCCGTGCCGCATCTTAGACTGCTGCGAACGACCGCCTTTCGGCTCGCGTTGACCTTCCTGAGCCTGTTCTCGGTTTCGACGCTCGCGGTCGGGTCCATCGTCTATGTCGCAATTCGCGACCAGATCCTGACCGAGTTTGACGAACGGATTACAGAAGAGGCCGACTCGTTGGCGGCGCTTGCGCGCCGGGAAGGGCCTGAAGCGCTCGCTGCGGCGATAAGGGCGCGTGGCGAGGGCGGAGCGCTCGCCTACGGCCTGCGGTCTCGCGACGGGCGCGCCATCGCCGGCGAGGTTGAACCTCTCGTCGCCAAAGGGTGGTTCGAGACCCGCGAGGAGGCGACGCCCGCGGAACGCGGCGAATCTGAAACGGAAACCGTTCGCGCCTTGGCCGTGCCGCTCGATGACGGATCGACGCTAGTGGTGGGCGACGAGCTGCGGCGTCCCGAGGCGGCGATTCACACGATTGCTTCCGCATTCGCATGGTCGCTTGTCTTGACGTTTCTGATAGGCGGCGTGGGCGGCCTATGGGTCAGCCGCCGCTTGCTACGGCGAGTCGATGAGATAAGATCCGCCGCCGACGCGATCGCCGCGGGCGACTGGCGTCGTCGCATCTCGTTACCCGCCGCCAATGACGAGATCGCCGCGCTCGCCGGAGTCTTCAACCGTCTGTTCGAGCGCATCGAGCGTCTGATCCTCGCCAACAAGCAAAGTTCAGCCATGATCGCTCATGATCTGCGCAAACCGCTGGCGAAGGTTCTGCGTCGCCTCGAGGCCATTCCCGATCGGAGCGAGCGCGTCGATGAGGCGATAGCGGACATCGAGCGGGTGCTGGAAACTTTCGAAGCGCTATTGCGGATCGGCGAGATCGAAGCGGGCGCCCGTCGCGCCGCGTTTCGCGCGGTCGACATGGCCGAGATCGTGCAGCAGGTCGCCGAGGCCTATTTGCCCGTGATCGAGGAAGAGCGCAGGTCGCTGCGAATTGCGTTCGAGACGTCGCTCGCCATGACGGGAGATCGAGACCTGCTCGTGCAGATGATCGCCAACTTATTCGATAATGCGCTGCGGCATACGCCCAAAGGCGTGGGCATTGAGATAACGGGCAAGGCGACAGGCGCTGACCTGCGTCTGCAATTCGCGGACACCGGGCCCGGAGTTCCTCAGGACGATAGAGCCAGAATCTTCGAGAGGTTTCACCGCGGCCCGGCTGCGGTGAATTTGCCGGGCAGCGGGCTCGGGCTCAGCCTTGTCGCCGCCATCGCCGACTTGCATGGGCTGCTCTGCGAGGCGTCCGACAACGCCCCGGGTCTGCGTATTTCCATAGCAAGCCGTCATGGGCGCCTCGTTGACGCGTAAAGGGCGGTAAGCGGTTTCGCGGCAGTTGCGCGCGGCGCGAACGCCGCAGGACCTGACGGTGCACCGCTGCTAAAGCTGCGACTGCCGGCCGCCGCTGCGCTCTTTGGCGCTTCCGACGCGCGGCGCGACGAGCGCGATCGTGACGACGGCGCGCGTCACTTCTCGGTCGAAGACGTGGCGACGACTTCGCCATCCTCTTTCACAAACCGGCCAATCTCGGCGTTCGGCAGGATCGTGAGCACGACCTCCGAGGGGCGGCAGAGTTTTGCGCCTTTCGGCGTGACGACGATGGGCCGGTTGATGAGGATCGGATGCGCCAGCATGAAGTCGAGGAGTTGGTCATCTGTCCATTTCGGATCGTCGAGCCCGAGCTCCGCGTAAGGCGTGCCCTTCTTCCGCAGCACGTCGCGCACGGGCGCGCCCATCGCTGCGATCAGCTCCTTGAGACGCTCCCGCGAGGGCGGCGTCTTCAGATATTCGACAACGACGGGCTCCTCGCCGCTCTGCCGGATCATCGCCAGCGTGTTGCGGGACGTTCCGCACGCCGGGTTGTGGTAGATCGTGACGGTCATGGGGCCTCCATTTCGGCGGGCGTTTCAGTCTTCGATGGTGCGCGAGAGGGACCGGATCAGCGGCGCCGCGCGCAACTCGGCGACCTTCTCACCACGCAGGCGCGCGCCACGAAACTCGTCTATGCCGCTCACCGCCATCGTCTCCCTTGCGCCGGCTACGGCGAGCGCCCGGCTAGGGCGTCCGCAGACTGCCCGGCTTCGTACCAGCCGCGCGTCGAGTTGACGATCCAGACCGCCGACAGCATCACCGGAACCTCGATCAGCACGCCGACCACCGTCGCGAGCGCCGCGCCGGAATGGAACCCGAACAGGCTGATAGCCGCCGCGACCGCAAGCTCGAAGAAGTTGCTCGCCGCAATCAGCGCGGACGGTCCCGCCACGCAATGCTGCTCACCGACCAGTCGGTTCAGGAAATAGGCAAGAGCCGCGTTGAAGTAGACCTGGATGAGGATCGGGACGGCGAGCATCGCGATCACCAGCGGCTGCGCCAGGATTTGCTCGCCCTGGAAGCCGAACAGCAGGACCAGCGTCGCGAGCAGCGCAACGAGCGAGACCGGGGCGAGCCTGTCCAGCAACCGACCAAGCGCCGCCGGGCCGCCACGGGCGAGAACGCTCCGGCGCACGACCTGCGCCACGATGACAGGCACGACGATGTAGAGCACGACCGACAGGACCAGCGTGTCCCAGGGGACGGCGATGGAGGACATGCCCAGCAGCAGGCCGACGATGGGCGCAAAGGCGAACACCATGATCGCGTCGTTGAGCGCGACCTGGGAGAGCGTGAAGTGCGGCTCCCCCTTCATCAGGTTGCTCCACACGAACACCATCGCCGTGCAGGGCGCGGCGGCCAGCAGGATCAGGCCAGCGATGTAGGAGTCGATCTGATCCGCCGGCAGCCAGGGCCGGAACACATAGCCGATGAACAGCCAGCCAAGCGCCGCCATCGAGAAGGGCTTTACGCCCCAGTTGATGAACAGCGTTACGCCGATGCCGCGCCAGTGCTCGCCAACGCGACCCAATGCGGCGAAGTCGATCTTCAACAGCATCGGCACGATCATCAGCCAGATAAGCACCGCTACGGGCAGGTTGACCTTGGCGATTTCCAGGCCGCCGATGGCTTGGAACAGGCCAGGCCAAGCGTGGCCCAGCGCGACGCCGGCCACGATGCAGAGGAACACCCACAGTGTGAGGAAACGCTCGAAGATCGACATTATTTGGCCTCGCCTGCGGTCGCCGTCGCGCCTTCGAGCCGGCCAATGTCATCGAGCTTCGCCTTCAGCGTCATTGCGTCGAGCGATTTCACGGGCAGCGCGATGAAGGCGCGCTCCTTCTCGACGTTCGTCCCGTCGACCGCCGCCGCGTCCTCGAAGCCCCAATGCGCCGTCATCGGATGGCCGGGCCAGACCGGGCAGGCTTCGCCCGCCGCGCTGTCGCAGACCGTGAAGACGAAATCCATTTGCGGCGGCGTATCGCTCGCGCACCGCTTCCCTGATTTCGACGTTCGCAATGAACTCCTCCTCCTATGCGCAGCAGGTGATAGCCTCGGGCTTGATCGCCTTGTTGCGCGTGCAGCACTCGGCGAACAGGAACCCGACGATTTCCTGGAGCGCCGTGGTGTTCGCGGTGTAGCGGAGGAACGTGCTCTCGCGCCGGACGCTGACGAGGCCCTCGTTCTTCAGCTTGTCGAGGTGATGCGAGAGGGTCGAAGGCGCGATGCCGAGTTCAGCGCCAATCTCGCCGACGACGAGACCCTCGGGATGCGCCTGCAAGAGGAGCCGCACGATCCGCAGCCGGGGCTCGGCGCCGAGGGCGCTCAGCATGTCGGCGAAGCGGGCGATCTGGTCGGGGGCATGGGCGGGCATCTTCACCTCTTCGGTATTTTTATAAATGTAGAAATACCGAAGGTCAAGAACCTGCGCGGAGCGCGATCCAGGCTAAGGGCTTCCATCGGAATTTGTTGCAGCCGACTGTATTCGGTCCACCGCTTTCGGAAGCCGATGGAATCAGCGATAGGCGCCGAAAGAACAGCATATTTCTTGGTTTAACCTCAGTTTTGTTGTGGGCTATCGTCCTCGGGGGCGGAGTGCGGGGCGGCGCTTCAAGGATGAGGCCACGGCGCAAGGCATCAATTGACAAATTTTATAGATTTAATCTATCCTGAGCGACCTGTTCGGGAGAACGCCCATGTCGCTGAGAGAAATAATCCACGAAACCCAGGCCAATCTGCGCGCGCGGCCGGATCAGGCGGTGGCGACCTTCGCCGTCGACTCCAGGCAGGTCGAGGGCGTGCGCAGCGAAACCAAGGTGCGCCAGTTCACCCTCACCGTGGACGAACCGCCGAGCCTGGGCGGATCGGACCTCGGGCCGAACCCGGTCGAACTCGTGCTGACCGCGCTCGCGACCTGTCAGGAAATCACCTATCGCGCCTACGCCACCGCGCTGGGAGTGCCGCTCGACAAAGTCTCGGTGAAGCTCGAAGGCGATCTCGATCTGCGCGGCTTCTTCGCCGTCGCCGACGATGTGCGGCCGGGGTTCGCGGCGGTGCGCGGCGTCGTCAAGCTGGAAAGCAGCGCCTCGCCGGCCGAACTCGCGAGACTGAAGGAAGTCGTCGACGCACATTGTCCGGTGCTCGACATTCTCAAGGCGCCCGTGCCGGTGGCGTTGCGCCTTGACACGGGTCACATTGCCGCCGCCGCCGAATAGAGGAGTTTTAGCCATGACCTATGCAGTAACCGGCGCCACCGGACAACTCGGCCGCCTCGTCGTCGAAAAGCTCAAAGCCGAAGTCGGAGCGGGCGAGGTCGTTGCGCTCGCGCGCTCGACCGCGAAGGGCGCCGATCTCGGCGTCACGGTGCGCGAGTTCGACTATTCCAAGCCGGATACGCTCGCCGCGGCGTTGCAGGGGGTCGACAAGCTGTTGCTGATCTCATCCAGCGAACTCGGGCAGCGCGCAAAGCAGCACAAGGCCGTCATCGCCGCCGCCAAGGCCGC
>Ga0182030_10026818_pt1 | contig 10400 bp, 8 predicted proteins | sample 812S3MmetaG_FD_121299 | JGI IMG/M metagenome (GOLD analysis project Ga0182030, IMG submission 121299) | Permafrost microbial communities from Stordalen Mire, Sweden - 812S3M metaG (Illumina Assembly) | ecosystem: Environmental > Terrestrial > Soil > Wetlands > Permafrost | place: Sweden... | reverse complement strand
GCTTTTTGTTTGAGGAGTATATAAGTCAGGTCAATGCGGAGGAAAGGATAAAAACAGCACAGAGCTTAACATGGTCGCTCAAGTCATTCAAGAAATATAAGACCAGAATTTGCTTTGAGGATATTAACGAAGCTTGGCTCAACGGATACAAAGCTTTCATGTTGAAGCAGGGTAACTCTGCTACTACTGTACAAATGTATCTCAGGAATCTCCGCACGATATTCAACCTCGCGATCAAGCAGGGTTATATCTCGCAGAAGCACTACCCATTCAAGTCATATACAATTGGTACATCGGCCAAGAGTAAGTCAGTTCTGTACGCGACCGACCTTAAAAAATTGTGGGACTACCAAGGCACAACGCTAAGGGAGCGCAGAGCCAAGGATTATTTCTTCTTTTTGTACTTATGTAACGGTATGAACTTCAAGGATGCGGCATATCTGAAATTCAAGGACATCAAGGGCGATACATTATCCTTCGTCCGAGAGAAGACAAAGAATACAAATACTGTAGCGGACAAGCAGATCACCGTATATATACACGATGAAATAAGGAACATTATAAATACATGGGGCAACAAATCGGGAAAGCCGGATGATTATATCTTTCCAATACTCAATGGCAGATCAACCGCGACGGACAAAGAAGCACATAGGAATAAAATACAGCGTCAGATAAACGATAACCTGAAACGAATTGGTGATAAACTCGGCATAGAAGAGAAAGTAATTCTGAACATAGCCCGTCATTCTTTCGCTACCCATTTAAAAATATCTGGTACACCAACATCTTTCATTGCGGATGCAATGGGTCATGCCAACAGTAAGACGACAGAACACTACTTGAAGAGCATACCGACAGACAAAGCCCGCGAGATTTCAAATACACTCCTAAACTTTAACGAACCAAGACCATGATACATGAGATAAGAACAACAGAAGATGTAAAAGCATTCTTTGAGGCGTTGCTTGCCGAAGGGTTGAACTTTCACCCGTACGACATGTTTGAGAACTACATACATACCGATACGAAGCAGCCGTTTTATACAGAAGAAGAAACAAGGCTACGCAACTCCCTATTAGCCAAAGCATTCAATGTATGTGAGAGCGTGGGCGCTGACATATACGAGCTGTGTAATGATATTTTCATGCACGAATTCTACAAGATGTATCCACCGGAAAATTGACAAAAATACTATCACCAATCGGGGGTATTACTCATTTAATCTAAACAAAGAGTTGTAATCATCTTCAAACAGATTAACCGAAAGGGTTTCATAGTGTTCTGAAAACTGGTTTTGGCTATAGGTGCCGAATGTGTATCCATTTTTTTCAAGATCGCGGACTTTGGGTTCAAAAAAGTTCTTTATACCAACCTTTGTCATAAGTTGAACCATTACTTCAAATTCTTGAACTGAACAGTAGCAATACGGCATACGGGAGAGATAATCGAGTGATATATTCTTTTCGTTCATTTTTTCCTCAATCGCATTACGAAGTATTCCTTGGTATTCAGGGTTGAAAATATACCAATCTTCTATCGTCACAATGACTGGGTAAATTTGAAGGTCCACGTTATAGGAAAAATGAGGATAAAGATTCATCTCATAGTCTGATATTGTTTTATAAGACTGTACTATACTACTCGCTAAAACTGCAAGGTCGTCGGTAACAGAGGCAATGTCATCAATTTGAGTTTTGGAAGAATTTCTCATCTTCTTAGTCTTACACTCAATAAAAATGCCTGCATCATGGTCATAAAGAATCCAATCGACACTTTTCTTGTCTTGCTTACCTATTCTATATGGCACCTCTCTTAGGGCGATTAGCGTGCTGCCATTAATTACTCGATCGAAAATATCACCTATATATGTTTCAAAAGAACTGCCGAATGGCTTGCTGAAATTTTTATGTTCAAAAATTTCATAAAACAAGCCGGACGTGATTCTCCAAAACAACAATGTGGGCAATGGGCACACAAGACAATTTTCTCCTCGATATTGCATTCGTATTAAAGGGAAATAGCGAATAGCAACACCACAGTACTGGAGCTGATCGTCCAGTTTTTGCTCATTTTCAACCAAGCCTCTTAAAGTAGGCAAATCAGATGCAAAACAGTTCAGGAATTTTTCCACCAGTTCATTTGAAAATTCTGGATGACCAGTATCAATTGGCAGTTTTATTGCGGGATGCTTAAGATAGACGCTGTATATGTAAAGACCTATCCTTAAGATTTCCTTAGTCGTTAATCCGGTTTTCTCAAGTATTATACAATCAACATCTGGGACTCTGAAAATCCTGTAGAAGCGCGTCAGGTAACTGGCGGGATTAAATTGTTGCCATGGAAATTGTCTGTTTGCTATACGAGAAAACTCGACAAGAATATTGTTGGGACTTAAGTATTCAGATGAAATTGTATTATCGATGACACGCAACGATTTTAGAATCTGAGTAAAAAAAGAAATCTTCTTAAATGAATCATGATGTCGCTCTTTATATCCTATGTTTTGCCCGTGTAATATCACCTCTTTAGCTAAAAGTTCTAAATCCCACTCATATATGCCACGTTGACCATATTGAGTTGAGTGGTATTGTGAGTGAAGTTCAATCTCCGGCGGCATTGGCAGGTTCATTTGCATATTCTGAGCATACGCCCAAATTACATACAGGGAATCCTCGATGCTTGTTAGTCGAATTTTGTTGCGCAGAACTTTATATGCCTCGTAGACTTTATTTTGATCTCTCATCCGTCTATAAAATTAATGTTTAGAAAGAAGAGAGGTCACACAATATTTACAATAACGTCCAATCTTTTTTTTGCTGGCTTTTTATTTCGACAACGTTTGTTATATTCGTTATAGCTCACACAGTCACACAAAACAAAACATACATATTTTTGCTCTAAGGAGGAGCAAAGCTTGAGATTTACCGCAAGTTTCAGTGCGATGTCAGTATTGACATTCACCCACAATATCCCGAAAGCCTTGTCTGCATTGCGTTTCGCTCAACCGAACTAACTTGTAGGGCACCTGATTATGAATCAAGTGCCCCACAGAAAAATACCGTTTATTACTTACATTATCAATACATTTGATGTATGTTCTCTAAATTTTATTAAATGAAATTATTCCTTGTTGTCTTATTGCTTTCATCATTTTGTTGCCTTGGGAAAGATAGCGTTACTAACTTGAGCGGGAAGAAAACAACGGTTACAAAAAATCATACGGGTACAACAGACACAGTGAAATATCCCATTGAGGATTCGGTGTATTTGTCACTACCGGCAAGTAAATCCGCTACCCCTGTGTATATAATCCAGCAAGCTTCGAAAAGTAGCCCCTTCAAGGATGTGTTGCCCATACTAACTTTGGTATTAGGTATAGCAATTAATAAGGTTCTTGACTGGTTTAAAGACAAGAAAAAAATTAACAAGGTAGGCGAACGTTGGGTTGCAGAAATACGAGGTATAGAAAGTCCCATAGCCCAGCAAATCGATTTGTTGAAAGAATCATTAAAAAAAGAGCGGGAAAATAAGTACAGTTATTCTAACCTACCCGTTGTTTCAACCCTTGACTGTGAGATATTTAAATCTTTGGATAAGAGCGACCTTTTAAAATTTATAGAAAGACACAATAAAAATAATTATCACGAGACCGTTTTAATATCAAATCAGACACATGGCTTTATTAGTATCCTTGTGCGCTTACATACAACCCTGGAGGAAAAATATAACGATTTTCTTAAAGGGACATCTCACCATACTACAACTGTAAACGAAAATTTACAGGACTTAGGCCGAAACTTCGCATACTATCAAGTAGAGTTAGAAAAAGAATTAGGTCATGACCCGATCAAAGACCCGCGGTATCGCCCTATTTTAGATTTGTACGACAAATATATCGAGCCGCACAGAAAGGATGGCGCCTTCGATTTATTTTTATTGGACGATTTATTTTTCGAACCACTTACCAAAATTTTTGCTATTCTGAGACATGATGAGCGAACTAAGGGAATGGCCGATGCGACGCTGGGATGTGTAAACGGGATAAAAGGCATAAGAATGGAGAAACATTACTGGGCAGAAAACATTGAGGAGATTATTCGTCTGTATCAAGATCAGCTAAATGCCCTGCCCACAATTGCGAATCGCATAGAGAATAGGACAGTATAACTTTAAGTCTAACATCATCAACGGTTGAATATTGAATTGTTACCGTGCCGTTTCAAATTTCTTATAGTATCAATAAAGTTTTTATCAACCCATCCGGCGCTAATGGTTGTATCATTGTTGTAGTAGCTAATGTAGGCCCATTTCTGTCGGGTGGCTATGACATCCACCGATGACAAGGCAGGAATACTGTCAACAATCAGACTGTTTTTGATTGGCCTAAAATGAACTTTACACTTTCTATTAACGATCCAAAGCTTTTGAGTTGACTGTTGAATAATCTGTTTTAATGCCTGGATCGTATCGGCCTGCCCCTGTATAAGTTGCTCCTGAGATTGTGTTTCCTTCCCGTTGGTCTGTAAACTTTTGATGCCAATGTAAATACCCACACACGTAACAACGATGCTGATAATAGTCAGCCATCTGTCAAAAAGCTTAACCAATTCAGTGTTCCTGGGTTTCCCATCTTTCAAAAGCTCGTTTCTCAGATGCTCAAATCCCTCTTTGAGCATTGCCATCATAGAAGCCTGATAATCCTCTAACGTGATTGATTGCGCAATGACCTCATTTGTCTCATTAAAAGCCCGTTCGTTCCACTCAGAAAACTGGTCAAACAAAGCGAAGTTTTTCTCAATTGCTGCCGTTCTTTCAAACAGAGTGGAAATGGAATTCAATGATTGCCCAATACGCATTTTCTCAAGTATTCTGTCAAACCCTGTCGGGTTATACAGCTTGTCGAATTTGCTGAAGTAGTCCAATGTCGTTGTGACCGCCGGAGAAAGAACGGACAAGGATTTTGTCCAGTTAAGCATACGGTCTTGTTGCTCCATAAATGCAGTAAGCTTTCCGAGCGGATTCATCAGCCGTTCCATGCGCTCATTCATTTCTAAAACGTGGTTTACGCCAAGTGGATTTATCAACCGATCCAGCCGCTCATTCATTTGCAAAATCTGGCTAATCTCGGGGGGATTAATCATCCTTTCGATGCGCTCATTCATTTCCGCAAATTTGTTAAGCTGGCCCACAGCATCCATCCGGCGTGAAGTTTCGTCGTATTGGGCCATCTTTGTAAAGTAATCATTCCAGTCCATATCAGATGCCTTTAATGAGGTGATCGTAAATATGCAATTTAGGCAGGAAAACTATAAATTTGACCTATGTATAATCTGTTTGTTTTAGGCCACCCGGATGCATACGACGACAGCCCGATTCACCTTGACTTAACCCGCTGCATTCACGAATGGACGGATGAAGATGTTACCAAACAATTCGGTGAGCTGGATGCCGCAGCAAAAGTCGCTCTTCAGAGTTTCCCATGCATTTTTGCATGCGAAGCCAGGCACAACTATGCTCCTAAATTCGGTTTCATCACCAAAATTGCCCAACAAAACAAAATGGTGCGGATTGAATATAAAATACGTGATACCGGGCAAACCTTATCCTTCGCTGATTTCATGGTGCTTGCTCGTGACATGGGCGTTTATAACATCATGGAACTTAGCCGCACCCATTGGGCCGTGAAAGATGTGAATTTACCAAAGGTACTAAATACGCGCGGCCTTAGCCTGCCAATGTGGATGCGTAACACGAACACTGTTGATGTTACAACGCATCAATTTGACGTAGCGTTTTCATTTCCCGGTGAAGCAAGGCATATTGTCGAACCTATTGCACGGGAAATTGAGGTGCTAATCGGTGAACACGCCTGTTTCTATGATAATAACTACAGAGCACAGCTTGCCCGGCCCTCACTGGATTTATTGTTTCATGACCTTTACCGAAACCGTACAAAACTGATTGTGGTTTTCCTGTCAGCGGATTATCAAAAGAAAGAATGGTGTGGGGTCGAATTCAGAGTCGTTCGGGAGTTTATCATGGGGCGTGACATCACAAAAATAATGTACATTAAAACCGACGATGGTGTTGTGGACGGCGTTTTGAAGACAGACGGGTATATTGACGCTCGGAAGTTTACTCCTCATGAGTTGGCAAAGTTTATTCAGGAGCGCGTTAAACTGCTTTCATAGGAGAGTTATTTCGTGTTCTCGCATCTGTTTTTTATTTCGTACAACTTGGGTACATTCGTTAGAATTCGTACAGCCATATATAATAAGCTTCGCATCCCCGGCACTTCGGAAGAAGAAATCCAGTCTATTATAGCGCTATTCAGTGCGGGGTCAATATTGACCCCAGCTTGTAAATTCTCCAAAGGCATGCCTGCCTTGCTTCTTGCGATGTGTAGTACATAAGCAGCCCACCTGATCACTGATCAGGTGCCCCAAATTCTACTTAAATAGCGGCAATTTTGGCATAACCCTTTCTTCTAAATTAATATTAGAAGTTACGTCCATTTTAAAACTATTTCTATTGAGCTGCATTTGAAATATCGGAATGTTTTTACTTTTTGCAAGCTCTAATACCTTATTGAGATTTTGTTTTCCGGCTAAGTCTAAATTACACACGCAGGAGCCTAAATAAATGGCTGAGGGTTTGGGAACTGGGATATTTTGATCACACTTAATAATATTATTAGGGAATAATAGTCGCCATTCATATTCATACGTCCAATCCTTTGTTTTTTGTAAACTTGACAATATGGAAATCAATGGCTGCAATGATTTTTCCATTAAGTAAGTTGTACAGTCAAAGACTTTATCATTGTATATTATTGGGACGACATAACTTTTCAATTTAGAAGGATTAAAATCATATTCTATGATGATACCTTTATGCTGATCTGCGTAATGAGACCACATTAATAAGGAGTCGTTTTTTTCACTGAAAGAACAAAAACGAACATTATTTTTCAAACGTTGAATAAACTCTTCCACATGAAAATTAAGATTTTCTCTTAAGGCAATATCAGATACTCCAATTTTCAACTCTAAAGACTGAGAATTTTCAAATTTCTCTCTCAAACACTCCCAATAGTATTCATAGGGGTTTTTATGTTCCCTTATTTCCTTTTTCTCAATTTCTGTAAACAATTCGAAATCCGTTTCTTTTTTCAAATGCTCCCAAAACCAATCTTGAGAAATAAAATAGTCACACGTCCGTTCGAAGTCTGTATATATGGACGACTCATAGGGGTCATTCATACTTAGGGGGCTTGAAAGCCATACGGTATTTGTAGAAATGTTTTCAATTGTATAGTCATTTACTTGCCTATACTTGTATAGTTTTTGCGGAAAATGCTGTAATGTCAATCTCCGTGCATTTTCAATTTTGCCGCTAAACATAAAGTTTTTATATTCACTTAGCCAATCATTTATCATAGTGTATCTTATTAATATTCGACATGAATTTAGTCCTTTTTCGCGGTGATAATTTTTTAAATAAAAGAACTAACCCAGGTTTATATCGAGGCAACGGATTGACGTCAAAGGCATTTGGGAAAAGTAATCCAGCCGATATAATGAAGAAAGGCTTGTTAGAAGCAATTAGAATTCACATTAATCCTACTGGGTTAGAAAGACCTCTATATGATCTTACAGGATATTTATCTTTTTCTGAAGATAAAAACAGAGCCTACTCCTGGGCTGGTGGAAACATCTCAAATATGATCGCTGTGGGTAACGACTACACTGAAACGAGGTATATTTTTACCGTTACAATACCTATGCTCAAGTTGAAAAAAGTAGCAGATTCAATTTACGAATATAGATTCCCGTGCAACAACAAGCTTGTTGCAGGGAACTCTTTTGATCCCTATAATATGATTTCTATTGCTGTACAAAATACAGTGTGCCACATTTGCCACAATGTGGACGACTCTCACAGCATTCTTCTTGTGGATACTGTGAGTTTTTTAAATAGACAAAAACATATACCTAACTATACCGAAGCTTATGATAATTCTCTTAGGGATAGAGAATGGTTGTTATGGCCTAACGATCCATTAGGTTCTCAACATTCTGCTCGAATTCAACGGGCCGATTTTTGGAGTGCCGAACATTATAGGCTTCTCACCGAACCACCACGAGATCCACGTTATTTTTCGAAGATAGTGAATGTTTAAAAGTGTCCTTTATAGGTGATTATAGTAACCCGCTATCAGATAATTCTTTAACTAACTCTCGAATATCAGTTGTGTTAATGCGATCAATTAACGCCAATTTATTCCCTAATCCATTAAACGAAGTACCTATTAACATGCCTTTTTCCCTGCCATGAGAAATAATAAATCTATCATGACAATGGGGGGATGTACGATGAATAATATTTACACCAGGATTAGTCGTTTTAAATCTGTTTTCAATATCCGCTTTGATAACTGGGTCGATTTTATTAGGATTGTCGGTAGTAACGATAATGAAATATTCAATAGTCGGTAAAAACGGGTTGAAAATTTCCTCGATAAAGTCAGTATAATTAGTGACAGGAGTCCTTGCGTAGAAGAAAGGATCCACTAATATTAATTCGTTATCAATGCCTACTCTATGTAAATATGATTGTAAAACCTGTACTATTCGGTCTTGTGGCGTACCACGTTGGACAACAGCTTCATTAACCGATTCCAACCTCAGGAAATTTGTGAACCCTATATCAAAAATGTAGTCGAGGATTTCCTCGCGGCGATCAACAATCATTGTGTTAAAATCATTGGCGTATGATATTTCACACCCCGTGAAATCAACCTTACTTTTATCCGATAGTATATTCATTAGTAATTCTCCAAATCGTTTACCATCTGTGGCCGTTACGGTAATAAATAACTCTTCCATGTGACATTTTTGTGTAAGGTAAAATAATAATATCACACTTTCAATTACAATCAACGGGTTTCGTGACGATACTCATTCAATCATTTATCAATAATACATATAGCCAATAATGTCTGCGTTTCACTCGTTGAAAACTATTAAAAGTTGTAAAGTCGCAAAGATTGACCCGTGTATATCTCAATCATAATTTGGTGACTTAAAGTGTCAATATTGACATTCCTTGATCTTATCCAAAGGTCAATAATGTTTCTGATATTTTTTTGTACTGGTCATCTGGCAAGGTCTTCATATAGTGAGCTGTGACTGCACCGCTACTATGGCCTAACGCGTCGCTGATAAAAGATATTGGCGTCCCATCAAGCTTTAACTTGGTCGCGAAGCTGTGCCGCGCTAAGTTTAAGATAAGGTGCATTGGAAAACCGAGCGCAACGCCTATTGGCCTCATGTCTCTGTTAAGATTCCCAGCGAAAACAACTTTCGCCTTACTTCGTTCAATGTCTGATTTTGTGCCTCTAAAGCAGGGGAAAACATAATCATCGGTATTAAGGTCGCCCCACTTTTGGATTATACGTTTCGCCTCAGGATGCAGATATACTATAATTTCCTTCGTTTCAGAACTCGTTCTTGAGGTCTTAGAACGGACAAAGCAGATCATGTCGCCTTTTATTTGCGAACCTTTTATGCTGAGCGCATCCTTTATGTTCATACCATTGCAGAGGTATAGAAATATGAAGTAGTCTTTTGACCTGGTTTCACCATACGATTTTGGTTCATACTCCCATAGTGCTTTTATCTGTTCCGGATAGAGAACGTTCTTTGACTTAGACGATGTGCCGATTGTGTAATCCTTGAAGGGATACAAACCAGATGAAATGTAACCTTCCTTAATTGCCCGGTTGTAAATGTGCCTTAGACATCGCATGTGTATTTGCGATGTTGCATTGGAGTTCCCCTGGTTGATCCACCAGGCACGAAATTCCTTGAGCCATTGGACTGTTATATCTTCCAAGTAAAAGTGCTTTTTGAATCTTTTGAAGGTAATTGAAGCCTGTTCATAAAAACGCTTACTCCCGGCTCTATCTTCGCATTCCAATTCATCTATTTTATTTTGAAATAGAACACCTAAATCAGTTTTACCGGTGATCTTTAATTCAGCTTCTGATTTGAACAGGTTCACAAACATTTTCTGTGTCGCGTTTGGGAACTGGTCTAATATTTCCTTCGCTTTATTTAGGTAAACTTCAACTTCAGACCTTAGTATTTTACATTCTTTTGGTATAGAACCTTTGCCGGACATCGCTTTATCAAACACATCTGGAGTAGCATATAATTTGATACCAATACGAAATTGAGCGCCTTTAAGGGTAACGGAAATTTTGATTGGCAACATATCACTATTTGCCAAGGGAGTACGTGCATCAAGGAATGGATACACGCTTCCAAGTTTTAAATTCATTGATCTTCTCATTGCTATAATTGTATTGTATAGCAAGTGTAGCAGATTACTTT
>Ga0182030_10026815_pt1 | contig 10401 bp, 9 predicted proteins | sample 812S3MmetaG_FD_121299 | JGI IMG/M metagenome (GOLD analysis project Ga0182030, IMG submission 121299) | Permafrost microbial communities from Stordalen Mire, Sweden - 812S3M metaG (Illumina Assembly) | ecosystem: Environmental > Terrestrial > Soil > Wetlands > Permafrost | place: Sweden... | reverse complement strand
GATGGCATCCCGCAGCGGGGTTGTTAACCCCGCTGGCCGCTTGCAACGCTCACCGCCCTGCATCCGGAGATGGTGAACTCTCTCGCCTGATGTGGGGCGGGATGGCATCCCGCAGCGGGGTTGTTAACCCCGCTGGCCGCTTGCAACGCTCACCGCCCCGCATCCGCAGATGGTGAAGGAACTTCGGAAACACAACACTGGTATGGCCTGATCGGCAGCTTCGCTGTAACGAAAGCGCAGCTGTTTCCACTTTGTAGACAACGGCGGCAGCAAAACCCGGGTCAAAGTCTTCACACGTGTTTCTCTTTACTGGATGTGCCAGTCAACTCGGTGTTTTCCTGGGATCGCTGCGCTTTCAGGGGGAATCCGAGGACTTGGCGGGAGCAATCTGAACAAAAAAACGGCGCATATGGCCTTACACTTTCCTCGCAGGGACGGATAATCAAATGCGTCAATCAAATGCTCCCGGCGGCTCCCGGGGACTCTGGCAGATGAGCGAGGACTTGTGCGCGTTCGCCGATTCCGAGCGCCATCTCGGTCACATTCTGAAGATCGATACCGTATGGGCAGCTTTCGACGGTACGCGCCGGGGAGAAAACGGCCTCGGTTTTCGGTTCATCGGCACTTTTCCCGACGTGGAATCAGCGAAAATTGCCGTTGAATTCTCTTCGCTTCGCATCGACGCCGCGCAAGCCTGAAGCGCGGTGCAGGCTGTGCCCGGGTTTGTTGTTTCTCAATGCCTTGCCTCTGACTGCGGCAATTTGCCGCATCTCGAGGCGCCCCCAAACGCCATACACTGGGTAGTCTCCGGCAGAAAGCCTCACGCCGGGCACCTTTCAGTAGCATGGTCGTTGTGACTACCGCGCAGCCGATACCCGAAGCTGCCCCGCAGATCGCCCTCCCGTGGATCATCCGCCTTCGGTTCGGCATGGCCGTCGGCCAGATCGCCACGGTGCTGTTTGTCCGCTTTGCGCTCGGCGTGAAGATACCGGTCATGCTCATTGCCCTCGGGCCGGGGCTCGTGGCTTTGAGCAATCTGCCTCTCACCGCCCGCATCGCGCACCCCGCCGAGGCGCGCACGGTTCCCACCGCCACTCTGGTCGCATGGGCTTTCGTATTCGACACCCTCGCGCTCACCTTCGTCCTCATGCTGGCTGGCGGGCCAACCAATCCGTTCAGCCTCCTTTATCTCGTCCACATCACGCTTTCCGCGATCATTCTGACGAAGCGCTGGACATGGCTTCTGGGCGGGCTGTCCATGCTCTGCTTCGGCCTGCTGTTCCGCTTGTACCGGCCCGTGGCAGTGCTCGAAATGCATCACTCGACCGACGGAACCAATCTCCATTTGATCGGCATGTGGATCGGCTTCGGTGTCGCCGCCGTGCTGGTAGCGCTGTTCTCGGGCAAGATTTCGGAGTTGCTCCGACAGCACGAAGATTCACTCCTGAAGATGCAGGCCGAACTGGCGAAGCGGGACCGGCTCGCATCCCTCGCGACGCTTTCCGCGGGCGCCGCGCATGAGCTCAACACCCCCCTCGCAACCATCGCGGTTGTGGCCAAGGATCTGGAGCGGTTCGCGACGAGTACTTTCCGCAACGATGCGGTGGCGGATGACAGCCGTCTCATCCGCACCGAAGTCGAGCGCTGCCGCGAGATCCTCTGGCGCATGAGCGCGGACGGGGCACAGCCTGCCGCGCATGCGTCCGAAACCGTGGACGTGGAAGATCTGCTGGACGAGGTCCGCCGCGAGATTCAGCAGCCGGACCGCGTCCGGATATCCGCGCCGCCTGAGCCGGTTTCGCTGATCGTGCCGCGCCGTGCCGTGGCCCAGGCTCTCATAGCGCTCACGCGCAACGCTCTGGAAGCAAGCCCGCCGCAGGAAAGCGTCCGTGTTACAGCGCAGCGCAGCGAAGGCCTGTTCCGGTTCGTCATCTCCGATAATGGCTGTGGCATGTCGGCGGAAACGTTGCGTCGTATCGGCGAGCCCTTCTTCACAACCAAGGAACCCGGCAGGGGGATGGGGCTGGGTACCTTCCTTGTGAGAACCCTGGCGGAGCAACTCAGCGGACGGCTTACATTCGAGTCCACGCCACTGGCAGGCACTCACGCCACATTCGAGCTGCCATTGATGCCGGCGCAGGAATCCGTTTATGCAAAGTGAGAGCGAGGCAGGCCGCGTCGCTCTCATTGTCGACGACGACGACATCTTCCGAAACCGGCTTTGCCGCGCCTTTGAAGCCCGCGGCTGGGAAGCCTTTCCCGCGTCGGATGGAGCCCGTGCTCTCGAACTCGCCGAGCAGTCCAGCCCGGATCTCGCGGTCGTTGACCTCCGGCTCCCCGGCATCGGCGGACTGGACATCGTCCAGGGCCTGCGGAGCCTCGATGAGACTACCTGCATCATTATGCTGACCGGCTATGGCAGCATCGCCACTGCGGTTTCCGCTACGCGGCTCGGTGTGAATCACTATCTGAGCAAACCGGCGGACGCGGATCAAATCCTTAACTCGTTTCGCGGGGTCGCCGAAACGCCGGACCAATCCGGAGTGCCCAGTCTCGCGCGCGTGGAATGTGAGCACATTCAGCGCATACTCAGCGACTGCGACGGCAATGTCTCGCAGGCGGCGAAGCTCCTTGGCCTGCACCGGCGGTCCCTGCAGAGGAAGCTCGCAAAGTATCCGCCTCAGGTCTGATTTCATGGTTCGACACTGCATATTTCTTGTGCAACTATCGCCAGGCGGTCGTTCTCGCCGGCAACGGATATCTCGCGGCCAGCCAGCCGGAGGACGGCCGGTTCTGCCGCAAGCCGCGGAAGCCGGATACGCACCCGCCGAGTTTGAGATGGGGCGTTTCTATGCAACCGGCTTTGGCGTTCCGCGGGACATGAATCTCAGAGGCCGTGGCGTGAAGCGGGATCCGGTGCAGGCTTTTCATTTCTTCTTCCATGCCACCGAAATGGGATACGCGGCGGCGCAGAACAACCTCGCCCTCATGTATGCCAACGGCCAGGGCGTGGAGCGGGATTTCGTCTGGGCATACGCGTGGCTCGAACTGGCATCGAAGGAAATCTCCGGAGCCGAACGCCTGCGCGATGAAGTCGGCAGACAGATGAGCGCGGAGCAGCTTGAACGCGCCCGCCGGCTGGCCCGGCAAATTGCCGGTGAGGTCGCAGAGACCCGGAGACAGGCAAAGTAAGGGCCTCGGAGCTAAAGCATTCTGGCACCGCTCCTGTAGCGCCGGCGGTCTTGCTGCCGGTGGTCTTACCCGGTTAAACGCTCTCCCGCAGGAGCCAATTCCAGTTCGCGATGGATGTCATTTTCAAGTTCTGAAAACGTCCTGGACAGCCTGCGGCTGGCCCTTATTGTGTAAAACCACCGGCGGCGAGACCGCCGGCGGTACAGGTAGCCTGCTACTGCTTTAGTGTCCGGCTGGCCAGGTCATCACCAGATTGTAAGCGTTCACCGATCCGATCCCTGTCGCGAAATCCCAGCCGGCCCCGGCCTTGTACGCAGGCTGGTTGGCGCCGTCGGAGGTCGACAGAAGGCCGTAAGTGTCGCTCTTCGGCAGGTAGCAGTTATTCAGCACCACCGGCTTGCCGGTCCCCTGGCAGACCACGTCGTTGTCGCCCTGCGTGATGTCGTAAAATACGCACGGGGTCGACGTCTTATTCACCGTATTCGAATTGCAAAGACTCGTCCCGAAACCGAAGTCATATTCGATGTCGGCGAGCACATAGTAAACCGGATTCGGATTGCCCCAGCGCTGTCTTGTCTTCTGATTTACCAGCGCCTGAATGCCGGCCATGATCGGCGACGAAACGGAAGTCCCGCCAAATCCCGCCCAGGTGCCGGGCGCGCCGGTGCAATTGAACCCGCCGCCCACAACCGGATCGGTGTTGGGATCCGACCAGCAGGTCACGTAGTACGCATCCCAGAACCCATTCGAGGCAAACAGCGAGACATCCGGTATGTCGCGCACGCCGTCGAGCGGATTGCCCAGCAGGCCAAACTGCCAGTAAGGCTTGCTGTAGCCATTGCACGAGCCACTGACCACGCCGGGCACCGACGGGCGGCCTGTGGCGCATCCGCTCGGACCGCCGCTGCCGCCAATGGCATTCAGCAGAAAATTCAGCGGACCTGTGGACGAAGTGACCTGGGAATTATTGCAGAGGCCGAGCGGTGTCGTTCCCAGAAATGTCGCCACGAGTCCGCCCGCGCATGAATCGTTCCAGGGGATTTCCTGAATGTAAGAAAGCGCCGAGCTGTAGTTCGCCGCATTGGTCGCGCTCCAGTAGGTGCTCGCCGGCACGTTGTCGGGAGTATATCCGAAATCCGTGCCGCCGACTGAAACGTTGTACGGCGTTGAAGTAAATCCGCTGATGCCGATGCCGTGCGTGGCCACGCCGCCGCCATCCGCGCTCGCCGCGCCCTCGTCGCCGGAGGAAACGAAGACGGACACGCCCTCCGCGACCGCCTGCTGATATGCGAAGTAATACGCCGCGTTCGCGGCCGCACCGTTCGCAGCCTCTGCTTCGCCGTAGCTGATGCTCACCACCGACGGCAGGCTCTGGTCCGGTCCGTTGATCACATTCTCGAGCGCTATGAGGCCGCCGAAAGTGGTGTTGGTGTCGGTGCAGGCCGCCAGTACGATGGCCGCGTTGGGCGCCGCCGCGGATGCCCATTCCACATCGATGGCAGCCTCACCGTCGTCGCCATACCCCGGATCGGTGTTTTTCCCCTGAAAACCGGGGTTTTTGCAGTGGATAGCGCCATCGGGACTGATTTGAGACAAGCTGCCCGACTTATACGAACCGAGCCCAAGTGTGTTGCGGAACGTGACCCAGTCAGCCGCTGAATAAAGGTAGGTGTCTTCGACCACCATGATGGTCTGACCCTGCCCCGAGAGCCCCGCCCGGAACAGCGGCGCAATGTTATAAATCGTCTCGATGTCGCCGGGCACCAGGGCATGGAACGTCCCGTTGGAATTCGTGTAGGTGTAGTTCCCGCGCGGCACAAGCAGCGGCCGCGGATGGAAGTTGTGCAGGGAAACCACACCTTCGATGACAGGGGCCAGGGCCGCAGGAATCCGCGGATCGCTCATGTTGGCGAAATGCGATACACCTTTTACTTCGAGATTGTGGATCTCGGTGTGGAACGCCTCGCGTATCATGCCGGCTGTGCCGCTGAACTCAATGATCATGCCACTCGCCGGCGCTCCGTTGACTTGAAATCCATGCGATTCGAGCCATCCCCGCACTGTGTCCACGTCGGCCTTCGCTACTCCCCAGGACTGCGCAAACTGCGCCGGCGTGAGCCACTGATGGAAGTTCGGCGAGGTGGAATCGTGCAGTTGCTGAATGAATTGCTGAAGCGCGGTTTCGCTTTCGGCGGGCCGCTTCAGCTGCAGCAGCATATGGTCAAGGGCGAAATTGTCTGCGACGCGCCCGCGGTCGTTGGCGGAAGTCGCTTCGGGGCGGGTGTTGTGAGTCAGTGTGGAGAGATCGGCCTCGTCGACAACACGTGACTGTGCCGCAAGGATAGACGCCGATCCCAGTGCGATCAGCAATAACGATGTTCTCTTCATGGTGCCCTCCGTCTGAAAGCTAATCGGTGATTGTACCGAACCGACGGGAGGGAATGTCAGGCGCGGGGCGGAAACCCGAACGCAAGCTTTGAGCCCGGCTCTGACCAACAGGCCGCTGAAAAACGCTTCTTGCCACTCCCTTACGGACCCAGAGGGTACCCCGGTGCGGAAAAGCTTACTGAACCACGCGCGTCAGCAAGCGGCAACGAAAAGAGCTTTTTCAGCCTGCTAATGGGTTAAGTCGTAGACGAAGTAATTCATCGCGATCTTGTACGCCAGCCCGGCCCATTTCTCCGGGTACCGCCCGTCGTCCGACCACTCCCACGCATCGCCCAGATCCATGTTGTGGCAAATCGCGACCATCACGCGGCCTTTGTCGTCCATGATGCCGCGCCAGTGCGCGGGCTTTCCCGTCGCGCCCGCTTCATACTCGCGGTGGCTGAAATACCACTGCCAGCCGGGCACCCGAACGCGGTCGTCGAGATCGTAGATCGTGTGGAAGATCGGGTTCGAATTCACCAGATCGACGATCGGCCGGTCCGGAAACACCTTACTCATCGTGTAGGTGAAAACTTTCCATTCGCTGACTACGTTGTGATACGGTTCGTCGCCGTGAAAATCGTCGACCATCAGAAATCCGCCGCGCAGGAGAAACTCGCGCAGTTGCTTCACCTGATCGTCCGGCAGCAGCCAGTGGCCCACCTCGACCGCATACATCATCGGCCAGTTGTACACATCGTCGGTGCCGTCAAGCTCGACGATCTGCTCGACGGACCGCGACTCGATGCGCGTCAGCCGCCGTACGCCTTCGAGGAGATGCCGGTCTGAACGCGGATAATCGATAGTCCAGTTGAGATCGTGCGCAAAGCGATTGTTCGCGTACACGCTTGGATACTTCAGCCGCGCGCGTGTCCACTCGGTTTTCCGGTTGTAGTCCGGGGGCAGCGGGAAGTCTTCATATTCCTGCGCTTCATACTGCCTGAACGGCCTCTGCGCTTCAAGAATTCCCAGCGCGGTCAGCGCCAGAGCAGCCAGCACTAATACCGAACGCAAACGCATCGCGGCCTCTTGCTCATTGCGCGCGCGTGGGCGCACAGGCTGTCGTCAGCGTAACACGGGGAATCGCCTGCCAACTCGCTTTCACCAACTCCACGTGTAGCCGATGCTCGATGTCGTGTACCACGGCACCGTGACCACCTTGCTGTATGTCTCCTGTAACCAGATGGCGTTTTGATCATTGAAATGGATGATGGCGCCCAGCGATGCGCTGCTGTCGAGCCGGTTCTCGATGCGCGGGTTGCCCGTATAAGTGGTTATGCCGGTCTGGAGCCACGTATATCCCGTTAACACCTTCGTCTTCGGCAGCGGAAAGTTCTTCATCACCCCGACCTGTTCCGTATGCTCGCCGAACGCCGTGTGGAGGAAGCCATGCGTGCCGGCATTTTCGTAGGTATACGCGAACGTCAGCTCATCGCCGAACGGATCGTGTTTCAGAAAGCCGAAGGTGTGCCCGATGCCAATGTTGCAGTTCGACCGCGGAACCAGACCGGGGCGGTCAAAGTCGGATCCGAACATCATGAACAAATCGGTGCCGGTGCCCCCCGAGGCTTCGGCAGGCGGCGGGTCCTGTGCCCGTAACACCGCAGGAAGAAAGAGAACAACGATAATCGACAGGCGCTGATGCAGTCTCATTTGTGCACCATAACCAGGAGCGCATGTATAAGCCGTCAACGCGCCGTCGTTTTAAAATTCGGACGGTCAAATCCGGAATGAATGATATTCTTTCGGACATCATGAAGCGCTCGTCGTTCCTCCCGGCCCAGCTTGTTCCTGTCCTGCTCCTGTCGGGCATCTCTGCGTACGCGCAGATCGACAATCACGACGCTCCCATCGTCGTCGGCCACTACCTGCTTAATGTGTCCAGCGTCGAAGCGCACAAGAAATTCTGGGTCGACACCCTCGGCGGCACCGCCACAAAGTTCGGCAACATGGACGCCATCCGCTTCCCCGGTATCTATCTTTTCCTTCGTCAGCAGAAGCCGACCGGACCGACTCGCGGCACCACCATCGACCACATCGGCATGGCCGCCCCGGATGTTCCCAAACTCACTGAGAAGGTGGTCGCCGCGGGCTACGGTCTTACTGTCGGACGCGAGCCCGGCCCGGGTCAGACAGCGAGTCCGCCCACCGCCGGCAACTACGGCAAATTCTCCTATCTGATTGGACCGGACGGGGTGAAAGTAGAAGTGGTCACCAACGATGCCAAAGACGCGCCGCCGATCATGTTCCACCATGCGCACTTCGTCAATACGAAATTCGTCGAGATGCAGCAGTGGTACATGAAAGCCTTCAACGCCACGCTGCGGCCGGGGCAGACGGATTACTTCATCGGCGCCGACCTTCCGGGCGTCGGCTACATGCTGAACTTCTTCAGTTGGCTGCCTGCAGAACCGGTAATGGGTACCGCGGGTCGTGCCATCGAACATGTCGGTTTCGAGGTACGCAATCTTCCTGCTTTCATCGACCAGCTCAAATCGAAAGGCATTGAACTCAAGCAGCCCCTGCACCGCGTTCCAGAGCTGAACAACATTTCCGCCGCCACGCTGACCGATCCATGGGGTACGGTCATCGAACTTACCGAAGGCCTCCGTAAGTAAGGGCGGCCTGGTGGCCCAAAACCACCATTGAGCACTTTCGAGCTTACGCAAATCGTTGAATTTGCGTGACTCCTGCAGTGGCACGGCGCGTGCCTTTACAGCGGCAGGAGTTCACGATCATGAAAAAAACATTGCTCACTCTGATGGCCGGCGCGTTCATGGCGCTCGCGCCGATGACAGCAAGTGCGGCGAGGGTATTCGTCGGCGTTGGCGGGTACTATGGCCCGGGCTGGTATTCGCCCTATTGGGGACCTTACTGGGGAACAGGCTACTATAACGGCTTCCCGAATGCGGGTGAAGTAAAGCTCGACACCAAGGTGAAGGATGCGCAGGTTTTCATCAATGGCGCTTACGCAGGCACCACGAAGGAAAACAAGACCATGCATCTCCGTCCCGGCAGCTACAACATCGAGATCCGCGAAAACGGACAAATTCCGTTTACGCAGCAGGTTTTCGTAGCTTCCGGCAAGACTCTGCGGCTGCATCCGGAACTGTAATCGGGGCCACACGGGTCCCTGGGGTCACCCCGAACCCCAGGGACCCGTGATTCAATTCGGGCGGATACGCCCATTTCGCGAGTTTGGCTGGAAGCTTCGTGACGGACCTTTGCTGTAAGCTTTGGTCAAAGTCATGAAGATTTACCTTCTGTTGCTGCTGGCTGCATGTGGAGCCGTCGGCTGGGCGCAGGACTCGGGTCCAACCTGCACTCCGCTCTATGAAGACGAGCCTGTTTGTATCGAACGCTCCCTGGATCGAACGGCGGCCCCGCGAATCGTGGAATGCACTTTGGTTGGCGTAAAACAGGTGCTGAAAGAGGTCACCGTAGCCACGGGTGGCGTAACCACTGAATACAAACTTCTGCCAGGCAACCGGGTGGAGATCCAGCAATCTTACAACGGAAGGGTCTTTAACTCAACCCTCAGCGTAGACGCCTATAACGTCACCATCAGCGGCGAGTGCGGCTCCGAATTCCAGTTTGCAGCAATCGCCGCCCAATCCGGATTCAAACAAACCTTCCGGCCCAACGCTTCCGTGTCCAGTCCGCCTGCTTCAGGCAAAGCCAACGATGGATCGACAATCGGAGATTTCAACAACGACGGCGTGCCGGACAGCGCGTCCGTGACCGCCTCGGGCATTCAGGTTACCTTGCTCAACGCGGACGGAAGCGTGCTGTCGACAGCCAGCTATCCGATTGCCGGCATAGGAGCAAGCATTGCCGCCGTCGACTTCAACAACGACGGCATTCTCGATCTGGCCGCCACCGAAAACGATGATTCCGGCGCCGGCAACGTCGTCGTCCTCCCTGGAAAGCCCAATGGCACGTTCGGGACGCCGCAGAAATTCCCTGCCGGGTCGTTCGCGTTTTATCTGGTCTCAGCGGATTTCAACAGCGACGGCGCGCCGGATCTCGCGGTCAGCGATACGCCTCCGAGCGGAAAAGGAAACGGCCAGGTTTCCGTGCTGCTCGGCAAAGGCGACGGCACTTTCGCTGCGCCAGTGGCTTACACCGTGGGGCCATCGCCCGCTACAATCGTCGCGGCCGATTTCACCGGCGATGGCAAACTGGATCTCGCCACGCTGGACGCCAACACGGCGATCACCAACAAGGTCTGGGTGCTGCCGGGCAATGGAAACGGGACTTTCGGGACTGCAGTTTCCACCGCTTCGGGCACCGGCAGCGGCTACCTAGCCTACGCCGATCTGAACCACGATGGAAAACCGGATCTGGTGATCGCCGACCAGTTCGCAGGCGCGGCCGCGCTGATGCTGGGAAACGGCGACGGTAGCTTTCAATCTCCGCAGGAATACGTCGTGAGCACCCAGCCGATATCCATCGCCGCCATTCCGATGGGGGATGGCAACACGCTCATACTGACTGGCGATGGCACGGACGGCGGATTAGTCAGTAATTTTGTGATCAGCAATGGCACACCTACAATGCCCGCGCTCCAAACCCTGGGGCTGGGCCCATCCGCGATTGCAGCGGGAGATCTGAATGGCGATCATCAGCCGGATCTGGTGATCGCAGATCCGCAGTCGTGCAAGATCTATGTCGAATTGGGGAAAGCCGCCGGGCAATTCGGATCTCCAGCTGGTTATACGGTGGGGTCGCAGCCGGCGGTGCTTGCCCTGGCCGACGTGAATGGCGATGGATACGCCGACG
>Ga0182030_10026814_pt1 | contig 10401 bp, 6 predicted proteins | sample 812S3MmetaG_FD_121299 | JGI IMG/M metagenome (GOLD analysis project Ga0182030, IMG submission 121299) | Permafrost microbial communities from Stordalen Mire, Sweden - 812S3M metaG (Illumina Assembly) | ecosystem: Environmental > Terrestrial > Soil > Wetlands > Permafrost | place: Sweden... | reverse complement strand
GGGCGGAATCGATAGTTGGACCGGGAACGCCTACCCCATGGCTCCGTATCGAATCTCCGGCACGGAGGAACATTCCTACAGTTACCGGCTCAGCCCGGTCGAACCGCAGGCGAAGTAGCGCGAGCCGATCCACGTAATATACGTTTTCAGCAGTAGCTCGTCCACCGCGCGCACCGGCGCGCGGCGATCCCGCAACTACGGTGCCGCGCTGTTTTGCCGGTGTCACGGGGTCGCAACCAGCGCGCTTCGGCAATGCCATCCGCCACTTCGAAAGGGGGAGCAACTCTCACCCGGCCATCCGCCGGTGCTTTCGGGACTCGATCAGGCCTACGCACTCAAAGGCAACACGGCGGAAGCCCGGCACGCAGGTCTGAATACCGCCTGCGACCCGGCGGCGGACTAATTCTAATAAGCAGCACGCCCGCGCATGGTCCGGACGGCATCAGTTCAGGGTGGCGGGAGCCAGAATCATCGTGCCCCACGGCTTCAGCGAGACCGTGGCCTTACCCTTGTGTGACACCACGGCCGGTTTGGCGCCGGAAACCGCTTGGATCTGGGGCCGCCCGTCCGGAGCCGTAGCGGGGGCATTCTGAACCACCGCCTCGGCTGGATCGAGCCAATCGATCATGGAGGAGTCCGTCATGGACGGGCCAATCGGCAAATCGACCGATTGCGCGCTGGCGCTTTTGTTTACCAATACATATACGTGCGCGTCCCCAAGGTCGCGGCTGTACACCAGGATGTTGCGCGCATCGTCGGCCAACACGGTGTGGGCAAACCCGGTCTGCAACGCTGCGAACCGGCGGCGGATCGCGATCAGCCGCACGTAGTGGTCGAACAAATCCTGATTGAACGTCACCTCAGGATCCTCGTAGGGTTCCAGATCTTTCCAGATCATCGGCTGCCGGTCGTCGGGATCGGTGGCGCCCCACATACCCACCTCGTCGCCGTAATAGACCATGGGAGCGCCGACGTACGTCATCTGTACGGCAATCGACTGCTCCATGCGCTGCCATTCCAGACCATCGGGCTTGGAGGTGTTGTAATTCCGCCGGCCCGCGGCAGGATCAGGCGCCGGCGGCCGGTCGGCATTGACAAACCGCGAGGCCCAACGGTCGGTGTCATGGCTGTCCAGCAGGTTCATTTGGTCCAGCGAAACCTGGAACGGATAAATTGCGTTGAACTGCCGCAGACGATCGGCAAAAACGCTGGCCGTAATGGACTTCTGCGACCCGCCAATGAAGAAGGCCTGCAGAGCGTTGGAAAACGGATACTGCATGGTCGCGTCCCATGCATCGCCGGCCAGGTAGCTGGTGGCGGGGGTCCAGACTTCGCCGGCAATGAATGCGTCCGGCTTGACGGATTTCACGACCTTCCGGTATGTTACCCAAAAGACGCGCGGAACATTTTGCGCGTAATCGAGGCGGAAGCCATCCGCGCCGCGGGAGGGATCGCCGTCCGGCGCCAGCCATCTCTTGGTTATGTTCAGCACGAAATCGCGAGGACCGGGGGCAAGCCCGGTGACGGGGTCTTTCTTAAGCTCCGGCATGTTTCCACCGGCACGGCCGCCGAAGCTGATCCAGGTGACCGGGTCCCAATTGCTGATGTTGAACCAGTCGGCGTATTTAGACTTCTGGCCGTTTTGCCTCACATCCAGAAAAGGACCGAACTGCCCACCGGCGTGGTTGAACACGCCATCGAGAATGACCTTGAAGCCCTGGCGGTGAGCTTCGGCCACAAAATCAAGCAGGACCTTGTCGGATTTCGTCCATTTCCAGGTGGCCGGGTCTTCCGTTTCGGCGCTCAGATCCGTGGTATCGCCGACTACGCCGAAGTTATCGTCCACGTGGCGATAGTCCGTGGTGTCGTATTTATGTATGCTGGGCGACTTGAAAACCGGATTGAGATAAATGCTGGTTACGCCCAGACTCCGCAGGTACGGAAGCTCCTCCTGAATGCCCTGAATATCGCCGCCATAGTGGCGATTGCCTGCGCCGCCATTACCGCGGGCGCCAGCCCTTGCTCCTTGAGTCGTTCCGGGAGTTGCGCCGTTGGCATTGCCGCGGCCGCGGGCGCCCGCACCAGGGGCGCCGCGTTCCGTAGAAGCCCATCTGGCGGTCCACGCCACGGTATTCGCCGGGTCATTGGCCTTATCGCCGTCACGAAATCGCTCCGGGAAAATTTGATACCAGATTGCGTGCTGGGCCCAATCCGGCGTCTCGAAGGCCGGTTGCATCCGGCCTTGCCACGCATTGCGTCGGCCATCGGAAATCCCGGAGAAATATTTGCCTCCGGCGTAATAACCCGTTGTGCCGCCGTCCTTCAGTTCGAAGAAGTACGTCAAATTCGGTGTGCGGCTGAGAACGACACCGGCAAAAAAATCCATTCCCGCCCGCGTGTCGACAAGGTACAACTCATCACGCCGCCAGTTCTGTCCAGCCAACGAATACACCGCAGCGCCAGTGAGATTTCCCGCCTGGGCCGCGAACGCAATTCGCAGTTCCTTCGCGGAAATGGGATCGAAATAACGGGTGTTGCCCGGTACGTAGTGCAGACCGTCGGCTGCGATTTTGCCCGGCTGGGCGGCCGGCAGGTTGCGCCCGTCCGGTCCGACGACTACCGCGGAATTATGCCCCCGGATTCCGTTCGATTCCTCCAGATCGGCCTCGCTGTGCTGTTCGCTGTCATCCACCCAAGCTCCGTCGACGAAGAACCGGTAAGAGTGGGGCCCCTCCGCGAGCTTCACGTCGGCAACAAAGTGTCCGGCGCCGTCAGGTTTCATGGGAAATGCAGTTTCCGACCAGTTATCGAATGCCCCTCCGACCACGACGTTCTGCGGCCGCGTGCCGGCAGGCGGGTCGTACTCGAAGTGGTGCATGTAGAACCCGGGATCGTTAGCCGGCACATCTATTGCCGTATCCGCCGCCATGGCGAGCCCGGCCAATGCAGCACACGTTCCCAGCGTAAGGGCCAACAGAATCGATGGGCGCGATAACAGATTGCTTTGTGAGTTCACTGAATGAATCCTGATCATACACCTATACCTCAGTCCGAGTTTCGTGGTTCTCCGCCGGCGCTGGCCAAGATCCGCCGCTTAACGAGGATGCTTCAAGACGGGTGGGCCTGCCCGGCTTCGCCCGGCGGAATTCGATTTACGATTACCGCACGGGCGATCGTTCAATCCGGAAGCGTCGCGATACCTTCCGCCCGCACGGCGGCCCAACCTCTTCATGTGAGACTTCCATTGAGCGGGGTCCGGCATTTGTTTCCGGACCTCGCCCCGTATTGCAGTACGCCTTCTTAACTAGAACCGGAGGCGCGCTACAATCAAACCAACACGCGGGCTACCTGAGTTGCTCGCACTGCCGACCGAATAGTAGCCAAACCCGCTGATGGCGCCCGTCGCATTGTTGACGCTGGTCGTCGCCAACGGGTTGCTGGAAGTGGGATTGCCCAGACTCACGCGGTTGAACACGTTGAAGAATTCAGCGCGCACATTCAGACTCAGCCTCTCGCGAATCTGGAACGTACGTCCAAAATTCATGTTTTCGCTGGTCTGATGGGGTCCCCGGTAATCGTTGTAATAGCCGGAACCTTCGCTGATCGTTCCGGCGGCCACATCCTGCCATGCCGCCGGGTTGAGAACCCGCTGGTTGATGTTGTTGGGATTGATGCAGCGGCAATCGACGTTGATCAGAAACAGGGGCGCGCCGGTCCGTTCCATGGGTGTTCCGGACGCAAATGTGTAAGTGCTCCATTTGTCAGCCACGGATTGAGGCGCCGAAATCAGGCCTCCGCTGGCATACCGCAGCGCCGCCGCATACGTCCAGTTACCCGTTACGGCGCGGACGAATCGATTGGACGTGGCTTTGGGAGTCACATAGGTAATGGCGGTTACGAAGATATTCGGATAGTCGCTCGAGTCGAGGCCCTTCTGGATGGTGCGATTACTAGGGTCGGCATTAATATAGCCGCCGATGTTCTCGGTTTTCGAGAAGGTATAGTTCGCGGTGGCGTCTAACCCATGGGACAGGCGCTTGACGAATCTCACCTGGAGCGAATCGTAGAAGCTGTCGCCCTGATCGGCGAATTGAGGCCCCAGGGAGCCGGAATACTCGGGATAGGGCCGTAAACTCTGCGCTACACTCGCCGTGCATGGGAAACCGGCGTACGGAACGGTAAATCCGGCGGCCACCGCCGCGGAGGAGCAAATCTGCGACGTCATCAGCGTTCTGGTGGTCGCGTTGGTGAGATCGATTCCGTGGGCTTTGAGGATAGCCGGCGTAAGCGCATTCGGATTCACCAAGCCACCCAGGTTTTCCCAGACACCCCGGTTCCCGACATATCCCGCTTCGATCGACATGTCTTTCGACAACTGCCGCTGCAGCGTGACGTTCCACTGATTGACGCGGGGCGGCCGCGCGCCGGTCGGATCGTAGGTGATGGCGCTGGCGCTGGGGTTACCCAGCGCGCCCACCGGGCTATTAATGCCTGGACTGAGGTTTACCACATGCAGCGCCGAAGGGCTATAGACGATCCCATTCTGTAACTGCGAATACGCATAGCCATACTGTGGATTGTTCCCCGGGCTGATGGTCGTATAGCCCATTCCGTTGGTCAGATAGTTGTTGCTCAGGTAATTCCACTGGTCGACGGTGCTGTAGCTGATTCCCCATCCAGCGCGAAGAACGGTCTTGCTGTCGATCTGATACGCCGCGCTCAGCCGCGGCGCGAACCCGAAATTATACGTTTTCACGAATTCGCAATTGCAACGGCCCGCGCCGTAGCCTGCGAATATGGTGCCTCCCGGCAGGTTGCCCGCGTTCGGGTCCGGCGTACTGAAGCTGATCTCGGATTGTCTGTTCCATTCCTCATGGCCCATCGGCGTGCGATCGTAACGCAACCCGATCGCCACGGTCAGTCTGGAAGTCACCTTCATGTCGTCCTGTACATACAAGCTCTCCTGGACCGAGCGTTGCTGCGCGGCCACCGACGGGGAGACCTGGTAGTTCTGCACTCCTCCCAGCAGGAAGCTGGCGAATCCGCTTCCGATCGACCCCGCACCGACGGTCGTGCTGCCCAGAAAAGGAATCGCGGTCTCCGCCCCGCTGAAGGAGTAGTTTCCCGTGGTTCCATTATTGCTTTGGTCACTGTAGACGCTGTCCTTTATTTCAAAACCGGCCTTATAGGTATTTTTGCCGTGTACCCAGGTCAGACTGCCGAGGCTGGATGCGATGTCGGTCTGCTGGAAAACGGAATTTTGGAGACCCATCGTGTCCGCCATGCCGCCTTCGTTGTTGTAGCTGAGGCCGGAAATATTCGGGAAGCCGACGCCCGTCGAGCTACCCACCAGTCCCAGACCTTGCGCCACATTGTAGTTCAAGATATTCGGCGGCGAACTGTCGGGATTGAGGAACCGCCAGAATCCAACTCCCAAGTGCGCGATGAGGGTGGGGGAGAAGGTTTGGTCCAGATTCAAACGCAACTGATTCCCGCCCACGGTGCCGTCAACCGTCTTCCTGACTCCGGTGATGGGAGCGGGCAATCCGTCCGCGTAAGCCGGCGAATTGGTCGCCATTTTGTTCCAGAAGCCACTGATCTTGGTGTTCGCTCCAAAGTTCTGGTCGACTTTGAGGCTTACGATCTGCTGCTTTGTGGGTGTCACCAGCGTGGGAAACCAATTCTGGGTCGTCTGGCCGTTGGCCGGAGCCGGTATGAGCGCCAGGATCTTGGCAGCCACCGGGTCGATGCGGCTCTGGGGGATCACGTTGTTGGGAAATGCGGTGCGGATCAGCCGCCCTTTTGAGTCCGCGTAGGTGCTGTTCGGATCGAAAATCTGATTCTGGAGGTATTGGTATCCGCTGGTTGGGTCGGTCAAAGTCACCGTCGGCCCCGTGCAATTGGTGGATGTGACGTAAAGCCCGCAACTGAGGTCGCCCGTGCGGTAGGCCGCAGTGGGAACCGTTCCGGTCAAAATGCTCGTCGCGCTGGTTTTGTAGCCCTCCAAGTTGAAGAAGAAGAAGGTCTTGTTTCTGCCGTTGTACAGTTTCGGAATCCACACCGGACCGCCGACGGAGCCCCCGTAATCGCTTTGCCTGTCCCGATTCAAGACATGATCCCAAGGTTGGGCGGCGTTAAAGGCTTCGTTGGTCAATTCTTCGTAAACCGAGCCGTGATATTGGTTGGTGCCGCTTTTCGTGGTGAAGTTGTATAAGCCCCCCAACACCTGGCCGTATTCGGCTGAGTAGTTGGAGGACTGGACCGCAAATTCGGTAATCGCTTCCACGGATGCGGACTGAACGGTACTGGTCCAAGTCACGGCGACCGGGCTGGTGGAATCCTGGCCTTCCAAGTAGACTTTGAAATTGCCGCCGGGCAGGCCGTTTATTTCGTTGTTGGCCCCCGTTCCCGCGACTCCCGGCGCGAGGTAGGTGAAGGTCAGCCAGTTCCGGATGCCGCCGCCGGTGCCGGTCCCGCCGAAGTTGATCGGCAGTTCGTTCAACTTGCTACCGTTGACGACCATGTTTTCCTCGGCATTTTCAGTCTTAAGCATCTCGGCGGTCGCCGTGACGGTGACCGATTCCGTGGCAGTGCCGACTTCCAATGCGATGTTCGCACGGAGAGTCTGGTCGATCTGAACGGGCAGTTGTTTCCGAACTGCCGTTTTGAATCCCGCGGCTTGGACCGTAAGGTCGTAGGTGCCTACGGGAATCGAGGTGAAGGTATAGTCACCGGACGGCGTCGTCTGCGTTTCAGACAACACCCCGGTTTCTGTGTTCCGGAGGGTCAATTTGGCCCCTGGAACGGCTGCGTTTGCGGGATCCGTCACGCTACCCGTAACGGCCCCGCGGTCATTCTGGGCAAACGCCGCCACGGCGGCGAGGAACACCCAAACGGTCGAACGTACAAGGTTCTTCACATTTCACTCCTCAAAGCAAATCTCTCCCTGACGGGATAGCCCCGTCGATGTACAGATTTTCACAGGATGTGTCCAGGGTACCGCGTGGTCTGCGATTTTGACAATGCAGCGGCATTCATTTCTCGTTCATTTCAGAAAGTCCGGAGTTAACTTTACTACACGATCCAAGACTCTGAATACGAAGACGATTGGCCGGCGGATCATCGGCGGTGGTCAGTGCGGCGAGGGGCATTTCCACTTTGACTGGACGCTGGGCCGGGTGCACAGTTGAGCGATCGAGGGAATTCGGATACAATGGCCCTAATCGCGATACTCATCGTTTGAGGCGCCGGTGTGTCCGGTCTGGGAATGAGCGGGGTTGCGCCTCCCCGCGGGAATTGAGGAGGAGAGCATGAGGACCGCTTGGCCGCTCGTGTTTGCCGCCCAGTACGCCCGTCCCGGGGACGCGATCAGCCTGACCAATGAGGCGACGCAGCAGAAGCTGCAGACCAGGACGTCCTGGCCAAGCAAGGAAAGAAAGGTCCGTAATACCGGGGCGTCATGAAAAGCCATGGCTCTGTGCGCAGAGCGGCAAGTCATAACCTGGCGGGGCGGAGGAGCCGGTCGGGTTTCCAACCGCGCCCTGCGGCTGCGGCGCCATCCGTCCTATCCCCTGCAGGTGCTGTGTCCTGGCGTTCGAAACGCGTCCTTGTGGCGTGCCTGGTTCTGATCGCGGCCACGGTCATTGTCTACGCTCCGGTACGCCATTTCGGATTCGTGTTGTGGGACGATCAAGTCTTCGTCGCTGACAACGTACATGTGGCCGCAGGGTTGAAGTGGCAGGGCGTTCGGTGGGCGTTGACCACCGGAGCGACAGCTAACTGGCATCCGCTCACCTGGCTATCGTACATGCTCGACGTGCAGCTTTACGGTATGAACCCGGGGCCGCAGCACGTCACAAATCTGCTTCTCCATGTCCTCAACAGCCTACTCCTATTCGGCGTGTTGTACTACATGACGGCGGCCTGGGGCCGGAGTTTCTGCGTGGCGGCGCTCTTCGCTGTCCATCCGCTGCACGTGGAATCGGTGGCCTGGATTGCGGAACGGAAAGACGTCTTGAGCACGCTGTTTTGGATGCTCACGATGTGGGCCTATGTGGCCTACGTGCGGCGGCCGGGGCGCAAACGGTACGTGTTAGTGGTTGCGCTATTCGGGCTGGGGCTGATGGCGAAGCCGATGCTGGTGACGCTGCCGTTCGTGCTGCTGCTCTTGGACGTCTGGCCGTTGAAACGGATCGAACTGGCCGGAGCGAGGGGCGGCGGGCTGGCGGCGTTCCGCGAGCAAGGGGCCGCGCTGCGGCAGTTGGTGAGGGAAAAACTTCCGTTATTTGTTCTGGCCGCGATGTCGAGCGTGGTGACCTTGCTGGTTCAAAAGCATGCAGGCGCGCTCGCCGGACTTGCCAGCGAGCCGTTGAGTCTCCGGCTGACGAATGCGGCGGCGGCGTATCTGGCTTACACCGGCAAGATGTTCTGGCCCGTCCGGTTGGCGGCGTTTTATCCGCTCGGGAAGTCGATCCCGGTCTTGCAGGCATCCCTGGGCTGCCTGCTTCTGGCCGGCGTGACGCTCCTGGCGATTCGCATACGTCGGCGGTGTCCGTATGTTCTGGTCGGCTGGCTGTGGTACGTCGGAACGCTGATCCCGGTGATCGGCCTGGTGCAAGTGGGCGAACAGTCCATGGCCGACCGGTACACGTATGTTCCGCTGATCGGACTGTTTCTGATTGCCGCTTGGGGGGCGCCGGAACTGGCGACTGGCTGGCGGTACGGCAGGCGGGCGCTGCCGGCTGCGGCGGTGTGCGTAACGCTGGCGTTCGCGGCCGCGGCACGGGCTCAGGTGCGATACTGGAGCGGCGATGCCGCCCTCTGGCGGCACGCTCTGAACGTAACCACAGACAACGACCGCGCGCACTTCTACCTCGGGTCGGCGCTGCTCGCGCAAGGAAAGCTCGATGAGGCCATCCAACATTATTCCGATGCCCTGCGCCTCAATCCCCAGTTCGCGGAGGCCTGGAACCAGTTGGGGCTGACCCTGATGAAGCAGGGAAAGCCCGGTGAGGCCGCCCCGTACCTCGCCGAGGCCCTGCGCCTCAAGCCCCAGTTCGTGGAGGCCTGGAACAACCTGGGGCTGGCCCTGATGATGCAAGGAAAGCTCGATGAGGCGGTCCCGTGCTTCGCCGAGGCCCTGCGCCTCAAGCCGGATAATGCCACGGCCCACAAAAACCTGGGGGCCCTCCGGTTACGGCAGGGAAGACTCGACGAGGCTGCCCGGCACCTCGCGGAAGCCGTACGCCTGAGGCCCAATGACGCCGAAGCTCACTACGACCTCGGGGTCGCCCTGATGTCACAGGAAAAATTCGATGAAGCTGTCCAGCAATTCACTGCGGCCTTGCGGATCAGACCGGACCTTGTGGAGGCGGCAAACAATTTGAAGTTGGCCCTTGCCAAGCAAGCAAAGAAAGGGCCGTAATTACCGGGGCGTCAGGAAAAGCCATGTCCATCTCCGCGGCTGGGGCCCGGCGCCGCCGCCGGCCGGACCCCGGGAAAATTCGGCATCGATTTTACTTCACGATCTAATACTCTGAAAATAAAGAGGAGCGTTGGATCGTCGGTTGCTGCCGGTCCAATTCAGGCCGTACAGGTCCGAATTGTAGAACAGAAACGAACCGATCGGACCGCCATCCGGCGCCAGGCCCCAGAACAGACTGGGATGGCCCATGGGAGTTGTCGAAGGACCCGGCCAGCCCAAACATTCCGCGCTGGCGGCAGTGCCCGCAAAGGCTAAGCCGCCCCCCGGCAAGCTGGAAGCCCGCCGAGTGGCGCCAGCCGAGGTCACATCGATCGCGGCTGTCACGCTTCCGAATCTCCTGCCGCTAACTTCACCAGCTAAGATTCTGAAACTAAATAGAATCCAGCAACAGATGATCCGATTGCATGCCCGGCTTTACCTGCCGTGGTTCCAGTTCACGCCATACACATCGGCGCCATAGAACAGAAACGAACCGATAGGGGCGCCATCCGGCGCGAGCCCCCAGAACAGTATGCTATCCGCCGAGTTCGCCACACTCCGGTCGCAGATGCGTTCCAGATGGTGATCGGTGACGGAGACGCGGAAGATGGGAACTTCGTCTTCCTGCAAAGCCTGAAAATAAACGTATTTGCCGTCGCGCGCCCAGACGGGGTTGTGGAGCAGGCCCTCGGCCAGCACCGACCATTTCGAGGTATTGCGGTCGAAGACCATCAGGCGGTGCTGGTCGAGTGTCATGGCGGCGATGTAGCGGCCATCGGGCGACCATCGCGGACTGAACATTCCGGTTGATTCGGGCAAAATAGACACGCTCTTACTGGCCAGATCGAGAATGCGAATGTCCTTTTGGCGCGCAGGCTGCACGCGGATTCACTATCGCATCCTAACATCGGGCAAGTTGCGCCACACTGCCACGCTCC
>Ga0182030_10026811_pt1 | contig 10402 bp, 9 predicted proteins | sample 812S3MmetaG_FD_121299 | JGI IMG/M metagenome (GOLD analysis project Ga0182030, IMG submission 121299) | Permafrost microbial communities from Stordalen Mire, Sweden - 812S3M metaG (Illumina Assembly) | ecosystem: Environmental > Terrestrial > Soil > Wetlands > Permafrost | place: Sweden... | reverse complement strand
TCATCACGTCGTCAAATTCCAGCGTCCGCTTGCGCGTCATGTAATTGCGCTGCTCGACGCGCTTCTGCGCCGTCTCCACGGAGCGATTCAGCCACGAGTGCTCCAGCTCTTCGCCCTCCTGCATCCCGAAGCGCTCCATGATCTTCGTCATCCGGTCCGCCGCGCCAAAGTTCCGCATGAGATCATCCTCGAAGCTCACGTAAAAACGCGTTCTCCCGGGATCGCCCTGGCGCGCGCAGCGTCCGCGCAACTGCCGGTCGATTCGCCGCGACTCGTGCCGCTCGGTGCCAATCACGTAGAGCCCGCCCAGATCGGTCACGCCCTGGCCCAGCTTGATGTCCGTGCCGCGGCCCGCCATGTTCGTGGCGATGGTCACCGTGCCCGATTGCCCGGCGCGCGCGACGATGTCCGCCTCCTGCATGTGGTAGCGCGCGTTCAGCACGCTGTGCGGGATGCTTTCCCGCCGCAGCAGGCGCGAGAGCATCTCGGAGGCCTCGACGCTCACCGTGCCCACCAGAACCGGCTGGCCTTTGGCGTGCGCCGTCCGCACTTCGTTGACGACCGCGTTGTATTTCTCGCGGCGTGTCTTGTAAATCCGGTCGTTTTGATCGTCCCGCAGCACCGGCCGATTGGTCGGGATCACGTTGACGTCCAGCTTGTAGATGTCGTGGAACTCATTGGCCTCGGTCTCCGCCGTGCCCGTCATGCCCGCCAGCTTGTGGTAAAGCCGGAAGTAATTCTGGATGGTAATGGTCGCCAGCGTCTGCGTCTCCCGGTCGATCTGCACCCCTTCCTTCGCTTCCACCGCCTGGTGCAGCCCGTCGCTCCACCGCCGTCCGCTCATCTTGCGGCCCGTGTACTCATCGACGATCACCACCTTGTTATCCTCGACCACGTACTGGACATCCTTCTCAAACAGGCAATACGCCCGCAGCAGTTGCGAGATATTGTGGATGCGCTCGCTCTGCCGGTCGCACACGGCCTGGAGCTTTCCTTTTTCCTCGATCTTCTGCGCCTCGCTCAGGTCCTTGCGATTGTCGATATCCGCGAATGCCGTCATCAGGTCCGGCAGCACAAAGGCGTCCGGCTCGTTCGGGTTCAGGAACTCACGTCCGATCTCGGAGAGATCGGCTTCGTGCGCCCGCTCGTCCATGGTGAAGTAGAGTTCTTCCTTGAGGCTGAAGAGCGCCTCTTTCTGCGCGTCCGAGTAAAAGGAGAGTTCCGCCTTGTCCAGCGACCGGCGCCGATCCGGCTCTTCCATCATCCGCAGCAGGCCCTTGTTGCGGGGCTGGCCCAGTTTCACCTTGAACATCCGCAGGCCCGCTTCGTCCGATTTCTCCGCCGCAAAGAGTTCCTCCGCTTCGGTCATCAGCCGGTTGCACATGAGCGTCTGCTTGCGCACCAGTTGGTCCACCAGCGGCTTGAATTGGTCGTACTGGTGCGTCGAAACCGTCGCCGGCCCGGAGATGATCAGCGGCGTGCGCGCCTCGTCGATGAGGATGGAGTCCACCTCGTCCACGATCGCGTAGTGATAGCCGCGCTGCACCTGCTGCGGCTGGCTGGTCGCCATGCCGTTGTCCCGCAGGTAATCGAACCCGAACTCCGAGTTGGTCCCATAGGTAATGTCGCACGCGTATTGCGCCCGGCGCACATCCGGCGGCTGGTCATGCTGGATGCAGCCGACCGTCAGCCCCAGGAATTTGAAGAGCGCTCCCATCCACTCGCAGTCGCGGCGCGCCAGGTAATCGTTCACGGTCACCAGGTGGGCGCCGCGGCCGGTCAGTGCGTTCAGGTAGAGCGGCAGCGTCGCCACCAGCGTCTTGCCCTCGCCCGTCGCCATTTCCGCGATCCGCCCGTGGTGCAGCACCATGCCGCCGACCAATTGCACGTCAAAGTGCACCATGTTCCACTCCATCTCGTGGTCGCACACGCTGATCGTCTGGCCCACCATTCGGCGCGCCCCGTTTTTCACCACCGCGAATGCCTCGGGCAGAATTTCCTCCAGCACCCGCCGCAACTCGTCCGGGTCGCCGATCTTCGAGAGTTGCTCCTTCCACGCCGCGGTCTTCGCCCGCAAATCATCGTCGGTCAGCTTCCCGAATTCCTGCTCCAGTTCATTGATGCGCTCCACCGTCGGCCTCATCCGCTTGAGGTCGCGCTGATTCTTCGAGCCGACGATTTTCTTTAAAATCCAGTTAATCATATAACGGCGGACCCTGGTTGATGGTCCGCGGGAATCGACAATTTGACCCATCCGTGCGCCGCGTGCAATGCGCTGTTCGAGGTTGCCCGTACAGAGCAGGGGACCCCGGAGGGCAAATGGCAAAAAATGTTCGTCATGGCGGCAGGGGAGGGGACCCGTCTAAAACGCGCTCTCCGAGGGCGGCGGGGGGCCGTCCGCCACCGCGATTGCCTCGATTTCCACCCGGGCCCCCTTCGGGAGCGCCGCCACCTGGATGGTGGAGCGTGCCGGCTGGTTGCTTGGGAAATAGGTCGCGTACACGTCATTCATCGCCGCAAATTCGGCCAGATCGACCAGGAAAACCGTGGCTTTCACGACATGGGCGAAAGTCATGCCGTTCGCCTTCAGCACCGCTCCCAGATTGTCCAGCACCAGGGTCGTCTGCTCCGTCACGTCCTCCTTGAGCAGCTCCCCGGTCGCGGGGATCAGCGGGATTTGCCCCGAGCAAAACAAAAAGTTTCCCACCGCAACCGCCTGCGAGTACGGGCCGACGGCCTTCGGGGCTTCGGAAGTGGCAATAATTCTTCGGGACATATTCAGAGTCGGCGAGCCTACCAACCCCCGCTTCCGTGTCAACCGCCTCCCTGCCCGGGATTCAACTCGTCACCTGGGGGGCAGAAATTACCTTGATTCACCTTGATTCGGCTTGATTGGGGTGGTTTCGGGGTTAATTGAAAAGGGAAACCCCCCCCGGGAAACAGAGATTTGCGACATGGAGGAGGCTGCCGGGGTAGGGAGTGAAAACGTCCTGTGCTTCCATGAGATGCTGAGGGCTTCGTATATTCAAGAGCGGGGTGCGCCGCATTATCACCTGTAGGTGCCGCTCGTCCTGGGCGAGCCATCAGAGTTTCAGCATTTCGAGCAATTCCTCGACAGTGAGTTTGTGGTGAGCAGCCACCGGTTTCAGCACGCCTCCGAGGAGGGTGCCAGCCTTCAGCGGGCGATGATCCGGAACCGTGACATGGTGCGTGCCGTTGACGCTGGTGGTAAGCCGGATGTGGGAGCCTTCCTGCCGCACGCGTTCATAGCCGAGCTCCCGCAGGGCGCGGACGAGATCCCGGCCGTGGATATTGCGTGGGATTTTCAAACGGCCAGCGCTTCGTCGCGAACAAAGTGCAGGCGGATGATCTTCGGCATGGGACCAGCCGCTCCGTCCCCGAAATGACAATGCACCGCTTCGCGCACCATCTCCCGCAATTCCTCGACGGTTTCGCCTTGCGTGGCGATGGCGTGCCCGAGGGCGGTAGCGACATAACCGCCCTCCGCCTCGTCCTCGCTCACTTCAAAGATGATCTCAGTCACCGTGGGACTATCGCACAGGAAGAAACAGTGTGGCAAGCTTGCGAAACCCGCCGGGCCCGCTCAACATTCTTGAGGAAGCTGCGGCGCGCGGTCTTCTCGATTTCGAGCAAACTATCGCACAGCTTCGCACCACGAATTTTCGGGTCAAAAACTCGATTCTCGCCGAATTCCTCGCTCGTTTGCGCACCCGCGAGAATTGATTTAATCCCGTCACGAATTGCTGACCCCTATTTTCCCCTTGGTTTTTCTGTCAAGTTTCAAGCGTTGACCCCGTCCTCCCCCGTTCCCCCCAATGCTCGGTCCCTCCGCTGCGGGAAGCACTCCGTGAAGCCGCATATCGAGAACTGGCACCAAGGTCTGGACCAAGCGAAGGGAATTCAGATAGATCGTCGGGCTATATTCGTAGCGCCCGTATTTCTTTGGAAATGTCGCCTTGAGGACGCGTCGCCTTCCAAGAGCGTCGGTGAAGCGGAGAACATGATGTTCGGACCCTTTGGTGACATCTTCCGCCTAAGTTACGATCTGCTCGAAATACACATGCGGATTCCAACGGACCGCAAAGGCTTCGAGCACCTGCTCTTCCAGAACAATGGCTTGGACTAAGGCCGACTGGGACCCGTACTGGATTTTACCAACTGTCGAACCTCCGCCTTGCTCCCGAAGATATTCGGACCAGACCTCGAAGCCTGCTTCGATTGCCAATCCTTTTTCAATCCAGCTTCCGACATTCTCAGGGCGGAATTTGCTGCTCTCTTGGCGGCTGAGTTCGTCGTGGTCCAAAATGAGGGCTTCGGCATTTGATATAATTTACCTGCTGGAACTGTAGCATCCAGTCTGCACCTTCGCTATAAATTTATAGCCATGACTTCTGCCCGCTTTTATCCCCACTGTGCCAGTTGGGCGGTCCGCCTTGCGCACACGGAAAAGCCTGTGCGGGAGGGATTGAAACCACTCGCGCGCCTCGTCTTTGATCTCCTCAATTATCAATTTCACATTAGCAATTAGCAATTCCCCCTGTCACTCCCACTCGATGGTCGCCGGCGGTTTGCTCGATATATCCAGGCAGACCCGGTTGACTCCCTTCACCTCGTTGATGATCCGGGTCGATATCTTTGCCAGCAGATCGTAGGGGAGGCGGACCCAGTCGGCGGTCATGCCGTCCTGGCTCTCCACCAGGCGCACGGCGATGGTGCTTTCGTAGGTCCGCTCGTCGCCCATTACCCCAACGCTCTTGACAGGCAGGAGCACGGCGAAGGATTGCCACACCCGGTAATACCAATCGCTCGCCTTCATCTCGCTCGTTACTATCGCATCGGCATCGCGCAAAATCCGGAGACGCTCGCGGGTGACTTCTCCCAGGATGCGCACGGCGAGGCCGGGTCCCGGGAACGGCTGCCGGTACACGATCTCGTGCGGCAGGCCCAGTTGCAGGCCCACCTGCCGGACCTCGTCCTTGAATAGTTCCCGCAGCGGCTCCACGAGCTTCAGCTTCATCCGTTTCGGCAGGCCACCCACGTTATGGTGGCTCTTGATCAATGACGCCGGGTTCCCGGAGATCGATATGCTCTCGATCACGTCCGGGTAGAGGGTCCCCTGCGCCAGGAAGCGGATTTTCGTCTTCGATTTCCGCGACAGCTCGGTCACTGCCTGATCGAATACCTTGATGAAATCCCGCCCGATGATCTTCCGCTTCCGCTCCGGGTCCGTCACCCCTTTCAATCCGTCCAGAAACCGCTTCGTCGCGTTCACGTACTTCAGCTTTACATGGAAATTCTCCCCGAATACGCGCTGGACCACCGCCGCTTCCTTGGAGCGCAGGAGCCCGTTGTTTACGAAAATGCACGTCAGTTGATCCCCGATCGCCTTGTGAAGCAGCGCCGCCGCCACGCTGGAGTCCACCCCGCCGCTCAGGCCCAGCACCACATGGTCCGTCCCCACCTGCTCCTTTATCCGCGCGCAGGTCTGCTCGATGAAGGAGCCCATCGTCCAGTCCATTCTTGATCCGCAAATCTGGTACACGAAATTTTGCAGGATCTCCTTCCCCCGCGGCGTGTGGACCACCTCAGGGTGGAATTGCAGCCCGTAAAAATGCCGCTGCCGGTCGGCGATTGCCGCATAGGGCGAATTGTCCGTCTCCGCCACGGACACAAATCCCTTCGGCAGCTTCGTCAGCTTGTCGCCGTGGCTGTTCCAGATATCCAGCACCTCCGGCAGTCCATGGAAAAGGTCCGCCGTATCGCTGGCCTTGCGCCCTTCGGCCTTCACCTTGAGCAGCGCTGCCCCGAATTCCCGCCGTTGCGAGTTCTCCACCTTCCCCCCCAACTGATGCCCCATTAACTGCATCCCGTAGCAAATCCCCAGGATCGGTATCCCCAGCTTGAAAATCTCCGGGTCCGGATGCGGGGCCCCCTTTCCATACACGCTTGCCGGCCCCCCGGAGAGGATGAGTCCGCGCGCACCCGATTCCCTGATCTTTTTTGCCGGGGTGCTGAAAGCGATAATCTGCGAGTACACCTGGCATTCGCGGATGCGCCGGGCGATCACTTGAGTGTATTGCGAACCGAAATCGAGGATGAGGATTTTTGATCCTCCAAAGGCGTCCATCTGGGTCATACATTGTGTTGCCAGAATCCCCGCCTCGGGATCAAGCAGCGAACGAGGGATTTAAATTGGTTCTTCGCTGTTCTCAGTGGGAGTTTTTCCCGCAGAGGCGCAGAGGCGCGGAGGGTTTGTATTCCATTCGGAGTCTCTCGTCGTTCCTGTGGCCCAGCGGGAGATTCTCCTTGCAGCAGTATTCTCTGCGCCTCCGCGCGAGTCCCTGCCCCTACCGGACTTCCGTTGCCGGCACCGGCGCGCCGGGAACGATGCTCCGGAGCCCCAGCGGCCGCTCCTCCGGCATAACCTCCGCGACCTGGGTTTCCGGCCTGCGGGCATTTTGGACAAAGGTGTTGTTGTCTCCAAATTTCGCCCACGGCCCTGTCGGAACCTCGTTAAAGTCCACGAACTTCCAATCGGTGACATCCGTGCTGTTCATCCCGAGAAAATCCCGCACCGCCGGAGAGACATCCAGCCCGGCCCCGCGGTTCAGGTTCCACCGTGGCCGGTCATTGCCGAAGACGTATTGCCAGTGATCCGTGCGGAAGGGGCCGGCATCCTCCCACTGCGCGTAGCAGACCCTGGTGCCGAACCGGATCGCGAGCCAGCGCCCCTTGCAGACGGATTTATCCGGGCCTTTGTATTCCTTTGGGAACCACGGGATAACCTGCGGCGCCTCGGCCTTATGCGCGCCGTGTTCCATGTCATTGTAAGGCAGTGCCACATAAAACGGGTTCTGGCCGGGGATGAAGCTGGCGGGAATGTACTCGGACGTACGCTGCGAGGTTTCCGGGCTGTCTGTGCCCCCGTAGTTTTCGGCCCATTTCGGGTCCCAGCAACTGGAGTGGTTCGGGACCGGGTTATTGTGGGTGGGACTCTCGCCGATCCAGAAGGTCGTCGTGACAATCTGACGCTTCCACGGGTACCGGCTCTGCTCGTCGCCGGGGAGCGGCCCGGGAGCGATGGAGGAGCTCACGAGCGGCACGCTGGGGCCTTCCGCGCCCGCCATTAGGGCGGGATCGAGCTTCTGGGGGACGGCAGCGGCGTTCTCCTGCTCCATATAGCTGGTCCACGTGGCCGCCTTCTTCGAGTTCTTGATATCCTCGGAGGCGAAGCCAGGGAGCACTTTTGCGCGGAAGGACGGATCGTGCGAGGCAACCTTGGAAGCGCTCGTGGCGCCGTGATGATTGCGGTGATGCCGCGCGAGTTCGCCTTCGCTCTTCTTTCCCTTGCGGGTGGCGCCCTCCATCTCCTGCGCCCTGGCATGGGTCACCGTGGAGGCCAGGGAGGACAGCATGATCGCCAGAATGTGAAGGAGTTTACGCATTTTCATGGCGGGGCTGGGGGAGGAAAACAGGGCTTGGTAGGCCCCATGCTTGCATCTTAAGAATCGTTTCAGGACGCCCGGGCGCGCCTTTTCCCGATTCTCTCGCGGCCTCCTATGGGGGGGATGCCGCTTGCCAGAACTATACCACAGCAGCCGGTTTTCGCAACGAGTGGCGGAAGAAATTGGCGCCCAGGTCCCAGAGCGGGCCGGGAAACTTGCGGCAATCGCGGAGGACGGCATCCAGGGCAATAACAAATTTATCCACCTCGACCTCCGTAATCGTGAGCGGAGGAAGGATCTTTAGCGTATCAAGCCCGTGCGCAGCCACTTGCGTAAGTATCTGATGCCGGGAGAGCAGCGCCGTCACGACCATCTGGGTAAAAAGGTTCGTCTCCATCTTATGGAGCGCCTTCCACCCCAGTTTGAGGGTCAGCTCCCGGGGCTCATGGAATTCGACCGCCAAAATAAGCCCCTTTCCCCGGATTTCCTTGATAACCGAGTGGCGTTCCTTGAGCTCCTCCAGCCTGGAAATGAGCAGCTCGCCCATCCGGGCCGAGTTCTCGACCAGGCCCTCGTCGTCGATCACCTGGAGCGTCGCCAGCCCCGCCGCCATGGCCAGGTTATTACGCCCAAACGTCGACGAGTGGACCACGCAACGGTCCATTTGGTTGAACGTCTTTTGATAGATCTCCCGCCGCATGACGATCGCGGCAACAGGCACGTACCCACCGCTGAGGGATTTTGCGAGGGTGATAATGTCCGGCTCCAGGTCCCAATGTTGGAACCCGAACCACTTCCCCGTCCGCCCCAGCCCGCACTGCACCTCGTCGGAGATGAGCAACACTCCATGCTTCCGGCACAGCTTCTGCACCTCCACGAAGAAGTCGTCCCCAGGGTACTTGACCCCTTTCCCCTGTACCGGCTCCAGGATGACCGCCGCGATATCGCCAGCCATGAGCAGCGATTCCACACCCTTCAGATCGCCGATGCGAACCCGATGGCAATCCTCCAGGTAAGGCCCGAATCCGTCCTGGAAATGAGGGTTCCCCATGATCGAGAGCGCCCCCATGGAGAGCCCGTGGAAGGCGCCTTCCAGCGAGACCAGTCCGGCGCGCCCGGTCGCCGCCCGGGCAAACTTGATGGCCCCTTCCATCGCCTCCGCACCCGAGTTGCAGAAGAAAACGGCATTGAGGTGCGCGGGCATCCGCTTGACCAGGGCCTCCGCCAGAACGCCGCTCAGCAGCGAGCAATCCATCTGGACCATGTTCGGCAGATCGAGATCGAGCACCTCCCGGATGGCCTGTTTTACGGCGGGATGGTTGCGCCCGATATTGAAAACGCTGTAGCCGCTGAGAAAATCGAGATATTCCTGCCCGTCCAGGTCGTAGAGGTAAGCCCCGTGGGCATTGGCGTAAATCTTGTCAAAGCCGATGGTCCGTTGGACGGAGACCAGGGTGCTGTTGATGTAACGCTCATGCAGGTCGTAATTCTCCCCGAGCCGTTCAGTGACGATCTGCTTAATGTCGATGGGCATATTTCGAAAGTGCAGAGTGTAGGACGGGGGAGGGGACGGGTCAACTGGGAGTGGGGGGGGAGGGCCGACGGAAGATTCCAGACACTGTCTGGACTTTTGGAATCGCAGGGCCGGGAGGGAGTCGTAATCATGGACGGCGGACAGAAAATTTTCATGAATTCCATTCGCCCAAATAGCTGTTTGTTCTCTCGCAAAACGTGTCAAATCGGTGAAGAGAGCAACGCAGCACGTCTTGCATGACGGAGGATAATCTCAATTTCGAGCGCGATTTGAAGCCGACTCCGCCAGCAGTGGAGGATGCTGCGGCATTGTGTCGGGAATTTTACGAGGTGTTGAGAAGCAATGCCGAAAAGACTTTGGATCGGTTGCGGGATAAGGAAAGCAAGGTTGTTCTGAATTCAGACGACTTGTTCAAGATGCTGCCGCGATATGCGGAGAATCCAGCGGAAAGGAAATTGTTGGGACCGTTGCTTTACCCCGTGGCAGCGGAGTTCACCGATGAGATTTCCAGCGGTTGCATCCCTCCGTTGACAAGCTCCGGAAGCTCGGGCAACGTGTTCTTGATGAGTTTTTCGAAACGGAAAGGGGCAAACGGGGCGATAATGGTGGAGATCAAGACTCCGGAGGGAAAGACCTATACGTTTCGCGCGATTTCTACGAAGCCGCTCGATCCCAAGCTCAAGCGCGAGGGGCAACTCCGGGCCAAGTCGATGCGTGACGGTTTCCAGAAGGCCGTGCAGAAAGCCCACAAGCGAGGGGTGTCGCTTCAGGCTTTGGTTCCAGTGAGTTGACAGCAGCCTACCCGAGAATCCGCCGGGCTTCAGCGACGTCTGTCGCGATCTGGCTTTTCAATGCCTCCAGGCTGGAGAACTTTTTCTCCGGACGCAGGCAGCACAGGAAGGTGACTTCGACGTCCTCGCCGTAGATTTCCTGATCAAAATCGAATAGGTGCAGTTCGAGCAGGCGCTCGCCGGTCGCGGTGCCGATCGTGGGGCGGACCCCGAGATTGACCACGCCTTTGAGCGGGCGGTCCCGCCAGAAAGCGGTGACGGCGTATACGCCATTGGGCGGGAATTGTTCGTTGTGCGCGCTCAGGTTCGCGGTGGGGAAACCAAGGGAGCGGCCAATCTGGTCGCCGCGCGCCACTGTCCCGAGGATGGAATAGTCGCGGCCGAGCAGGCGGGCGACGCGGGCGAGATCGCCGATCTCCACCGCGGCGCGGATGGCCGTGCTGGAGACGAGCTCGCCATCGACATGCACGGCGTGGACGCCGACTTCGTCAAAGCCCATGCGGTCGCCCATCTGGCGCAGCATCTCGAGATTGCCGGCGCGCTTGCGTCCGAAGCACCACTCGTGGCCGACGCATATTTCGCGCAGCGGATGGCAGGCGGCGTGCAACTGG